>Ga0123398_1056839_pt1 | contig 37829 bp, 26 predicted proteins | sample T5LHNO3metaT_FD_89926 | JGI IMG/M metagenome (GOLD analysis project Ga0123398, IMG submission 89926) | Methane-oxidizing artificial microbial communities from Washington, USA to study methane cycling - T5-LHNO3 metaT (Metagenome... | ecosystem: Engineered > Modeled > Simulated communities...
ATTTGGCCTCTACCGCTTGACCACCACTTTTACTTTGGCAAAAAAGTCTTGTACGGCTTATTAGTGCCGGTTTGTTTTAAAAAACCGCCTCTCTCAGCTCGACGGGCCGCCCCATGCAAAGCCGTAAATAGACTCTGGCGATGGCAATGCCATTGATCACAAAGGATACGGTAATCGGCGCGGCAAACCAGGGGTGTTGGCTACTGGCATGTGACAACAGCAAATCCTCGCCCAAGAATGCCGGAGTAATCGGAAAGCCAACCAAGCCCAGGAAGCTCAAAAACAGCATCAGCGACCAACCGGGGCGAGTTTCTGCGAAGGCCCGGAATACGAAAGGCTCATCGGCAAAATGATAGTGCCTCAGCAACACGCTCAGCGCCCAGATGCCCAAGATCCAGGATGGAATAATGCCGCTGAAGAACAAAACCACATCGGCCCAAGCCGAAGGCACCATCAACCACACCGCCACGCCGGCCAAAATGCTGCTCAAGGCCACGCTATGCCAAACCTGGAACGGGCTGCGTTTGTTGCTAAACGCGCTCAACGATACCACGGCCATCGCCAGCGAAATCGGCATAGACAGGTAAATTCTGGCGACGCTGCTGACGCCGGATGCGGCGATAGCGATGATCGCCAGCAAGGCAAGGCCCGCCAAAATTTTGATCCACAGGCTCACCGCGTTCAGTTGCCGACCCAGGTTTTTGAGCGGCTCCCATAAAATCTTCTTCACCAACAGTTCCAAATGCCCTTCCTGCAGGGCAAATACATACAAGGTGTTTTGCAAAACGTCAGGCAACGAATCGCGAATCGACGCCGGCAAAAAAGTCAGTTGATCATTGTTTTTGATATAAAAATCGCTATCGACATTCCCTTCAACCCGCAGTAAATGCGCGACAATGGATGGCGACACCAGTAATTGATAGCAGCGCAAAAACGCGTTGCCCATAAAGTGCAGCAACACCAAGTCTTCCAGGCCTAATGCCAGTTCGACGAACATAATCCCTACTTGTGCGATGGAGGCGTAAGCCACTTGACCTTTGATATTGGATTGGGTTTTCTCGGCCAAGGTGGCGACAAACACTGTCAACACGCCGATACTCAGGACGATCAAACGCGGTAGATAGTGATAACTCCAGATCGGCATAGTCCGCAATAACAGAAACACCCCTAAATGAATCGACAAGGCTCCATAGAAAATCGCACTTGACGGTGTTGGCCCTTCCATCGCACGCGGCAACCAAAAACTGAACGGAAACTGTGCCGATTTGCCGGAGGCCGCCAAAATAATCAGCCAGGATAAAATCGACAAGGACGCATACCCTGCCGGCGGAATATTGTTGGGATCGAACATGGTCAACAACTGGCTAAAATGCTGACTTTCGTGAAACAGCAAATGGCTCATCCAGGTACCGACCAACAAACCGACATCGCAAAAACGGTAAATCGTGTAGGCACGCAAGGCGTTACGTACCGGTTGCGGCCGATGCCGATAAAAGGCGATCAGCAGGAATGAGGATATGCCGACGATTTCCCAGCCGGCAAACAGCATGTCGATACTGCCGGACAGTACGATCAGATTCAAGCCGAAAGCAAACCCAAAAATGGCCTGAAAGAAGCGTTTGTACCCCGCTTCCCGGTGTAGATAGACCCGACAGTATTTAACAATGGCCGAAAACACCGCCCACACCACAAATAAATACGCCGCACCGACCCTATCCAGAAAAAACAGCAAGGGGAACTGGTAATCGTCGTGTTGATACAACACCAGCCATTGATATTCAAAGTTAGCGAAGCCATGGGCGGCCCATGCAGCCAGTAAACCTAGCACCGCTACGCCCTTGATCCGAGTCATCCACAGGCTGATCGCGGCAATTCTATGTTCGTTGTCCGGGCTGAAAAAAATCAGCAAAAATCCAATCAATGGCAATAACACACACGCCAATAATAAAGTACTCATGCCTGCCTCCTTTCCAATTGGTGGACCGGAATCGTCCGATTTTGTCCGACAATAATTTTTTCCGAGCGACTGGCAATCGGCAACGGTCTGCCAGTCGCTGGTTCGGCCACCTTCCAGCCATCGCTACTGTACAAATACATGGCGCGGCTCACGGGATCGCAAGCCACCAGGCGTATCCACTCGTTATCCAGCCATTCCCGCCAGCCACCCAACATAGCAATGGCCTGATCGGCAATCGCGGTCGTTTGTTCGACCACCATTAACAAGCGCGCCGGCTCATGCACCTCTATCATTTGCGACGGCAAGCCGGTGCGTAAATCGCCTTCCACGCCGTTGGCGACGCCCAACAAACCGATCACGTTATGCGGCAGTTTGGTGCCGGCACCATAGACCGAATTGTCGATGCGTGAAAACAGATACTCCAGATTGATACCACCACAGACCGGAATCACCGCCGACAGCACCTTGACCAATATCGAGCCGTCGCTATCGCTGTGGGGGTCGTAGGATTGCAAGAACGCCCTTCTATCCATGAAGAGATGGCGGGTCAAGTCGCGCCGCCCCACCACACAATACAGATTATTCGAATGATTCAATTCCGGACGCGGCTCGAAAATAGACGAGGCCCGCGCCACCACATGACTATGCGCTTCGGCGTTGCTATGAGATTTTGGCCCCAACTCAAACCAGCGACAGCGTTCGCGCGCGTTGCGCTGCAAGGCATGCTGCATGCTGTGTTGGAAACTGTGAAACTCGTGACGCGCGGCTTTATCCAGTTGCTGCTGATCGAAGTAAGTGATCTCATCGCGACTGGTATTGTGCAAAGCGGGAATAAAATGCGTACCGGCAGGAATGTCTATCCCCCGCTCACGCAAGATGTCGCGAACTTGCGGGTGATTGGCCATCCAGGCGAAGGCTCGCGCATTCGGCGCGCCGGGCTTACCGGAGCACGCACCGCAATCGTAAGCGGCGAAATGCGGGTTATTGACGCTGCTGGAGCCATGCGCGACCACGACAATCAAGGGTGCAAACTGTTTGGTCAAGCCGATATTGCGCAGCAATCCACCTACTCTGTCGGCCATTTCCGTTAACGAAAAACCCAGCAAGTAGCCGTCTTCATTGGGCTCGTCGCTCTCCCGCAATAAGTGTAAATGGCTATGGGCTGCCACTTCACTTAAGCTTTGGATGCCCGGCAACTGGCCGCCGGGGCGCAATACGCTCCATCCCAAGCGCAACGCATATGCCAAACCCAGCGTTTGCGTGTACAACCACCCGCGCACCATGGAATGCGCGCCAAAATGCAGGGTTGACAGCGATTCGCCCTTATCGGATTTGTCGGGCTGCGGCGTATCGGTCGATTCCAGAATCAAATGTTTGGGTTTAATCACCACCGGACATTGCGCCACCGGATACACATCGTCCAAACCTTGGTAGAGAAAATCGATACCAAAAAATCCCGGCGCGCCGAAGGTTTCAATCCCTGGATCCATTTCTTCCAGGTAGCGGCGCAGCGAACACTCCCTATCGTCTATGCAAAATAGCGCCTGGACTTTGGGCGCTTGCTCAGGCGTTCGAACCACCGGCGCCTGCTCGCGCAAGGCCAATAGCAATTCGGAATGCAGCGACCACTCCATTGCCTCATGCCAGACCCGCATTTTCAAAGGCACTTGCGGCTTGGTTGCATCACGCTCCAATAAGGGAATTTCATGTAAATTAGGCAGTTGCGCGATCTGTAAAAAACGGTGCCCATGCTTTTTATCGATAAACGCCAACTCGCAAGCCAGTTCAACCGCTAGTAATTCTTTCAGCGAGATTGCCCGAGGCGCCAGCAACACATTGGGCTGGGTTTCGATTATCCGCACCATCCCAGACCAACCGGGATGTGCCAGCAATACTTCCAATAGATATTGCCCGTACAAGGTTTCATCGCCGACGATTTTGCCCAGGCAATTCAAAATCACCCGATCCGGACCGGCATCCAGCATCTGCCGCACTACAGGCTGATGAAACGGATACAAAGGCAACAGGCTGTTTTGCACCAAGCGTAAGACGCAATCCCAAAAACGCTCGTCCGGTTTCGGCATTGCCCAACGGCTTATGCCCTGATCCAGAAAATTACTTAACAATCTGAACATCACCGGATGCACCATACCGTTCAAGTCGATTTCCAGGCGATTTAACCAGGCGCTGCGAATGCCGTGGTTAGCCAAGGACTGCGGCGGATAATGGCTATGATCATCCGGCTCAAACAAAGATGACCGCAACGACTGCTCTTGATAGACACTGCAATTGGTCTGAGCAATCGCCCATTCCAGTGCTTGATCGCTGATCCGGCCTTCGTCATAGCGTTTCAGGTAATCGGCCAAGGGCAAATAGCTTTTCGCGCCATACACCTGAGCCGCCACCGCCACCCCTTCGTGAAACGGATAGTCCTGCACGGCATGCAAAGTATTGTGATGAATAAAATCCTTGATTGGTCCTTGGCTGGGCAGCCAATGAGCGATGTGCTCGATAGCCGCATCCAAATCGAAAGCAGCGTTGTGAACATTTTGATGGGCAGAAGCAGACATCTGTAACTTAAACCTCGCTAGTCAAACAGAAGTTGAGGCACACAGCCTCTTATGCTTCACTCTGCATAGTGCGTGCCAAATCCCTAAAACCTGACATACCGCCGTTTCCAGCTTATTATTTAAATCCCAAGTCAAGCACCATCGGTGCAAATAAACCACCCAACTGGTTGAAGCGGACGAATCAACCAGGCCAGCGAACCAAATCTACAACAATTTTAAGGCTAGCCACTGTCACAACCCTTGATATATCAGCCCTGACACAGTTCGTGCAAAACTGGCATGTTTCTCGCTGTGCTTTGGTTTTCCTTGGCTTCTTGAGAAAAACCATGACCACATCAACTCCAGTCATCCTGCCAAAGACCGGACTACCCGGTTTGATTGAAAACTGGCGTAGCGATTTGCTATCCGGTTTTTTAGTGTTTTTGATTGCCTTGCCGCTATGTCTGGGTATCGCAATGGCGTCGGGCTTTCCGCCCATGTCCGGCATCATTTCCGCGATAATCGGCGGCGTTTTGGTATCGCGACTAAGTGGTTCCTACGTGACCATCAACGGTCCCGCCGCCGGCTTGATCGTGGTGATTGTGGATGCCGTCCAATCCCTAGGACAAGGCGATGCGATGGCCGGTTATCGCTACACGCTGGCCGCCATCGTCATTGCCAGCGTGTTGCAAGTACTGCTGGGCGTGTTCAAGGCCGGCAAGCTCAGTGCCTTTTTTCCCTCATCGGTCGTGCACGGCATGTTGGCCGCCATCGGCATCATCATCATGGCAAAGCAGATTCACACCTTGCTCGGCGTTAAGCCGGAAGCTAAATCTTTGTTGGGCACCATTGCCGAGATCCCGCATTCGCTGATGGAAATGAATCCGGAGGTATCGCTAATCGGCCTACTCGGCTTGCTGCTATTGATACTTTGGTCGGTGATCAAACATCCGACCTTGAAAATGATCCCCGCCCCGCTGCTGGTGGTATTGTTGGGCTTGGCCTTGGGTCAGTATTTTGATTTGGATCATATCCATCAATATCTGTTTCTGCCGGATGCAACGATTCTGCCGCATCACGAATTCAGCGTCGGCCCGTCATTTCTGGTGGCAGTGCCCGAACACTTTCTAGCCGGATTCTATCTACCCGACTTTGGCAAGATTGCCACCGGCGAATTTTGGCTGGCGGTATTAACCATTTGGCTGGTCGGTAGTCTGGAAAGTTTGTTGAGCGCCTCGGCCGTGGATAAACTCGACCCGTATAAACGCAGCTCCAACCTGAATCGCGATTTAACTGCGGTCGGGATCGGCAACATGGTCGCTGGCATGATCGGCGGCTTGCCCATGATTGCCGAAATCGTCCGCAGCTCCGCAAACATCAATAACGGCGCGAAAACCGGCTGGGCCAACTTCTTTCACGGTCTATTTTTGCTCGTCTTCGTGGCGCTGTTTCCCAAACTGATTCACGAAATCCCGCTATCGGCCCTGGCCGCGCTGTTAGTCTTCACCGGTTTTCGCCTAGCCTCACCCAGAGAATTTGCGAAAACCCTGGCGGTGGGTGTCGACAATTTTGCAGTGTTCGTCATTACAATCCTCGGCGTCTTGGCTACCGATTTATTGGTTGGTGTAGCGATAGGCATCGCGGTGGAACTGGCGATTCACGTCAGCCGCGGTTTAAAACTGCGTAACGCATTTTCAATGGCTTTTAACGTGCTCCAAGCCGATGCAGACACCTATCACATTGAGGTATCCGGCGCAGCGGTGTTCTCCAACTTCATCACCTTAAAAAGCTTGCTGGCCGATTTTCCGCAACGCAAAATCGTGTTTTTCGATCTGACCGAAGCGAATTTGATCGACCACACCGTGATGGAATTCATTCACCATTTTGCCGAAGACTACAAGCAAGCAGGCGGCCGTTGCGAAATTGTCGGCTTGGACGATCATGAAAGTTATTCCGACCACCATCTCTCTGCACGCCGCAAAATTGCGCTCTGACCGGGTAACACCGTTACTCCGAGCGGTCGAACCGCCGGAGTGACGCTTTGCCATCCATAAGCTCTTTGTTTTAACAACACCGACAGAAGACCCTCATCTCCCGATAACGCAGGGAGATAAGCCAACTATTACTTAAATTTTGGGGAAACTTTATGCACAAGCTATCTGGAAAAATATTTTGTTTGTCGTTTATAGGCTGCCTATCGCTAACAGTAATATCTGCGGACGCTATGGCCAACGATCTGACAGAGGACTCCGGCGCCTGGTTACAAGCCGTGGCCGAAGGCAGCATGAGCTTTATCGATCCTAGTCTGAAAAACGGGCGCATCTGGCTAGAAGGCCAATCGCGCTTCGATGGCGATTGGGGCCATTGGTATCAGGGCATGGTTCGCACTGCACTGGGTTATTCCTTGAGCGACCGCGCCACCCTCTGGGCCGGATATACCTGGCTGCCGACTCAAAACATCGGCAAATCTTATGTGTCCCAACAAGACATTTGGCCGGCATTCCGCTATGTATTGCCCACGGAGATAGGCACTTTTACCTTCCGCACGATGTGGGAAACCAACTTTCTGAATGGCGACCAGTTGCGCGAACGCCCCCGGCAAATGATCAGATTCTTGCACCCGTTCGAATTCGAACCGCGCTTGAGCATGATCGCCTGGGATGAAGCTTTTTACCGGGTCAATTCCACCACCTTTGGCGGTAAATCCGGCTTCGATCAAAACCGGGCGTTTGCCGGTTTCGGTTGGAGCTTCAACAAAAATGTTAGAACCGAATTGGGTTACATGAACCAATATGTCGATAACGCCAATCACAGTGCGGCGACGATGCGGCATTTGGGCATGGCGTCGGTGTTTGTTAATTTCTAATTCGGCGGCTATAAACGGTGTATTGCGCCTTTTCTTGCTTAATCAACTAGATTGTTTCGTACTATCAGCAGATGCCGACGTGCAATTTGCGATCGACATTACCAAATATCACTGAACAGGCAAATGACATGACCCGAATCATCATTATTTTTATAATATTTTTCAACGTCACGTCTTGCTCCAGCGACTCAAGGCTTGAACCTCGCGTCACACAGCAATCATCCGACACCCGACCGGCAGCAACGAAAAGCAGCAAAACCCCCGAGCCGCCGGAAACCGGCGAGCCCGCCATGCATGCGATTCAAAATAATCGCTTGCAACAAGTGATGCAGCAAATCAACGAACTGGTTTACGCCCAACTAAGCAGCGAAATCAATTTAGGTGAGCAACGTGAGTTGAAAACTGCCGAAATCGCCAGAATCGCCAACGAGCTGGCCGCCAGCGAAAAATCCATTGTAGAAACGCTACCCTCACTAAATCTAAAACCCGACGAACAAACCACCTTTCTTGCTTTGGCGGACAAACTGCGCGTGAGCGCCGAGCATATGCAAGACTTGGCCAGTGAAAACCAATTGCGAGAAATTCCGGCAACATTGGACACCATCACCAACACCTGCATCTCCTGTCATGTGTTGTTTAGAAAGAGCCGGAGTTTGTTAGAAAAATGCAAAGACCCCCGATACACTTGCTAAGAAGCTTTCGACGCTTGGCCGGCCTTTAATTCACTTAACAATCGATGGTTTTTAATCGCGCCATGAACCACAACTTCACGCTGCTCGCCTGTTTAGCCGTTTTCAGTCCGATATTAAACCCCATTAGAGCTTTCGCAGCCGACGGCCATGCCGACCCGCATTGGACTTACGAGGAACAAGAACGCTGGGGCGAATTAAAGGACCAACTCTACAGACCGCCTTTTCCGTACGCAGAATGCGGTATCGGCCAAAAACAATCGCCGGTAAACATCGAAGCGGGCAACACCGTAAAAGTCGAAAAGATTGACGAGCTACAACCCAATTACATGGAAATCCCGCTGAGTCTGACCAACAACGGTCATACCATCAGAGCCAACACCAGCAAAGGCAAGTTAAACTTCGGCAATAACGAATACGATTTGCTGCAATTTCATTTTCATGCACCCAGCGAGCACTTGCTGAATGGTATGACCTACCCTCTGGAGATTCATTTTGTCAACGGTACTGCCGACGGCAGGATGGCAGTGCTGGGCGTACTGGTCAAAGCCGGCGCACACAACCCGGCATTCCAGGAAATTCTTGAACAATCGCCCAAGCAGATCGGGGATACTGCCAATCCGCCGCAGATGATCCGCCCCGCGCGCTTACTGCCTGAACATACTCAACATTTCTATACCTATGCCGGCTCGTTAACCACCCCGCCCTGCAGCGAAGGCGTGCAATGGTTTGTTCTCCAGGACATCTTGGAAGTATCCGAACAACAGATAAGAGATTTCAGCAGCAAGTTCTATCATGACAATGCTCGCGCCGAACAAAAACTAAACGGTCGGGTATTGGACGTTCATTAAAACTAGCATGCCCCATGAGAACTAACAACAACGACCTATCCCTACACATTTTGCCGAATTCGGCCACGATGGTAGGTGTTTGTATTATGGTCATCAGCATCGTGAAAGGTCAGCCTTCAGATATGGTTGGCTATGTTATCGACAAGGCGCTGGCGATAGACAGTTTGCTATTCACCATCAGCGCACTACTATCGTTTTTATCGATTCGGCTGGAGCGGTCAACAATAGGGTTGGAACGCTGGGCGGAAGTGCTTTTTATAATTGGGCTGGTGTCGATGACAGCCATTGCCGTCATTTTTTCCTTTGAAATTGTTTGATCTATTTTGACTACCAATCCGCGAACATTGGCCCCTTTTGAAAGAGCTATTTAACGTGATTTTAATGTGGAATTAACATTGAGTTCATGACCGACCGATAAATTAGACCTCTCTAATTAATCTAAAGGCGTATGGAATATGAAAACGATAAAAAGCTTGTCAATAAATCTATTGGCAATTATCTCGGTGTTGTCCTCAATACCATCGGTTGAAGCGGCAACAAACGTCCAAATCGGCCCAAGCGGAAAAACCTTTGCATCATCCATGGTTCAGTGCGCCGTAAACCCAGCCACCGGCTTGCAGGCCGCAACCGTGCAAACCGGCTTATTCAACCCAAAACCGAAAGATAAGGCCACGATCACTCTCAATGGAGGAGCTATAGCCAAGGTTAGTGCCGCGCAATCCTCCGCCAACGTCTGGCTTTATGACGGCAATAACACTGTAGTGGTCGCGCTGTCCGCCAGAACAGCCGACACTTACACTTTTACCGTACAACCGGGCTTCTGCAATTTACCGGATACGTCAGGTAACACGTTCAGCGCCGACAGCACCCTAGAATACGCCGCCAGCGGTAAATCCTATACTCTTACGACCCCTGGCTGCGCCTTGAATCCCGCCACCGGCAATACTCAGTTTTTTGTCAACCTGTTCGATAACGGTAGCTATTTGCTGAATGTATCAATCAACGGCACGCCGTTAACTCAATTGAACGGAACCACCCGAAAATCAGTGCCTATCTTTCTGGGCGCGGGTTTAAACGTAATTTCGGCCGCCAATGGCACACTGTCCACCGACTACTACGTTAGAGACGGCGGAAACGGCACTTGCACCTTACCGTAAATCGGAATTCGAATTTACGGCGAGAATTAATTATCTCTCGATTCGCTGCCAAGGATTGGCGGCATTTTTTAAAGCTAAAAATTCCGACTACCCGGCGAGCGCGTAATCCGCTTAGCCTCCCCCAAATGCCCGCTGCCGAGTGCGCCTGACCACACAGCAACAGTTCCGCCATAAAATCCAGCAAACGTTCAACACGACTTGCTCCCGCCACCCGGAATGCTTGCCTGAACGGCTGGGCTTTTCCGGCCAACCCCCGAAAACTACTGGTTCAAATAAACCAACACTACTCTAAACAACCACTACTCAGCCTAAACCAGATGACCAATAAGGTTTAAATAAACCGAATTTTGGCGCTTTCCAGGCATCCAGACACCTTGGCAAACAAATTGCCTTTAGAGGTTACCAACCTCATTCAACGGTGCGACTGCGGTGATAAACAATGCGAAATAAACGTTTCATCAATATAGCGGCGCTCGGCTTGCTGGGTTCTGTGATGGCTTTTCAGGCTCAAGCACAAACCGTCCCCTTGTCCATCGACGAGGCACTGGCGATTTTTTACCAGCGCAATCTGGACCTGATCGCCGCCCAATACAATATCGACCAATCCCGCGCCGACGCCGTTATCGCGGCAGCCATCCCCAATCCGACCTTGGGGGTACAAATTTCGGAAATCAGCAACCGACCCAACATCGGCTCGAACGCCAGCGGCTGCAATCACGATCCCAATGTATCCTGCGGTCCGGCGGAGTATTTCTCCTTCAGCCAATTAGTCGAAGTGGCAGGAAAGCGCGGCCTGCGCATCGAAAGCAGCGGTTTTGCCACCCAGGCGGCGGAAAGCGATTTTCGGGATGCGGTGCGCATCTTTTCCAATCTGGTCAGAGACGCCTATTACGACCTGCTGTTAGCGCAAAAGAATCGTTGGCTGGCGCAGGAAATTGTCGATCATTACCAAACTATCACCAAAGCCAATCAACTCAGAATGAACAGCGGCGATATCGCCGAATCCGATTTTCTGCGGGTAAAAATGGAAGCCTTGCGCGCCCAATCGGATTTAGATACAGCGCAATCCTCAGAGGAACAGGCGCAGGCCGGTTTGGCGGTGATCTTACGCTGGCCGAAAGACGGCCTGGCATTTGAAGCCAAAGAACAATGGCCTGAGATCAAAGACCTTGGGCAGAACGGCTCGATTGATGCCTTAATGCAGACTGCCTTACAGCAGCGCCCGGATTTACTGGCCGATAAACAACGGGCCGCCCAAGCCGAAAAAGAACTGGAATTGGCCAGGCGCCTGAAATACCCGGATGTTACGGTCAATGCCGGCTATGCACGTGATCCCAGCAACAATGCGCTGAATTCGTTTTTTGTGGGCGTGAGCGTACCGGTACCGCTGTTCGATCAGTACCAAGGCCAATCCGACAAAGCGGCGGTGTCTTTAAACCAGAACCAACTGGCGGTGGAACAAACCGAGTTGCGCATTCGTAACGAGATCACCACGGCCTTAGCGACCTGGCAAAGCGCGGACAAAATCGTACAACGTTTTCAAAGCGGCTTGCTGGACGATGCGCGGGCGGTACGCAACAGCGCTGAACTCGCCTACAGCAAGGGCGCCACCAGCGTCTTGGACTTTATCGAGGCACAACGCAGCTACAAAAGCGTGATGCGCGATTACAGCCAGGCCCTCATCAGCCGCGCCAATGCTTATTACGATCTGGCCAAGGCGCTGGGCGAGGACCTGGGAAATAACAGCGTCGCCAACGACCAGGCCAGCGAACGCGCACAGACGCACATTCAATAGCAGATTGGAACAAATTATGGACATCAAAAACCCCATGAAATCGTTGCTCAAACTCACATCGGTTTCCTGCTTGCTGCTGGCTATGGGCATACTGACAGCTTGTTCCGATGGCGCCGACCATGCGCCTAAACCGCCAAAGCCGGCCATTCCGGTCGGTGAAGTCGTCCTGGCGCCGGACTCACCGAAAAAAGCCTACGTCAAAACCGCCAAACTAAGTCTGGCTCAACATCCTTTACTGGAACCTCTGGCCGGTAAAATCGTATACGACGAGAGTTTGACCTCGCGCATTAGTTCGCCAGTGGCCGGGCGAGTGATTAGCAAGCCAGTCGCCTTGGGTACAGCCGTTCAAGCCGGATCAACCTTGTTGGAACTGGACAGTCCCGATGTCGCCGATGCCGAAGCCGATTTTGCCAAGGCCCAAGCCGCTGCCACCTTGGCCGGGCACAGCTTGACGCGCCAGCAAGAGTTATTCGCCGGCAAAGCGATTTCCCGCAAAGAATTGGAACAAGCGCAAAGCGACTTAAGCAGCGCCCGCAGCGACCTGCAACGCGCGACAGACCGCCTAAAAAACCTGCACTTGTCGGCCCGGCAAGCCGACGGCCGCTTTGCACTGCGCGCGCCGCTTGCCGGGGTGGTGGTGGAACGCAATGTCAATCCGGGCTTGGAAGTCAGGCCGGATTTTGACAAGCCCTTGTACGTGGTCACCGATCTGCAACATCTAACGGTGTTAATGGAGGTATTTGAAATCAATATCGGCAAAATCAAATTGGGCCAGAAGGTAGCCGTAACCGTACCCGCCTACCCCGGCGAAATATTTCCAGCGACGGTGGAATACATCGGGCAAGTACTCGATGAAACCACGCGCACCGTGCAGGTGCGCTGCAAGCTCGATAATCCGGAGGGTCGGCTGATGCCGGGGATGTACACCACCATCACGGTAGAAAGCGCAGCCGATGATTTGGCTTTCGTGATTCCACTAACCGCCGTGTTTACCGAAGGCGACGCCGATTATGTGTTTATTGCGTTAGACGACAATCGTTACCGACAACGCCGCGTCGATATAGGTTTGCGTTTGAAAGACCAGGCGGTGGTCACCCAAGGACTGGACGCCAACGAAATGCTGGTGACCGCAGGGGCGTTAATGCTGCGCGCCGAAGAAGAAGTCGAAACCGAAAGCACCCACCAACCCTAACGCCTTACCCAGGACACTGACATGATCGAGCGTCTTATCGCGTTTTGTCTACAACAACGGCTGATGGTCATCGGCGTCACCCTGGCCATCGCCGTATCGGGCATCATCGCCTTTGAAAATCTCCCGGTGCAGGCCTTCCCCGACGTGCAAAACGTTTTTGTGCAGGTGGTTACCCAATTTCCCGGCCAGGCACCGGAAGAGGTGGAAAAGCAAATCTCCCTGCCCATTGAGCGGGAAATGAACGGCTTGCCGCATTTGCTGAATATGCGCTCGGTATCGATTTTCGGCCTGTCGGTGGTAACGCTGACCTTCGATGACACAGCCGAGGATTATTTCTCCCGGCAACAAGTGCTGGAGCGCCTGCAATATGCCGACCTTCCCGACGATACCAAACCACAATTGGGGCCTTTATCGACGGGTGTCGGCGAAATCTTGCGTTACGTGATCGATGCGAAAAATCTACCTCTGGTCGAGCAGCGCGCCTTGCAGGATTGGATCATCGAACCCCGGCTGCGCTCAGTGCAAGGGGTTGCCGATGTCGTCGGTTTCGGCGGCGGGGTAAAGGAATATAAAGTCGCCGCCAAACCTGACCGCTTAAAAAATTATCGCGTCGATCTCAATCAAGTGTTCGCAGCCATCGCCGCCAACAACACCAATACCGGCGGCGGCTATATCGAACACGGCGATGAGGCCTTGGTGATGCGCGGTACCGGCTTGTTGAAATCAGCTGACGAAATAGGCGAAATCGTCGTCGCTACCAACGACGGAGTGCCGGTGCGCATCAAAGATGTGGCGGATATCAACGTCGGGCCGCAACCACGCAATGGCATGGTCGGCATGAATCAGCGCGATGATGTCGTCGAAGGCATCGTGTTATTGATCAAGGGCCGCGATGCGGTGAATGTGCTGGATGGCGTTAAACAGAAGATCAAGGAACTCAACGACTTCGGCCTGCCGCCCGGCGTCAAAATCACTCCTTTCTATGATAGAACCGAACTGGTGGGTCACACCATTCATACCGTCGAACATAACATGATCGAAGGCGCGATCTTGATCCTGATTATTTTGTTGGTGTTTTTACGGCGCTTTGTCGCAGCCTTGCTGGTGACCTTGATCATCCCTTTGTCTCTGTTGTTCGCATTCATCCTGGTGGATCTCGGCGGCATCTCCGCCAATCTCATTTCGCTAGGCGCCATCGACTTCGGCATCATCGTCGATGGCGCGGTAGTACTGGTGGAAGCCGTGATGGTGCAAGTGACGCTGGATTTGCAACGTAATGCCGACATCCGGCATTTGCGGCAATCGCTACTCACCACGGCCACCGAAATGGGCCGCCCCATCCTGTTTTCCAAAGCCATTATCATCATCGCCTTTTTGCCGATTTTTACCTTCCAGCGCGTGGAGGCCAAAATCTTTTCGCCGATGGCCTACACCCTGAGTTTTGCCTTGGTAGCCTCCATGCTGTTCAGTCTGACCTTCGTACCGGCGATGCTGACCTATCTGTTGGGTCCGAAACTGGCTGAGCAACACAATCCGCTGGTGCACGCGATGGAAACTCGTTACCGTCAGTTGCTGGAATGGGTATTGCGCCATGCGCGGGCGGTATTTATCACCGCCATCACCGCCTTGGTGTTGAGCTTTATGTCGGTAAAACTGATCGGCACCGAATTCATGCCCAAACTCGACGAAGGTAATATTTGGCTAACCATCACCCTGCCAACGCCGGTGTCGTTGACCACAGCCAAACAACTAGAGCGGCAGGTGCGTGAAACCCTGGAGACCTTTCCAGAGGCCAAAACCATCATCACCCAATTGGGCCGACCAGAAGACGGCACCGACCCCAAAGGCTTTAATAACCTGGAGGTGCTGATCGACCTGAACCCAAAAGATACTTGGCGTTACCCACGCAAAGACGATTTGGTGCAGGCGATGGACAAGGCGTTGGCCATTTTTCCGGGCATACTCACCAACTTTTCGCAGGTGATTCAGGACAACGTCGAAGAAGCCATTTCCGGCGTGAAAGGCGAAATCGCCATCAAAATCTTCGGCAGCGATTTGCAAACCTTGCAGGACAGAGCCGATCAAGTCACGCATATTCTAGCCGGCATTCAAGGCGCCACCGATGTCGCCGCCGAACAGCAAGCCGGCCTAGCGCAAGTCATCGTCGATATCGACCGGGCCAAGGTGTCGCGCTACGGTATCAATGTCGCCGACGTGGAGCGGGTGATGGAAATCGGCATGGGCGGCAAAGCGGCTTCGCAATTTCTGGAAGGCGAACGCCGTTTCGACATCACCCTGCGTTACGAAGACAGCGCCCGTAATTCGGTAGCCAATCTGGAAAATTTGACCGTACAAACGCCAAGCGGCCAGCGCATTCCACTATCCGAACTGGCTACGATCAAAATTAATCAGGGCGCGTCGCGTATCAGCCGCGAAGACAATATGCGGCGGATTGCCATCAAATGTAATCTGATCGACCGCGACCAGGGCAGCTTCGTCGCCGAAGCTCAACAAAAAGTGGCAGCGCAAGTTGATTTACCGCCCGGCTATAACATCGTCTGGAGCGGCCAATTCGAGAATCAGCAGCGGGCGATGAAACGCTTGTCTGTGATCGTACCGATCAGTCTCGGACTCATTTTCGTGTTGCTGTTCTGGGCGTTCATGTCGATCAAAAATGCCTTATTGATCGTCATGAACGTGCCGTTCGCCATGATCGGAGGCTTGCTGATTTTATTAGCGACCGGCATCAACCTGAGCGTCTCTGCCGCGGTGGGCTTCATTGCCCTATTTGGGATTGCCGTGCAGAATGGCGTCATTCTAGTCTCACAATTAAACAAACTGCGCCGGGATGGCCAAAAACTGCATGACGCGATAGTCAATGGCTCCGTAAGCCGCTTACGACCGGTGGTGATGACCGCCTTAATGGCCATGCTGGGCTTATGTCCGGCCGCGTTATCGACCAGCGTCGGTTCGGAAACTGCCAAGCCGTTCGCCATCGTCATTATCGGTGGTTTGATCACCGCCACCATTTTGACCTTGACCCTGCTACCCGCGCTATATCGCTACTTTGCCGAACCTGACGAGCTATAGAGGACCACCATGAAAGAAATTCGCGCCTACGTGCAACCGCACAAGCTCAGCCAGATCACCATGGCCTTGATGGAGATACCGGGCTTTCCTGGGATGTCGATCGTGGATTGCGAAGGCTTCGGTCGCGAGCGGACGGAGCACAGCCAAGACTACAAGCCGTTTCTCGTGAAAAAGCGCCTGGAGATTTTCGCGCCGGACGACTTAGTGGAGATTATTTTCGAGACCATCATGCGTAGCGCCCACAGTGGGCATCATGGCGACGGCAAGGTGTACATCCTGGACGCGCTGGAAGGCGGCCGCGTCAGCAGCGGCGAGCGGGACAAGGATTTAGGCTGAACCCTATGTGCCATCTATCTCTCCCGACATGTTCCTACGGCGCGCTGTTGGCGCTAACACTTAGTTTTGCCAACGCTGAAGCCACGGAACACCCATCTGATGGGGAAGACGCTAACTTTTCGTTTATGCAATTGCTGGCCGACCACGCTCTGCACGATACGGTCGACGAGCGCTGGAATGCTTATGGCCAAGCCACTTATATTTCCAGCTGGAAACCGGCCGTCCCGGCTCAATACACCAACCTAAATGGTACGCCGCATTCGTTGTTGCCGAATGCCGAGCGCAGTTTCACCGGCACAGTCACGGCGTATTTCGGCTTGAAAGCCTGGCAAGGCGGTGAAATTTATCTAGCGCCGGAGATGATTTCCGAACTGCCCTTGTCGGACTTAAAAGGTCTCGGCGGCAGCATCCAAAACTTTGAATTGCAAAAATCCGGTTCGGTCAGCGCGACTTGGTATAAATCGCGTTTCTATTTAAAACAGACTTTCAATCTGGGTGGCGACAGCCATTCGGTGAGCTCCGGGCCCATGCAATTGGCCGGCAGTTTTAATAGCCAGCGCCTGGTCATTACCGGCGGCAACCTCAGTGTCCTGGATATTTTCGATAAAAACAGCTATGCCGCCGATTTGCGCCAGCAGTTTCTAAACATGGCCTTTCTAACCAATGCCGCATACGATTTTGCCGCCGATGCCCGAGGTTACAGTGTAGGCTTGGCGGCAGAATATTATTTTGACGACTGGACCTTCCGCCTGGGCCGCTTCGCTACCCCGCAAAACCCCAATGACTTGCCGCTGGATTTTCGGCTGTTCAAATATTACGGTGATCAAATGGAAATCGAACATCGGCATAGCCTGTTTAAACAACCCGGCGCAGTCAGGGTGCTGGCCTATCGAAACCGGGAACGAATGGGACGCTGGGACGACGCCATCGCCGCCTACCAAACCAATCCGGCGCAAAACGCCGCCAATTGCTTAAGTTTCAACTATGACTCTGAGAACAGCGGCGCTCCCGATCTATGTTGGGTGCGTCGAGCCAACGTCAAAATGGGTATAGGCATTAATCTGGAACAACAGTTATTCGACGGCGTCGGGGTGTTTTTGCGCGGTATGTATAGCGACGGCAAAACCGAAGTGTATTCCTATACCTCGGCGGATCGCTCGCTATCGTTTGGCACGTTAATCGGCGGCGATAGTTGGGGCCGACATTACGACGCACTGGGGGTGGCCTATGCCACGAGCTGGATTTCCGCGGGCCATGCCGAGTATTTACGCCTGGGCGGGGTGGACGGTTTTATCGGCGACGGCAATCTGCGTTACCGGCCAGAACAAGTAGTGGATATTTATTACAAACTGCGCTTGCTGCCGTCCGCCTGGATGACGCTTGATTACCAGCACATCGCCAACCCCGCTTACAACGCGGATCGCGGACCTGTCGATGTGTATGGTGTCAGGGCGCATTTTGAGTTTTAGTCGAGCCCGCTCACACAGTCCGCCCCGGAGAAATAGTCATGCCTAAAACAAACACAACAGAGATTCATTGGTTGCCCGATGTCGAAGAACATGATTACCCGGCAGCCGGCTCTTATCTCAGCATTCTTTACAGCGACGACAAGGTAGCCGAGATGATAGCCCGATTAAGAGGCGCTGCCGTGGTGCAATTCAAGGCCAAGGACCTCTTCAGGGCTTCACAGCTGTCATTATTGGGCGTCAGCAATTCGCACGTAGAGAAGGATATAAAGAAGATCCGGAAACAGAAAAGTCTTTCCCCTTTACTACTGGTCCGAGATTCACAAAATGGCAAAGTGATCATTGCCGATGGCTACCACCGTTTGTGCGCCATTTACGAGTTTAATGAGGATGCATTGATCAGTTGCAAGATTATATAAGCCTGATTAGCTCAATTAGTCGATAAACCAAGAGATCCGGCTACCTCAAATGTGAGGCAACAATTTTAATGAAGCGCATATTGCAGATGAGCCGAGTATTTTTACTGGTCTTCTTTTTCTCCGTTTGGATTTGGTTAAGACCGATGTCGGGAAATTTTCTGAATTACCTAATCTGGAAAGCGACAACCAGCACCCAAACGGTCAGTGGCGACATTGAAAATCAGGGCGCCCAAATTCGTTATGTCGCTTACGGTCAGGGCGAGCCCATCCTGTTACTGCATGGCGGCTTGAGTAATAAACTCAGCTGGTTTTCGCAGATACCGTGGCTAGTAGAATCGGGGCGACGTGTAATACTGATCGATACGCGTGGCCACGGCGAGTCGACACCCGGCCATTCTGCGCTGACATATCAGGTTTTTGCGGAAGACACCTTGTTGGTGTTGGACCGACTCGGTATTCAACGTACCAATATTGTTGGCTGGAGCGATGGCGGCATTATTGCGCTGATATTGGGTCTGGAGTCCCCGCAACGCGTGGGGAAAATCATCGCGATAAGCGCCAATTTCCACCCCTCTGGTGTAATCCAGGCATCCGACAACTCTCAAGTTGATGCAATAAGCCCACCGCAACATAAGTTACTCGATTGGCTACGAGGCTGGTGGTCTGGCGCGGGAGAAAACCACCCGGCTCTGGAAGCGGAGATTAAAGCCCTGTGGCGCGTGGCACCGCAACTCAAGCATACAGATTTGCAGGAAATTACCGCGCCGACCTTAGTCATCGCCGGCGAAAACGACATTATCGATCTCCCACACTCTGGCGAATTGGCGCAAATGTTGGCAAGAGCAAAAATAGAAATTGTCTTGGGCGCGGGCCATGCGGCACCGGTTACTCACGCACGCCAGGTTAACCAGTTAATTGCATCATTCTTGGACTTAAACCAATGATGCACTATGCCTTAAGCGCTTTTTACTGGGTCAGACTATGAAAATCAAAAGAGTACTCTTGGTGTTTCTGACTTTAGGTCTCATGTCGGCAGGTGTCTGGCTAAGTGTTCAAAAAAGTCCGCTGCCTGTAGAAAAACAGCTCACTACCGAAGGTTTCGGGGATATCAATGTCGCCGAACCCCTTTGGAACTCTCACGGTATGGGAATAGTGTTTGTCGATAGCCAAAAGTATCCCCCAAGAGCCTTGGCACAGCGACTGGCGGCAACCGGCGTAACTGCGGCCGTCATTGATACCGCCACGATCTTTAAACGATTTCATGTTGAAAATAAGGAATGCCTGGATGGCCACTTTATCGCCACTTCCATTAGTAGTTTGATAAAACAGCTGCCTCGCCCAGCGATTAACCGACTAATAGTTGCGGGGGTTGCCGAAGCGGCATTGTTACCGTTTCTGAATGCTCAAGACCCTATCGGGAACGAAACCATCAATCTTTCTATCGGTTTTTCGGTGGTGTTACCGGCTGATATAGACTTATGCCCACCATTAAGCAGCTCGCAGAAGAATCAGCAACGCTTGCTGATTTCCGCGCCAGCCCCCAAAGGCAACTGGAGATCGGTGTGGACCGATCAACCATCTGACGAAACCGCAGTGTTTATCCGGACATTAGGCGATGTCGATACCCGAATTGCCGCTTACGACACACCGTTGGACAACTTATTGATCGAGGCAGTCAAATCAGCGATTGGTCAAAGCAGTCAGGCGTCCCCACCAATGCCGGTGGTGGAAGTGCCTGCCGCCAAAGCCAGCGATACGGTGACGCTGTTCTATTCCGGTGACGGCGGCTGGCGCGACCTCGATAGAACTGTCGCCGGCGAGATGGCGGCGCAAAATTATCCGGTAGTCGGTGTCGATGTCTTACGCTATTTCTGGGAGCGTAAAACGCCAGAACAGGCCGCCGCCGATCTGGCCAGCACCATGGCGTACTATCGAAAAAACTGGGGCGTAAAGTCTTTTGTGCTGGCTGGATATTCGTTTGGCGCCGACATTTTGCCGCCCATATACAATCGCCTCTCCGCGCCCGATCAAAACAGCGTATCGCTGCTGGTATTGTTGGCATTGGCTGACCACGCCGATTTTGAAATCCACGTGACCGGCTGGCTCGGGCAAAGCGACGGGGAACACGCTTTGGCACCGGAACTGATAAAGCTGCCGAAACAGAAAATTTTGTGTATTTATGGCAAAGACGAAAAATCCGAGACCGCCTGTACGGCCTTGGCCAATAGCGATGCCCGCATTCTGGAACTGCCTGGTGGCCACCATTTCGACCAAGATTACCCCAAGCTGACCCGGCAAATTCTGGACGTTTACCAACAGCATGGTATCCACTGATTTCATCCCAACTTATATCAGCCCATGACTCGCAAAAGCCTAAGTCACTTCTTACAGTGGATCAGCCATTGGCTGCCGGTGGCCTTATTTGCCTGCGCGCTTTACATCGCTCATCGGCAGTTAGCCATGCACGATCTAAGCGACATTCTAACCACACTGAAAACCACACCGATGCTTATCATCGGTGCCGCTTTGCTACTGACCGTGATTAACTATCTGGTATTGGCCGGTTATGACTGGCTGGCATTACGTTTCACCGGGCATAGCCTAATTCCGCTAGGAAAGATGATCCCGGCGGCTTTATTAAGTTACGCGATTAGTAATAACACCGGCCATGCCTGGGCCTCTGGCGGCTCGATCCGCTATCGGTTTTACTCCGGGTGGGGCGTGCACGGCTGGGACATTTTAAAGATTTCCTTGTTTCAGACAGTGACCTATCTGCTGGGCGCGCTGACCTTGGGAATGGTGGGCAGCTTGATATTGCCTCGCTATTTATCCAGCACTATTCAAGAACCATCGGCCATTCATTGGGTCAGTCTGATTTGCGCGATTAGTTTGCTAGCCTATTGGGGTGGGGTTTTTCTATGGCGTAAGCCCTTATTGATTAAAGGTTTCGAATTACATCTGCCCTCACCCCGAATGGCATTTTGGCAAACCCTGGTTGCCAGTATCGACGTGGTGTTGTCGTCGCTCGTGTTGTGGGTGCTGTTGCTAAACCAGGTGGACATTGATTTCGGCGCATTCCTGGTGGTGTTCGTGGTGGCCCAGGTGATGGGCGTCATTAGCCAGGTTCCGGGCGGTATAGGTGTGTTTGAAAGCGCATTTCTGTGGCTGATGGCGGACGTTGAAGCAACGGATCAGCATCTGATTTTGATCAGCGCCTTGTTGTTGTATCGGGTCATTTACTACTTCGTCCCCCTGCTACTGGCGGGTGTAGGTTTGCTGAGCTACGAACTATACAGCCGAAGTAGCCTTCTAGCTGAAAGCAGTGAGTTGATCGGCAAGATTCTTAGTGCGATCTTGCCACCTCTTTACTCACTCCTGCTATTGGTAGCCGGCGGCCTCCTGATCGTTTCCGGCTCCATCCCCGCCAACTCAGAAGTCATGGATTGGTTACGCGATGCAATTTCATTGCCTATTGTGGAGTTTTCGCATCTGGCCGGTAGTTTAATCGGTTTACTGCTGCTGTTTTTGGCGCGAGGCATTTGGTTGCGGATTGATGCCGCGTGGTTCGGCAGCCTGATGCTGTTGGGACTGGGCATTATCGCCTCCTTGCTGAAAGGATTCGATTGGCCGGAAGCACTGGTCTTGGCAATGATCATGCTGTTGTTATTGCCAACACGCAATCACTTCCAACGTAGCTCGTCGCTGTTGCGCATGTCGTTTTCGGCCTCCTGGATAGCCACCGTGATAATGGTACTGGCCGGCTCAACCTGGCTAGGATTTTTCGCTCATCGTGATGTCGAATACGCCAATGAGTTATGGTGGCAGTTTTCCTACGAAGACGATGCACCTCGATTTCTGCGGGCCTTGTTATTGATCTCCGTGGTGAGCGTGTCTTATGGGCTGTCGCGTTTACTCAGCGTGGCTCCGCCAGAGGATTTGGAAAAACCGACGGCCGAGGAAATCGATGAAGTAAGGAATCTACTGACTCACTGCGATGATACCCACGGCTTTTTGGCGTTACTGGCGGACAAGTATCTGCTGTGGAACCCGCCACGCAACGCGTTCATTATGTATCAAACCACCGGCCAGTTCTGGATCGCAATGGGTGACCCCATCGGCGAACCGTCCGCCATTGAAGATCTGCTGTGGGAATTCCACGAACAGGCCAATCTACACGGTGCGAAAGCCGTGTTCTATCAAGTGGGTCCAAGCTTATTGCCTTACTATTTGGATTTAGGCATGTCCTTGTTCAAATTAGGCGAGGAAGCCCGGGTGGACCTGACTACTTTCAACTTGCAAGGCAAACAACGCGATTCTCAGCGTAGCGCCCGCAATAAATTTGGCAAAATGGACTATCGCTTCGAAATTCTCACGGGTGATGAAGTCACAGCCGCCCTGCCAATTCTGAAACATATTTCCGCTGCCTGGTTGGCGCACAAAAACACCCGCGAGAAAGGTTTTTCGCTAGGCTTTTTCGCTGAACCCTACATTCGACTTACCAATGTCGCGGTGATCAAAGACCCATCCGGTCAGATCCAAGCGTTTGCCAATCTCTGGCAAACCCACAATCGACAAGAGCTATCCATCGACCTGATGCGTTACGATCCGGAAAGCCCGAAAGGCATCATGGATTTTCTGTTCGCCGAACTGATGATGTGGGGCAAGGCAGAAAATTACCAATGGTTCTCGCTGGGGATGGCACCACTAGCCGGGCTGGAACGCCGTCCCTTGGCGCCGTTGTGGCATAAGATCGGCACCACCATTTTCGACTTGGGCGATCACTTTTACAATTTTGAAGGGCTTTACGAATACAAGGCTAAATTTGCCCCAACCTGGCAACCGCGCTACTTGGCGGCGCCGACCGGTATTTCGCTACCGTTTATTTTAATGATCATCACCCGCCTGATCTCCGGCGGTTGGCAAGGTATTTTTAGCAAGTAGTCATATAACAAATGTCCTTGCCCGTAGTCACAACCGGCCTGACACCCCAGAAACCAGAAACATCAAGGAGTCTCAATGCATTCATCTTGTCACAGACGCTACCTATGTATTTGCCTGCTATTGCTGGCAACGCCTATGTCTGCAGTTGCGCAACAGACTATGGAAATCGGTAAAGGTGAGCGCCTGTTGGTACTGGCTCCACACCCCGACGACGAAACACTGAGTTCTGCCGGCCTGATTCAGCAGGTATTACAACAGGGCGGCAGCGTGCGTTCGACGGTAGTGACGTCTGGCGATGCTTATGTCGGCGCGGTGATGCAGGACAGCGGCAAACGTAACCCATCGGCGGCAGACTATCTGGACTTTGGCGAAAAACGTCTGGAAGAATCGCGGCGCGCCGCCGAGGTTTTAGGCAAGGGCTTTGTGCATCTGGATTTATTGGGGTTCTCGGACGGCAGCATTTATTCAGCACTGGTGTCGCATTGGCGGCGTAATAATCCGATGCGCTCCGAATTCACCGGCTTTGACCACGTGCCTTACCGGGACGCCAAAGATCGCGGCTTTGCCCAAGACGGTCAGGATTTGCTGAACGAACTAGTCGCCATTCTGCAGGACACCAAACCCACGATCATCGCTTTTCCCGATGTGATGGAAAACGACTCCGACCACGCCGGACTGGGCATGTTTACCTTGCTTGCAGTACATAAATGGCTGCTACAAAATCCCGTTCACCGCGCGCAACCGAAATTACTCGCCTATTTGATTCACTGGCAGCACGGCTGGCCGACCGGTTCCAACTGGGGCATGCCGCAGGACTGGAGCGACCAGCCGCTATTATTGCCCGCTGATTTGCCGCTGCGCGGCCATAGCCGGGCTTGCGTCAATCTGTCGTCCGTGCAAATCAACTTGAAGCGGGCTGCGCTGGCCGAGTACAAAACCCAACAACGCATCATGGGCGATTTTCTGTCGGCCTTTGTGCGCAGCAGCGAGTGTTTCACCCTGCTCAAGCCCGAGGACGGCAACCGTATCGAACAGGTTCTGGCGCATTGGCGGCAGGTGCGCAAGACATTTGATAATCATCCCTTGAGTCGGCGTAAAATTTGACCGGATATGCACCCCACAACGCGGTACTTGGCTTGGCCGTCAACAACGAGAGATCTCGAACATGTTAAAACTTCTGCTACGTCCGGTCATTTTCGTCACGATTGTGATGAGCATCCTGGTGATAGGCGAGTTACTGGCCATTGGCCGCCTGACCTGGCGCAACCACGAGCGGATACAAACCATAGAAACCGATATTGGCAAAGGCCGCTATTTGGAGGAAACGATTTTTGAATTGTTGGAACTGCAATCGCAACTGGCGTTGCACCGCAGTAATCCTGACGTAGCCGCCGAGCAGATCAACGACATTCAAGACCGGCTGCTGGATTTATTACAAACGCACAATAAAAGTTCTGAATTCGCGTCCGCAGTCGATCTAAACACCTTACAAACCAAATTTGCCGCCGCCAGCAACGGCGACGCGAAAGCATTAATCGATTCGGTGAATATGATTCGGCAAGTGCTGGACCGGCAGACTAACGAAGAAGAGAAAATGCTGATCGGCGTCGAGGACGACAGTCAACTGGAACTGCAATTGGCCGTTATTCTGCCTTTGCTGCTGTTTTGGATCGGCCATTATTTTTTTCGAAATAACGTGTTGGAACCACTGGATGCGCTGCGCGATTTATTGTCCGGCCTGGCGGAAGGTGTTAAGCAGCCTATCAGACGCGAGACGGCAGATCCGATTTTGCGCGACTTATTCGACCGCTACAATCACTTGGTCGACCATTTAATCGAACTGGAACAGGAACATTTACATTACACCAATCGCCTGGAGCAACAAGTACGACAAACCAGTCACGCATTATTGGAGCAAAGCCAGCGCCTGGCCAAAGCCGAGCGCTTGGCGGCCTTGACCGAAATGGCTGCTAGCACCGCCCACGAACTGCGCAATCCGCTGGCGATTATTCAAGCGGCCTTAGAGAACTTGTTGTGCGAAGCCAGCGACCCGGACCTGCGCCAACGCATCGGTCTATTGCATAGCGAAGTGCAACGCTTGACCAACCACCTTAATGACCTGCTCAGTTCGGCGCGCCATCGCAACAAAATTGCCCAGCCTACCGATGTGAATGCGGTGGTCAACGACTTGATCACGCTATTCAAATACCAGGCAACCGATAAAATCCAATTTACTGTGCAGGGAAAAGCCGACAGTTCCTTGATGTTGCCGGAAATCGAATTCCGGCAAGCGCTATTAAATCTGTTGCAAAACGCCGTGCAGGCAATCGGCACCCGCAGTGGCAGCGTGCAGGTGCATATTACTCAAGACGCTCAGCGCCTGTCGGTGACAGTGATCGACAGCGGCGACGGCTTTGGCGAGGCGTTTTTACGGCAAGGCATCCGCCCCTTCGTCAGCCTGAAGGAAAATGGCAGTGGCTTGGGGCTGGTCATGGTGCAACGTTTCGCCAAAGATCTGAGCGGCCAACTTAAACTCGACAACGACGCCGCCGGCCACGGCCGAGTGAGCCTGAGTATTCCTTTGACTTGAACTGACTTCCCTGAGCAAAAATCAGCGATGGACCGGCGAACTCCGGTAAGTCGCATACAATGCCGTAACTCGCAAACCAGCCACGACCATGATGACCAATACCCTATTAATAATCGAAGATGAAGCCCTGTTAGCCTCCGAATTGGCACGCTACTTTAGCAAGGGTGGCTGGGAAGTCAGCATTGCCCACTCCCTGCAACAAGCCGAACAGTTTCTGAGCGGACAAGCGCTGGACCCATTGGTGGTGTTATCGGACATGAACCTGCCGGATGGCAACGCCCTGGACTTGCTGGAAAAACTTAAACCGGAAATCGGCAGCAGCGAATGGGTATTTCTCACTGGCTACGGCAGCGTTGCCGATTCGGTGCGGGCCGTGCGCCTGGGCGCTTACGACTTTATCGAAAAACCTTGTGCACTGGACCGATTAAATCTCTTGGTGGAAGGCGCCGCCCGCAGCGCTCGCGCCCAACGCCGCCTGGAACAACAAACGGCCTCGCAGAACCATCAATACAGCATCGACAGTTTGATCGGCTCCAGCCCGGCCATGACCCAATTACGGGCCATGCTGAAACAAATCGCCAATGTGCCTTTCTCCAGCCTGATCGTCAGCGGCGAAACCGGCACCGGTAAAGGCATGATCGCCCGTATTCTGCACTATTCCGGCAGCCGTGCTGCCGCGCCGCTGGTGGAAATCAACTGCGCCGCGCTACCGCGCGAACTGCTGGAAGCCGAGTTATTCGGTTACGAAGCCGGTGCTTTTACCGGCGCGAAAAAACGCCATCGCGGCCTGTTCGAGCAAGCGCACACCGGCACGCTGTTTCTGGATGAAATCGGCGAAATGGATCTGGATTTACAGAGCAAGCTGTTAAAAGCCGTGGAAGATTTACGCATCCGCCGGGTGGGCGGCGAAGCGGAGATTAATATCGATGTACAAATCATCGCCGCCACCAATCTGGACCTGGTGGAAAAAGTTGCCGAAGGCTTATTTCGCCGCGATTTGTACCATCGTTTAAACGTGATCAACATCCGCATGCCGGCCCTGCGCGAACACAAACAGGACCTGGATCAATTGGTGCCGCAATTCATAGCCGAATGCAATCGCAAATCGGCCAAATCGGTCAGCCATATTTCGGAGCAAGCCTGGCAGGCGCTGAAAAGCTACGATTGGCCCGGCAATATCCGTGAATTGCACAATGTACTGGAACGTTGCGTGTTGTTGTCCAACGATCATAATTTACCGGTGGAATGGTTGCAGTTACAAGCCCCGCAAGCCGCCGCTGCGCATCACAATGCCAAAGTCAATCAGGAAGGCGTGTTCATTCCGCTGGACGGCAGCATCAGCCTGCACGAAATGGAAAAATTCATCATCCAGGAAGCCTTGAACCGCAACGACGACAACGTCACCGGTGCCGCCCGCATGCTAGGCACCACCCGGGAAACCCTACGCTACCGCGTGCAGAAATATCATTTGAAATGTAAGTTTTGAGCGAGCAGGCTGGTAGCCGGGAGTACTTTATCGCGGACAAAAAAATGCGCCCTGACCACCCGAATTACTTCGACCAACCAGAGCGCCACGTCCACACATGAGAACAGGTAGGAGTAACAACACAAGCTAAGTATTGCAAGGTTGATGCCAAATAGCCGATTCCTTGATTTTGCTGGATTTGTGATGTTTATGACTGATAAAAGACCGGTAGATTTGCACCAGATGCAACCGGAATTTGTCTGAAATGCACCAGGATGGCTCAGATAAAAAGCACATTTGAACAGCCAACAAAACCCACTGTGGATGATTGCGTCCGAGAACCGCAGCGTTCTACAAAATTTGTCGGACGTTCCCGTTCGGAGCTCGGCGATTGGACAAAATAACTCCAATGTTCGAGCTCACCATGAGAATGCCCGAGTTATTTTGCAGAGTAGTCGAGAAAAAAAGCTCGGCCGTTCTACCAGCGAACTCCATTGTTCTACAAAATTTGTCGGACGTTCCCGTTCAGAGCTCGGCGATTGGACAAAATTACTACAATGTTCGAGCTCGCCACTAGAATGCCCGAGTTATTTTGGAGAACGGTCGAGAAAAAAGCTCGGCCGTTCTACCAGCGAACTCCATTGTTCTACAAAATTTGTCCGCTGTTCCCGTTCTGAGCTCGGCGATCGGACAAAATAACTCCAATGTTCGAGCTCACCGTGAGAATGCCCGAGTTATTTTGGAGAGTAGTCGAGAAAAAGCTCGGCCGCTCTAGACCCACGTGCGACTGGGATGGTTTTCTTCCCGTATGCCGCGCCGAGCACCGGAGCTTTTGAACGGATTTGCCCGCAGGGGTGCGGCAGGGATGCGGCGCGTTGCCGAAGGGGCAGGAAGCCCCTTTCGGTAACCCCGTTCAAAAGCGAGGAGCGCAGGGAACAAGCGGCATCCGGGTGTCTTTTCTTTTGGGTACTTTTCTTTGGACAAGCAAAGAAAAGTATCGCGGTTGTCGGTCCGCGAACCGACATTAAAACCAGCCGTCGCGTTAGCGACACAAAACGCAAAAGCCTATTCACCGCGTGGGCACAAAAACCGTGCCCACCCTACCCGGCTACAAAATTGGGATGGTCTTGCTCCCGTATGCCGCGCCGAGCACCGGAGCTTTTGAACGGAATAGCCCGTAGGGGCGATGCAGGGATGCGGCGCGTTGCCGAAGGGGCAGGAAGCCCCTTTCGGCAACCCCGTTCAAAAGCGAGGAGCGCAGGGAACAAGCGGCATCCGGGTGGCCTTTTCTTTGGATACTTTCTTTTGGCCAAACAAAAGAAAGTATCGCGGTTGTCGGTCCGCGAACCGACATTAAAATAAGTCGTAGCAAATTCACACTATGCGTACGATTACGCGACCGCCAATCTTACCTACGCGGGCTCTCGTTGGAACGGTTAGGCCTGCGTGCTTGCATCGTACTGACCAAGAAAAGCTCCAACTTCTTCGGCTGATGCTTCGGACAGGCCGAGCAGCTTCATCTCCTGAAACCACGCAGCGACCGCTACTTTCTGCGTGTCCATGGGTGCACCTTTCACCGGAAGAAGATGCTTTTGCCAAAGTTGGACCTCTTCGGTTACAACAGTCTTCGACCTTCCGAAAATCTGCGCCATCTTCACCAAGTAGGGCGCCAAAGCCTCGAGATCCAATTCCGCTGGCGACGACCACTTGGCATCTTTGAAACAATCTGCGTAGATGGAGAGTTGCTTCAACTGATCCAGGATGTCCGGGTGATCAGAATCTGAATCCACCAGTGGACGAAGTTCGTCTAAGGTCTTTGCTCCACATTGAACTAGGTCACCGAAGATCCAGAGAGTGTTCTTCTTGGTGTGGCTTCGATAGGCCTTCCACAGTTCCGCCCACTCCTTTTCCTCACAAGCGGTGACCATCTGGCGGAGGATGGTCACTTTCCCTGACTCTTCGATGCTCAGTATTGCGAGGGCGACAGCAGATGGCACGCGTCCGGCTCTCAAGAGTGATTCAGCGTCCTCAGCTAGTCGCTCTGCATTCTTAAGGGCGCGTGTCATGCCTTCGGCAATTTGCTCCGGAGTCAACTTACTGCGGTATTGAGGAAGTCGAGCCATGGGTAGTTCGCGGGCCTAACAAATGATTAATAAGTTTCTGTATACCATCCCAACAATCTCCCTACACTACCAACCTCGGCACTGCCGCCAACAACTTCTGAGTATACGGATGCTCCGGCGCCCCACAAACCTTCGCAGTCAAGCCTTCTTCTACAATCTTCCCCTTATACATCACCACCGTCCGATCACTGAGATACTCCACCACCCCAATGTTATGCGTAATAAACAAAAGGGTCAGATTCCGCCGCCGCCGAATATCCAGCAGCAATTGCAAAATTTCCGCCTGCACCGACACATCCAGCGCGCTGGTGATTTCGTCGCACACCACAAACTCCGGATTCAAGGCCAAAGCCCGCGCCAAGCCAATACGTTGGCGTTGGCCGCCGGAAAACTCGTGCGGGTAGCGCCACAGCGATTCGCGGCTAAGTTGCATGTCTTCCAGCAGTTGCCCGGCCAGCTCGATACGCTGCTCTTGATTGGCACCGATGCCATGCACCTTCATGGGTTCGGTCAGAGTAGTTTCCACCAGTAAACGAGGATTGAGCGAGGATTGTGGGTCTTGAAAGGCAATCTGCATCTTGCGACGCAGAGGCCTAAGTTCACGCGCAGATAGACCGGTGAGCTCCTGGCCGTCGATCCGTATACTGCCGGCAGTGGGCCGTTCCAATTGCAACACCGCGCGGCCCAAGGTGGTTTTGCCGCAGCCGGACTCCCCAACCAAGGCGACGATTTCACCGCGCGGAATGTCCAGTGACACTTCGTCCACTGCTTTTACATAATCGACTGTTTGCCGGAACAAACCTTTTTTAATCGGAAACCAAACTTTCAAGTCGCGGATTTGCAGCAGCGGTTCTCCCAGCTTCGTCACTATCTGGGGGGAAATCTTATCGGTATCCCCATCGACCCGAGCCGGACTGTTAGTCTCCTCTCGCCTTTGAGGAGGCTGTCGCAAAAGCTCCCTCTCCTCGCGGGAGAGGGTTGGGGTGAGGGGGATCGAATCAGGTAAAGCATCGATTCGCACGCCCTCACCCTGCCCTCTCCCGGCGGGAGAGGGTTCGGTTTTGGCTTCTACGCCGGGCTCATCTGGCAGAGAGCTATCATTCGAAACATTTTGCGTTGACTGTAGCCTTAAGCCGGCGCGCTCCAGTACGGAAAGCAGTTTTTTATCGCTCTTACTCAGCAACTCATCCGACAGAGGGGGCGAATAAGGTGACGCATCGATTTGCATCCCCTCACCCTGCCCTCTCCCGGGGGGAGAGGGTTCTGCTTCCGTTTTTACGACGGGCTCCTCTGGCAGAGGGATATCTTCCTCGCTTGGCGATTCGGCGGTTTCGGGAGCAGACGGATTCACACACCTAACCGCCCGGCCCGGTTTGGCCAGATTTTCCGGCACCGCAGCCAGCAATTGTTGGGTATAGGGATGCTGAGGATGGCGCAGTACTGATTTGCACTCGCCAACTTCCACCAGTTTGCCTTGCTGCATCACTCCTACCCAATGCGCCATTTGCGCGACCACGCCGAAATCGTGGGTGATGAACAGCATGCTCATGCCGGTGTCGTCCTGGAGTTTGCGCATCAGGCGCAAAATCTCAGCTTGTACGGTCACATCCAGCGCGGTGGTCGGCTCGTCGGCAATCAATAATTGCGGCTGGCAGGCCAGCGCCATCGCGATCATGACCCGCTGGCGTTGACCGCCGGAGAGTTGATGCGGGTAGTCGGCAAAACGGCTGGAAGCGTTGGGGATTTGCACCTGTTCCAAGGCCTTGATGGTACGTTCCATCGCTTCCGCGTCGTCCATATCGGCATGATGCAATTGCAAGGCCTCGGTGATTTGCTCGCCGATGCTCATCACCGGATTTAAGGAGGTCATCGGCTCCTGGAAAATCATTGCGATTTGTAAACCGCGCACGGCACGGATGCCCGGATCATCCAGGGTTAGCAAGTCCTGCCCGTTCAGCAAAATCTCGCCGCTGGGGTGTGAAGCCACGCCGTCCGGCAATAAGCGAATCACCGATAAGGCGCTGACCGACTTGCCGCTGCCGGATTCGCCGACCAAGCAAAAGGTTTCGCCTTTGGGGATGCTGAAACTGATGTCGTCCACCGCCCGCACTTCGCCGCCGCCGGACCTTAAATAAGTACGCAGATTGCGCACTTCCAACAAGGCCTCGCTCATGATTTGACCCCAGCCTTATCCGACAAGCGCGGGTCAATCGCATCCCGAAACGCTTCGCCGATCAGGTTGTAGGCAAACACCGTCATGAAAATCGAGCCGCCGGGAAATACCGCCATCCACCAGTTAAACGTGGAGGATTTAACGGCCTGATCCAGCATCGCGCCCCAGGATGGGGCATCGACCACGCCCAAGCCTAGAAAGCTTAAGGTTGCTTCCGACAGAATCGCTCCGGCCACCCCAAAGCTGACTGCCACCAATAAAGGCGCGACGCCGTTGGGCAGCATGTGGCGGAATAGGATTGAGGTTAAGGGCAAACCACTGGCGACCGCCGCCTGCACGTAATCTTGTTTGCGCAGTTTCAAAAATTCCTGACGCACGTAACGCGCGTACCCAGACCAACCGGTGACGCCGATGATCACCATCATCATGTACAAACTGCGACCAAAGAAGGCCACGAAAGTCAGCAGTAGAAACAGCGTGGGAATGTCTTCGAAAATCTCTACTAGGCGCATGCCCAGCATATCGACGATACCGGAGAAATAGCCCATCAAGCCGCCGACCACGATACCGATAGCCAAAGCAATGCCGGAGGCAATCAGGCCGATGCTTAAGGAAATTCGGCAGGCATGGATCATTCGGCTTAACACGTCGGCACCATTTTCTTCCGTGCCCATCCAATGGGTATGGCCTTCGGTGGCGAATGGCGCTTCCAGGCCTTTGCTGCCCAAGTCGCGCAGATAATCGACCGGCGCATAGGGGATGGGTGGCATGATTTTCCAATCCACTTGCGTGTAAGCGCTGCTGCGGAAGTCGTCGTAGATTACCAAGGCCGGCGGTTTGACAAACATATTCACCGCTAAGGCAGCCAAGGCACTGCCCAGTAAAAATAACAAAATCTGCTTGCCGCCAGCCAAGCTAAGCCGATAAACCGCCAAAGCGATAAAAAAGCTGGCCAAAATCCAGGCATCTTCGACGCTTAGGTACTCCAACACCGGCGCGGAAATCACGCCATCTTTGCTCATCAGCAGCGGCATGGAGTTGGCCAGAAACGGTGCAAAAACTGCGCAGAACACCAACAGCGCCACCCAACCCAAGCCAAATTTGACGCCGACGCCAGCCAGGGTTTTGCGCCAGATACGCGCAGAAAAAGATTCGCGGCTGATCACGGGCTTAGTCATAACTCACCCGCGGATCGGCCAGGGTGTAACAGAAATCGGCGATCAAATAGCCAATCAGCGTCAGAAAACCGCTAATCCAGGTAATCGACAACACCAACTCGCGGTCGCGGCCTTTCACCGCTTCCACAGCCAATTGACCCATGCCGTTGATGCTGAAAATATTTTCGACGATCAAGGAACCGGCCAGCAAACTGGGCAGTAGACCAGCGGAGACGGTAATCAAGGGCAGTAGGCTGTTGCGGAATACGTGCTTCCAGAGCACATCGTTCTCAGCCAGACCTTTGGCGCGCGCGGTGCGGGCGTAATCGGCATGCAGATTTTCCAAAATCGAGGTGCGGGTCAATTTGGTCAGCGCGGCAAAGCCGCCGTAGGAGAGACAGATCACCGGCAAAATCAAATGCCAGATTCTGTCCAACAAGAAACCCCTCACAAATCCGCCCTCCTCCCAATGCGGCAGGAAAGGCATGTCTTGCGCTTCCAGACTACTGATGCCAGCAGTGGGGAACCATTGAAAATGCTGGATGTTGGCAAAAAACCCTAGCAGCAACACCCCGGCCAGCATGGTGGGTATCGACCACAAAGCCAGCATCGACATCCCCGCGCCGACATCGAATGCACTACCGCGTTGGGTAGCGGCCTTCATCCCCACCATGATGGCGATGATATAGGTAAGCGGCAACGTGACTAGATTTAGCAACAAGGTGATCGGAATTCGTTCGGCCAGAATGTCCGACACCGGCCGGCCATACTGAAAGCTGGTACCTAGATCCATGCCCTTGCTAAACGAAAATTCACCGCGCTGGCCTTGGGCGTCGGTAACGAAACCAATAGGTGAGACATTATTCAGCCAACGCAGATATTGCACCGGTGCCGGCTGATCCAGGCCATAGCGCTTATTGTAATAATCCAGCAGAGCCTGCTTTTCCTGCGGCTTCATGTCCATGCCGCCGATTAAAGTCTGCGCAGTGATGCCGCCCGGCGACATCGCCATCACGCTGAACACCAACACGGTAATCCCCAACAGCGTGGGGATCATCAACAGCAGGCGCCTTAGTAGATAAGTCAACATCGGCGAGTCCTTGGCCTATTGGGTGTATTTTTGCTGCGCCAGTGGTACGTAGTTTTCCAGCGGCAAGGAGCCGAAGTTCAAACCCAGTTTGGTCATTTGCAGGTTGTGGATGCGCTTGTCGACGAACAGCAGGCTCTTGCGGCGCATTAAAAAGGTGTAGGGTTGGTCTTCGTAAAGAATATGCTCGGCTTGCTGCCAGAGCGGCATCCGTTTGCTTTCATCGACGGTGCGACGGGCGTCGTCGATTAACTTATCCAGCGCCGGATTTTTGTAACTGACGTAGTTATCGCCTTTACTGACGGCTTGCGAGCTATGGAAGATTTGGTACAAATCGGTTTCGATACCGCTGGTCCAGCCCAGGGTAATCGCATCGAAGTCTTTTTTATCAAGATTTTCCAGCATCACCGGCCATTCTTGCGGAGTCGGGATCATCTTCACACCGGCGCGGGCGTATAAGTCTTTCAGCAACAGGACCATGCGTTTGGTGTCTTCGTTGGCTTGAAAGTAGGTCAGTTTAAATTCGAAGGGCTGGCCCGATTTGTCTTCCAGTACGCCGTCGCCGTTTTTATCCTGATAGCCAGCGTCTTTCAGTAGCGCCTTGGCTTTGTCCAAATCCGCTTGATATGGTTGTATGGCCGCATCGTGCTGTTTACTTGCTTTACTGAATGGACTGACGGCCGGCTCGGCATAATCCAACATCACATCCTTTATTACCCGACTGACGTCGGTCAGATAAGTCATGGCCTGGCGCACGCGTTTATCAGCGAAACGGGTTGGCTTGCCGCCGCGCTCTTGGTTCCAGCCTATGTAGCTGTAGCCGACGACCGGCGGCATGTATTCGAAGTTTTGGCTCTTGGCTTGGATTTGCGGATCTTTTTTCAGCTCTTGATATTCGACCGGCCGCGCCGAATAAGAGTCGATGTCGCCATTACGAAAGGTGGTTAAGCGAGCGCTATCGTTTTGGATGATTTTCCAGAGAATCCGATGATAAGACGGTTGCACGTCGCCCCAGTAACGTTCGTTGCGTACCAGTTCTACATTGCCCTTGTCCGGCGTCCAGTTTTTCGGATCGGCCAGCCGATAAGGGCCGCTACCCAACAACAACCCTTTGGATTCGTTAAATTTTTGCGGCTCTTTCAGATAAGGTTCGTAAAAATGCTTGGGCATGATGCCGATGCCACCGGCCAAAGACAAGGCTTCGAAATACGGCTCTTTGAAGGTAAACACCACTTCGTATTTACCGTTAGCTTTGACGCTTTTGACTTTTTCCAGGTAAGCCCGTTCGCGTGGCGCCTGGATCGCATCGGTCATGATGAAATCGAAACTGAACACCACATCGTCGGCAGTCAGCGGTTGACCGTCCGAGAAACTGACGTCCTCGCGCATCCGGAAGCTAATCACCAAGCCGTCTTCGCTGATGGTCCAGTCCTTAGCCACCAAACCTTCCCATTCCAAGGTGTCTGGGTTACGGGTAATCAGACTCTCCAGCACATAACTTTGCACATTGGAGGCATAAGCATCACTGGACACCAGCGGCGTGATGGTTTTTAGGTTGGTCCCAAAGGCTTCCACGCTCCAGTCGCCCTGGGCGTAATCCGGCATACGACTCGCAGCATGCGCGCGTTGAAAGGCCTGGGCGATGTCACCGCTCGCGGTGGCGTTCACGGAAGGGTTGGCGGCGGCAATCGCTCCGGAAGCAATCGCCCCGCGCAATTCGCGCATATCCTTAGCTTGCTCAGACAGCGCGGCTTGCATTTCGCTCAATTTCAGCCATTGCCGGTCGATTTGATACATCGCCAACACGATCAGCAAGATAGTCAAACTAAGTAGCGAGTAGAGAATCCAGTCTCGGGTAGTTGATTGTGTTTGCATGTTTCCAGTGTTTCGCAGAAATTAAACAGAAACTTGAGCGACGCTTTTGCTTGATGGTCAGAGCTATCCGGATAGCTTACGGGGCTTATCGATAATCCGCCTTTGCAAAAACGTCAGGTGTCCTTACTTTTAACCCGGTGGGTAGCCGCCGCGCTAGCCACCGGGGTACAACTCTATAGCAAATTGGCGATAGGTGCCTCGGGATTGACGTCGGCATCATAATCCACCCCGTCTACCTCAAAACCGAACAACTTCAGAAACTCATGTTTGTAACCGGCAAAATCGCTCAATTCGTTGATATTGTCATTGTTGATTTGTTCCCACAAAGCGTTGACTTTGTCTTGCACTTGCGGCTGCAGTTCTTTCAAATCGGCGCGCAGGCGACCGGTCTCGTCCAGGCTGGGATTGACACCGTAAAGACTGTCGCGGAACAAGCCGTTGACCTGTTCGATACAACCTTCGTGTGTACCCTCTGCCTTCATGGTTTTGAACAGCAAGGCCAGATATAAGGGCATGACCGGAATCGCTGCACTGGCTTGGGTAACCACGGCTTTTAGTACCGACACCCTAGCGTCGCCACCCAAAGTAGCTAACTTGCTGCGGATATCGATGACACGTTTGTCCAAGTCCTTTTTCGCCGCACCGATGGTGCCGTGCCAATAAATATCCCAAGTGATTTTTTCGCCAAGATAGGTATAAGCCGTGGTTTTAGCACCTTCCGCCAAGACGCCGGCATCGGCTAACGCATCGATCCACATTTGCCAGTCTTCACCGCCCATTACCGCAACGGTGTTGGCGATTTCTTCCTCGGTGGCCGCCGGCAGGGTAAATTCCTTGATGATCTCTTTGTCGGTGTCGATACCGTTTTGCACCAAATCCTTGCCGATTGGTTTTAACGTAGAGTTATGGGTGATACCGGTTTTAGGATTGGTCCGGCGCGGGGCGGCCAGGCTGTATATCACCAGATCGACTTTGCCCAAATCTTGTTTGATGGCATCTATGGTTTTTTGTTTGATCTCGTCGGAAAAGGCGTCGCCATTGATGCTTTTGGCATACAGGCCTTCCGCTTCCGCAAATTTATGAAACGCTGCCGAATTGTACCAACCTGGGGTGCCTGGCTTATCGGCGGTACCTTCCCGCTCAAAAAACACCCCCAGGGTTTTCGCGCCTGAACCGAAACCAGAGACAATTCGCGAGGCCAGGCCGTAACCAGTGGAAGCACCCAGAATCAGCACATTCTTCGGGCCGTCCGGAATGGTGCCGAAGCTTTTGACGTAGTCGATTTGCTGTTTGACATTGGCTTCGCAGCCGACCGGGTGGGTGGTGACGCACATAAATCCGCGTACGCGAGGTTTGATAATCATGTTGTTCCTTACATCGAGCTAATAAAAATTAAGACGGGAGCTGCTTCAGCAAGCTTTTTTAGTTATAGATTTTAAAGTTTATCCCATGAGTTGACCGAACAGGAAAATAATATCGATACGTTCCGGATCGAAAAACCACCGTATTCGGCTTTCTGCGGCTATGTTAATAAACGTCAGCCTAAAAGCCAATGCGGGTTGGACGCTGCCAGCTGTTAACGCACCGGGCAACGGTTATAGCGGGAGTCTCAAAGTCCCTGCCTACAATCCGCAACAAAATCATCTTTGGTAAGCAGCTAACCGCTTAAACAAGCAAAAAAAAGGGAGCGCTAAGCTCCCTTTTTGCAGGTCCACCTTACGGTTTACTGTTTTTGCGTATTGATAACGATCTCAGCTTTAGTTTGCAGCGCATTCAATACTGCTTCCATCTGCGCTTTACCGAAGGCAGTAGAGATGTTTTTGGCAATCAAGGCTTGTTTACTTTTGTCGCTGTCCGACATCACACCCTCGTTGACACTGTTAACGCTAACCACCAATTTACCGCCCTTGGCTTCGTCGATTACTGCCACGCTAGGCTGACCTGCCTTAGGTTTGGCAGTTCTAAAAATCTCCTGAGTGACGGCCGCCGGCAAATCACTAGCAGTACGCGTCAAGCCATTGATTTTTTTGGTTTGCAAATGCAGCGCTTCG
>Ga0123398_1007940_pt1 | contig 37804 bp, 42 predicted proteins | sample T5LHNO3metaT_FD_89926 | JGI IMG/M metagenome (GOLD analysis project Ga0123398, IMG submission 89926) | Methane-oxidizing artificial microbial communities from Washington, USA to study methane cycling - T5-LHNO3 metaT (Metagenome... | ecosystem: Engineered > Modeled > Simulated communities...
CGATTCCCCCTGGAAAACCTCCGCCCTGCGCGATGCGACGATCGATCTTGCGAAGGACGGGCTCGCCCTGATCGATGGCGGCTATCGCGCGCTGCTGCGACGCCGCCGTCGGCAATAACCGCCGCGTTCAAAGGGGGGTGCGATTTTAGCACCCGCATCTTCGCCATCCCCCAACGTCCCGCCCCTCCGCCACCGTGACCGCCAATCGCCGGATTTGGCCGGCGACCTGAACGAACGCCCGGAGGTGCGACATGACGAATCTTGCCGGCTTTCCGCCGCGCTTCTTGCGGACGCCGGAGGCGGCCGACTTCCTCGGCCTCTCCAGCCGGACGCTCGAGAAGCATCGGACCTACGGTACGGGCCCCGCTTATCGCAAGCTCGGCGGGCGCGTCGTCTACGCGCTCGACGATCTTAAGGCCTGGGCCGATCGCGGTGCGGTCACATCGACCTCCGACCCGCGCGGCTCCGTGCTGCCAGCGAAGCGCCACGACTCGGCCTCAGCGCAGGCCGGCCGCGGCCGCCGTTGAGGCATGGCGCATGTCCCCGGCGCGACGCAATGGCGAACGCGATCAGCTCGATCTCTTCCGGGCGCTGCCAGGTGATCTCGCGCCGCGCGACGCGCAGGACCTCATGGCCTATCCCTTCTTCTCACTCGCGAAGTCGAAGCGGCTGACGCCGATCGACTTCAAAGCCGGCTCGATCGTCATCCGTGTCGAGGCAGTGCCAGAGCACGGCATGGCGACCATCTGGGACGCCGACGTGCTGATCTGGGCGGCCTCGCAAATCGTCGAGGCGCGCGATCTCGGCCTGCGGCCGTCACGCCTGATGGCGGCGACGCCATACGAAATTCTCTCCTTCATCGGCCGCGGCGTGAGCGTGCGCGACTATGACCGGCTGAAAGCCGCTCTCGACCGCTTGCAGTCGACCACCGTGGCGACGTCGATCCGCCAGCCGACTGAGCGGCGGATGCATCGCTTCTCCTGGATCAACGAATGGAAAGAGCGAGCGGACGCGCATGGCCGTCCGCTCGGCCTCGAGCTGATCGTGCCGGACTGGTTCTTCGCCGCCGTTCTCGACGACGCGCTGGTCCTGACCATCGACCGCGCCTACTTCCGCCTGACCGGCGGTCTCGAGCGCTGGCTGTATCGCCTGGTGCGCAAGCACGGTGGCCGCCAGCCGTCCGGCTGGAGCTTCGACATCGCGTATCTCCACGCGAAGTCTGGCAGCCTCTCGCCGCTCAAGCACTTCGCCTACGACCTGCGCGAGATCGTCCGCCGGCAGACGCTGCCCGGCTACCGGCTGACCATCGAGCAGCCCCCGGACGCCCCCGAACGTCTCGCCTTCGCTCCAATCGATCCCGCTGTCCTCGCTCCGCTGCGGCAGCGCGGGACCTCGCGCGCTGGGGATAAGCTGTGAATCGTCTCGTGCTATCGGGGACCGGACCTATCGTGCCATCGGGGACCCGATCCTCGTGCTATCGGGGACCGCAATCGTCGAATCCTGACGCCGATTCAAGACATTGCGCGCGGCGTAACTCTTCTAACCAGGATTCCTTCGGAATCTTTCTAACGGCCGCTCCGCGTTCCACACCTGTGGATGAGCGCCGCCAACGGGAGGCGGCGCCATGATCGTCGCGCTGCTCAACCAGAAGGGTGGCGTCGGCAAGACCACGCTCGCCCTCCATTTCGCCGGCGAATGGGCACGACGCGGCCAGCGTGTCACCGTCATCGACGCCGATCCGCAAGGTTCTGCCCTCGACTGGTCGCAGCAGCGCGCCCGCGAGAGCTTGCCGCGCCCGTTCGGCGTCATCGGCCTGGCGCGCGATACGCTGCACCGGGAAGCGCCCGACCTCGCGCGCAATGCCGATCACATCGTCATCGACGGTCCGCCCCGCGTCGCCGGGCTCATGCGCTCGGCGCTGCTCGCGGCCGACATCGTCCTGATCCCGGTGCAGTCGTCGCCCTTCGACGGCTGGGGATCGGCCGAGATGCTCACGCTGCTCAGCGAGGCGCGCATCTATCGCCCCCAGCTCGTCACCCGCTTCGTCCTCAATCGATGCGCCGCGCGCACCGTCATCGCGCGCGAGACCGCGCTCACGCTCGCCGATCACGACCCGCCCTTGCTGGCCTCCAGGATCGGTCAGCGTGTCGCCTTCGCCGAGGCGGCCCAGTCCGGCCGCCTCGTCTGGGAAGCACACACAGAAAGTCCGGCGGCGCGCGAGATCACCGCTCTTGCGGGAGAAGTCGGGAGGCTGGCGCGATGACCCAGCGCTCTTCCAAACGCGCCTTCATCGCGCGGCCGGCCGATCCTGAACGCTGGATCAAGACACCGGAACCGCGCTCCGGCGGCAACGGTGACGCCGCCGCTTTCACCGCGCGGCTGACGGTCGACATCACACCGGAGCTGCGCGGCCGCATCAAGGTCGTCGCCTTCCAGCGCGGCCTAACCGTCGCGGACATGCTGCGCGACCTGCTCGCCCGCGAATTCCCTCCAGCCGAAGGAGACCCGCAATGACCGGTGCGCCCCACCTGCGCCTCCTGCCGTCGCCACTTCCCGCCGACAGCCTGACACGCGTCGAGCTGACCTGGATCGAGAAGAAGGTCGAATACTGGATCCGCTTCGGCAGAGAGAAGGACGAGCAGATCCTCGACCGGCGCCGCCGCGTGCTCACCTTCGCACCCAACAGCACCTTCGCCTTCGTGCGCTGGGCCTCCAATGACCATGGCACCATCCTCTCTCGCATCGACATCGTGCGCGCGATCACGCCCGGCGAGCGCTATCAGACGCTGCCCTTCGTGCGCCCCGGCGGCGACATCCTCCTCAAGATGGAGGGCTGGCCGAAGGTCGAGCGCGTCCTCCAGATCGTCGATGCGATCGAGGCAATCGGCATCGATCCGGCCGAGGTGTCGCCGCATCACTGGCGCCACGTCCACAACCGCCTGACCGCCGGCCAGGAGCCGCGCCGCTACACTGTCGAGCAGCATCGGGCGCTCCTCCTGCGGCGGAGGGTCGAGCCGTGACGCGCTTCGGCTATGTCATGACGACCTCCTTCGCCGTGGTGGCGGTCGGCGTTCACTCCTTCCTCCCGGTCGCCCCGAAGCTCATCTGGAATGCGTCGGCCAGCGTGCCGCTCGGCCTCTATTCCATCGCGTCGGCGCGTCACGTCGAAGTCGCCGACCTCGTTGCCGTCCGCACGCCCGAACCGCTCGCATCCTTCATGGCCGAGCGCCGCTATCTGCCCCGCGGCGTGCCGCTGATGAAGCGGGTCGCCGCCGTTGCTGGCCAGCAGGTTTGCCGGGACGGATCGCACATCACGATCGACGGCATCGACATGGGCGAGGCCCTGACGCGCGACCGCGCCGGCCGCGCCCTGCCCGCCTGGCAGGGCTGCCGCCGCATCGCCGACGGCGAAATCTTCCTGATGAACTGGGCCGCTCCCGACAGCATGGACGGCCGCTACTTCGGCCCGCTCTCCACCAACACGATCATCGGCCGCGCGGTCCCGCTGTGGACCGACGAGGACGGCGACGGCCGCTTCCAATGGCGCGCCGCAACGCGGTGACGGCGCACCGAACACATCCGCTTCACCGCACAAAGGGAGTTTTCAATGCCACAGATCGGAGAGTTCACACGCACCAAGAACGGCTATGCCGGCCATGTCCGCACGCTCACGCTGAACGGTGAGATCGTGCTCATTCTGGCCGAGCATTCGGACGCCGAGAACGCGCCGGACTATCGCGTTCATCTCGGCGACAGCAACGGGCCCGAGATCGGCGCCGGCTGGAAGCGCACCGGCGAGAAGGCCGGCGACTACGTCTCCGTCCAGATCGACGATCCGGCGCTCGGCCAGCCGATCCGCGCCAACCTGTTCCAGTCGGGCGACGCGAAGTCCATCTGGGGCCTGCACTGGAACCGTCCCCAGAAGCGGCCCGAGCGCGACTGAGGCGATGACCATCCGCTCGACATCGCGGAGATGGAGTGAGGCGGCCGGGCGCAGTTCACCCGCCCGGCGTCTTACCGCTCTTCTCCTTTCCGGCCTGCTGATCGCCGGACCGTTCACTGGCGTTGCGCTTGCGCAGAACGCGTCTGCCGCGCGTCTTCGGAGCGACCACACAATCGCTGACTACATCGCGGAAGCGGCGCGGCGTTTCGGCGTGCCCATCGCATGGATACGGGCCGTCATGGACGCGGAAAGTGCCGGCGATGTCCACGCCGTCTCTCGCAACGGCGCGATGGGCCTGATGCAGATCATGCCGGATACCTGGTCGGAGCTGCGCATGCGCTACGGTCTCGGCCGCGATCCGTTCGATCCGCGCGACAACATCCTGGCCGGCGCCGCGTACCTGCGCGAGATGCACGACCGTTACGGATCGCCGGGCTTCCTCGCGGCCTACAATGCGGGCCCGCAGCGTTATGACGAACACCTCGCCGGGGTACGCGCATTGCCGGCGGAGACCCGCGCCTATGTCGCTTTGCTGGCGCCCCTTGTCGGCGGCGAACCGTTCGAGAGCGTGACCGCGATTGCGCCCGATCCGCTCGCCTGGACGCGCTCGCCCTTGTTCGTCGTGCACGCGAACAGCGGTGCGAATGCAGGACCATCGCAAGACCAGCGCGTGTCCGGCAACAACGCGACGGCATCGCGCACGCATGAGGCGATATCGCTTTCACCGCGCTCGTCCGGGCTTTTCGTGGCTTCGGCAAGTCCGGAGCCCCGGCAATGAGGCGCTCCCTGCCGGATCGTGGTCTGGCGCGCCCCAGCGCATCGGAGCGTGCGATGAGGCGGGAGGGCGCAACCCCGACCGCACGATGGCAGGATAAAGGGGCGCGATGTGCGCGCCGTGACGGTTGTGCTTTTTCAATAGCTTGCATGCCGAAACCGCGAGGTGCGCCGTCCCGGCGCAGCCTGCGCCTTCGGCACTTTTGCAATGAGTTCCAGCTCTTGGTGCGATGTGCGGGGCCGCTGCCATGAGCGCCGAAGACGACTTCCGCATCCGCCCTGGCCGCATTCGCTCGACGCGCGCGCAGCGGGCGCGGCCCTTCATCGCCCAGGCGCTCGCCGCCGCGCAGCGCGCCGGCGGCTCCGTCTCCCGCAACGGGACGATCGGCCCCGGCCGTCGCTCGCGCTTCGGCCGCGGCCAGCGCGCCACGGTGCAAGCGAACCGCCTCATCACGTCGCGCTCGCGCGGCGCCGTCGTCAAGGCGCGCGTCGTCCGCCACAGCGCACGCGGCGCGCCGCTCGCGACCCATCTCGGCTATCTGCGGCGCGAGGGCGTCACCCGGGACGGAGAGAAGGCGCGGCTCTTTGGTCCCGGTACTGACGACGCCGATCCGAAGGCTTTCGCGGAGCGCTGCGCGGACGACCGCCACCATTTCCGCTTCATCGTGTCGCCCGACGACGCGATCGAGATGGAGGACCTCAAGCGGTTCACCCGCGACCTGGTCGGCCAGATGGAGAAGGATCTCGGGACGAGGCTCGACTGGGTGGCGGTCGATCACTGGAACACCGAGCATCCCCACGTCCACCTGATCGTGCGCGGCGTTCGCGACGACGGCGAGAACCTCGTCATCTCGCGCGACTACATCAAGGAAGGGATGCGCGACCGGGCGCGCGACCTGATCACGCAAGAGCTCGGCCCGCGCACCGACCATGACATCCGCACCGCGCTGGAGCGCCGGATCGACGCCGAGCGCTGGACCAACCTCGATCGCCAGCTCGCACGCGACGCCCGTCGGACGGGCATCATCGATCTCGCGCCGCATGCCGGCCGCCGGCCCGACGAATTTCACGCGCTGAAGGTCGGCCGCCTGCGCAAGCTGGAAGGTCTCGGCCTCGCCGAGCAGATCGCGCCGGGCCAATGGGTCATCTCTGAGTCTGCCGAGAAGCGCCTGCGCGAACTCGGCGAGCGTGGCGACATCATCAAGCGCATTCATCGCGGCCTCGCCGAGCGCGGTATCGAACGCGGGCCTTCGAGCTACGTGCTGGCCGGCGAAAGCCTCGACGAGCCGATCGTCGGCCGCTTGCTGGCGCGCGGGCTCGACGACGAGCTGAAGGGCACCGCCTATGCCGTCGTCGACGGCGTCGATGGCCGCACCCACCACATCAGGCTCGCCGATCTCAACGTGGCCGGGGATTCCGCCCCCGGCTCGATCGTCGAGCTGCGCCGGTTCGACGACGCCCAGGGCCGGCGGCGCGTCGCGCTCGCCGTCCGGTCGGACCTTCCGCTCGAGCAGCAGATCACGGCGAACGGCGCCACCTGGCTCGACCGCCAGGCCATCGCGCGCGAGCCGGTCCCGCTCGGCGGCGGCTTCGGCGCCGAGGTCCGCGCCGCGCTCGAGCGCCGCGCCGAGCATCTCATCGCTCAGGGCCTGGCCGAGCGGCAAAGCCGCGGCGTCAGCTTCAGCCGCAACCTGATCGAGACGCTGCGGCGTCGCGAGCTCGACGCGCTGCGCGAACATCTCATGACCGAGACCGGCCAGACGGCCGTCAAAACCGGCGCCGGCGAGTACGTCGCGGGCACCTACCGCCGCCGCTTCGATCTCGCCTCTGGACGCTTCGCGATGCTCGACGATGGCCTCGGCTTCCAGCTCGTGCCCTGGTCGCCCTCGCTCGAACGGCATCTCGGCCGCCATGTCTCCGGCGTCGCACGCGGCGACGGCGGCATCGACTGGAGCTTCGGCCGCAAGCGGGGAATCGGCCTGTGAGGAGAGGATCGGACAAGGAGAGCGCGTGATGTCAGCAACGAAGATTCTCTGGGGTCAGATTCTGGTCGTCGCGCTGATCATCCTCGCGACGACCTGGGGCGCGACCGAGTGGACCGCGTGGCGATTAGGCTTCCAGGCGCAGTTGGGCGAGCCCTGGTTCATCCTGTTCGGCTGGCCGGTCTACTATCCCCCGTCCTTCTATGCGTGGTGGTTCTTCTACGACGCTTATGCGCCGGCGATCTTCGTCGAAGGCGCCTATATCGCGGCGTCGGGCGGGTTCATGGCGATCGCCGCCGCGATCGCCATGTCGGTATGGAGGGCCCGCGAGGCGAACAACGTCGACACCTATGGCTCGGCACGATGGGCCCGGCCCGACGAGGTGAAGGCCGCCGGCCTTCTCGGCCCCGACGGCGTCGTGCTCGGCAAGCTCGGCCGCGACTACCTCCGGCACGACGGGCCCGAGCACGTCCTCTGCTTTGCCCCGACCCGGAGCGGCAAGGGCGTGGGCTTGGTCATTCCGTCCCTGCTTACCTGGCCCGGCAGCGCCATCGTCCACGACATCAAGGGCGAGAACTGGCAGCTCACCTCCGGCTTCCGCGCGCAACACGGGCGCGTGCTGCTGTTCGATCCGACCAATGCGAGGTCGTCGGCCTACAACCCGCTGCTCGAGGTCCGGCGCGGCGAATGGGAAGTCCGCGACGTCCAGAACATCGCCGACATCCTGGTCGACCCGGAAGGATCGCTGGAGAAGAGGAACCATTGGGAGAAGACCTCCCATGCGCTGCTGGTCGGCGCCATCCTCCACGTGCTCTACGCGGAGGAGGACAAGACGCTCGCCGGCGTCGCCTCCTTCCTCTCCGATCCCCGCCGACCGATCGAGTCGACGCTCGCCGCGATGATGAAGACCCCGCATCTCGGGGAAGCCGGACCGCACCCGGTCATCGCCAGCGCCGCGCGCGAGCTCCTCAACAAGTCGGACAACGAACGCAGTGGTGTCCTGAGCACCGCAATGTCCTTCCTCGGCCTCTACCGCGACCCCGTCGTCGCGGCCGTCACGCGCCGCTGCGACTGGCGCATCACCGACATCGTCGGCGGCGCGCAGCCGACCACGCTCTACCTCGTCGTGCCGCCGTCCGACATTGCGCGGACCAAGCCGCTGATCCGGCTGATCCTCAACCAGATCGGACGGCGGCTGACGGAAGATCTCCATGCGAAGTCCCGGCGACACCGCCTGCTTCTCATGCTCGACGAGTTCCCCGCACTCGGACGCCTCGACTTCTTCGAGAGCGCGTTGGCCTTCATGGCCGGCTATGGGCTGAAGTCGTTCCTGATCGCGCAGAGCCTCAACCAGATCGAGAAGGCTTACGGCCCGAACAACTCGATCCTCGACAATTGCCACGTCAGGGTCTCGTTTGCCACCAACGACGAGAGGACCGCCAAGAGGGTCAGCGACGCGCTCGGCACGGCGACCGAGCTCCGCGCCATGCGCAACTACGCAGGACATCGCCTGAGCCCCTGGCTTGGCCACCTGATGGTCTCGCGCTCGGAGACGGCCCGCCCGCTGCTCACGCCCGGCGAGATCATGCAGCTCCCGCCCACAGACGAGATCGTAATGGTCGCCGGCACGCCGCCCATCCGCGCCAAGAAGGCGCGCTACTTCGAGGACCCGAGATTACAGGCGCGCATCTTGCCGCCGCCGGTGCTGAGCGCGGCGGAACACCAGCAGGCGAATGACTGGACCGGAAAGCCCCTGCCGCCGCGACCTTTGCCGGAAGCCGCGCCACCCGTGAGCGGCATGGATGACGAGGACACGACTGGCTCCGAGAAGCGGCGACAGCCGGAGCTCAGTCGCGTGGCCCCGGTCGAGAAGAAGCCGCCGATCGACAACGAGTTCGAGATCGACCTCAACGATGACGAGCCGGACGACGCCGCGCGGCTGAGCCGCATGAACCGCCTCGTCCAAGGCCTCGCGCGCCAGGTCTCCCTCGATCCCAACGACGGCATGGAGCTGTAGGACGCCATGCCGAACCCGAACAAGAAGCAGCGGCTCTCCGTCTATCTCGAACCCGGCGTAACCAGGGCGCTGGCGGAATATGCCGCGCGACGCGCCCAGTCGCGCTCCCTCGTCGCAGAGGCAGCCATTGCTTCATTCCTCTCACCCGACGCCGCCGAACGGCAGGAGGCAGCGCTCACCAGGCGCCTTGACCAACTCGACCGGCGCATGGCGCGCCTGGAGCGCGACCTCGGCATCGCCGTCGAGACGCTTGCTGTCTTTGTCCGCTTCTGGCTGACCACCAACCCGCCGCTGCCAGAGCCCGCGCAGGCCGCCGCGCGCGCGAAAGCCGGCGAACGCTACGACACGTTCGTCGCCGCGCTCGGGCGGCGACTCGCCCAAGGCCCGAAGCTTCGACAGGAGATTTCCGAAGATATTGGCCCAGCACACAACACAGAGTAATCGAAGCTGGTCTTTCGAGCCGTTGTAGCCACCCAGGCGTGCCGATGCTGGCGACACTCGCGGCCGACCGTGAACATCCCCACCGTAGGAGCCCCGAGTATCAACGGATCGCCTGCCGGTCACCGGCATCGCGCGGTCGCAGCGCTCTGCGAGGATCTTGGTCTTAGGGTCGTCTTGACCCCGACTCACGCCTGGAATACGCTGATTAGCGAATAAGCGTATCGTGAAGGAGCGACATGAGTGCCAAGGCAGACACCTTCGGGCGTGCCATAAGCCAGGCGCGCAAGGCGCGCGGCTGGAGCCAGAAAGAGCTTGCCCAAAAAATTCTTCGGGAGGACGAGGAAGCCATCTCCCCGCAGTATCTCAACGACATCGAGCACGACCGGCGCAGCCCTTCGTCCGACTGGATGGTCCAGCAATTCGCCGACGTGCTCGGTATCGAGGCGGACTGGCTCTACTACCTCGCTGGCAAGTTTCCGGCCGACCTGCGGGAACGGAAGCTCTCGCAGCAGGAAGTCGCGAAGGCGATGGTCGCCTTTCGCGGTAAGCCGAAGAGCAAGTAAGGCGGCAGCGGATGGTGAGATACGTTCGTGATACAACGGGGCGTTTCTCTCAGCGTCCGCACTACAAGCCCGAAGAACTCGACCGTGAATGCGAGAACATCATCACGGAATTCCTGAAGGACAAATACGGCAAGGCCGGGTTCCCGGTCACCACCGAGGATCTTACGCTCTTGATCGAGCGCGACACGGATGATTTCGACGGTTACGCCGACCTGTCCGCATACGGCCATGACGTGGAGGGCGTGACCGAGTTCCAGCCGGGCCGGAAGCCGATCGTCCGCATTGCCGAGAATCTTTCCAACGACGAACGGCGCGAGAATCGGCTCCGCACGACCCTGACCCACGAATACGGGCATGTGCATTTCCATGCCTATCTGTGGGAGGTTGAGCCGCCCGGCGCCGATCTGCTCCGGCGGAATCCGAACGCCAACAAACAGATTTGCAAGCGCGACACGATGCTGGAAGCCGTCCAGACAGACTGGATGGAATGGCAGGCGGGCCATGCCTGCGGCGCGCTCTTGATGCCGGTGTCCTATCTGCGCCGCGTCGTCGGCGCTTATCAGGAAGCCAACGGACTGTTCGGCGTCATCGGCACCGGCACCGAACACGGCCAGGCCCTGATCGCGCGGGTTCAGGAAGCGTTCCAGGTGTCAGCGGATGCCGCGCGGGTGCGGCTCCTGCGGCTGAACATCCTGGGCGCAACGTCCGCCGGACCCTCCCTCTTCGACTGCCTGTAAACAACTCCGGCAGCCGAAATATCGGCTGCCCTTGTGTTTGGCTCCAAAATACGCTAATTCGCAGATATGCGGAACCGCGGTTCCGCGAGCCAGGAAAACAAGGAGACCAGACCGATGAGCAAAGGGCCGAAGACCCACCATATCGTCCCGAACCCGAACGGGGGATGGGACGTGAAACGCGGTGGCGCTGAACGCGCCAGCAGCCACCACGAAACCAAGCGCGAAGCCATCGAGAGCGGCCGCACCGTCAGCCGCAATCAGGGCACCGAGCTGCGGATCCACAACCAGGATGGCCGCATCGCCAGCACCGACAGCCACGGCGGCGACCCGTTCCCGCCCAAGGGCTGAACTGAAGAAGGGACGAAAGGAAGATGACCGACAATCACAAACCCGGCCATAACGGCAACGACCACCACGATGACCACAGCCACGGCGGTCACGACAACCACCACGACAAGGACATCACCATCGTCGTGAACGGCCGCGAGAAGACCGTGGCTGGCAAGGAACTTTCCTTCGCGCAGCTCGTCGCACTCGCCTTCGACACGCCGCCGACGGGCGAGAACATCGTCTTCACGATCACCTACCGGCGCGGCCACGGCGACAAGCCGGAAGGATCGCTGGTCGAGGGCGAGACCGTGAAAATCAAGAAGGGCATGATCTTCAATGTCACCGCCACTGATAAGTCGTAGCCCCGACCTCGCCAGGCTGAAGGAAGATGGATACGAGGTGGAGATCAGAGCCAACCACCTCGTTCTCCGCAACGTGCCCTACGTGAACGCCAAGCGCGAGGTGAAACGCGGACTGCTGGTCTCGACACTGAATCTCGCCGGACAGGTGACGGCGAAGCCCGACACCCACGTCGCCTTGTTTGCGGGCGAGCACCCCTGCGACCGGCACGGGCGTCCTCTGATCAAGATCGTCAATGGCAGCAGCCGCCAGAGTCTTGGCGACGGCTTGGTGGTGGACCACTCGTTTTCGAGCAAGCCCGCCAGCGGGTATCAGGACTACCATCACAAAATGACCACCTATGCCGACATACTGTCGAGCCACGCGGCGGCCATCGATCCGACGGCCACGGCGAAGACGTTCCGGGTGATCGAGGCCGACGACCCAGATTCCGTATTCGAGTATCTGGACACGGCCTCAAGCCGCGCGGGCATCTACGCCCTGTCGCAAAAGCTGGCCCTGCCCAGGGTGGCGATCATCGGCCTTGGCGGCACGGGTTCCTACGTCCTCGACCTGGTGGCGAAAACGCCGGTCCATGAGATCCATCTTTTCGACGGCGATCATTACCTCCAGCACAATGCGTTTCGCTCGCCCGGAGCCGCGACGCTTGCCGAACTGAAGACCACGCCGAAAAAGGTCCATTACTTCCGCGACCGCTATGCGCCGATGCGCCGGAACATTGTGGCGCACGATTTCCACATCGACGCCGCGAATGCGGACTGCCTCAACGGTATGACTTTCGTCTTCCTTTGCGTCGATCGCGGTGATGCGAAGCGGCCGATCATCGAGAAGCTGGAGGCCCTAGGCGTCCCCTTCGTCGATGTCGGGATGGGCATCGACCTCGTGAACGACAAGCTGCAGGGCATCGTAAGGACGACGACAAGCACCGACCGAATGAGAGTGCATGTCCGAGACAAGAAGCGCATCGGCCTTTCCGCCGCCGCGGCCGAGAACCTGTACGCCAAGAATATCCAGATTGCCGACCTTAACGCGCTGAACGCGGCCCTGGCGGTCATCAAGTGGAAGAAGCTGTTCGGGTTCTACCTTGATCTGGATGACGAACACCACTGCACCTACACGCTCGACGGCAACATGCTCCTGAACGAGGACAAGTCATGAAGCAGACCATCGTCCTCGACACGGAATTTGTCACCGGCATCCCGGACAGGCTCGCCGAGCATACGCTTTACGTGTCGATGAAATACGCCACGGTCGCGCATAAATGCTGCTGCGGCTGCGGCCTGGAAGTGGTGACGCCGCTCAGCCCGACCGACTGGAAACTGACCTATGACGGCGTCTCCGTGTCCCTTCATCCCTCGATCGGCAACTGGAGCTTTCCCTGCCGCTCCCACTACTGGATCGACAAGGGCAAGGTCCGTTGGGCGGGCGACATGACCCAGGAACAGATCGACCACGTCCGTGCCCACGACCGCCGCGCCAAGGCGCGCTATTTCAGCCAACCGGCACAGACGATCAAGTCTTATAGCCCATTGACGCCCTCCAAGCCGAAGGGCGGCTTCTGGTCGTGGCTTTCGCGTTTCTGGCGCTGACAAAACCGCAGTCCATCGGTTTCGTCGACAAGCGCCCGTAAGGGCGTCTTATACAAACTGGCCTGAAATTCGGCTTTGCCAGGCCTGACCGCCGTCCGTGTTGACGCGCCGCTTCCAGCAGAGCAGGCGCGTGAGATCGGCCGTGGCTTGAGCACTACGTTCCGCCGTTTCCCTGTCTTTATACGCTAGACTGCGACGACCCCATCGCGCTTGTTGCGCTGCCCAGTTTTCTGCCTCTTCTACTCATCCCCGATCCAGGGCCGCTCGCGAGCGGTCCCGCGCAGACCGGGGACGACATGGCGGTTTCATTCCAGCAATCCGAGGCGGTCCTTCGCGGTACGCGCATGCTGCGCACGGCGCTTGGCCCGGCCATCGCCGGATTCCTGGAAGACCCGTCGATCGTCGAGGTGATGCTCAACCCGGACGGGCGGCTCTGGATCGACCGGCTTTCGGAAGGTCTTGCTGACACAGGTGAGCGCCTGTCGCCCGCCGACGGCGAGCGCATCGTGCGGCTCGTCGCCCACCATGTCGGCGCCGAGGTCCACGCCGGGAGCCCACGCGTTTCCGCCGAGCTGCCCGGAACGGGAGAGCGCTTCGAGGGCCTCCTGCCGCCGGTCGTTGCCGCGCCAGCGTTCGCGATCAGGAAGCCCGCCGTCGCCGTATTCGGCCTGCAGGACTATGTCGCCGCCGGCATCATGACGGCGGACCAGGCCGAGATTCTCCGCCGCGCCGTCGCCGACCGCCACAATATCCTGGTCGCCGGCGGAACGAGCACCGGCAAGACCACACTCACCAACGCGCTCCTCGCGGAAGTCTCGAAGTCGGCCGATCGCGTCGTCCTCATCGAGGACACGCGCGAGCTTCAATGCAGCGCGCCCAATCTCGTCGCCATGCGCACCAAGGACGGCGTCGCCACGCTATCCGACCTGGTGCGCTCCTCTTTGCGCCTGCGGCCCGACCGCATCCCGATCGGCGAGGTGCGCGGCGCCGAGGCGCTCGACTTGTTGAAGGCGTGGGGCACCGGCCATCCCGGCGGGATCGGTACGATCCACGCAGGCACCGCGATCGGTGCGCTCCGCCGTCTCGAGCAGCTCATCCAGGAAGCCGTCGTCACCGTCCCGCGGGCCTTGATCGCCGAGACCATCGATCTCGTCGCGGTGCTGAGCGGCCGCGGCCCTTCGCGCCGCCTCGCCGAGCTCGCCCGTGTCGAAGGCCTTGGACCTGGCGGCGACTACCGCATCACCCCCGCGACAGCAGGCGCAGCAGGAGACCACACATGACCGCCGCTCGACAGCCATCATTCAAGCAACGTCTATTTGCCGGCCCGGTGCGCGATCGGATTGGCACCATCGGTCTGACCGCGGCAGGACTTCTCTACGCCGCACCGGCCTATGCCAGCGGCTCGTCCATGCCGTGGGAGCAGCCGCTCCAGCAGATCCTCCAATCGATCGAAGGCCCGGTGGCCAAGGTGATCGCGGTGATCATCATCATCGTCACCGGCCTGACGCTCGCCTTCGGCGATACGAGCGGCGGCTTCCGCCGGCTGGTGCAGATCGTGTTCGGCCTGTCGATCGCGTTCGCAGCCAGCTCCTTCTTCCTGTCGTTCTTCAGCTTCGGCGGCGGGGCGGTGGTGTGATGGCTGGTGTGCTTGATACCGCCGAGGTCCCCGGCTTCTCGGTGCCGGTCCATCGGGCGCTGACCGAGCCCATCCTTCTCGGTGGCGCCCCGCGCTCGATCGCCATCCTCAACGGCACGCTCGCGGCCGCGCTCGGGCTCGGCCTGCGGCTCTGGCTCGTCGGCCTCGGCCTTTGGGCCGTCGGTCACTTCGCGGCGGTGTGGGCGGCGAAGCGCGATCCGATGTTCGTCGAGGTCACGCGCCGGCATCTGCGCATTCCGGGCTTCCTGGGCGTGTGAGACGGCCGATGATGAACCTCGCCGAATATCGCCGCACCTCTTCGCGCCTCGCCGACTTCCTGCCCTGGGCGGCGCTCGTCGGAGAGGGCGTCGTCCTCAACAAGGACGGCAGCTTCCAGCGCACGGCACGCTTCCGCGGCCCCGACCTCGACTCCGCCGTGCCGGCCGAGCTGGTTGCGGTCGCCGGCCGCCTCAACAACGCCTTCCGCCGCCTTGGATCGGGCTGGGCAATCTTCGTGGAAGCCCAGCGCCACGGCGTTGGCGCCTATCCATCGAGCCGCTTTCCCGATGCCGCCTCCGCGCTGGTCGACGCCGAGCGCAAGGCGGATTTCGAGGAAGCGAGTGCGCATTTCGAGTCGAGCTACTTCCTCACCTTCGCGTATCTGCCGCCGGCCGAAGACGCCGCGCGCGCCGAGAACTGGCTCTACGAGGGCAAGGCCGACCGCGGCGTCGATCCGCACGAGATCCTGCGTGGCTTCATCGACCGCACCGACCGCGTGCTGCAGCTCATCGAGGCCTTCATGCCCGAATGCGCCTGGCTCGATGACGGCGAGACGCTGACCTACCTGCACTCCTGCATCTCGACCAGGCGGCACCGCGTGCGCGTGCCCGAGACGCCGATGTATCTCGACGCGCTGCTGGCCGACCAGCCGCTCACCGGAGGCCTCGAGCCGCGGCTCGGCGACGCGCACCTTCGCGTGCTCACGATCGTCGGTTTCCCGACGGCAACCACGCCGGGCATTTTGGATGACCTGAACCGGCTGGCGTTTCCTTATCGCTGGGCGACGCGCGCGATGCTGCTCGACAAGACCGACGCGACCCGATTGCTGACGAAGATCCGCCGCCAGTGGTTCGCCAAGCGCAAGAGCATCGCGGCGATCCTGAAGGAGGTGATGACCAACGAGGCGTCGGCTCTCGTCGACACCGACGCCGCGAACAAGGCGGCCGACGCCGACCTCGCGCTCCAGGAGCTGGGCGCTGACTACGCCGGCGAGGCCTATGTCACCGCGACGGTGACGGTCTGGGACAATGACCCCCGCATCGCCGCCGAGAAGCTGCGGCTGGTCGAGAAAGTCATCCAGGGCCGCGACTTCACCGCCATGCCCGAGACGATCAATGCCGTCGATGCCTGGCTCGGCTCGCTGCCCGGGCATGTCTACGCCAACGTGCGCCAGCCGCCCATCTCGACGCTCAACCTCGCCCACATGATCCCGCTGTCGGCGGTATGGGCGGGGCCGGAGCGGGATGAGCACTTCGCTGCGCCTCCCTTGCTGTTCGGCAAGACCGAAGGGTCCACCCCGTTCCGGTTCTCTTTGCATGTCGGCGACGTCGGCCACACCCTCGTCATCGGTCCCACGGGCGCCGGCAAGTCGGTGCTCCTGGCGCTGATGGCGCTTCAGTTCCGGCGCTATTCCCGCTCTCAGGTCTTCGCCTTCGACTTCGGCGGCTCGATCCGCGCCGCCGCTCTCGCCATGGGCGGCGACTGGCACGACCTCGGTGGCGGTCTCACGGAAGGATCGGCCGAGAGCGTCTCACTGCAGCCGCTCGCCGGCATTCACCATGTCCCCGAACGCGCCTGGGCCGCCGATTGGATCGTCGCGATCATGATGCGCGAGGGCGTCGCCATCACGCCCGAGGTCAAGGAGCATCTCTGGACCGCGCTGACGTCGCTCGCGAGCGCGCCCGTCGTCGAACGCACGATCACCGGCCTCGCGGTGCTCCTGCAATCGAACGATCTGAAGCAGGCGCTGCGGCCCTTTTGTGTCGGCGGGGCCTATGGCCGCCTCCTCGACGCCGAGCACGAGCATCTCGGTGAAGCGTCGGTCCAGGCCTTCGAGACCGAGGGCCTGATCGGGACCGGCGCGGCGCCGGCCGTGCTCGCCTATCTGTTTCACCGTATCGAGGATCGCCTCGACGGGCGGCCGAGCTTGCTGATCGTCGATGAAGGCTGGCTGGCGCTCGACGACGAAGGCTTCGCGGGCCAGCTCCGGGAGTGGCTGAAGACGCTCCGAAAGAAGAACGCCAGCGTCGTCTTCGCCACGCAGTCGCTTTCCGACATCGACAACTCGCCGATTGCGCCGACGATCATCGAGAGCTGCCCGACGCGGTTGCTGCTCCCGAACGAGCGGGCGATCGAGCCGCAGATCACTGCGATCTACCGCAGGTTCGGCTTGAACGACCGCCAGATCGAGATCCTCGCCCGCGCCATGCCGAAGCGCGACTATTACTGCCAATCCCGCCGCGGCAATCGCCTCTTCGAGCTCGGCCTCTCCGACGTGGCCCTCGCGCTCTGCGCCGCGTCCTCCAAGGCCGACCAGGCAGCCATCGACCGCATCCTCGCCGAGCACAGCCGCGACGGCTTCCTGCCGGCATGGCTGCGCCACCGTGGCATCGAATGGGCGGCCGACCTCATCCCAAGCCTCACCAATCTGGAGATTCCGTCATGACAATCCGTCGCTCGCGCGCGGCGCTTCTCGCCGCGACGGCTCTCTCGCTTCCGCTTTCGTTTTCGCCCGTCCTGGTCACACCCGCTTCGGCCCAGTGGATCGTCTACGACCCGACCAACTACGCACAGAACGTGCTGCAGGCGGCGCGCGCGCTCGAACAGATCAACAACCAGATCACCTCGATTCAGAACGAGGCGCAGATGCTGATCAACCAGGCCCGCAATCTCGCGAGCCTGCCTTATTCATCGCTACAGCGCCTGCAGCAGTCCATCCAGCGCACGCAGCAGCTCCTCGGCCAGGCCCAGAACATCGCCTTCGACGTCCAGCAGATCGACCAGGCGTTTCAGACGACCTACGGCAATGCCTCGCTGTCCGCTTCCGACCAGCAGCTCATCACCGATGCGCGCACGCGCTGGCAGAATACTGTCGGCGGCTTGCAGGACGCGATGCGTGTCCAGGCCGGCGTCGTCGGCAATCTCGACACCAACCGGACGGAGATGTCGGCGCTGGTCGGCCAGAGCCAGGGCGCGACGGGCGCGCTGCAGGCGACACAGGCCGGCAACCAGATTCTCGCCCTCCAGGCCCAGCAGCTTGCCGACCTCACTGCTGTCGTGGCGGCCGATGGGCGCGCACGGGCTCTTGCCGACGCGGAGCGCGCGGCCGCGGCTGAACAGGGTCGCGAACAGCGGCGGCGCTTCCTCACGCCCGGCGCCGGCTATCAGCCCGGCAACGCGCGCATGTTCCCGAGCACCGGCAACTGACGGGGGCTATCGTGGACCCCAAGACCCTCGCTCGCATCGGCGCAATCGCGTTCGTCGCCATCGCGATCACCGCGACGGTGATCGAGCTGAGCCGGAAGGAGCAGCGGCCGGAGGCAGCGCCGCCGCGGCCGCCAGCGCACGCAGGTGCCACGGACCCGCTGCGAGATGAGCTTTTCCGTTGCCAGAGTCTCGGCGAGGGCGGCCCGCGCGATCCCGCATGCCTGCGCGCCTGGGCGGAGAGCCGCCGGCGCTTTCTGACGCCGGGCACGACACGCCCGCCGGCCGGGTCCGGATTGCCCGGCTCCGGCCGTGAGACGCGCAGCCGCGGCGCGCTAGGCGGCGAGTAGCAACATGGGCGGCACGGGCGTCATCGACCATTTCCTCGAGGTCTTCACCCGCTACATCGACAGCGGGTTTGGCCTCCTCGGCGGCGAGGTCGCCTTCATTGCGACCACACTGATCGTGATCGACGTGACGCTCGCCGCCCTGTTCTGGAGCTGGGGCGCCGATGACGACATCCTTGCGCGCTTGGTCAAGAAGACGCTGTTCGTCGGCGTGTTCGCCTACCTCATCGGCAATTGGAACAACCTCGCGCGGATCGTTTTCGAATCCTTCGCCGGCCTCGGACTGAAGGCGAGCGGGACCGGCTTCACGACGGCCGACCTGCTCCGGCCGGGCCGCGTCGCGCAGACCGGGCTCGACGCCGGCCGGCCGCTCCTCGACTCGATCTCAGGCCTCATGGGCTACTGGTCGTTCTTCGAGAACTTCATCCAGATCGCCTGCCTCTTCCTTGCCTGGGCGCTCGTCCTGCTCGCCTTCTTCATCCTCGCGGTGCAGCTCTTCGTGACGCTCATCGAGTTTAAGCTGACCACGCTCGCGGGCTTCGTCCTCATTCCATTCGGGCTGTTCGGCCATTCCGCCTTCATGGCCGAGCGCGTGCTCGGCAACGTGATCAGTTCGGGCATCAAGGTGCTGGTGCTCGCCGTCATCATCGGCATCGGTTCGACGCTGTTCTCCGAGTTCACCGCCGGCTTCGGCGGCGCCAGCCCGACGATCGATCAGGCGATGGCAATCGTGCTCGCGGCGCTGTCGCTCCTCGGCCTCGGGATCTTCGGACCGGGCATCGCCAATGGCCTCGTCAGCGGCGGCCCGCAGCTCAGCGCCGGCGCGGCCGTGGGCACCGGCCTTGCCGCCGGCGGCGCGGCGGTCGCCGCGGGCGCTGCCGGCGGACTCGCCGTGCGCGGCGCCGCGGCCGCCATCTCTGGGACCGCCGCGGCAGCGCGCGGAGGTGCGACGCTCGCGGGCGGCGCGGCGACCGCCTACAGCCTGGGGGCGGCCGGTCAATCCGGCGCAGCTGGAGTCGCGTCGGGACTTGGCGGCGTCGCACGGGCAGCGGGAGGCGCGGCCGTCTCGCCGTTTCGCCGCGCGGTCTCGCGCGCGGCCGACAGCATGCGCTCCAGCTACGCCCGAGGCGCTCAGTCCGCTTTCGAGGCGACCGGCGGCGCCTCGACCATGGGCACGATCGGCGGCGGTGAGTCGGCTCCGACCGCCAGCGCTGGGACGCAAGAACCGCCCGCCTGGGCCCGCCGCATGAAGCGCTCGCAGCAGCTCCATCACGGCGTCATGGCCGCCGCGCACGCGATCCGCAGCGGCGACAGCCATGGCGGCGGCGCCTCCGTCAATCTCTCCCAGTGAGATCAATGATGTTCAAGCGACCTTCCACGCACTACGGAAAGACTCCAGAACCGGAAACACCCTACCAGCGCGCCGCGCAGGTCTGGGACGAGCGCATCGGCTCGGCGCGCGTGCAGGCGAAGAACTGGCGCCTCATGGCGTTCGGCTGCCTGTTCCTGTCCGCAGGGTTCGCCGCAGCTCTCGTCTGGCAGTCGGCACGCGGAACGGTCGTGCCCTGGGTGGTGCAGGTCGACAATCTCGGCCAGGCGCAGGCGGTCGCGCCCGCGGTTGCCGACTATCGCCCCACCGATCCGCAGGTCGCGTTCCATCTCGCGCGCTTCATCGAGCAGGTCCGCTCCATTCCCGCCGACCCGATCGTCGTCCGGCAGAACTGGCTTCGCGCCTACGACTTCACGACCGATCGCGGCGCAGCGGCCTTGAACGACTACGCGCGCGCCAACGATCCCTTCACCAAGGTCGGCAAGCAGCAGGTCGCGGTCGACGTCTCGAGCGTCATCCGGGCCTCGCCCGACAGCTTCCGCGTAGCCTGGACCGAGCGGCGCTACGAGAACGGCCAGCTCGCATCGACCGAGCGATGGACCGCGATCCTCACCATCGTCGTGCAGCCGCCGCGTGACGCGGAGCGGCTCCGCGCCAATCCGCTCGGCATCTACGTCAATGCGATCAACTGGTCGCGGGAGCTGGGGCAATGAGCCGAACGAATGTCCGCGCCGCAAATGCGGCTTTCCGTAAATCCGCAATCTCGGCCGCCCTTCTGTCGGCCACACTGCTCAGCGCATGCGCCACACAGCGGCCGCCGCAAATCACCTACGACTCCGATGTTCCGCCACTGCCGCCCGTTCCGGCCACGCTCACCGATGAGCGGCCACGTCCGCTGCACATCCCGCCCGCCTGGACACCCACCCATGGCGGGGCGGCCGCCAATTCCCCGACGACTCGCGTTGCGAATGCCAATGCCGCTGCCCGCGTCGAGCCGCGCCGCGAGGGCTATTACAACGCCATCCAGATTTACCCGTGGTCGGAGGGCGCGCTTTATCAGGTCTATACCGCGCCGGGGCAGATCACCGATATCGCGCTGGAGCCCGGCGAAAGCCTGACCGGCGCCGGCCCGATCGCCGCCGGCGACACCGCGCGCTGGATCATCGGCGACACCGAGAGCGGATCGGGGATCACGCGTCGTGTCCACGTGCTGGTGAAGCCGACGCGGCCTGACATCACCACCAACCTGGTTATCACCACGGACCGCCGCATCTACATGCTTGAGCTGCGCGCCGGCGCCAACCCGTACATGCCGGCCGTGGCCTGGGCCTATCCGCAGCCGCCCGCTTCGCAGCGTCAGGCCATGCCGGCGACGCCGGTCATTCCCGCCGCCGCGGCGCGCAACTACCGTTATGCCCTGAGCGGCGACAATCCGCCCTGGCGGCCGGTCGCTGTCTACGACGATGGACGTCGGGTCTATGTCGAGTTTCCGCGCGGCATCGTCCAGGGCGAGATGCCGCCGCTCTTCGTCATCGGCTCGGAAGGCGAGCTCCAGATCGCCAACAGCCGCATCTACCAGAACATCCTGATCGTCGATCGCCTCTTCGGCGCCGCCGAGCTTCGCCTCGGCAGCGGCGACCATCAGCAAACGGTCAGGATCTCGCGCAGCGACGGGAGGCCGTCCTCATGAGCGACACCGACGATCGCCATCTCGGAACGGAGGGAGCGAGCGATACCGCGGCCCCCATGCGGCTGCGCGGCGATCCGCCCCGCGTCACCCGCCTGTCACGCAAGGCGTTGGCGGGGATCGGCCTGGTCGCGTCGATCGGCCTCGGCGGCGCCCTGATCTACGCGCTGCAAACCCGCGATGCCGGCCCCCGCAACGAGGAACTCTATTCCACCACCAACCGGCCCACGGCCGATGGACTCGCCGGACTGCCGCGCGACTACACCGGGCCGCGCCTTGGACCGCCTCTGCCGGGTGACCTGGGCCGCCCGATCCTCAACGCCCAGGATCGTGGACAGCCGGTCGTGCCGCCTGCCGTACAGCCAACCGTGGATGCGGCCGAACAGCGCCGGCTCGCCGAAGCGGAAGCAGCACGCACGAGCCGTGTCTTCTTTCAGACGCAAGCGCGGACGCAGGCGGCTTCCACGGCGCCAGGCGGCACTGCCACCGCCGTGAACCTGGCCGGCCTTGCGCTTCCCGGCCAATTCAGCACGCCGACGGCGCAAGAGCGCGCCCAGGAGCGGCAGCTCGCCTTCCTCAATGCCGCCGCCGATCGCCGCACCGTCGCCCCGGATCGGGTGATGCCGCCGGCCTCGCCCTACGTCCTGCAAGCCGGTGCGGTGATCCCGGCCGCATTGATCACCGGCATTCGCTCCGATCTGCCGGGGCAGATCACGGCGCAGGTCACCGAGAACATCTACGACAGCCCGACCGGGCGGATTCTTCTCGTGCCGCAGGGCACCCGCATCATCGGCCAATACGACAACGCCGTGCAGTTCGGCCAGCGCCGCGTGCTGCTGGTGTGGAATCGGCTGATCTTCCCCAACGGCCGTTCGATCGTGCTCGAGCGCCAGCCGGGCGCGGACGCGGCGGGCTATGCGGGCCTCGAGGATGGCGTCGATTATCACTGGTGGGACCTCGCCAAGGCCGCGGGCCTCTCCACGCTTCTGAGCGTCGGTGCCGAACTCGCGATCGACGACGATGACCGCTTGCTCCGCGCCATCCGTAACGGCGGCCAGGACACGATCAACGATGCGGGTCAGGAAATCATCCGCCGGCAGTTGAACGTGGCGCCGACGCTCACCATCCGGCCCGGCTTTCCGGTTCGCGTGATCGTCACGCGTGACCTCGTTCTCGAACCCTATGGAGCATGAGCAATGGCAAAGCTGAAGCTCGGCGCGCTGGAGGACGACAAGCCGGTCAAGATAACGGTGGAACTGCCGGCAGCGGTCCACCGCGAGCTGCTCGCCTATGCGGAAGTGCTTGCGCAGGAGACCGGCAAGCCCGTCTCCGATCCCGTGAAGCTGATTCCGCCGATGATCGAGCGATTCATGGCGACCGACAGGGGCTTCGCCAAGATGCGGCGCGCGGCGAAAGGCGACGTACCTTCATGACCGATCGCGAACACCCGCGGGGGCATTGCGGTTTGGCGCCCCTAGACCGTGAAGGGCCGGCGGTCTTTCGCCATCCTGACATCGTCCAGATTCCGATCCGCAATCTGCTTTCGGTTCCCATCAGGCTGATCTGGTGCCGCACATGAAAACCAGCGCATCAGGGCGTTCGCGAGCGCCGCGGCAAAACTGATGATGGGTCAAATAGGCGCGCGCGTCGCGAGGCATCGTCATGATGGTCTCGCATTGCTCGGCCTTTTCTGATGCCATTCCTGCGGTGCTCCTGCCCACGCCCTCTTTAAAGACCGCGCCAAGCTTACGAAGCGCCGCAAGGCTGGGTTGTCATTGGCAGGCGACCAGACCCCGACGCACGGCAACACGTCGGCTTCTCCGCCAATCGGCTTGAACGCAACGCCCTGAAATGGGGTCGCAATGGTCGATTCGCTCGTCAGCGTCAGACCGAAGCCCATGGCCACCAGGTGAATCAGGTTCTCCCGGCAGACAGACAACCGCCTCACTTGCGGATGAAAACCGACGGTCGCTAAACGCGCGATGAGATACTCGTGAATCTCGGGACCTGGCTCCTCCCGGCTGACAATAAATTTCTCGTTTCGGAGCTGTGACCAATCAACGGCATTAAACGATGCAAGAGGATGGCGTTCTGGAACAACACAGAACACGCGCTCATGCCACAACAGTTCGACGTCGCAATCCGGAAGATCCGGATGTCCAGTGAAGAAAGCGATGTCCATGGTGCGGTTGCGAATCTGCTGGATGTGGTCGCGCGGATCGCCATGCCTCACGTCGATCGTGACAGTCTCGTGCGCACGCGCAAACTCTACCAGTAGCTCGCGCAGGTAGCCACCTGCCAAGGAACAGAAAAAGCCAATAAGTAGTTGCCCGCGGGAGCCATTCCCAGCGCTCCGCGCCGATTTTACCGCATAGTCGAGATCGTCCAATGCAGACTTCGCCTGATCGATAAACTCCTTCCCGGCGAGTGTCAGACGGACACCTGTTCGGTTGCGTTCGAACAGAGAAACACCGAGCTGATCCTCCAAGGCACGGACCTTGCGGCTAACCACAGACTGATCGGTCCCGAGCACGAACGCTGCTCGATGAAAACTGAGCTGTTCTGCCGCTACGATCGAGTGCCACACCGAACGAAGGTCGATGTTCCATTCCGGTTTTGCACACAGCTTGTAACCCGCCAAGGTTCGACTGGCGTCCGTAAGCGCTGCTCTAAATTGAGAGTTCCTATCCATGGGAGATTGGGGCGTCACCCCGCGGATATGGTTCGAGGGCGCTGCTGGCCAAACCCACAAACTCTCTCGTCCCAAAGCCAGCCAGCTTGGGCCGTTGGAGCGCAGCACCTACCGCTGGGCCGACCATCGCAACGTACTGCTGATAGCCTTCGGGTCCAACAGACGGAATCACCGCTGCACCGTTCAGGTGCAACGACCAGATGCCCCAGGTCCTGCCAATCCGTTTCGTCGGTCTTCGCACGTACGGACCTTCTGGACGATATCGCCGACGAGGCATGCAAGCCCAGCACTCCGATCTGGCGCTTCGCACAATTGCCGAACATGAGCACCGCCACCACTCCTGCGGATTGCTCCGGCGCACCCTGGTTCACGTCCGCTCGGAAGTGCGGCCCGAACGGAAATACCGCTTCGACCTGTCATGCAGGCTGGACGCCGATCCCAATCGTTCAGTGCTTGCTGCCGACTCAAGTCGGCTCAGCGCAGGCAGAAACACCTCTTCCGCGAATTGGCTGAAGGATCGCGCCCGATGTCCAGAAATCGTCTCGACTGCATCCGTGGTGAAGTCTCCCCATCCTTCCCCATACGCTTGGAGATAGTCGTGGAAGCTTTGCGCCGACCACTCATCCAAACCCATCTCGCGGACTTTCTGGGCGAGTTCCTTCGGCGTGATGGGCGCGTAGTGGATCGGACGCCGAAGCAAGTCCGATAGCTCGTGTACGATTTCTTCAAATGAGATAGAAGCCGGCCCGGTGAGATCGTAAGCGTTGCCGTCCCATCTCGCGTCAATGAGTGCGCATTTCGCAACATCAGCGATATCGCGCACGTCGATCATTCCGAGCTTTGCGGTGCCTGCAGCAGCTTGGAGGACGTTCTCTGACTTCAGCGTGTCTATGTCTGCCAGCAAGTTCTGCATGAAGAAATGCGGGCGCAGAATCACATAGGCAATTCCGGAGCGGCGGATCTCATCGTCTGTCCGGCCGTGCTGCCTGTTGTTGTCCGAAGGGCCGTTGGGTCCGGCAAGGATCGCCGAAATCCGCACGATCCGCTTGATGCCTGTCTCCTTCGCCAATGCGATGCAGGTGCTTGCCCACTCGGCCGCACGCGGATGCGGCGGCGTCAGGAGCAGTACCGTTTCCACACCCTGTAGCGCCAGCTCCAGCGATCGTGGGTCATCGAAGCTTGCCACGGCCGTCTCGGCGCCTTGGCGTTGAACGCACGGCTCCTTGTCGCGCGAGTGAACCATCGCACGAACGGACCGGCCGTCATCAACGAGCAACGGGATGAGGTGGTGCGCAATCTTGCCGGTCGCGCCGGTAACGAGAATGGTCATTGTGAACTCTTCATCAAGGCGACGGGATCGCAGCGTATGTGCGCTCAGCCTTCGGGCATGAATGCCGGGTTGAAGGCGACCTCCCAGAGGTGACCGTCCGGATCCTGGAAATACCCGGCATAGCCTCCCCAGAAGGTCTTCTGGGCCGGCTTCACGAGATGGGCCCCCGCTTCGATTGCGCGGTTCATGGCGGCATCGACCTCGGCTTCGCTTCTCACATTGTGGCCGAGCGTGAATTCAGTCGGGCTGCGGTCCGTTCTCTGGATTCCGGCGTCATGCGCTATGTCGGCTCGCGGAAAGAGCGCAAGCTTGACCCCGTGCTGCAGATCGAAAAATGCCACGGCGCCGTGCTCGAACTCGGTTCCGATGATGCCTTCCGTCGGCCAGCCAAGGCCGTCCCGGTAGAACTTGACCGATTTTTCCAGGTCGTCGACACCAATCGTAATCACGCTCACTCTGGGCTTCATCCTGTCGGCTCCCTATACTTTCGCTTGTTGAGATATGAGGAAACCGAGGCCAGCGGTCTTGAAAAAATCGGTCAATCTGGCTCCGTTTTGATCTGGAGCGCGGCCCGACCGAGCTGAGCGCAAGGGGTCTCGTCTGTCATCGCGTCATGGTCCAGCCATAGCAAGCAGCCATTTGGGGAGCAGCAACGGTGAAGGCGGTCCCCGCTTTTGCGATCGGAGAGTTTCAGGAGGGAGCCGTCCCGGCGGCACTGCGGGCGAGCTTCGCGGCGAGCTGGGTCCACAGGATGCCCGCAAACACGGCGCCGCCGATCATCGTTGCGCCGGATGGGACGATCGACCTTCAATGGATCGACGGAGTGCTCCGCATCGCAGGGCCGGACAAGGAGGCGAAGACAGAAACCGTTCCAGCCGGTGCTGTGATCGTCGGCTTTCGCTTTCGTCCGGCTGCTGCGTCCGCCTGGCTGCGGACATCCGCAAGCGAAATCGTCGGACAGAGACCTGCCCTCGAGGACTTCTGGGGAGGGAAGGCCCGGCGGCTCGCTGAAAGCGTTCGCGTCGACGGCATCTGCACGGACACGACGAGCATCGTCAGGTCGCTCGAGGCCGCCTTGATCGAACATGCGCCGGCGGCGTTTGCGCCGGATAGAGCCATGCAGGCGGCATACGCGCTGATTGAGGCTGGCCCTCCGGCGGGTGTGCCTTTGGTGCCGTGGCTTGCGCGCTCGCTTGGAATGAGCGAGCGGACGTTGCGACGGCGCTTCGAAGAGAGCTTTGGCTATGGCCCGAAGACGCTGGATCGCATTTTGCGTTACAAGCGCTTCGTGCGGCTTTCGCGAACCTCAGCCGAGCCGACGGCAGTGCTCGCGGCACTGGTTGGCTATTCGGATCAGGCGCATCTTGTGAGGGAAAGCCGGCGCTTGTCCGGCGTTACGCCGAGAGGACGCGTTCGAGCAACGCTTGCCGCGCAAGGCGCGAGGTCCTAGCATCGCCGGGACGTGCTATCGCTCGCCCGCGCAGGCAAGCTCATTGATTGCGACACATTGTAGGAAGTCGCTACGTTATGGCCGGAGGCGGCGCCACAAAGGGTCTACGCGCGGGCATTGACACATACCTGAACCGACGGTTGACATCCGCTCGCGTCTAGCAACGGGTTCCAGCTAAGGTCGTGATCGAAGCTTGGCGCCGCCACTACAACGCCACTACAACGAGGTTCGACCGCATTCGAGCCTCGGCTATTGACGCCGGCGGCGTTCGCCGCGGCGCTCAATGAGCAGCTCCCGCTTTGCGCGACCGTAGGGGCTTCGCGCCCCGGCCCGTTGCAACACCGTCTTTGACAGAACAATCGAAGAGCCAGGAGACGCTGGTTCTTTCAAGTGAACAGTGGTCCGAAGAATCGGGGCAGGTCACTGGGACAAGCTTGGCTCCGGCCAGCGATGAACGCACGACGTTCGCTTATTCCATGCTCCCCAAGCAAGGCCCTGCTTGATTTCCTGGAGCGCGATTTGGTGCGCCGGGTGATCGAACGGCTGCATACGATCTTACCGTACTGGAAAATCAGCCGTGATAGAAGAACTCGCAGCACGAGGGCATCGGGCTGTGGATCTGGATACTCGGAGTGGTCCGAATGGATTGACGTGGATTCCTCGGCCATACTGGTTTCACGCGAAGGTAAAGATTGGGTCTGGCAGGAGGACAAAGTCAGAGAGCTTCTCGCCGGGCACAATCAGGGCAATTTGTTCGTTAGCGGATGCGCGCAAAACATGGTCCGGCTCTTCCCCTTGATCGACAAGATCGTTCTTCTTTCCGCACCGGCCGCAACGATCATGAGACGGCTCGAATCAAGGGCGTCCAACGGCTACAGCGATACTGAAGCGAAGCGGTGCAAAGTGCGTGAACTCATCACGGTGGTCGAGCCGTTGCTGCGGCAATCTGCCGATTATGAAATCACGACGACAAGACCGGTGGGCGAAACGGCCGACGAAATCGTCGGGTTTGCAAACTCAGCCCACGTGGTCGGCTGGTCGAAATGAGGGCTTTGCGGTCCCCCGCCGCATTCGAATGTCGAAGGAGTTGGGTAATGCCGAAGGTGCGTGTTGGAGCTATGCGGGGTGCTGGACCGGCGACAGCGCCATTCAACGCGCGGCTTGGGACGGGAGACACGACGGGTGCAGGCCTCCACGACTCCTCCGCCTTGACAGAACCGAATGCTGCCTAACGATTCGCTTCGAAACGCTTTTTCCCGGTTGACATTTATCAAAGGTGTAACTTTCGGGTCTCAGCGTTTCGACTGTCCTTTCACGGATGAATGGCGCACCGGGGCCATCAAGAACATCCTCGGGAGTGCTGTCCACCAAGGCCATCCCGGCGACGTCGCCGCGGATGAGGCCGCCCCACCAAGCAACCGCCACAGCTTACGCACGGCCGCACAACGGGCCAATACCGTATCGCTGTCAACCACAGCCTTCTGCGTCGCGCATTATTTCCCGATCCGACTTGCCGACGTCGTGTTGAGACGACTGGAGGAGTCACAAACAACAAGGCCAGAGCTGGCCGTTTCATCCGCAACATAGGAGCAATTACTGTGGACCTCACTCGCTTGTTACCGGCTGGTAGACGTGAAGGGCGACGCCTGTGTTGAAAACCCGCGTCTCCAGGAGAGTCAAACGGATCGCGCTCGGCAAGTCTTTGAAGAGCGGCAATCCGTTTCCCAGCGCAATCGGGTGGATAATCAATCTGTATTCATCGATCAAACCAAGCCTTGAAAGGGCCTGCGCAAACCCGGCGCCCCCGTGAGCCAGAATATCCTTGCCAGGCTGTTGCTTCAGGCGGGAGATCGCCTCCGCAAGATCGCCGTTCACCACCCGTGAATTGTTCCAATTTGCCTCCTTCAGAGTCTTGGAGAAGACGACCTTGGGGATCTCGTTCATAGGGGGAGCAAACACCTCCGTCGAGGATGGCCAGTGCGCGGCCATAGCATCATAGGTAACCCGTCCCATGATGTGCGTGCCCGCTTGCCACAGCAACCCGACGATGCACTTCTTGAGCTCCTCGTCGAAGTCACGAAAGATCCAGTCCAACTTCCGATCTGGCGTCGCGACAAATCCATCGAGCGACACGTCCATCTTCAAGACTACTTTCCTCATTTCGTTCCCTCCTTAAGCCGAAGTAGCCGCTCGGAAGATCGTGCACGCGCCTATCAGTGGAGCCTTTGGGCTGTCAACGAGATCGAGCCACGCATTGTGACGATAACAGCATACCTCCGGAGAGTAGCGCCTTGCGTCGCTGCATTGACCTGCTGATCCTAACGGCGCTTGTACGAGCGCCGGAAAGGACAGGGACGGGTGTGACGGCGGTGGAGATCATCACCGGAGTTGAACGGCGGCGCCGCAGGCGCCGAGCGCGGCCGGATGCTGCTCGACCGGTTAGAGATGCAACTTGAGGAGATCGAGACCGCCATCACCGAGGACGAGGTTGCCGCTGCCTCGGTACAGCCAGGGGCAACGGCGGTGCGTGCGTTCACGCGAGCCAGGCCGGTGCGGGCGCCGCTCCCGTCGCATCTGCCGCGCGAGCCCCGGCATCCCTGGCGGTCGTCTTCGCCTACTCGCGCGACCGCGGCGGGACGCATCCGTGCCACGACCTGCCGGGATATGCGAGGATCCTGCAAGCCGACGCGTACGCTGGGTTCAATGACCCCTACGATCCGGCGCGCAAGTCCGGCCCAATCATCGCGGCGGCATGCCGGCCACGCGGGCGCCGCAAGCTGTTCGTGCTCGCCGATGTCGCGAAGGCTCCACTCGCGGTCGAAGCAGTGCGGCGCATCGATGCGATCTTCGCCGTCGAGCGCAACCTCAACGGCCTGCCCGCGGCACAGCGCCTAGTTGCGCGGCAGATTCAGGTGGCGCCCCTCGTCGCCTCGCTCGAAGCGCGGATGCGCGCGAACGCGGCAGGTTGTGGCGCGACGCCAATGTGGCGAAGGCGATGGACTACATGCTCAAGCGTTGGGCCGCCTTCGCACGCTTCCTGGCCGACGGGCGTATCTGCCTGACCAACAACGCCGCCGAGCGCGAATTGCGCGGGGTGGCTCTCGGGCGACGCGCTTGGCTGTTCGCCGGGCCCGTCAGTGCAGGATACGACCGCACCAGCTTTCTATTTTTGCGCCGTGGTATCCTATTGCCCGCGATCTGACTTTCGTCTCTTCCCTTTCGCAACCTACCGAGCTCATTTTTTTCTCAGACAGCAATGGCTGAGGAGACGACAATGGCTCACCAGCGGGAGACGCCAATCAAACGAACCATCCGCCGGCACCAGCTGCGCGAAATGGTGCCGCTCGCCGACAGCACGATCTATGAGATGGAGCAGCGCGGCGAGTTTCCCCGCCGCTTTGCACTGTCCCCAAGATGCGTCGTGTGGGACTTGGCCGAAGTCGAGGCCTGGCTGGCCGCACGGCGAGCGTCACCGGTGCGACGCGCCCAGCATCCCGACGTCCGCCAGCGCCGTGCCCGCCCGGTCAGAGAGCGGGATCAGGCGCGAGGAGCGGCATCGAAGGCGGGATGAGGACCGGCGCGTATTTCTCGCCCGCCACCCACGCATCGACGATGTTCGACCACTCTTGCAGCATGTGCCGGCGCTGCACCTCGTACTCGGCCTTGTTGTAGACGCCGCGCGAGGAACGGCCCTCCTCATGCGCGAGGCACTTTTCGATCCAGTCGCTGTTGAAGCCGAGCTCGTTGAGCAGCGTCGATCCGGTCCGGCGCAGGTCATGGACGGTGAACGGCTCGAGCGGCAGCCCTTCCTTCTTCGCCTGCTCCACGACAAGATAGGTGACGCGGTTGAAGGTGGCCCGCGACATCGGCGCATCGGCGTCGTAGCGCGATGGCAGGACGTACCGTGAGTTGCCGGCACAGGTCTTGAGGGCGATGAAGATGTCGAGCGCCTGGCGCGACAGATAGACGTTGTGCGCCTTGGAGCGCTTCATCCGCTCCTTCGGGATCGTCCAGACGGCGTTCTCGAAATCGATCTCGTCCCACACCGCGTCCTGCAGCTCGCTCTTCCGCACCATCGTCAGCAGGATCAGCTTCAAACCGAGACGGATCGTCGGCAGCGTTGCGACATTCTCCAGCTGCTTGAGCATGATCCTGATTTCGGTCGGCGACAGCGACCGGTCCCTCGGGGTGAAATGGGCGATCGCCGAGGGGCCGACCTCATCGGCCGGATTGGCGACCTTCTCGCCGTGGAGGATGGCGAAGCCGTATATCTGCTTGACGATGTCGCGGACGTGCAGCGCCGTCGCCGGCGCGCCGCGGTCGACGATGGCCCCGCAATGTGCCCGCAGGTCGTCCGGCGTGATCTCCGTGAGAAGCCGCTTGCGCCAGGTCGGCAGGAGTTCTCGCTCGAAGATCGCCCGGCGCATGGACCGCGTGCTGTCGGCCATCGGCGCCATGGTCAGCCACTTCTCACCGAACTCGCCGAAGCTCTTCGCCTCGAGAAGCCGCCGCTTGGCTCGCTGCTTTTCAAAGGCGGGCGAGCGCCCCTCCCGGATCATGCGCTTGGCGTCGATGCACAGTTCCCGCGCTCGAGCGAGCGAGATGCCGGCCTTGTCGTACCTCCCCAGCACGACGGTCTCGCGCCGCCCGTTCAGACGGTAGTCCAGGCGAAACGACACCGTTCCCGTCGTGCTCACCAGCACGTACATACCGTCACGGTCGGCGACCTTGTACGGTTTCTCCTTTGGTTTCAAGTTCTTAAGCGCCACGTCCGTCAGCATCTCCGCACGCCTCTCGACCCGCAATACCGTCAGCCATTTTTGGGCCGCCGATCAGGAGATAATCAACGATATTTCAATAGCTTATCTCACAAAAAATACCGTCAGCGGCCATCTGGACGGTGACGGTAGCGGTAGGAGTCGGACTTGGCAACGGTATCGTGCACCGTCAGGCGGTCCGTCGGCGCCGATCTTAGCGGGCCGATAGATGCCGAACGTCAATCGACGTTTTTCTATCTAGATCAATATGTTAAGTGGAAATCGCGGGATACTGCGGGATACCCTGGGCGGGCCCTGAATCATTCCCACTCGATCGTCCCCGGCGGCTTCGACGTCACGTCGTACACTACGCGGTTCACGCCTCTCACCTCGTTGATGATGCGCGTCGCCGCGCGGCCCAGAAAGGCCATGTCGAAGGGATAAAAATCCGCCGTCATGCCGTCGCTGCTCGTCACCGCCCGCAAGGCCAGCACATAGTCATAGGTGCGGCCGTCGCCCATCACGCCGACGCTGCGCACAGGCAGCAGCGCGGCGAAGGCTTGCCAGATTTGGTCGTAGAGCCCCGCCTTGCGGATTTCGTCGAGATAGACGGCGTCGGCCTTGCGGAGGATGTCGAGCTTCTCGCGCGTGACGAGGCCGGGACAGCGTATGGCGAGGCCGGGGCCGGGGAAGGGATGGCGCCCGACAAAGGCTTCCGGCAATCCGAGTTCGCGGCCCAGCGCGCGCGCCTCGTCCTTGAACAATTCGCGCAGCGGCTCGACCAGCGCCATGTTCATGCGCTCCGGCAGGCCGCCGACATTGTGGTGCGACTTGATCGTCACTGACGGCCCGCCGGTGAAGGAGACGCTCTCGATCACATCCGGATAGAGCGTGCCCTGCGCGAGGAATTGCGGCGCGCCGCGCCCATCCTGCGCGATCTTCTTCGCCTCGGCCTCGAATGTCTCGATGAACAGACGGCCGATGGTCTTGCGCTTTACTTCCGGGTCGTCGACGCCCTCCAGCGCATCCAGGAATAATTCCTGGGCTTCGACGTGATGAAGCGGAATATTGTAGTGGTCGCGAAAGAGGCGCACGACCTCCTCCGCCTCGCCGAGCCGCAAAAGGCCGTGATCGACGAAGACGCAGGTGAGGCGGTCGCCGATCGCCTCATGGATCAGCACCGCCGCCACGGCGCTGTCGACGCCGCCCGAAAGCCCGCAGAGCACGCGACCGTCGCCGACCTGCCTGCGGATCGCCGCGACGGCCTCGCCGCGAAAGGCCGCCATCGTCCAGTCGGACTTGAGTCCCGCGACCTTGTGCACGAAATTCGCCAGAAGCTTCGCGCCGTCCGGCGTATGCGCGACCTCCGGATGGAACTGCAGGCCGTAATAGCGGCGCGCCTCGTCGGCGATGGCGGCCATGGGCGCGTTCTCGGAGGCCGCGATGACGCGGAAGCCGTCCGGGAGCCTGGTGACGCGGTCGCCATGACTCATCCAGACGGTGGCGGAGGCGCCCTTTTCCCACACGCCGTCGAGGAGCGCGCTGTGCGCCAGCGCTGTGATCTCGGCGCGGCCGAATTCGCGATGATGGCCCGCCTCGACCTCGCCGCCGAGCTGCGTCGCCATGGTCTGCTCGCCATAGCAAATGCCAAGCACCGGGACGCCGGAATCGAAAATCGCCCGCGGCGCGCGCGGCGAGCCTTCGTCCGTGACGGAGCAGGGGCCGCCGGAGAGGATGACCGCCTTGGGGCGAATCTCGACGAAGGCGCGCGCGGCGCTCTGGAACGGCGCGATCTCGCAATAGACCCCCGCCTCGCGCACGCGCCGCGCAATGAGCTGCGTGACCTGCGATCCGAAGTCGACAATGAGCACCTTGTCGTGGCGGTCGGCGATGTCGTGGTGGAAGGTTTCGGTGGCGGCGGTCATCGGGGTCCTGAAACGCCCCCTCTCCCCCGCGGGGGAGAGGGTTGGGATGAGGGGCAAGGCTTCGACGGCGGCGCCGGGCGAAAGGCCGACATCCGGACGGCAAGACCGCCCGAACCCCTCGCCCCTCACCGTAACCCTCTCCCCGCTTCACGAGGAGAGGAACGGCGCGCGCCCACAGGGCAATCACGCCCGGCGAAAAATCGCAACATAAAACCCATCCGTCCCGCTCGCCGTCGGAGACAGCCTGATCCCCGCCCCACGTGGCGAGGCGAAGCGCGCCAATTTCGGCAGCCCCGCTCCTTCCGCCATCTCGGTCCCGGAAAGCGCCGCAAATTCAGGATGAGCCGCCAGAAAGCCCGCTGCCTGCTCCTCATTCTCGTCGCGCAGCAGCGAGCATGTCACATAGGCGAGACGCCCGCCTGGCTTCACGAAGCGCGCGGCCTGCTCCAGCAGCGCCGCCTGCTCCTTCACGCGCAGCTCCAGCGCGCCGGGGGCGAGGCGCCATTTGGCGTCGGGATGGCGCCGCCAGGTTCCCGCGCCGGTGCAGGGCGCGTCGACCAGCACGAGGTCGCAGCGACCCGCGAGGTCGGAAAGCGCGTCGGCCCTGCCTCTGGGCTGGCGCACCTGGATGTTGCGCGCGCCGGCGCGCGCCAGCCGCTCGTGGATCGGCATGAGGCGGCGGCCGTCCGCGTCATAGGCGTAGAGCTGCCCCTTATTGTGCATCTGTCCGGCGAGAGCCAGCGCCTTGCCGCCGCCGCCGGCGCAAAGATCCAGAACCTGCTCGCCGGGCGCCGCCGCGCAGAGGAGCGCGGCGAGCTGCGAGGCTTCGTCCTGCGGCTCCACCAGGCCCTTCACATAGGCGGTTTCGGCCGTCAGCGCCGGGCCCCTGCCCCGCCCGGCCTCGATGCGCAACCCGATGGGCGAGAACGGCGTCGGCGCGGGGTCGAGATGGGCGAGCTTCGCTAACGCCTGCTCGCGCGACGCCTTGAGAATATTGACGCGCAGGTCGACCGGCGCCCGCGCCGCGAGCGCCGCGCCTTCCTCGGCAGCCCGCTCGCCGAAAGCGGCCGTGAAACGCCCGGCGAGCCATTCGGGATAATCGCCCCTCACATGGTCGGGCGCGCCGTCGAGCGTCGCGGTTTCGAGCCTTGCGCGCTCGCCGTCCGAAAGCGGCGCCGGCGCGTGGCGCTCGCCCGTGCAAAGCGCGGCGATGGCGGCGGCGTCCATGCCGCGCGCTTCGCGCAGCGCGCCGAGCATGACCGCGCGAGGCGAATCGTCGCCCATCGTCCACGCGGCGGAGGCCTTCTTGCGCAGCGCGTCGAAGACGAGACCCGCAATGGCGGCGCGGTCTCCGGAGCCCGCGAAACGATGCGAGACGCCCCAATCCTTCAGCGCCTCGGCGGCGGGGCGGCGGCGCTCCGCGAGATCGCCGAGAATTTCGATCGCGGCGGAAACATGAGCGGCGGGAGTCATGGAGTATGATCGGCTTTCGGGGAAGGCGAATCGACGCGACGGCGGTCGCGTTGTTGCGCCATTCATACGGGGTTCACCCTGCAGGGGCGACTGTCTCCCATGCGAGGCTGTCGATTGCAAACGGAGCGATGATGAGACAATTGCGCTGGACGATATTGCTGGCGGCCGTGGGCCTCGCCGGCTGCGGGCCGACCGCCGGTTATTATTACGGCGGCTATGGGCCGGGCTATGGTCCCGGCTACGGCTATGGATACGGATATGGCTATCGCCCCGGCGGCTATTGGGGACGCCCCTATGGCGGCCCGCGCCCCTATTATCGACCGGGGCCGGCCTATGGCCCGCGCCCGGGCGGCCTGCCGGGGCCGGTCCCGGGCGGTTTCCCTGGCGACCGCTCCGCGGGAGGACCGCCGGTGGGCGGTCCGCCGCCGATTCCCTCCGTGGGACCCACGACGGCGGGATCGGCGCCGATCGCAAGACCTCCCGGAGGCTTCCCCTCCGCCGCCGCCGGCCCCGCTCGGAGGCCGGTCGGCGCACCCGCGCCGAGTTCCTTCTACCCTTACCCAGGCGGTCCGGACGCTCGATAGGCCAAAGATGTGACGCCGCTCGGCGCTCCTCACAGTCGGGCGGCGGCGGCGCGCGACGTGCTGCGCCGCGCGCCGATGCGGCGCACCGTGCCGGTCGCAGAGCGATAGACAAGAGTCTCCGTCTCGATCCCGCCCCTGTCGAAAACCACGCCATCGACGAGCGGCCCGTCCGTGACGCCTGTCACGCAAACGACGACGTCGCCCGTGACCATATCGGTCACGCCATATTTCTTGCGCAGGTCGGTGAGCCCGTGGCGGGCGGCGCGCGCGCGCTGATCCGCGCTCTCCAGGACGAGGCGCCCCTGCATCTGGCCGCCGGCGCAGCGCAGCACCGCGGCGGCGAGCACCCCTTCCGGGGCGCCGCCGCGCCCAAGATACATATCGACGCCCGTGCCGGCCGGGTCGACGACGAAGACGATGCCGGCGACGTCTCCGTCGGAGATGAGCCGCACGCAAGCGCCAGCCTTGCGGCATTTGGAGATGATCTCGGCATGACGCGGCCGGTCGAGCACGCAGACGGTGATCTCGCCCGGCGCGACGCCCTTCGCTTCCGCCAGCGCGCGCACATTGTCGGCCGGATCGCGGTCGAGATCGACGACGCCTTCCGGGTAACCGGGGCCGATGGCGATCTTGTCCATGTAGCTGTCGGGCGCGTGCAGCAGCGACCCCGAGGTCGCGGCGGCGGCGATGGCGATCGAGCCCGACTGGTCCTTGGCGCAGAGGGTGGCGCCTTCGAGCGGCGCCACGGCGAGCTCGACATGCGGCCCCGCCGCCGCGCCGAGCTCCTCGCCGACATAGAGCTTCGGGGTTTCGTCGTCCTCGCCTTCGCCGATGACGATGCGGCCGCGAATCGGCAGGCGCGCCAGTTCCTGATGCATGGCCTCGACGGCGGCGCGGTCGGCCGCCATCTCGTCGCCCCGTCCCCGCAGCCGCGCGGCGGCGACCGCGGCGCGCTCGGTGGCGCGGGCCAGTTCGATGGTGAGCAGTCGTTCGATCGACGCAGGATCGAGCTGCGGCTGTTGAGGCATGGGAATTCCCGCGCTATTCGCGCTCAATGCGGATCACCTGCGCGCGCGACACGATCGTGCCGTCCTGGAAGATCAGCTCCAGCGCCTCGCGCACCAGATGCTCGCTCGTCGCATGGGTGATCAGGATCACGTCGACGCTGGCGCCGGGCGCGCCGCGCCGTCCGCGCTGCATGATGCTTTCGAGCGAAATCCGCCGCTCGGCCATGCGCGTCGCGATCTTGGCGAAGGCGCCGGCGACGTCCTTGACCGACATGCGGATGTAGTAGCCGCCCTCGTGCCGGCGCAGCGGCATGCGTTTCAGCTCCGTGAGCTGACCCGACGGCAGGCCGAAGGGGGCCGAGCGCACGCCTTTGGCGATGTCGGCGATGTCGGCGACGACCGCCGAAGCCGTCGCGTCGCCGCCCGCGCCAGGACCGACGAGGGTCAGTTCATGCACGGCGTCGGCGTCGATGGTGACGGCGTTCAGAACGCCCATCACCTGCGCGATCGCGCTGTTCTTGCTCACCATGGTCGGATGCACGCGCTGCTCGACGCCCTCCGCCGTGCGCTGCGCGACGCCGAGCAGCTTGATGCGGAAACCGAGCTCGTCCGCCGCCTCGATGTCCGCGAGCGTCACGCGTTCGATGCCTTCGATGTCGATGGACTCCGCCGAGATGCGCGTGCCGAAAGCGAGCGAGGTGAGGATGGCGAGCTTGTGCGCCGTGTCGAAGCCGCCAATGTCAAAGGTCGGATCGGCCTCAGCGTAGCCCAGCCGCTGCGCTTCCGTCAGGCACGCCTCGAAGGAGAGCTGCTCGCGCTCCATGCGCGACAGGATGTAATTGCAGGTGCCGTTCAGAATGCCGTAGACGCGCTCGATCGAATTGCCGGCGAGGCCCTCGCGCAGCGTCTTGACGATCGGAATGCCGCCGGCGACCGACGCCTCGAAAGAGAGCGCGACGCGCTTTTCTTCCGCGAGCTGGGTCAGATGCAGGCCATGGGCGGCGAGCAGCGCCTTGTTGGCCGTGACGACGGACTTGCCATGAGCGAGCGCCGTCTCGACGCTGGCCCGCGCCGGGCCCTCGGACCCGCCGATCAGCTCGACGAAAAGGTCGATCGTCTCGGAGGCCGCGAGCTTCACTGGGTCGGCGAAGAATTCCGCGCCGGAGAAATCCGCGTCGCGCCTCTTGGCCTGGTCGCGCGCCGAAACGCCCGTGACCACGATGCGGCGGCCGGTGCGCGCCGTGAGCGCCTCCGCCTGCCGATGGAGAAGCCGCGCCACCGCCGCGCCGACGGTGCCGAGCCCCGCGATGCCGACGCGCAAAATCTCCGACATTCCAGCCCTTCCGGGAAAAGCGACAAACCCCGAC
>Ga0123398_1102632_pt1 | contig 36708 bp, 38 predicted proteins | sample T5LHNO3metaT_FD_89926 | JGI IMG/M metagenome (GOLD analysis project Ga0123398, IMG submission 89926) | Methane-oxidizing artificial microbial communities from Washington, USA to study methane cycling - T5-LHNO3 metaT (Metagenome... | ecosystem: Engineered > Modeled > Simulated communities...
CAGCAGTAATGCAACTTTCATCCATCGCCCAAGAGGCGCGTTTAGAGATATTCAGACTACTTGTTCAGGCAGGGCCAGAAGGCCTGTCTGCTGGAAATATTGGCGAAACACTTCAAATCCCAGCCAGCACGCTTTCATTCCATCTTAAAGAATTAAGTCATGCCGGATTGATCCATTCACGCCAAGTAAGTCGCTACATTTATTACTCAGCAAACTATGAGGCTATGAATGGCTTGCTAGCTTATCTCACTGAGAATTGTTGTGCGGGGACAAAAGAATGCGCCCCTTTATCTACATGCAAACCAACTGCGTAGGAAAGACTATGGATAAAGTAATAGCGTCAGGCGAATTGCAAATCACCACACCAACAATGGGTACTTTTGAACGAAATCTTACTTGGTGGGTGCTTGGCTGTATTGTAGTGGGCATCGCATTAGGCAAAGTCTTTCCAAGTTTCTTCCAGTCAGTAGGCAACATAAAGTTTGCAGAAGTAAATTTTCCAGTAGCAGTGCTGATATGGCTGATGATTATTCCGATGCTACTTAACATTGACTTTAGTGCAATGAAGGAAGTCCTAACACATCGCAAAGGGATAGGAGTAACGCTGTTTATCAACTGGGTGGTGAAGCCATTCTCTATGGCATTACTTGCTTGGATATTTATACGCCATTTATTTGCTGGCTTGTTACCTGTAGAACAGATTGACAGTTACGTTGCAGGATTGATTCTACTAGCCGCGGCACCATGTACTGCGATGGTGTTTGTATGGAGCGGCCTATGTGGTGGTGAACCTAAATTTACGCTCTCTCAAGTGGCAATTAATGATGCCATCATGTTGTTTGCATTTGCTCCATTAGTAGCCTTGCTGCTTGGCTTATCAAGTATCACAGTGCCTTGGGCTACGCTATTTTTATCCGTATTTTTGTATATTATTGTGCCCGTAGCAATGAGTCAGGCATTACGTAAGTTGTTACTATCCAGAGGTCCGAGTACATTGGACAACTTGTTAAAACACTTACACCCAATCTCACTCTCAGCATTGCTCATTACATTAGTTCTATTGTTTGCATTTCAAGGTGAGCAAATATTGGCTCAGCCTATCATTATTGGACTTCTAGCAATTCCAATCACTATTCAGGTGTACTTCAATTCAATGCTGGCTTATTGGTTAAATAAGCAACTCAAAGTAGCGCATTGCGTAGCGGGACCATCAGCATTAATAGGTGCTTCAAATTTCTTTGAGCTAGCGGTAGCCACCGCAATTGCATTATTTGGATTTAACTCAGGTGCAGCGCTTGCCACTGTTGTCGGTGTGCTGATCGAAGTGCCTGTAATGCTGTCTGTGGTATCTATCGTCAATCGTAGTAAACATTGGTATGAAACTAATTGATTTTTGAGAGCAATGAATGAACATATTATTTTTATGTACGGGCAACTCTTGCCGTTCCATCATAGCCGAAGCGACATTTAATGCATTAGCACCTAGTGGCATGAAAGCCATGAGTGCAGGTAGCCAGCCGGCTGGATATGTGCATCCAAATTCCATTGCTTTGCTAGCGTCCAAAGGCATTGCAACCGCAGGCTATGTTAGTAAGTCTTGGGATAATCTACCAGTAACACCCGACATTGTGATTACTGTTTGTAGTAATGCCGCGGGAGAAACTTGCCCGGCTTATTTAGGCAAAGTGATAAGAGCGCATTGGGGTGTTGAAGATCCTGCAAAAGCAACAGGGACCGATGCTGAAATTGATGCTGCATTTGAATTGGCTTATTCAATACTACGTAAACGTATTGAAGCATTTACGAAATTACCAGCAGCAGCATTTGAAGATAAAAATGCCATTCAAGCTCAACTCAATGCAATTGGTGAGATTAGGTAAATGGAAACAGTTGCCAGCTTGCCAAACCTTGACAGTGCACTACTAAGCCGAACGCACCTTTCGACCCTTACCAATTACGTTACATCTACGCATGCGCCTCGTTTTTTATTGTTGTACGGCTCTTTACGAGAACGTGCTTACAGTAAATTACTGATACTTGAAGCTGCTAGATTGCTGGAAGCATTAGGTGGTGAGGTCAGGATATTTGACCCGCATGGCTTGCCATTGCCTGATGATGCGCCAGAGACCCACCCTAAAGTACAGGAATTACGAGAACTAACGCTATGGTCTGAAGGGATGGTGTGGTCCTCACCAGAAAGACATGGTGCAATGACGGGCATCATGAAGGCGCAAATTGATTGGATACCCTTAACCATGGGGGCAATTCGACCAACACAGGGCAAGACACTTGCTGTCATGGAGGTTTCAGGCGGCTCTCAATCATTCAACGCAGTCAATCAAATGCGAATATTAGGGCGTTGGATGCGGATGATTACCATCCCAAACCAGTCATCTATCGCCAAAGCTTTTCAAGAATTTAATGAAGATGGCAGAATGAAACCATCTGCATACTATGACCGAGTGGTTGATGTGATGGAAGAGCTTGTTAAATTTACGTTATTAACACGAGATATTTCTAGCTTGCTGGTTGACCGATACAGTGAACGCAAAGAGTCAGCTGAGTTGCTTAGTAAACGTGTGAATCAACAGTCTATTTAGGCCTATAAAGCAGATGAGCATTCAACATACATCAGAGCTTACACGCGAAGAAATCCATCAATTCACAGGTGCTGTGATGCTGGAATTTGGAGCTGAGTGGTGCGAGCACTGCCAAGCAGCACAAAGCATGATTGCATCTGCACTTAAATTGCACCCTGACATTCACCATATCAAGATTGAAGACGGCAAGGGTCGCAAACTTGGCAGGACATTCTCCGTTAAACTTTGGCCAACGTTGATTTTTATGAAAGATGGGATTGAGCTTAAGCGTTTAGTGAGACAAATCAATCCAAAAGACATTGCATCAGCGTTCATCATCATTACAACAGCCGTGCGCAGTTAGGCAAAGCGCCATCTACCGCATTTAGACAGAGAACCACACGCTAGTGAAGATGGCTATTTCACACAAAAACGGGGACATAAGCCCCCGTCGTTTCTTACATCAAGCGATGATTAAAGTTACGCAGCATTGCGGCGCTTAACTGCTGCACCAACCAACGCTAAACCAGCAAATAACATCGCATAGGTTTCTGGCTCTGGCACCACAGCCGTCACTGCCGTGTATTGCAGACTAAGGAAGCCGTTGCCGTTAAATGGAAGCTGCCAGCCTTGACCAGGAATGGTGCTCAGGTAGGCATGACCAAGACCAAAGCCAGAAACATCTTGCGCGGTCTGGGTGCGTGACAGTTGAACACCTGTCACGGTTGAATCGCTACTGGTCAGATAGGCAATGTACTTAGTGTTGGCGTTGAGGTTCAAGCCTAGATTGTCAAACGAGATGGTGGTGTAATTACCAGTCGAATTATAGGTATCAACAGCTGTAAAGGTACTAGGCAACAGGTTGCTACCTACTGTATTGACTGCTTGGTTCTGTGCGTTTGTGCTAGGGTTCCACTGCGCAACATTCAGCTGAAAAGTTGCTGACGTGTTACCGACTGCATAGAAGTTGAAGGATGACAACAGGCTATCTAGCGTCAGAGCAAACACTTGACCTACCATCGGCGAATCGCCGCTAGGGTTAGCTGCATTACCAAAGTAAGCAAATGGTAGATTGGCGTTGGCGCCAGATGGCACATTGGTGTAGGTGGTGGCAGAGGCGCTACCTGCGAAGGCCAACAGCAGGCCGGCAAGTACTTTTAACTTAAACGATGATTGGGGCATGATTTTTCCTTTAATTTGGCGATGTAGTGGTTAGAACAGTAATCTAACGCAGCCAAATTACGCTTTGCATATGGCAGAGGTTTGAAAAAATATAGTCCGAAAGCAGCATGAAACTGCTAAAGAAAAGTTAGTTTTGGAAGCTATTGCTGTGCTTGTTGTGCTTGTTGTGCTTGCTGTAACAAGGTGGCTGTGCTGACTTTTTGGTGTTGCAGCAACTGTCCGCCATTCTGGTTGACGATAACGCTGGTGGCCATCCCCTCTTCTCCACCACCAATACGCATGCCGCTTACTGGGCTAGCGCCGCGATAATCCAATCCAACGGCCAGCCGAATATGCGTTTCATTGGTAACGCAACCATTAGAGACATCCAAGCTTTGCCAACGATCATCCAACCACACATCTGCCCACGCATGGGTTTGCATCAAACTGCCGTCTTCTGTAAACAAATAGCCACTGACATAGCGCGCCGGATAACCTAAGCTACGACAGCAAGCAATAAATACATGGGCATGATCTTGGCATACACCTTGGCCTAGCGCAAAAGCTTGCGCTGCCGTGGTGTCTACCTGTGTGGCACCTTTCAGATATTGCATTTTGTCACGCAAGGCATGCATCATTTCTTCAAGCGGCTTCGCTTTGAATGCGTGTGCAAATTCAGTAATGCCTACACTGGGCGCTGTGAGCTCTGTTTCACGCAGGTAAATAGGCATCGGCAATGCCTCATGCTGGCTTACATCACCCACACCAGTTTCCACTTCACCCGATACGGAAATGTACAACTCGTGATGCGGATTATCGATGACTAATGTGTGTGCGATATTGCCAAAGGTATCTTGCACCTCATGCAACTGGCCATTGACTTTGATATCCCAATGCCGCACATGCTGACCAAAGCCATTTTGTGGCGTGAGACGTAATTGTTGAATAGTGTAAGTGACCATTTCGCTGTACACATATTGTGTTTGGTGCTGAATATTAAGGCGCATAATGCTTGCTACTCTACACCTATTAAACGGTTGCGCTCAAGAAACTACGTTGAATTTCTTCGCCCAATACATGGTTAGAATGAATAAAGCTCTCTAAAAACTCATGCAAGCCATGCTTAAAGATGTCCTGCATTTTGCCATAATGTAACTTGGCATGCAGCTCGCCTGCCAAGCGTCTGGTCTCACCTTGGCGATTAGCCGCCACCTGCTCGATAATCGGCATAATCTCATCGTAACAAGCATGTAGCGAGCGCGGCATATCGTGCCTTAGTACCAGCAGCTCGGACACACGTAGCGGATCAATCGCATCACTATAGATTTTTTGATAGGCTTGGAAGGCAGAGACCGAACGCAGCACTGCGCTCCATTCGTAATAATCTACCGCACCGCCCATTTGGTATTGCACCGGCATGAGGAAATCGTACTTAATATTGAGCAAGCGCGCCGTATTATCGGCACGCTCAATAAAGGTACCCAAACGCACAAAGCTAAAGGCTTCGTCACGCAACATGGTGCCAAAGCACACACCTCTAAATAGGTGCGATCTGGCTTTTACCCAGTCACAAAACTCGCTTAACCCTTCTACGGTTAAATCTTTGCGCAAAAACTGATCAAACTCCAGCCACAGCGCATTGATATTTTCCCAAGTTTCGGTCGTCATGGTCACACGTACTGCACGTGCATTCTCGCGCGCACTACGCAACGCATTGTAAATACTGGAAGGATTATTACTGTCCATCGTCAAATACTGAATCGTATTTTTTGCATTGGCCTGACCATAATCACGTTCAAACGCTTCGGTGTTTCCAGAAATTTCAATCGCGGCTTGCCATAAATCTGCATCGTCGCCGGTCGCCGTGGGCACCAGCGACATGTTGTAGGTCACATCCAATACACGCGCCGTATTTTCTGCGCGCTCAATATAACGCGCCATCCAATAAAGGTGATCTGCTGTGCGACTTAACATGCCACTTCTTCTTTCATTACTTGTTTATTCGATTGCGCGACTTTTTCAGGCTGCGTGTCGTCACGCTCTAACACCCAAGTGTCTTTGGTGCCACCACCTTGTGATGAATTGACCACCAGCGAGCCTTCTTTTAATGCCACGCGGCATAAGCCACCTGGCACCACACTGACGGTTTTGCCGGATAGCACAAAAGGCCTTAAATCTACATGGCGTGGCGCAATGCCTTTTTCTACCAACGTTGGGCAGGTAGAAAGCGCCAGTGTAGGCTGCGCAATATAGCTGGAAGGCTTGGATAGAATACGTAGTTTGAACTCAGCCAACTCTTGCTTGGTTGCTGCAGGGCCAACCAACATGCCATAACCACCAGAGCCTTGCACTTCCTTCACCACCAGCTCGTCCAAATGGTCTAATACATACGTCAAATCATCTTCTTTGCTTAGCTCGTAAGTGGGCACATTTTGCAGAATCGGCTCTTCGCCCAAGTAGAATTTAATCATGGCGGGCACGTAGATATAGGTAGCTTTATCATCGGCCGCGCCTGTCCCCACGGCATTGGCCAAGGTCACGCCGCCATTACGATACACCGACAGCAAGCCCGGCACACCCAACATAGAGTCTGGTTTAAATACGAGCGGATCGATAAAATCATCATCAATACGACGGTAAATCACATCTACCCGCCTTGGGCCTTGCGTGGTGCGCATATACACCGCATTATTGCGCACAAATAAATCTTGGCCTTCTACCAGCTCGATCCCCATTTGCTGCGCTAAAAACGCATGCTCAAAATAGGCGCTGTTATAAGCACCGGGAGACAGCAACACAATGGTTGGATCTTGCACGCCAGATTGTGCAACAGAGCGTAGATTATTGAGTAGGACTTGGGGGTAATGCTCAACTGGCGCAACAGAATATTGCCGGAATAAATCCGGGAACAGCCGCATCATCATTTTGCGGTTTTCTAACATATACGAGACACCTGAAGGCGTACGCAAGTTGTCTTCTAACACGTAAAATTGCGATTCACTGGTGCGCACCAGATCCACCCCAGCAATATGCGCGTAAATCTGATTCGGCACATCCACACCAAACATCTCTGGACGATATTGCGGATTACTTAAAATGGTATACGGCACGATGCCGGCTTGAATGATTTCTTGCTTGTGATAGATATCATGCAAGAACATATTGAGCGCACGCACGCGCTGCACGACCCCGGCAGACAAATGCGCCCATTCTTTGCTCGAAATTAAGCGTGGAATCACATCAAACGGGATCAAACGCTCCGCGCCATCCGCCTCACCATACACATTGAAGGTGATGCCCACACGGCGAAACAATAACTCAGCTTCCGCTCGCTTAGCCGCCAATTGCTGTGTAGGTACATTTTTCAACCAATTTTGATAGGCTTTGTAAATACTGCGTACATCACCTACATTGGCTTGCATTTCATCAAAAAACTGTTCGACGGAGTGTGCCATGCTTTTATTCTTTCGTTAATAATACGATTAAAAGCAAACTGCATACCAATTTAAAAAATCAATTAAATCAGCATCTTACAAATACGCAAAGTCTACACTGTTTGAGAACGCACTAAAAAAGTGCAGCCTTGCGCTTTTGATTCAACCACCAAAGCCATCACGCACAGAAAGTAGGCATCTACTCAATGTTTTGAATTTGCTCACGCATTTGCTCAATCAGCACCTTAAGCTGCATTGAGATTTGCGTGGTTTCAATCGCAACAGATTTTGCCCCCAGCGTATTGGCTTCCCGGTTCATTTCCTGCATCAAGAAATCCAACTTTTTGCCCACAGCGCCACCTTTGGCAAGGATATGGCTCACTTCATGGATATGCGCATCCAACCGAGAAAGCTCTTCATCCACATCAATACGCTGCGCATACAATACAATCTCTTGTCGCACACGTTCGTCATCGCCCACTAGTGCTTCTTTAAGTTTATGGGTGAGCTTGTCCTGATAGGTTTGAATCAAGACTGGCAGCATAGGTTTCACCTGAATCACCAAGGCGTTAATTTCTGACAGGCGTGCCAATATGACGTCTTTTAGTTTTTCGCCCTCACGCTGCCGCGCGTGAATCAGTGCATCCAACACGTCACTCAGCGTCGATTTAATCGTCGTCTCTAATACGTCATGGTCAGCCTTGGCCGATTGCGTCACGCCAGGAATACGTAAAATCTCTAGCACATCGACCGGTTGCACCGCGCTAAAATATTGTGAAGCGGCTTGCAAGCTTTCAGCAATTTGCTGAATCGCCTGATGGTTAATGGCCGCAAATTGTGTGGTGAGATTCTCCTGCTTTAAATGGATGCGACAGTCTACTTTGCCGCGCCCCAGCTTGGCTTGCATCTGCTCACGCACACTGGTTTCAAACACTCTTAGGTGGTCATCTAGCTTTAATTGCAGTTCTAAATAACGGTGATTGACCGACCTTAATTCGATCATCAACACACCATATTGGGTATTCAGCTCATGCGATGCATAGCCAGTCATGCTTAAAATCATAGGGGTTACTCTCGTCTAATCTTCAACAATTGTATCAAATGCACCTGTTAATATGAGAAAATAAAGCCACACCTTCAACCGTTTGGGTAAAAGATCATTTTTAATGGCTGTCACCAACAAAAACCAAGCGCTCGACATAGGCTTTAAATTACACGATTACACCATTACCAAAGTGCTGAGCTCTGGTGGGTTTAGCTTTGTATATTTAGCACACGACCCTAACAAAAAAGTAGTGGCTATTAAAGAGTACATGCCGACTGGGTTGGCCTTACGTGATAAAGGTGCGACGGTACAATTAGATGACCACGGTGACTCCGCAGTGTTTAAGCAAGGATTAAAAAGCTTTTTTGAGGAAGGCTTATCGCTCGCTAAAATTGACCATAAAAACATTGTCCGCGTACTCAATTTTTTCAGAGCCAACAATACGGTGTACATGGTCATGAAATATGAGCGTGGTAAATCGTTGCAAGAATACATTTTGGCGCATGAAGCGCCTATCTCTGAGAACTTTGTGCGCCGTGTGTTTGCCGAGTTGCTCAATGGCCTGCGAGAAGTACATACGCACAAGCTACTGCACTTGGATATTAAGCCTGCGAACATTTATATTCGTTTGGATGGTTCGCCTGTGCTGTTGGATTTTGGCTCGGCCAGACAAACCCTGTCTGAGAGCAAGTCGAACATTCCATTGAGTTACACCCCTGGATTCGCGCCGCCGGAACAATATTACACCCGTCAGAATTTAGGCCCGTGGAGTGATATTTATAGTATTGGCGCTAGCATGTACGCTTGTTTGTATCGCGCCACGCCGCAAGCATCTAATTTACGGGCGACCAAAGACAATTTAGAACCCGCTAAATCGCTAGGCAACAATATTTACTCACCCGAGCTTTTGGAGTTGATTGATGAATGCTTGAAGATGGACTTTTTGGCAAGGCCACAAAGTGTGTTTTCACTACAAAAGAAAATCATGGCCTTGAGCCCGGCGCAAGACGGCCCCAAAAATAGTATTGTTAACAAGATTAAAAAAGTACTGAATACCCCATTATGAAATTCACCATCTATCAAAGCAGCCGACAAGGCCCACGCGCCTACAATCAAGATCGCTTAGCGTACTCTTACAGTAAAGACGCGCTGTTGATGGTATTGGCCGATGGCATGGGTGGACATCGCCATGGTGAGGTGGCGGCACAACTCGCGGTCAAAACACTGACCGAAGCATTTCAGCGCTTAGCCCTGCCAACATTGCCTAGCCCGGCCAAATTTCTGACCGACCATATTCAGCAAGTCCATGACATGATCGAAAACAAACGGCAAATGGATGATTTGATTGAATCGCCACGCACCACGATCGTGGCGGCGATTATTCAACGCAATACCTTGTATTGCGCACACGTGGGCGATTCACGCTTGTATCATTTTAGAGACGGTCATTTATTATTCAGAACAGAAGACCACTCGATTGTGCAATCCATGTACCGTAAAGGATTGATTAGTAAAGAAGAAATGGCGACGCATCCTTACCGCAACAAAATCTATAATTGCTTAGGGGGAGATAACATCCCTCAAATTGATTTGGCCGACCGCCACGAGATGATGGATGGCGATATCATTATGTTGTGTACAGATGGTATTTGGAACGAGATTGATGACCGCGAAATCAAAAACATTTTAATCTCCGGCGTCATCGATGAAACAGTCGTGCATTTGTTAGACATGGCAGAAAAGAACAGTGACCAAACCGGTGACAACATGAGTGTGATTGGCTTACAGTGGGGTGACCGTCAGCAGAATCCACAAGCGGTTTCCACCATTACCATGCCACTGGATCAAACCACCACGATTATGAACCCCACTACCCGTCCAGCCAAATTACCGGGCGCACCGCCGGACGATTTAACCGATGATGAGATTGAAAAAACCATTGCTGAGATTCAAGCAGCACTAACCAAACCTAAAACCTTTTAAGTTGTGAGCAAGCCATGAGACCAAGCCAACGCGCCAATAACGCTTTAAGAACCGTAGAAATTATCCGTCATTACACCAAACATGCCGAAGGCTCTGTACTCGTCAAATTTGGCGATACGCACGTAATCTGCACCGCCAGTGTGGAAGAAAAAGTCCCTGGATTTTTAAAGGGGAAAAACCAAGGCTGGGTGACCGCAGAATATGGCATGTTGCCACGCTCTACCGGCAGCCGCATGGATAGAGAGGCTGCTAAAGGCAAGCAATCTGGACGTACACAAGAGATTCAACGCTTGATTGGCCGCAGCTTACGCGCGGTGATTGACTTGGAGAAACTCGGTGAGCGTACCATCCACTTTGACTGTGATGTGATTCAAGCTGATGGCGGCACCCGCACTGCCAGTATTACCGGTGCATTTGTCGCCTTGCAAGATGCCATTAATCAACTCTTAGAAAAAGGGCTGATTACCAGCTCGCCACTCACCGATACAGTTGCCGCCATTTCAGTCGGCGTGTATCAAGGTACACCGGTACTAGATTTGGACTATATTGAAGACTCGGATTGCGATACCGACATGAACGTGGTGATGACCGGTAGCGGCGGCTTTGTGGAAATTCAAGGCACGGCTGAAGGTGAGCCATTCAGCCGCGACACCATGAATGCGATGTTAGATCTGGCGGCAGAAGGTATTCAACAATTGACTGCGAAACAGCACGCAGCATTGAGCGCATAATGGCCCTACCATTTAAAGAGCTGGTGATTGCCACGGGTAACGCAGGCAAGCTGCGGGAAATCCAGCACCTGCTGGCGCCACTTGCGCTGGAGGTCATTCCGCAGTCTGCCCTCAACGTACCTGAATGCGATGAGCCTTACTGCACATTTATAGAAAACGCGCTGGCCAAAGCGCGCCATGCCAGTCAACATACTGGCTTGCCAGCATTGGCCGATGACTCTGGTTTGTGTGTGGATAGCTTGCAGGGTGCGCCAGGCGTGCTCTCCGCACGCTATGCTGGCGAGCCCAAATCAGACGAAAAGAACAATCAAAAATTGCTCGCTGTATTAGGTGACACACCTCACCGTAACGCCCACTTTTATTGTGTGATGGTGCTGGTGCGCTATGCGCAAGATCCAGAACCTTTGATTGCTGAAGGACAATGGGTTGGAGAAATTTTAAAAGAGTATCGTGGTCATGATGGCTTTGGCTATGACCCGTTATTCTTGGATGCGAAAACAGGTAAAACAGTTGCTGAACTACCTTTAGAGATTAAAAGCAGAATCAGCCACCGCGGACACGCCATGTCCAAGTTGTTACAAAAGTTAGAAAGGCTCAATGATGAGTAAAGCATGGCCCATTTGGCTGCGTGATGATAGCTCGGTCGTCTCATGCACAGAAAAAGTCAAAGTCATGACCGAAAATTTTGATGAAATTAAGCAAATCACGCAAGATGCGTTTGAAGACGGCTTGTTGATGGAAGTCAGCGAAGCACAAATGCGTGAAGCATTACATGCGCTGGTGGATAGCCTCATTAACCCATACAACAAAATCTAGGCTGGTCGGACTGTTCATCTAAAGCATGGCAAACCTCTCGCCGCAACATATCCTTCAGCAAGTTTTTGGTTATACCCAGTTTCGCCACCAGCAGCAAGCCATCGTTGAGCATGTAATTGTCGGATACGATGCGCTGGTACTCATGCCTACGGGTGGCGGCAAATCGCTCTGCTACCAGATTCCGGCCTTGGCCCGTGAAGGTCTAGCAATCGTTGTCTCACCCTTAATTGCTTTGATGCAAAACCAAGTTGAGGCTTTGCAGCAACTTGGTGTCAACGCTGCTTTTCTAAATTCCAGTTTAAGCGCAGAAGACAATGCCCGCATTACTCGCGAGGTGGTCAGTGGTGAAATTAAACTATTGTATGTCGCCCCCGAGCGCTTGATGCTTGGCAGCTTTTTAAGTCTGCTTGATGAAATCCACCAGCATGTCGGCTTGGCGCTGTTTGCCATTGACGAAGCGCATTGCGTATCGCAATGGGGGCATGACTTCCGGCCGGAGTATCGTCAGCTCACTGTATTGCATGAGCGCTTTCCCGACGTACCACGCATCGCATTGACTGCGACTGCGGATGCACCGACACGCGCCGAGATTATCAGCCAGCTCAATCTCGAAAACGCACGCCAGTTTGTCTCCAGTTTTGACCGCCCGAATATTCGCTACCATGTTGGTATCAAACACAATGCACGCCAGCAATTGCAAGCATTCCTAGAGCGCGAACACCCTGACGATGCTGGCATTATTTATTGTTTATCACGCAAAAAAGTGGAAGAAACAGCAGCCTTCTTGGTCGAAAAAGGCTGGTCTGCATTGCCCTATCACGCTGGTCTGCCTGCACCAATGCGTGAGCACAATCAGCGCCGCTTTCTGCGTGAAGAAGGCATCATTATGGTGGCGACCATCGCATTTGGTATGGGCATCGATAAACCCAATGTGCGCTTTGTTGCGCATTTAGATCTGCCCAAAAGTATGGAAGGTTATTATCAGGAAACGGGCCGCTCTGGCCGTGATGGCTTGCCTGCAAACGCTTGGATGGTGTACGGCATGGGTGATGTCGTCTCCATGCGGCAGATGTTGGATAGCGGCGAAGCCTCTGAAGAACGTAAACGGCTGGAACGCTTAAAACTAGATGCCTTGCTCGGCTATTGCGAATCCACCGCTTGCCGTCACCAAACCATTTTGCGCTACTTTGGCGAAAGCCACCCCGGCGCCTGCGACCAATGCGATAACTGCCTGCATCCGGTAGAAACCTGGCAAGCGACACAAGTTGCACAGATGGCACTCTCCTGTGTGTACCGCACCGGGCAAAGATTCGGCGTCGGCCATTTAATTGATGTGCTTACAGGGAAAGTCACACCACAAGTCGAACGTTTTAATCACGATAAAGTGAGCACCTTCGGCATAGGAAAACCCCTCAATCAAGCCCAATGGAGCGGTGTGTATCGCCAATTGATTGCATCTGGATTGCTGGAAGCCGATATGGTTGCCTACGGCGGCTTAAAACTGACTGAAGCCGCACGGCCAGTGCTAAAAGGCGAACAAGAAGTCTGGCTACGCCGTGATGCCGAACCAGAAAAACGCATGAGTAAAGCCGAACGCAGCGCCCGCACCAAAGAAGCATTTGCAGGCGCTAGCGACGACCCACTTTGGCAAGCGCTCAAAGCCAAGCGGTTAGAACTGGCAAAAGAACAAGGCGTGCCACCGTATGTGATTTTCCACGACAGTACCTTGTTGGAAATTCATAACCGCAAACCCCAAGCCTTAAATGAAATGGGGCAAATTAGCGGGATAGGTCAGGCGAAACTGCAGAAATATGGAGATGCGTTTTTGCAGGTACTAGAGGAAATGGCTTGAAAATACATTTTTTGTTGCGGCGACTTATTCCATCTTTGCGTAATAGCCAATAAAAACGACACGTGATAGTGAACACATTCCGTTAAAATACCCGCATGATTCCAATCTACCCTGCCAATAGTTTGAGTGCTGCGCCGCTACAAGGCAATGTGACGTTAAGCGGCCTGAGCAACCCGCCACCGCTATCTCTCTATATCCACATTCCTTGGTGCGTGCGTAAATGTCCGTATTGTGATTTTAATTCGCACGAGGCCAAACAAGAGATTCCAGAAGCAGCCTATGTGGATGCATTGATTCAAGATTTGGAGCAAGCCACGCCTTTGATTTGGGGACGAAAAATTCACAGCGTATTTTTTGGTGGTGGTACGCCCAGCCTATTTTCGGGCGAGTCCATCGACAGAATTCTAAGTCATGTACGTATGCTCACACCGCTAGAGTACGGCGCAGAAATTACACTGGAGGCCAACCCTGGCACAGTTGATACTGCGCATTTTCAGGCCTACAGAGATGCAGGGGTCAACCGTGTTTCACTGGGTATTCAAAGTTTTGATGATCGCTACCTGAAGGCGCTGGGGCGCATTCACGACACGGCACAAGCACAAGCGGCCGCGGCTCTGGCCATAGAAACGTTTGAGCGTGTAAACCTAGATGTGATGTACGCCTTGCCAGAACAAACACTGGAAGACGCGTTGAGTGATGCAAAAATGGCCTGCGCACTCAACCCGGCACACCTATCGTTTTATCACTTAACCTTAGAGCCCAATACCCCGTTCCACCGCACCCCACCTAGCCTGCCGGACGATGACACCAGCGCCACTATGCAAGAAGAGATTGAGCAGTATTTGGCGCAACAGGGCTATGTTAACTACGAGACCTCTGCTTTTTCTAAGCCTGGCATGCAGTGCAAACACAACCTAAACTATTGGACGTTTGGTGATTATTTAGGCATTGGCGCAGGCGCACATTCCAAGCTGAGTTTTCATGACAAGCTGATTCGCCAAGCGCGCCACAAACACCCCAAACGCTATATGGAATTTGTGCCACAGGGCAAAGCGGTTGACCAAGAATGGGTGATTGAACAAGAGGCACTGGGGTTTGAGTTTATGATGAACACGCTGAGGCTACATGATGGATTTGCCACAGACTTATTTCAACAACGCACGGGCTTACCACTGATCAGCATTGAAAAACCACTCGCGGATGCTATTCAGCAAGGGCTAGTCACGCATCAATCATCACGCATAGCACCTACGCTAAAAGGGCGCCGCTTTCTCAATAATTTACTGGAAATTTTTCTGGACGATTAGCCGGATAGCTAAGCATTAGTAAGCTAAGTATTGGCACTAAGCAGCCGCGGATCTATCTTCTTCATGTGTGTGCTGATGATATGGCGTGAGCATGGACACTGCTGCATTCTGTACTTCTGCTGCCGCAGTTTCCGATGGCGCATCTGAGTCAGCATCTTCCAAAGTTGTCGTGATGGTATTCAAAAGTGCAATCTGCCGACACATATAATGCTTTTGTAAACGCCAGAGCCCAAGCCCCATGAGTAACAACAGCGTGAGATACAAGCCATTGCGCCATTGAGGATGATGCAATTGTTGCATCCAGCTAGGGGTTTCTACCATCCAATAGGTCTTGGCCGTCACTACCCATGATGACACCGTTGATTGTGTTTGTTGCCACATACGCACCCAATGCGAAGGCGTATCCGGCGCAGGCAATGTCGGCTTAATCAAAACAGGTTTAGCCTGTGCTTGTGGATGGTGTGGAATGGTTTTGCTTGGCTTGGGTGCAGGTGGAATAATTTTTTTGAGTTGGTCGCTTAACTTCAGCTGATAACTTAATTTAAGCTGACTTTGTGCATGCGTGATTTCTTCCATTTTTTTGATACGGTGCGTCATCGCACGCACTTCTTTCTCATCCGGAATCGCAATCACTTGCACGCGTTTAAATGGCGTATCTGGCAATAGCGCGACCCCCAACGCCTTAGTTAAACGAATGGTCTTCTGGATAAATCGCTGCTCTAGAATCGGGCTATCCGGATAAAACGTCTTGGCCAATTGCGCTAAAGTCTCATGTGGCATCATCGGCCAAAGCAATTGGCCGTCTTCTGTTTGCGCAGGTATATTTTCAGGTACTTCGGGGGGAGACGTTGACTCCGCTGCGCTAGTGCTGAGTGCTGATTCTGCTAGCGTATCGAGTTTGGTTTCAATGGGTAAATCTGCAGATTGCGCTAAAGCAAAAGGGCAAAGTAGGCACAACACTACACAAGGTAATGCCCAGTTTCCCTTTAAACTCAAGCCTATCTTTTTTATTTGAGTGCTGCCCTTGCTTGCTGTATGGCACTGCGGACCTGTGCGGGTGCAGTGCCCCCCACATGATGACGGCTTGCCACCGAACCTTCTAATGTTAAAACAGAATATACATCTTCTGTAATCATTTTGCTAAATTGTTGTAACTCCGTCAGCGCCATATCGGCCAAATCTTGCTGCGTATTCACCCCATGCTTTACTGCCAGCGCCACCACTTCATGCGCATCTCTAAATGGCATGCCTTTTTTCACTAGATAATCCGCTAAATCAGTGGCTGTAGCAAAGCCTTCTAGCGCGGCTTGTCGCATATTGTCTGCATTGACACGAATACCGCGCATCATATCTGCATAAATCTGCAGCGTGACGACAATGGTATCGGCTGTATCAAATAGCGGCTCTTTGTCTTCTTGGTTGTCTTTATTGTAGGCCAATGGCTGGCCTTTCATCAGCGTGAGCAAGCCCATCAAGTGTCCAAATACACGGCCAGTTTTACCGCGCACTAACTCCGGCACATCAGGGTTTTTCTTTTGCGGCATGATAGATGAACCTGTGCAAAAACGGTCTGCGATATCAATAAAGGCAAAGCGTGGTGAGCTCCATAACACCAACTCTTCTGAGAAACGTGACAAATGCATCATCAGCACAGAAGCTGCTGCACTAAATTCAATGGCAAAATCACGGTCAGACACTGCGTCTAATGAATTGGCACACACGCCATCAAAACCAAGTGAAGCGGCCACCATGTTACGATCAATAGGATAGCTGGTGCCAGCCAATGCCGCAGCGCCCAACGGTAAGCGATTGATGCGTTTACGCGCATCGGCAAAACGTTCAGCGTCGCGTTTGAGCATTTCAAAATACGCCATAAGGTGATGACCAAACGTCACCGGCTGCGCCACTTGCAAATGCGTAAAGCCGGGCATGATGGTATCTGCGTGCTGTTCCGCTAGGTCTATGATGGATAATTGCAGCGCTTTGATGCCACTCAGTACATCGTCTACAGTGGCACGTAACCACAAGCGCACATCTGTCGCCACCTGATCGTTTCTACTTCTGCCAGTATGTAAGCGCTTACCTGCATCGCCAATCTTATCGGTCAACCGTTTTTCAATATTCAGGTGCACATCTTCCAAATCCAACAGCCATTCAAAGCTACCCGCTTCGATTTCTTGCAGAATCTCACCCAAGCCTTGTTCAATAGCGGCCACATCTTGCAAACTGATAATCTGTTGTGCACCCAGCATACGCGCATGGGCAATAGAGCCTTGAATATCAACACGCGCTAACCGTTTATCAAAATCGACCGAGGCGGTATAGCGTTTCACCAGCTCCGCCACTGGCTCGTCAAAGCGGCCAGACCATGCTTCTGATTTATGGTTAAGTGATGAGGTTTTTTTGTCGTCTGATGCTTGCACTGCAATCCCTTTTACTTTGGTAGTCGTTCTTTTTCATTTTCTACTGGCAATGATGTTCCGGCCTGCAGAGTTTTTATGAAAATTTTCTTTAATAATAATATACTTATCGCATCATTATAACTAACTATATGTCGTGCGCAAAAACAGCCGCCTTCCAAATTTACATAATTTTGGCATTCATTTACGTATCTTGCTGATTGTGAACCTGTTCGCAGTGCTGGCGGCGCTTTTGCTAAGCCATCCGTTATCGCAGTTCTTTAATGTGTTTACAGAGCTCTCTACGGCGGTTCAACCCATCTTAATCATTAGCTTATTGTGTTTGTACGGCCTATATCCATGGCTCAATAAACTGGATTATCGCGCTAGTGTGCCCGTCATCATATTGCTAGAAATTGGCATCACCTATTTGGCTTTTTCTTTAGTCAGCCCGTATTTTTCGCCGGAGCTCATTCCAGACATTCCACGTGCATGCCTGCTCACCACCATCGTGACAGCCATTGTGTTGTATTACTTTAACTTGCAACAGCGTGCCTACTCGCCCGCCATTGCCGAAGCACGTTTGCAAGCACTCCAAGCACGTATTCGCCCGCACTTTTTATTTAACAGTATCAATGCCGTACTTTCACTCATCAGAAGCCAACCCAAACGTGCTGAAACCGCGCTGGAAGACATGGCAGATTTGTTCCGCGTGTTAATGGCGGACAATCGTGATTTAGTGCCGCTCGCACAAGAGATTGCGCTGAGCCGCCAATACTTAGCATTGGAAAAATTACGCTTGGAAGATCGTCTAAACGTGAATTGGCAAATAGAGCACATGCCGCCCGATGCAATGATCCCTCCACTGATCTTGCAGCCTTTGTTAGAAAATGCGGTGTACCATGGCATAGAGCCGTTGGCAGACGGCGGCGAAATCACTATTCAGATTGTGTGTAAACATAAAGAAGTGCTGATGAGCATCAGCAACCCTTTTAATCCCGATAAACATCACCATACGGGTAACAAAATGGCGCTCAAAAATATTAAAGAGCGGCTCCTATTACACTTTGATTTAGAAGCATCGCTCAAAACAGACATTGCCGGACAATACTATACCGTGCATATTCGCGTGCCACATCAATAAACCATGACCACACTCCGTATCATCATTGCCGACGACGAAACACCTGCGCGCAACCGTCTGCGTGATTTGCTTGGCGACATCGCCAATGTCAGCGTTGTGGCTGAAGCGCAAAATGGAAAAGAGGCCATAGAACTTGCGGCTGAGCATAGCCCAGACCTTGTATTGTTAGACATACGTATGCCGGTGATGGATGGCATTGAAGCAGCGCAGCATCTGCAATTGCTAGCCCAAGTCCCCAAGTTGATTTTCACTACCGCCTATGATGCTTATGCGATTAAGGCGTTTGAGTTGAACGCCATTGATTATCTGCTGAAGCCCATCCGCCAAGAACGCTTAGAAACCGCGCTGAATAAAGTACGTGCATTACAACCTGCACAGCTGGCATCGATCAAGCCACTACAACCTACGCGCTCACATTTAAGTATTCATGAGCGCGGACGTGTACTACTGGTGCCGATTCACGAGATTATTTATTTCCGCGCAGAGCAAAAATACGTCACCGTGCGCACTGCCGTACGCGAATATTTGGTAGAGGAATCGTTAACACAACTAGAAGTGGAGTTTGGTGAACTGCTATTGCGCTTGCACCGTAACTGCTTGGTGGCCAAGCCGTTTATTGCAGGGTTTGAAAAGCGCACCATCGTCAACGATGATGCGCAAATGGAACAACAATGGGTGGCCATTTTAAAAGGCGTGCCGGAAACAGTAGCCGTGAGCCGGCGTCAGCAACACCTTATCAAAACAATCTAGCAACGCCACGCTTCAATATTTGTTTTTTCTTTCGCTCATGTCCGCAATGACTTTGGCGGCCCAATCTCTACCGCCCAGACCAAAAGCAATCGCCAGCGCTAAGAACACAGCACCAAATACAATCACAAACAATGAGTAAATGAGCTGCATGCCAATACCCAACTGCTCTAGCGCCACAAACACCGCCAAAATTTGAATGCCATACTCGGTAGAAGTGCTCACCGCCAGAGCCTCAGGAAATTTAATGCTATGCAACCAGGCAAACACAATACGATTCATAAAGCGCGCTAGTAAAGTACCAAACACCAGTATCAGAATCGCCACAATAATATGCGGCAGATACACCGCTAACTGTTGTAACAAACCAGCTACTGCGCTCAATTCCAGCGCATTTGCACCTGTAATCACAAACAGTAGAATGACTAACCAGTAGACGACTTGGCTAATGATGCCGCTCAAGGTTACGTGCATATTGCCACTATTCATAAAGGCTTCTAAGCCAGATTTACGCGCAAATTGATCAAACTGCATCAACTCTAGCAAACGTTTTACGCCGCTTCTTACAAGCTTGGCAATAATCCAGCCAAAAAATAGAATCACCAATACCGCTAACAAACGTGGCACAAAATTTACCAGTTGTAGCCAAAATTGATTGAGAGATGCGAGAAAAATATCGACCTGATATTGCATAGTAACCTCCTATAATTTGTAATACAACACTTCACTTTTCAGCACTAGGACACTGGATAATAACTTAGAAATAAGCTTAACTCCAAATGCAAAGTCATATCCAAATGTTGGTTCATAAGCGCATGTGCTAAAATTTAAGCTATGAAAAATGCACCGCAAAAACTCGTCATCGCCTCGCGTGAAAGCGCACTTGCCATGTGGCAAGCCAAACATATTCAAGCCAAGTTGCAAGCATTGTACCCACAATGCGATGTGCAGATATTGGGCATGACCACCACAGGGGATCAGATTTTAGATTCACCTCTAGCACGGATTGGTGGTAAGGGTTTGTTTGTGAAAGAGTTAGAAACTGCACTAGAAAATGGCAGTGCCGATTTAGCGGTACATAGCATGAAGGATGTGCCGATGAACTTGCCAGAGGGCTTTGCTTTAGTAGCCACCGGCGAACGCGAAGATCCACGCGATGCCTTTGTATCTAACCAGTTTGATTCACTCGCCGCATTGCCCCATGGCAGCATAGTTGGTACTTCTAGCTTACGTCGTCAAAGCCAGATTCAAGCGCGCTTCCCGCATCTCAAAATAGAGTCACTGCGTGGCAACGTGCAAACGCGCTTACGCAAATTAGACGAAGGCCAATACGCAGCCATTATCCTAGCCGCCGCCGGACTGATTCGATTAGGGTTAGGCGATAGGATTCGCGGTTTTATTGCGCCAGAAGACAGTATTCCAGCGGTTGGGCAAGGCGCGTTAGGTATCGAAATTAACGCGCACAGAACCGATTTGATTGAAATTCTGGCGCCACTCAATCATTTAGATACGCAATTATGTGTAGAGGCAGAGCGTGGCTTTAGCCGTGCATTAGCTGGCAGTTGCACGGTGCCTTTAGGTGCGTATGCTACGCGGGTCGGCGAGCAGATCCATATGACGGGGTTTGTGGCCAGCGTGGATGGCCAACAAATGTTGCGTCAGCAAATTACCGGCAACCTGACGGATGCTGAGGCTGTAGGTAAAGCCTTGGCGGATAAATTGGTCAGTCTGGGCGCAAATAAAATATTATCAGCGCTAGATCACATCAAATAACATGTCGGAACCAACGCTCGCAGGCATCGGCATAGCCATCACACGACCGAGCGATCAAGCCAAAAAACTCACACAATTGATTGAAACCGCGGGTGGTCACGTCACTCCATTTCCGCTGATTGAAATTGCCCCCCTTGATAATTACAGCGACTTTGAACACGTGATTGCCGATATTTCTGCATACGATTGGATCATATTTATCAGCAGTAACGCAGTACAGAATGGCATGCCACGCCTACTAAAACAACCACTGCCCAGCCATTTGAAATTTGCCGCGATTGGCCCGGTTACTGCCAAAGAACTACAAACATTTGGTATTCAAAAAGTGTTAATCCCAGAGAACAGGTTTGATAGTGAGTCTTTACTCTCTTTGCCAGAAATGCATGATATGCAGGGCAAAAAAGTGATGATAGTCCGCGGAATTGGCGGGCGTGAAGTGCTGGCAGATACATTGAAATCACGTGGCGCGTCCGTCACGTTTGCGGAATGCTATCAACGCATCAACCCGCAAAGCAATCTGGATGTGTTGACCCAAGCTTGGTTAAATCAACAACTACACGCAATAGTGGTCACCAGCTCCGAGGCCATGCGTCATTTGCTGGATTTAGCGCGGGATACTACTTGGTTAAAACATATAACGATCTGTGTGAATCATGCAAGGATTGCCGAGCAACCGCTGGCACTGGGTTTACAAGTACGAGTAGCCGAAGCGCCGGGCGATAAAGCTATGTTCGAATTATTAATAAAGTAGATATTGTTAGGATGATGGAATGCGGAAAATCTTATTTATACTGCTATTTACTTTTGCCACCTGCGTATGTGCAAAAACTGTAGAAACACAACCCTTAGACTATGCAAAAGTTTTTACATCTTTGCAGCAATTAGAAGGATTAAATAAAGATAAGTTCGAAACCAGCTCGGAATTTAACGACAGAAAGTGTGACCTGCTTTATAAAAAACTAGGAAATCAACGTGACACACCTTTAATATTTCCTATTAACCTAGCGAGAGTATCGGACTTATTTAGTTATGACGCTGATAAAGAGCTTTTTTACATTGACCCTAGCACTATCTATTATGGTGAAGGTGTGGCTTGGCTTAAGGGTGGCCATCCAACGTCAACAGACTTCGAGCTGTTTAAACAAAGCCAAGATAGCCAAGGTTATATCGCCTCAAATAAGTTTGGCGTAAATTCAAATGTTGAAGTTAAGTCTATACAACACTTAACTTTACAGATTATTTCTAAAAGATTCCCGCTAAATATGAAGTTTGAATATCCAAGAAGTCGTGCCAAACAATTAAAGGATGACTTGACTATTGCGATAAAGACAAAACTAGCATCACCTTGTTACACATATAGGAATGGTCGAAGCTTACCTAAATTAGATACGCCTCTAGATTTAACGATCAATATCTATAATTTACATGCTTCAAAAGATGCTGAATGGATACTTTATAGAAAATCAAATGGCGAAATCCTCAAAAAAGTAAGATTTAGCGAATGAGAATTTGACTACTTAGGCGCAAACGTAAACGCATCACTGAAAAATTCGTCTGCTTTCAAGCCTTGTTCTACAAACGTTTTATGTGCAATGTCTACCATGCCAGGTGCGCCACATACATAAGCTTGGTACGCGCTTAAATCCGCATAATCCGCCAATACGGCTTCATGCACCAGCCCCCTTCTACCTTGCCAACCTGTGTCTGCCGGCTCTTCTGATAGCACTGGGATATAAGTAAGATGAGGCAAAAACGCTGCCCAACGCCGACAGAGATCATCCATGTACAAATCTTGTTGTGTGCGTCCGCCACGGTATAGCACTACTTCACGTTGCATACCCAAATGTATCATGTGCTCAATAATGCCTTTGATCGGCGCAAAGCCTGTACCACCAGCCACAAACACTAGCGGCTTATTGGATTCTTCGCGCAAATAGAAGGTACCTAGGGGCGCTTCAATGCGCAAAATGGCTTTTTCTGGCATTTCTTCAAACACGTATTGTGTAAATTGGCCGCCTGCGATTAGTCGCAAATGCAGCTCAATCAGCGCGTCATCATGCGGGGCATTGGCGATAGAAAACGCTCTGCGCTTGCCATCCTTAAGAATAAATTCCAGATACTGCCCGGCCACAAACTGTAAACGCTCGGTCGCCGGCAATTGTAAAAACAACACCATCACATCACCAGAGAGTTGTTCTTTTTTCTGCACACGCACAGGCAATATTCTAGGTTTAATGCCATTGATACCGCTCAGTTCACGACACTCAATCACTAAGTCTTCCAATGGTCGCGCACAGCAAAACAGCGCTTGACCCGCCGCCAATTCAGCATCGGTCATGGCGCTGCCTTGATAATCATCATGCATCAGCTTGCCGGAGATCAACTTACCTTTACAGGCACCACACGCACCATTACGACAACCGTATGGCAAGTTAATACCCGCTTCAATCGCGGCTTCTAGTACGGTTTGACTAGGGCGTACTGGGAATTGGTGACCACTGTTTTGGATGGTCACGGTAGGATGATTTACTGAGGTCATTATTTCTTTTCCAGATCTTCTCTAATATGCGTGAACTCGCCTTCGATCACATCGTCATTGGCGGATTGCTGATAGCGAGGCTTACGATAAGCTTTTCCACTAACCTCTTCTTGTACTGGCGGCTTATTTTGTTCAATGGGAATTAACAATAATACTACTGCAATGACATCGCTGATCACACCAGGTATTAGCAATAACACACCTGCCACCATATTGCGGGCTGTGCCCAACAAGGCTTTAACAGGATTGCCGCCAGCCAAGCTCTGCATCATTTTTGGCGCCATCAGTACTTTTTCACCGCGAATCAGTTGTAAGCCCAGATAGCCGATGACGACTAAGTACAATAATAACCACCAACCGTATTGGTCAGCGAGCTTGATCAACAGCACTATTTCTGCAATTGGAAAAGCAAGTAAAATAAGCGTAATAAATAAACGCATGATTAACCCTTTAATTGGAGACCGCTTTCGCACACCATGGATAATGCCGAAATTATAATCGTGTTGACCCATGTGCCAGATGAAACGTGCGCAAATAAAATTGCGGAGATGCTCATTCAACATCAACTGGCAGCGTGTGTTAACATTCAAAGCCCTTGCCAATCGGTATATGCATGGAACAACGTGGTTGAACACACCACCGAATGGCCTGTGACCATTAAAACAATTCGTCAAAAATATGCAGAAGTTGAGTCTTGTATTTTAAAACATCACCCGTACGAACTTCCTGACATTCTGTGTCTCAATGTAGATGGTGGTTTACCTGCTTATTTACAATGGGTAAATGCACAAATCCCGCACTAGGAGCACCATGCTAAGAGTATTGATTACCCTGATAAGTTTTTGGACGATTACCCTGCTTTCGCCCATGAGTGTTGCTGGCAATACCAGCAGCGCGATCAAAAACCTATTTACGGAAGAAACCAGCGAAGACGATTTTTTATCTCCAGACATTGCATTCCAAGTAACTATTGCGCCTACAGATGCACAAACGCTACAGGCAAACTTTAAAGTAGAGCCCGGCTATTATTTATACAAACAACGCATTAAATTGAATGTGGAATCACCAGAAACCGCACTGATTACTGCAATGGATTTACCGGCTGGTGAAATTAAAGACGACCCAAACTTTGGTAAACAGGAAGTCTATCACCATGACTTTTCAACCAAAGTAGGTGTTTCTAGCACCGAAAACTTAGCGGTTAAAGTCACCTATCAGGGCTGTAGTGAAAAGGGGCTGTGTTATGCGCCACAAACCAAGACTTTCACATTTGGTGTGGTGAATGATGCGTCTGCTGCCACACCAAATCCAATCGGAGCTGAGCCTATTGCAGAAAGTGGCGATGACAGCCAAGCCTCCAATCTACTTAAAAGCGGCCACTGGTGGTTGATTATATTAGGGTTCTTTGGTGCAGGTCTCTTGCTTGCCTTTACCCCCTGCGTATTCCCCATGATTCCGATTTTATCCAGCATGATCATTGGCAAGAACGCACATGTTTCACGCCTGCATGCCTTTAATCTTTCACTCGCTTACACCTTGGGTATGTGTCTCACTTACACCTTATTGGGCATTGCAGCTGGCTTATCTGGCCAACTATTGAGCAATGCGCTACAAACCCCATGGGCATTGAGCTTTGGCGCCATTGTCTTTGTGTTACTTGCACTATCGATGTTTGGCTTTTATGAGCTGAAATTGCCTAGCCACTTAGAAAACAGTATTTTTAATCTAAGTAATCGTATTAAAGGTGGTCAATTTTTTGGCGATTTTTTAATGGGCGTATTATCTGCCCTCATTATCAGCCCATGTGTCGCTGCGCCATTGGCTGGCGCACTACTTTATATTAGCAAGACCCATGATGTGGTGCTAGGCGGTGTCGCCTTATTCTCACTGTCACTCGGCATGGGCTTCCCTCTATTGCTGATTGGCGCATCTGCCGGTACATTGCTTCCGCGTGTGGGTGCGTGGATGAATGCCGTACGCCAACTATTTGGCGTATTGATGTTAGGCGTGGCTGTATGGTTGATTGGCCCGATTATCCCGATGAATCTGCAATTGGCACTGTGGGCAGCTTTGTTGATTGTCCCCGCCATCTATATGCATGCACTGGACAACTTGCCAGGCGATGCCAAGCCCATCCTCAAATTGTGGAAAGGCGTGGCAATCATGATGCTCATTACTGGCATTGCTTTGCTCATTGGCGCGCTGTCTGGTGCTAAATCGCCCTTACAACCATTAAGTGGCGTGCTTGCCAACACCAACGCATCATCCGCACAGCACGCATTAAACTTCAAGCGCGTACGCTCCGTGGCAGAGCTTGACCAAGCGATTCAAGCAGCCAAAGGTCAATATGTCATGTTTGATTTTTACGCAGACTGGTGTGTTTCCTGCAAAGAATACGAACAGTTTGTGTTTACTGACCCGCGTGTACAAGCCAAACTAAAACAAGCCGTATTACTACAAGCAGATGTAACCGCCAACAATGCAGACGACGCTGCCCTATTAAAACGCTTTGGATTATTTGGCCCACCAGGCATTTTGTTTTTTAATCAAGATGGCAAAAAAAACCCTGCCCAAGTCATTGGCTATAAAAATGCCGATGAATTTTTAGCCATTCTCAATACGGTACAACCCTAAATGTTTACAAAGCTCAAAACACCCCTTATCTACCTGATACTCATTGCAAGTTTAGGGTTTGCGATATTTCACTTTTTTTTAAACAAGCAAGAAGTAAAAAACGGCCAACAGCAATCGACAGCCCCATTATTTGCGGCCAGCTTTCCCAATGAGCACGGTGAAAACAAGCCGCTTAACGCTTATCAAGGCAAGATTGTAGTACTTAACTTTTGGGCAACTTGGTGTGAACCATGCCGTGAAGAAATGCCGGAGCTCTCCGCATTACACGAGGCCTATGCCAATAAAAATGTGGTGGTATTGGGCATTGCGATTGATGACGTGAACGCGATTAACGAGTTTACCAAGCAGACTCAAGTGAAATACCCATTGTTTGCAGCCGACATGACTGGCATGGAGTTGGCCTCCAACTTAGGCAATAATAAAGGGGTACTGCCATATACCGTGATAATTAAGGCCGATGGCACCGTCCACAAAACCTATTTTGGGCGTATTTCGAAAGATTTATTAGAAAAATCGCTGCTGCCGCTTCTGTAATGCTTTAGCCAAAACAATCAATAAGTTAACTATTTTTTAATGCCTATCTTCGCTCAAATGCTGTGATTTAGCTGGACAAAGAATCATAACTTCGGCAAACTTGCTGCTATGCAAAACTGTCTACATTGTTGTTTGAGCGTATCAAATGTCGGCTAAATCCATTTTAGTCATTCATGGGCCTAACCTCAATATGTTAGGCACGCGTGAACCTGCGCATTATGGCACGCTGACCTTATTGGATATCAACACGGCTTTAACACAGATGGCCAAACAAGATGGTCATATGCTGGAAGCGTTTCAAAGCAACGCCGAAGCTGAGATTGTGACAAAGATTCAATCCTTAATGGTGAATCGTGTGGATGCCCTGATTATTAATCCAGCCGCATTCACGCACACTTCTGTTGCCATACGAGATGCTATTTCAGCAGTGAACATTCCCTTTATTGAGGTACATCTCTCTAACGTATATGCACGAGAACAATTTAGACATCACTCGTTTTTTAGCGACATTGCTATTGGCGTTATCAGCGGGTTAGGCGCCGAAGGTTACTTTGCTGCCTACCGTTACATCACAAAACCATAACATTATTATAATTATATTCAGTTAATACCGAGGTCTATATGGATTTACGCAAACTCAAAAAACTCATTGATCTAGTCGAGGAATCTGGCATCTCTGAGCTGGAACTCACAGAAGGCGAAGAGAAGGTACGCATTAGCCGAGCGTTGATGCATAGTGCTGCACCTGTGACGCACTATGTCTCCGCGCCCCAACAACAAGCTGCTGCTGCGCCAGCTGCAAGTGCCCCAGTTGTACCAGTGCCAGTAGTCGAAGAAGGTCAAGTTGTAAAATCTCCAATGGTCGGTACGTTCTACCGTGCCTCTTCTCCAGATGCCAAGTCTTTTGTGGATATCGGCTCCAGTGTTTCTTCTGGCGAAACGTTGTGCATCATTGAAGCAATGAAGCTACTCAACGAGATTGAAAGCGAATACTCAGGTGTTGTGAAGAAAATCTTTGTTGAAAACGGCCAACCTGTTGAATACGGTGAACCTTTATTCTTGATTGGTTAATGACTTATGTTTGAAAAAATCCTTATTGCCAACCGCGGCGAGATTGCGCTACGTGTGCAACGTGCGTGCCGTGAATTGGGCATCCGTACTGTCGCCGTGCATTCTGAAGCAGACCGAGAAGCCAAATATGTCAAATTGGCGGATGAATCCGTATGTATTGGGCCAGCGCCTTCTAGTCAAAGCTACTTAAATATCCCCGCTGTGATTAGCGCAGCTGAAGTGACAGATGCGCAAGCCATTCATCCCGGCTACGGCTTTTTATCTGAAAATGCCGACTTTGCCGAGCGCGTAGAACAAAGCGGTTTTGTGTTTATTGGCCCACGTGCTGAGACGATTCGCCTGATGGGCGACAAAGTGTCGGCCAAAGATGCGATGCGTAAAGCGGGCGTACCTTGCGTACCAGGTTCAGAGGGCGCACTACCCGATGACCCTGTCGAGATCATTAAAACCGCCAAAAGAGTTGGCTACCCTGTCATTATTAAAGCGGCGGGCGGTGGTGGTGGTCGCGGCATGCGTGTAGTGCATACCGAGGCAGCCTTGATTAACGCGGTATCCATGACCAAAGCAGAAGCGCAAGCGGCGTTTGGCAACCCCATGGTGTACATGGAGAAGTTTCTAGAGAATCCACGTCATATTGAAATTCAAATTTTGGCAGATCAGCATGGTAACGCCGTATTTTTAGGTGACCGTGATTGCTCGATGCAGCGTCGCCATCAAAAAATTATTGAAGAAGCGCCCTCACCTTTATTAAACCCTAAGTTGCGCGACAAGATTGGCGAACGCTGTGCCGAAGCTTGCCGCAAAATTAAATACCGTGGCGCTGGTACATTTGAATTCTTGTATGAGAATGGTGAGTTCTACTTTATTGAGATGAACACCCGCTTGCAGGTAGAGCATACGGTGACCGAAATGATTACCGGCATTGATTTGGTACAACAGCAAATTTTTGTAGCCGCCGGTGAGAAACTGCAATTCCGTCAAAAAGATGTGCAGTTGCGCGGTCATGCTATTGAGTGCCGTATTAATGCGGAAGACCCTTACAACTTTGTACCATCTCCTGGCACCATCAGCCGATTCCATATGCCGGGCGGACCAGGCGTACGTATCGACACACATGCGTATGGTGGTTATATCGTCCCCCCACATTACGACTCTATGATAGGCAAGTTGATTACTTATGGGGATACCCGTGAGCAAGCCATTGCGCGTATGCGCATTGCTTTATCGGAAATGTATGTGGAAGGCATTAAAACCAACATTTCATTGCATGCTGATTTGATGGCAGATGCAGCGTTCCACCTTGGTGGTACCAGCATCCATTATCTAGAGCAAAAACTGGGCATCCACAGTAAGTAAATCTTGAGTTGGCTATTACTTAAAATTCAGGCGAACGACACCAATGCCGACGCAATTAGCGATGCATTGATGGAGTTAGGAGCGCTTTCAGCAAGCATTGAAGATGCCAATGCTGAAACGCAAGCCGAGCAAGCGATATTTGGTGAACCGGGAGATCCGCCTCCCGGTATTTGGCATCAAAACGTGGTCACCGCTATGCTGGAAGCTGATGCCGATGTGATGCAGTTACTGACATCACTGGAGCAAGAAACACAAATATCTGGCTTTAGCTACAGCACCGAAACCATTGAAGAGCAAGATTGGGTGCGCTTGACCCAAGCGCAATTCGAGCCGATTCAGATTACACCCAAATTGTGGATTGTCCCCACTTGGCACGAAGCACCGACACCGGATGCGATTAACATTATCCTAGACCCTGGTTTGGCTTTTGGTACTGGCAGCCACCCCACCACACACTTATGCCTGGCTTGGTTAACGCAACAGCCTGCATTGCAACGCGTACTAGATTACGGCTGCGGTTCTGGTATTTTGGCCATTGCTGCCAAAAAACTAGGCGCTAGCGAAGTGACTGGCGTAGACATTGACCCGCAGGCAGTGATTGCCAGCAAATACAATGCGGAAAACAATCAGGTCGACATTGCGTTTTATGATTCAAATGCGTATTTGCATCATGAATATGACACGGTAGTAGCCAATATCCTATCCAGCGCACTCATGGTGTTGGCACCCGTCATTGCTAAATCTTGTAAGTCCGGCGGCAAAATGGCGTTGTCTGGTATTCTTGAAACCCAGAAAGAAGCACTCACAGCGCAGTATAGTGAGTGGTTTGATGTCGACACCCCCGCTGTGAAAGATGGATGGGTATTACTCACTGGAACCAAAAGATAACATGCCACTCATTACATCTTGCCCTGAATGTAATACGCAATTTGTTGTTAAAAAAGAACAGCTTAAAGCTTACGATGGGCAAGTGCGCTGCGGCACATGCCAGCATGTGTTCAATGCAAAAGAATATCTGGTTAAACAATCCCGAAGTAAAAAAGTAACGCCTACCAAAGTAGAAGCAGTATTGAGCGATATTTCACTCAACCCCGATACGCAAACACTACCGACCGAACATATTGAAATGACTGCACCTGATGCGCTCCAGGCACAGTTCAATCAAGACGCGCCAACCGAACCTGCCACACAAGAAGATACGACTGCTGAAACTCAAGCCGCTACTGGCACCGCACATACCCCTAGCTTTTTGAATGACTTGGCGATTGATGAACCTGTTGCCAAGCCGCTACGCCGCGTACCGTTTAGCTGGCCGCTGTTTGGCTCAAGCTTATTTCTGCTCTTGGTATTGCTGGTACAAGGCATTTATTTTAAACGTACTGAAATTGCTGCGTATTACCCGCAAACCAAGCCGTGGCTCACACAAGCATGCCAATATGCAAAATGCACGATTGCCCTGCCAAACAATATCGATTTACTCACCATTGATGATTCGGACATGCAAGAACACCTCACTTATGCACAAGTGCTGGTGTTCACTAGTACCTTGATTAACCATGCCGATTTTCCACAAGCCTACCCGAACATCGAGCTGACCTTGACCAATGTGGATGATGAGCCCGTGTTAAGGCGCACACTCAAGCCCGCTGATTATATTCATCAGGCGGCGAGCACTGATAGCGGCATTGCAGCAAAAGAAGAGGTGCGCATCAAGCTTCAGTTGAATACCAGCGACATTGCCGTAGCTGGCTATCGCGTTGCACTTCACTACCCCTAATCGATTTCCCACAACCTCTACACTATCCGCTACTGACTCTCATGATTTTCTTGAGATCAATTTGCGCATTACCCATACGTTAAATATTCAGCTGCGTTATACACTGTATCCATAGTTTGAACCCAAAGTGAATTAACTAAGTGTGTTTTTCTAAGTGAGTTTTTAAGGAGAATGATGATGTGGACTACACCAGCTGCTACAGAAATGCGTTTTGGCTTTGAAGTGACCATGTACGTTTGCAACCGTTAATCTAATTAACGTGTTCGTAAAAAGAGGCGCTTATCAGCGCCTTTTTTATTGGTTGAATACAGACCTTGCCGGGCCGAAATTCACTCACCCACACGCTTTGACATCTACATTCTCTGGTTGGCTAACTCAATCGCTTCGATTAGTTTTTCGATGGCAGACGTCCTGACAAAGCTTTTACGCCAAGCAATGGCAATCCGGCGAATCGGCGCTGGTTTAATAAATGGCACCACTTTTACCAATGGGTTTTGGTAACGCTCGACGGTAGCCGAAGCAGGCAATACGGTAATACCCAAATTGGAGGCCACCATATTGCGGATGGTTTCCAACGAGTTACCTTGCAGCACCTCACCCTTACGCGATAGTTCCGGACACGCTTGCGTCACTTGGTTACTAAAACAATGCCCACTGTTCAATAACAAGACCTTTTCATCGGAAAGCTCGGCCGGATCGATCTCTTTGCGTGTAGCCCAATGGTGGTCTGAAGGCACCACCACTTTAAACTCCTCATCATATAGGCTGTGCACTTGAATCCCGGGCACATCAAACGGCAACGCGATAATCGCAGCATCGATCACCCCGTTTCTTAATTGCGTCTCTAAATTAGCCGTGAGGTTTTCCTCTACTTCCAGTGGCATATCCGGCGTTGAAACACGCAAGATAGGAATAATCTCCGGTAACAAATAAGGCCCTACCGAATGAATCATGCCCAATTTGAACAGGCCATGTAAGGGGTTCGTCCCAAGCTTAGCCAATTCTTTTAAACGCGAGGCTTGCTCAAGTACCACATTCGCTTGCTCGATAATTTTTTCACCAATTTCGGTGGGTGTTACTTCTGAACGGCTACGCTCGAAAATAGAGACACATAGCTCTTCTTCTAGCTTTTTAATACCCAAACTTAGGGCGGGTTGCGTCACAAAACACTTTTCGGCCGCACGCCGAAAGTTACGTTCTTGCGCCACCGCGACTACAAACTTGAGCTCGATGAGTGTCATTGCTGGCTCACTGATGATTGAAGATGACTTATCATAAACTGATAAGTTTAATTTATCAACAATATCAAAACATACAATTATACAAATAAGCGCCTTCTTTTTAGAATGCTTCTCATGCGTTGCGACAACGACATATTTAAGGAGAAGAAAATGCAAACCATCTATCGAATCGGCAGCCAACAACTGAATCGTCAAGTGGTGATTGAACTGCTAGCTGGCTACGCACTAAGCCACTAACACCATTGAAATATTACTCATAGACGACTTAAAGGAAAACAACCAATGACAAACACTGTATTAACCACTTCTGCTGGCGCACCTGTTGCCGATGACAACAATAGTATTTCCGTAGGTGCACGCGGCCCATTGACGTTTGATAACCATTATTTATTTGAAAAATTAGCGCACTTTAACCGCGAGCGTATCCCAGAACGTGTGGTGCATGCGCGTGGTACTGCGGCTTACGGCACATTTACGGTCACTAAGAGCTTAAAAGATGTCACGATTGCTGACTTCCTTCAAGTGGTTGGTCAGCAAACAGAAGTGTTTTTGCGCTTTTCAACTGTAGGTGGCGGGCAGGATTCTAGCGACTATGCACGCGACCCACGTGGCTTTGCCGTGAAGTTTTATACCAAACAAGGCAACTGGGACATGGTGGGCAACAATACGCCAGTGTTCTTTTTAAATGACCCGATCAAGTTCCCGGACTTTATCCATAGCCAGAAGAAAGATGCGCGTACCAATACGCCCAACCCAGCCAATGCGTTTGAATTCTGGGCCAATCATCCGCAATCCTTACATCAAATGACGATTTTGATGTCGGACCGTGGCATTCCTGCTTCATACCGCCATGTGCATGGCTTTAGCAGCCATACCTTGAGTTTTTATAATGCCAAAGGTGAGCGTCATTGGGTGAAATGGCACTTTAAAACTAATCAAGGCATTAAAACCTTGACCAATGAAGAAGCGGCCAAGATGCCTGCACATGGTGCGCAACAAGATTTGGTGAATGCCATTGACCGTGGCGAGTTTCCAAGTTGGACGGTGCAAGTGCAAATCATGTCAGAAACACAAGCACGTAGCTTCCACATCAACCCGTTTGATTTAACCAAAGTGTGGCCTTACAAAGAGGTGCCGGTGGTAGAGATTGGTCAGTTGGAATTAAACAAAAACGTGCATAACTACTTTGCCGAAACCGAGCAAGTGGCATTTGCACCGAGCAACTTTGTGCCTGGCATTGCCGCATCACCGGACAAAATGTTGCAAGCACGCTTGTTAGCGTATCAGGATGCGCACCGTTATCGTATTGGTGCTAACTTCAACCAGATTCCGGTCAATGCAGGTAAATGCCCGGTCAATCATTATCAACGTGATGGCGCATTTGCGGGAATGGGATGCCCAGTGGGACATAGTGCTGGCGATACAAACTACGCCAACGCTGCTGGCTATGTCAGTGCATCGAATTTCTATCCTAACGATAGAGTTGGCCAAGGTGCACCGGTACCGACACCCCAAGTTGCAGTGCCGCCGATGCCAGTATTGGAAGACGCATGGATTGGTTACCACGACCAAAGTCAGGAGGACTATTACTCACAAGCAGGTGCTTTGTTCCGCATTATGAACGATAGCCAACAACAGCAATTATTTAATAATATTGCCGGTGGTTTATCCCAAGCCAATGCAGATATTCAAGCACGGATGTTAGCGCAATTTGCCAAAGCAGACCCGGCATATGCAGAAGGTGTGAAACAAGCTCTCAGCAAAATTTAGTGAAGGTTTAGTTGTTGGCTCCTCCCTTTAGCCCGCTTTATGCGGGCTTTTTTTTCGTCTTTGTGTAATGATTCTCTTCATAGAGCGACATTAGTACAATGTCGTGCTTATGCCATATAACGTGAAAGGAATCGATAATGAAATCATGGATGTGTACCGTATGCGGCCTGATTTATGAAGAAGACAAAGGTTGGCCAGAAGATGGTATTGCCCCGGGCACTCGCTGGGAGGACGTGCCTGCGGATTGGGTATGCCCAGAGTGCGGTGTGAGTAAAGCAGAATTTGAAATGGTTGAATTCTAGAAATTGCAAGTGAGATGCAAGCGGTATTACACAAAGCGATGATTCCGTTATTGAGATTATGGCTGAATCCGTTAAAATGCTGCTCGCAGAATATTCTATTATTCGCAGATACGTAATTTTTTAACTTTACATTAAGGATAAATGGACATGGTAGGTGCAGTGGGTATTTATACGTTGATTGGTATATTGGTAGTCATTGGCGCATTACTCTATGTATGCGTAAAAGTAGTCAAATAAGATTAAGGCTATCCAAAACAAAGGCGCGTCAGCGCCTTTTTTTATGCAGACAATTTTTTAGGCGCCATGTCTTGCGATTGTGCCTCCCACTTGTCTAGCCAGCTTTTGAAGTCTTTTTCCGGCATCGGTTTGCCCATAAAATAGCCTTGACCGTAATCACAGCCCATCTTGGCTAAAATATTCCACACTTCAATGTTTTCAATACCCTCTGCCACCACTTTCAAATTGAGGTTGTGCCCTAAATCAACGGTAGAGCGCACAATAATCGTATCGTTATCATTTTTTTCCATGTTCATCACAAACGATTTATCAATTTTGAGCTCTTTTACCGGTAAGCGTTTTAAATAGCCAAGCGACGAGTACCCTGTACCAAAATCATCAATCGCAATTTTCAATCCCATGTTCGCTAGTCGATGCAACGTGGCTTCCGCCCTTACTGGGTCATCCATGATGCTACTTTCGGTGATTTCCAATGAGATCGCATTTTCCGCAATATTAAAGCGTTTAAAAATGGCTTCTACCTTGTCGGGGAAATCCGAGTCAATCAAATCGCGTGTAGAAATATTGACGGCAATGGTGAGTTCAATACCTTCTGTTTTCAGTTCTGTATGCACCCGGCAAGCCTCTTCCAACATCCACAGCGTGATGTCTTTAATCAACCCGGTCTGCTCTGCAAATGGGATAAACTGATCCGGAAAGATCAATCCTTTTTCCGGATGAATCCAACGTACCAGCGCCTCTGCCGCGTAGCCACGCTTGGTTTTAAGATTGACTTTAGGTTGCAAATACAAAGCTAACTGGCGCCCTTGAATCGCGGTTTTCAGTTCGCTGGCTAAGCTCAAGTTCTCTTGAATGCCTAAATCAAACGCAGCGTCATAGAGCACTACGCCAGAATGTTTGCTTTTGGAGACATGCAATGCAGTCTCTGCATTGTGCAGCAATTGCTCATCGCTATCCCCATGTTGCGGATACACTGCCAGCCCAATGCCTGCTGTCACATCAATTTTTTGCGCAGCCAGATCTATGGCTGTATCAAAGATTTTTTGCAATTTATGGGCTACCGCCAAGCCTTCTTCTAATCCAGCGGAGGCAAGCAACAAGCCATATTCGTCTGCGCCCAACCGCGCCACCATATCGTCGGTTCTGACCATGGCCTTTAAGCTTTGTGCCACGCGGTTAAGCAACTCATCGCCCAAATCGCGCCCCAAAATTTTATTGACCTCTTTAAAACGATCCAGATTCAACACGATGATGGTGAGCGGTAAACCACGTTGTTGGTGCGCTGCAATCTTTTCGCCCAGATGTTTAATAAATGCAACCCGATTCGGCAAGTTAGTCACATCATCCCAAAATGCTAGACGAGCGACTTTGGCTTCCCGCGTTGCAATCGCATCGCGCATGGAGTTAAAGGCTTTGCTTAAATCACCAATCTCATCATGGCGATCGGTCTGTATCGTCAGATCGTAATTGCCTTGCTCTAATTGTTTGGCGGTTTCTGACAGTTTTGCAATGGGCGCTGCAATATAGTTAGACACATAAATAATGGCCACAGTAAACACGCCAAGCCCAAAAATGGTGAGGATAAGCAGGGTGTATTTAAGGGTTTGATAGTTGGAAATCTCAGCAGTAATAGAGCGCTGTAATACCGCCAATAGCATGTTGTCACTATCGTGATGCAAGGTCAGCGTTTTAGAATCAAACACGTCATCATTGATACGTACTTCATTGTTGGCTAAGTCTGGCTTTGCTTTATGTTCAAAATAATCAATCAGTGATAACTGGTCATCCCGACTCAAGGTAGACGCACTAGATAGCCATGCACCTTTTTCTGCGCGTTGCAAAAACGTGACTTGCAAGCTGCTTAATTTATTCAGTTTTTCAGCCAGCGCATCGTCTATCTCAAACCCAACCACCATCCAGCCAATAATAATCGGTGCTTTAATGGGCACCGCCACCAGCTGGTATGGCATATCATTAAAAATCTCAAAATCAATTTTTTTTGCAGAGGCAGAATGTGTGTCGATCAAATGATTCACCACCGGTTTGGCTTCTTGCTCAGTCAGGTTACCAGAGACGGTCATACTGTCATTCTGTACCCCATAAAAGATGGCGATATCGGCATGAATGCGGCTTTGGAAATTATTTAAGGCGGAGAGTATCGTTTCTTGATCGTTTGAGGCAATCGCCTCGCGAAACCCATAATCTGCCGCCAAAATTTTGGCGCCATTCGTGATGTTTTCTGTATTGCTTTCTAATAGGTTTAAGAACACCTTTTC
>Ga0123398_1038671_pt1 | contig 35322 bp, 34 predicted proteins | sample T5LHNO3metaT_FD_89926 | JGI IMG/M metagenome (GOLD analysis project Ga0123398, IMG submission 89926) | Methane-oxidizing artificial microbial communities from Washington, USA to study methane cycling - T5-LHNO3 metaT (Metagenome... | ecosystem: Engineered > Modeled > Simulated communities...
ATCGGCTTTTTTGTTGTAAATGTGCAAAACTAGTCCGTTGATTAGCTCTTTGTCATCAATTTGTCATATTGCCCCCTCAAAATGCGTTCATCAAAAATTGATCGTTAATCAGAGGGGAATCTGAATGAATTTGAAGTTACGCGGCATGGTAGCAATCGCGCTGGCAAGTACATCGTTGATGAGCGTGAATGCGCTTGCTGACTCCACTAGTGACTTAGTACAAGCCTTGGTGAGTAAAGGCGTCTTGACGGAAGAGGAAGGCGCTTTATTAACCAAAGGCCGTGCTGAAGAGATGAGTGTCCAAAAAACAAAAGAAAAGAAAAACTGGACTAGTCATGTGAATATTCGCGGTTATGTACAAACACGCGCGACCAAAATGCTGGGCGGTGATGAAGGTGTTAACTTATGGTCAGACCGCTCTGTGGGGGATGACCGCTCATTAGGTGGTGCAGATAAAAACTTATTGATCCGTCGTGCGCGCGTGATTATCTATGGCGATTATGGCGATCACTTAAGTTACTATATTCAGCCAGACCTTGCCAGCAGCCCACAGGGTGCGTCAGGTGGCGGTTTCAATTATGCACAATTGCGTGACGCATACGGCGATATTAATATTGATGCAACCAAAGTGCACCGTGTCCGTGTTGGTCAATCCAAAGTGCCTTTCGGCTTTGAAAACTTACAATCAAGTTCAAACCGTTTAACACCAGACCGTAACGATGCATTGAATAGTGCGGTCAAAGATGAACGTGACTTGGGTGTGTTCTACTACTATACCCCGCAAAACATTCAAGCCTTGTTTGAAGAAATTGGCAAGCAAGGACTTAAACACTCAGGCAACTACGGTATGTTGGGTGGTGGTTTCTACAATGGTCAAGGTGCTAACGCGCGTGATACCAATGATAACTACCACTTTGTAGCACGTGCCACTTATCCTTGGAAAACGGAATCTGGTCAGATTTATGAAGCAAGTATTCAGGGCTACCATGGTCAGTATGTACCATCGACAGGTACTTATAACAGAAATGCGATTGGTGCTACATCTGGAAGTACGCCAACCATTGAAGGTGGTGCGGCTGGTAGATACCGCAACGGCTTTACGGATGAGCGTGTAGGCGTGAGCTTTATCATGTATCCACAACCATTTGGTTTACAAGCTGAATGGAACTGGGGTAAAACACCAGGCTTAGATATTACGCAAAACCGCATTGAAGAAAAGAGTCTCAATGGTGGTTATGTGATGGCGATGTATAAAATTGATAACTGGAATAACTGGGGTACGTTTATTCCTTTTGTTAAATGGCAATACTTTGATGGCTTTAACAAAGCTGAGACCAATGCACCTGAAAACCATGTGAATGATTGGGAAGCTGGCGTTGAGTGGCAAATTGCACCAGAAGTTGAAATTAGTGCTGAATACCACAAAATGAAACGTACGAATCTTGTGAACGGTAACACTGCCAATAGAAAAGATTACGAAACGTTTGATGCTGATGCATTACGTGTGCAGTTGCAATATAACTTCTAAGCAAATTTAAATAGTTGTATCTCTTCAAGGCCGCTACTTAGCGGCCTTTTTTATGCGTATTGGCAATTCATACCTATGCACCAATTCAGCATTTACCTTGCACTGAAAATGTGCATAACTGCTTGATTCAATACTTAATATTTCCCAATGCCTAACTGTTAAATTCCACCTAAGTGGCTTCAATAGGCGCATCCCAGCCATATGGGTGAATATGGTTTCAAGTTGGAACACTTATTGCAAAACTAACGTTAAAAGCAACATTGTTTGTACTACATCACTAAACCTGACATTTGGCCTGACATTTGAAAAACGAAGTCAGATTTGGTTGCAGATAGGGAAGCGCAATGATGAAACGTTACTTGGGTACACTAAATACACTACTGTTACTGCTATGTGCAGCAGGTAGTGCATGGGCCAAGCCAGCAGATGATATGGTGCGTGCATTGAATGCTAGCGTGTTGCGTGTGACTGTTAATTTACCTAATGGTAAGCAAGGTTTAGGCTCTGCGGTAGTGGTTGCCAAAAACGAAGTGATTACGAATTGCCACGTAGTGACTGATGCTACCGATGTGTCTGTGATTGTGAATGGTGAGCCACATGCTGCTACCGCAATCAAAGCAGATTGGCATCATGATTTGTGCATGCTGACTGTAGACAATCTGGATGCACCTGTTGTCAACATGGGTGCCAGCAAAACATTACAATACGAATCTTCACTGTTTACTATCGGCTATCCGGACGAAACAAAAACACCAGTTAACACGTATGGCGTGGTGAAAGGTTTGTTTCCCATGGATGACAGTGTGATTATTCGCGCTACCACTCCATTCAGATTGGGCGCAAGTGGCGGCGGCGCTTTTGATGATGCAGGTAATTTGGTTGGTATCATTACACTCAAAAGCCGAGGCGATGCTGCGTATTACTACTATATGCCAGTGGAATGGGTGCAAACTTTGATGCGCAAACCTGCACAAGCATTAGGTGCAAAAAGTGAAAAACCTTTTTGGGCGATGGACATCAAGCAACGTCCTTATTTTATGCAGGTGGTACAACCTTACCTCTCACAAGAGTGGAGCACCTTATTAAAAGTAGCTACGCAATGGGTGCAAACCGAACCCAATACGGCAGAATCTTGGTTCTATTTGGCTGCTGCAGAGTATGCAACCAAAGATTATGACAGCGCAGAAGCACACTTTAAGCAAGTGCTGGCACTCAATCATCAGCACAGCCAAGCCATGGAGTATTTGGGAAAATTGGCAGAGAAAACTGCCAAGGTACAACAAGGGTTGAGCCGTGTAGCCATGTTGCAGCCAGCGCGCTAGACATGCATTGGTTGCGGGGCTAGCGCTTATCTCCGTCTATTGCTCTGATTCAGGTGCTTGCGGTGCGTGTTGAACAGGTCGCACCTCGGTATTGAGTGATTTTAAGTGGCGATACAGCATTCGCGTTTCCAGTAAATTCCATACCCTTAGCATGGCTTCGATATTATCAAACGGCTTGGTCAGAAAATCTTTAGCGCCAAGCGCCAGCGCTTTTCTTTTGGCGCCAATAGTTGCATCCGCAGTCAATACCAATACCGGCAAGTATTCATCTTTAGAGATATGGCGAGACAGCATTTCTAATACTGCATAGCCGTCTAGCTCCGGCATCATTAAGTCTAATAAAATAAGATCTGGCTCAAATGCTTTAAATAAGTCTAAAGCGCGTGCGGATTCTGCAGTGCTGATGACTTGATGAAAGCCTTCTCTTGCCAGCAAGTCTTCCAGCAGTCTTAAGTTGGCTTCTGCATCATCAATCACTAAAATTTTGGCGTTTAATATATCGGCTTCGTTCATATTCTGTTCTGAGTGTGGTCTAGTCTAAGTATGGTCTAGTCTGCTAAGTTTCAATCAATTCTCTTACTTTTTTGTTAAACGCAGCCACATCTAAGGGCTTGGTAATATAGTGCGCTACACCTGCGTTTCTTAATCGCTCAATCGTGTTTGATAGGGCATCGGCGCTTAATATCATAATGGGAATATGCTGATAAGCTGGTGCTTCCTTAATGTAACTGACAAGGCTTTCTCCAGAACCGTCTGGCAGGTGCAAATCAATCAGCAATAGCGATGGCATGGCTTCTGTTAAATACTGTTTGGCATCTTTGATGGTGGACACACAATGGATGCGTAAATCACGCTGACGCTGAATGATGGCTTCCACCAGTGCACGGTTGCTGACATTATCTTCTACGTACAATATGGTGTGTTTTTGGTTAAGCGGTACCTGCTGTTTGTTATGCGGATGTGAAAACGCGTTGGTGGTTATATTAGGCTCGCATGCTGGAATTTCTATCCAGAATAAGCTCACATCATCTGCAACATGAATACTGCCATGCATGGCCAACATAATGTGTTTGGAAAGTGCAAGTCCAAGCCCAGTGCCTTCCACCTTGGTTTGTTCTGCACCTAATCGGTCAAATGGCGTAAATAAACGCTCTTTTAATTTGGTGGGAATGCCTGCACCTTCATCTTGTACTTCAATAATAATACTGTCATGACGGTTGTATGCATTCAGTCGTACAGTAGAATTTGCAGGCCCGTATTTAAGCGCATTAGACAGCAAATTAAGCGCTACTTGCAGCAGCTTTTGTCGGTTGGCCAGTGCCCAAAGATCTGGGGCAATCTCGCATTTGATTTCAATATCTCGGATTTTCCCTATCGGTGCAATATAGCGCGTGGCTTCTTCCAGCATGGTACTCACCGCAGTCGGTGTGAGCTCCAGAGAAATCTCTCCGGATTCGATTTTGGCAAGCTCTAGCACTTCGTTGATTAATTTGAGCAAGTGCTGACCTGCACCTAATATGAGCGATACGCTGTCCCGCTGCTTTCCCGGCGATAAGTCTTGCTCCAGTAATTGGGCAAACCCTAAAATGGCATTGAGTGGTGTTCTTAACTCGTGACTGGTTCGGGATAAAAACATGCTTTTGGATGCGCTGGCCTCTTCTGCTTCTTGCCTAGCCTGCACAGCGTCTGTGATGTTTTTAACCAGCAATTGCGATGCGTGATCTAGCTCGTCAGACAGTTGCCCAAGCTCATCACGGCTACTAGAAGGTAAGTCCAGCGCCTCGGCTTTGGCAAGGTGGCCTGCGCTATCCCTCAACAAGCGTACGCGCCTGACAATCGTGCCAGAGAATATCCATACGGCAAGAATAGAGCCAATGATGCCGGATACTGCGGCAACCAGTGTAATGTTGATGTGACGCTGACGCTGATCGACCACGTCCTGCTGATCTTTGGCCACTAAAATCGCTTCCTCTGCATTGAGGCGTTCAATCTCGAATCGTAATTTATCCAGTGTACTCACCTGAGATTTAAACTTGGCGATGAGGTCATCCGAAGCAATGTTGGACTCATATTCAGAGAGTATTCTCAAATCATGTAGATTTTGCTCAACCAAGGGATTGATGTTGGCTAGGCGCGCTCTTTGTGCATCATTGTCCAATTGAATCTTCAACGCCGACAATATTGCAGGAAGCTTACTTTCCACATGAAAAAAGATATCCAAGAAGTGTTTGTCCCCAGTCAGTAAATAATCCCTCACCCCAGTAGAGGCTTCAATCAGCAGCGTATGCACGCGTTGAATATCGCGTTGGTTTTGCAGGGCAACGCGGAGCTTGTTTTCTAATTGTGTGGATTCTTGCTCACGTACATATAAAGAGCCAAGTGAGGCCAATAAAACAAGTAAGGGCAGGGTGATCACGCACACGCCTTTGATGCCCAAAGGTAAGTCTTGCCAAGCCTGCGCCACCCAACTCAGCGGCTGGAACGTTTTTACTTTGGTAGGTGGTTGCGTATTATTCATCAGTAAAATGTATGCTAAATAGTCTTAAATGATGACTTGTAGCCAAGCTCGACGGCTTTCACGGCTGCTTGCGTTCTATCTTTTACCCCAAGCTTATTCAAGATGCGCTCCACATGAATTTTAGCCGTGCCTGGCGCAATGCCCAACTTCGCTCCAAGTTCATTGTTGCTGAATCCTGCAGGTAGTAGCGCCAGAATTTCACGTTCCCTAGGCGTGAGCGCTTCGAGGATAGTCAGGTCAGCTTCTGTGCGCGCCGGCCCTTGATGTTGCGAGATTGCTAATCCTAGCAGGCCAGCAATGGCTTGTAAGGTTTCCACCTCTGGCGTGCCCAACGTGAGCTTTTTGCCAGAGAGTCCAATCACCCCTTTGCCATGCTGTCCCAAAGCAATAGGAATCAGGCATTCGTGGTGGTTGACATCTCCATGTGTCCAGAGTTGCGTGTGCTTATGTTCATATAGAGTAAACCGTACTGGATTTTTCAGCATCATGGCCAGCACGCCCATCATAGGAATTCTGGCACCCACAGGGAGTGTTTGACCAAGCTGACTGAATACGACTAGTTTGCCAGAGCTTTCAATAGCCAGTAGCGCGTGTTGCGCAGAAAGCAAGGTGCAAAGCGAACGTAGTAGACTAGAGGCGGTGTTGATATCCCAGCCACGCTCAAATAATGCTTGGCCTAGGCTAAGGTAGGTACGCGTATGCGCATCGTTGGCCTGTATTTGCTTAACGCTTTGCCTAAGCGCACGCGCACTGGTCGGCTGGTCCGTGTCGATTGGCTGGTTTTGGTTGTCTAGTAGGTCATTCGGCATATGCCAAGTAGTATATACCGTTCTACCTATAATGGTAGATTTTTAGTTGATGGGCGCCATGCATAATGCGTTTCATCGGGAAAGCAATCAATTGCCCGAGATAACTAAAATTTGGAGAATGAGAAAATGAAAAGTTTAAATTTAGCAGTCATTGTGTCTTCAGTCGCTTTATTGGTATCTGGTGCTGTACATGCTGAAGATGCGTACAAAAAGAATGTCCATAACCAAAATTTTTCAAAACGCCCATATGCACAACCGCTTCCTGATAGTGCTTATCAAAAAGCTAATGAGTTTGAAGGCGCAACATTGGTACGTGGCGAAGTGAACGAAGATGGCAATGCTGTAGATCAAAAACAGCAAGCACAGCGTCTTAGCAATTTATCAAAACGCCCATACTAATTGATGGGTATGAATTAAGTATGCATAAGGAGATGGTAATGAAGAGCATAGGTTTGATTGGTATGGTAACAGCTGCGCTATTGTTGACAGTAGGTGTGTTGACAGCAGGTGCAGCGCAAGCTGAAGAGAATCATGAGCACAGCATCATCAACCAGCATATTTCTAAACGTCCGTACCAAGCCCCTAGCCCGGATGCAAGTGCCAATAAGGCAGAGCACTGGGAAGGCGCGACTCTGGTGAAAGACGAAGCGCATGAGGAGAAAGCAGGGCCTACCCAATATCAGCAATTGCGTATTCGTATGCTGGGGCAGCGTCCTTATTTGGAGGGTAATAAGTAGGCCAATATGGCCAAACTAAGGCCGTATCCCGTAGCGAATAGGATACGTGGCCTGCATCACACCAAGACGGAATTGCCGCCTTGGTGCGTATATAATTTCTTGCTTCTGGCAGAACACCAAATATTATATGTTTTAGAAACTAAATTTTAATATTTAGAATCTATAATGAAGTACATCACGGCAGTGGTGATACTTCACTATGGTTATTCTTTTGATTTCAATGTTTTAGGATAAGAATAAATGTCAACAAGCCTGTCACAGCAATCAAAGCTTTTCGGTTTTTTTAAAGATTTTAATAGTGATTTCCCTGCCAGTATCGTCGTATTTTTTGTAGCGCTGCCGCTGTGTTTGGGCATTGCATTGGCCTCTGGTGCGCCGCTGTTTTCCGGTGTCATTGCCGGCATTATCGGCGGTATTGTGGTTGGTATTGCCAGTGGTTCTCAGCTAGGTGTCAGTGGCCCTGCTGCAGGTTTAGCCGTGATTGTGCTTACCGCAATCGGTACCTTGGGCTCGTTTGAGGCCTTTTTACTGTCCGTCGTCGTCGCAGGCGTTATCCAGTTTTTACTAGGCTTTTTTAAAGCAGGCTTTATTGCCTATTTTGTCCCTTCATCCGTCATTAAAGGCATGTTGACGGGGATTGGCCTGCTGATTATCTTGAAGCAAATTCCGCATGCACTTGGTTACGACTTTGATTACGAGGGCAATGAGTCTTTCTTTCAGGCCGATGGCAGCAATACGTTTACATCGCTGATGGATGCTTGGAATTTATTGACCCCAGGTGCACTGTTTATTGCGGCCATTTCTATTGCCATTTTAATTTTGTGGGATACCGTACTCAGTAAAAAGCACAGAGTGTTTCAGATTCTGCAAGGCCCGATTGTAGTGGTGTTACTGGGCATTCTTTTAAACTACTTATTCCAAACCGGTGTGCTGAACTTTACATTGGCACCGGATCAAATTGTTGAGTTACCTGTTGCCGATAGTTTAAAAGACTTTTTGGGTCAATTTACTTCTCCGGATTTCTCGCAAATTTCTAATATTGAGATTTATAAAGTAGGATTTGTGATGGCGATTGTGGCCAGCTTAGAAACGCTGCTGTGCGTAGAGGCGACCGACAAGCTTGACCCCATTAAACGCGTGACGCCGACAAACACTGAACTAAAAGCGCAAGGAATAGGCAATGTGCTCTCTGGGCTGATTGGTGGTCTACCCATTACGCAAGTGATTGTGCGTAGTTCAGCCAATATTACCTTTGGTGCTAAATCTAAATTATCCGCAGTGCTGCATGGCATATGGTTATTGTTAAGCGCAATTACCATCGCTAGTTTGTTGAACATGATTCCGTTAGCAAGTTTGGCGACGATTCTGATTATGGTCGGTTACAAATTGGCCAAGCCTTCTTTATTCACCGGCATGTATAAGTTGGGTTGGGAGCAGTTTGCACCCTTTATTGCCACAGTGATTGCTATTTTACTCACCGATCTACTGACTGGCATTGGCATTGGCTTAGTGGTTGGCATTGTCTTTACGTTACATCACAGCTATCGCAATTCGCACTATATGAAGGAATCTACTTCTAAGACCGAAGATGGGCGCGAGGTGCATCATATTGTGTTGGCAGAAGAGGTCTCGTTTTTTAACAAGGCGAGTATTATTGCTGCGTTAGAAGCGATTCCCCGCAATACCAAAGTGATTATTGATTGCTCTAATAGCAAATCGATTTCGTATGATGTGGTTGAGTTTATTCGTGATTATCATCTGCACGCAAAACTCAAAAACATTGATGTTGAAACCATCGCATTTATTGAGCCAAAGTCTTAAATCTAAGTCTTAAATCTAAGTCTTGAATCTAAGTCTTGAATCTAAGTCTTGAATCTAAGTCTTAACGCGCTTAATACTATGCAACTAATAAGAAAGTGGAAATATGTATAAACATCCTTTAATTGATCGTGACAAAATGACCCCGGCCGAGGCGCTGGATATTTTGATAGAAGGTAACCACCGTTTTATCAACAACTATTCTGTGGAAAAAGACTTCCAAAGTTTGTTGCGCATCACGCGTGATAAACAACATCCGTTTGCGTCTTTTTTAAGCTGTAGCGATTCACGTGCACCTGTAGAGTTGGTGTTTGACCAGGCATTGGGCGATATTTTCAGCGTACGTTTGGCCGGTAATATTGCATCGGACAAAGCGGTGGGAAGCTTGGAGTTCAGCTCAAAGTATTTGGGCAGTAAATTAATCGTGGTGATGGGGCACACCAGTTGTGGCGCAGTGAAAGCAGCATGTGATGACTTTAAAGATGGCCATATTGGTGAGATTATTAATCTAATTAAACCTTCCATCCGTCATGAGAAAACGATTGCGGCTGAGCAACGCAACTCCAAAAATCCAGACTTCGTTGAAAAAATTAATGCCTTGAACGTCAAATATCAAATTGATTCCATTATCCGCATGAGCGATATCATTGCAGACATGATTGAGTCGCGTGAGATTGGTATTATCGGCGGGATATATGATTTGGAAACTGGTAAAGTGAAATTTTTGGAAGACACACTCAAAGTTTAAGCCTGAGTTTGCTTATTCAAACGCTGTAAATTAAAAAGCCGCCGAGAGGCGGTTTTTTAATGGGTGCTTATAACGTTAACGATGTCCCTCTTTGGCCATGTTAATGCTGTATTTTGGAATTTCTACCACCAAGTCGGTATCGCCCACGATGGCTTGGCAAGACAAGCGTGATAACGGCTCTAGCCCCCATGCTTTATCTAACAAGTCTTCTTCGTTCTCTTGCGGGTTGTTGAGCGAGCGATAGCCTTCACGCACAATCACATGGCATGTGGTACATGCACACACTTTGTCGCAGGCATGATCAATATCAATGTCGTTGTCCAGTAAGGTTTCACAGATAGACTCACCTTTGTTGGCTTCAATTACGGCACCATCTGGGCATAACTCAACATGGGGCAATACGATAATTTGTGGCATGGTTTAATTTCCGCTTAAAGTTCTAAAGTATTTACATCTTGGCCGGCCAGCGCCTGTTTGACTGAAGCGTCCATGCGGCGTGCGGCAAATGCTTCGGTAGCATGATTCAGTGCTTCGGTAGCTTGATGGATGGCATGACTATCTTTGCCCTGATTCAGCGCTTGTAATGCCTGTATCTGTAATTGAATCGTTTTCTGCTCTTCTTGCGATAACAGTTGAGCACCGTCTTGCGTCAACGCAACTTGAATGGCTTCTATCAAACGTTCGGCATCTACAGTGGCTTCGCGTAATGCGCGTGCTTGCTTATCGCTCTCTGCAGCGCTAAACGAAGATTGCAGCATGCCCGTGATGGTGTCTTCACTCAACCCGTAGGATGGTTTGACTACTACGTTGGCTTCCACGCCGCTGGTTTGTTCACGCGCGCTGACAGAAAGTAGGCCATCCGCATCAATCTGAAAAGTGACACGGATGCGCGCGCTGCCAGCCACCATCGGCGGAATGCCGCGTAATTCAAAACGTGCTAAGGAGCGACAGTCGGAGACCAATTCACGTTCGCCTTGTACCACGTGAATGCTCATGGCGGTTTGACCATCTTTAAAGGTGGTAAATTCTTGCGCGCGTGCAATCGGCAAGGTGCTATTGCGAGGGATGACTTTTTCAACCAAGCCGCCCATCGTCTCCAAACCCAGTGAGAGCGGGGTGACGTCTAGTAACAATAATTCATCATCGCTGCGATTACCTGCTAATACATTGGCTTGAATAGCAGCGCCTAATGCGACGACTTTGTCGGGATCCAAATTGGACAGCGGTTCTTGTTTAAAGTAATTTTCTACTGCATGGCGGATGTGCGGCATGCGTGTGGCGCCACCCACTAACACCACCCCGTTAATCGCTTCAATGTCTAGTCCTGCATCGCGCATGGCCTTGCGTGTCGGGCTTAAGGTTTTGGTCACCAGGTTTTGCGTGAGCTCTAAAAACTTGTCAACGGTAAGTGTCACATCGACCAGGCTGCCATCGCTCAATTTACATAGAATCTGTGCCTCGTGATTGTCGGTGAGCCACTCCTTGGCTTGGCGCGCTTTGGTCAGAAGTAAACGTGTGTCTTCCTCATTCAGCGGATTAAAATGTTGTTGACTGGCGCGTACTTGGTCTAGTACCCAACAGTAAATACGGTGGTCAAAATCATCTCCGCCGAGCGCAGAGTCGCCATTGGTGGCCAACACTTCAAACACGCCTTTGGATAAGCGCAGAATGCTAATATCAAACGTACCGCCGCCAAGATCGTAAATCACATAGATGCCTTCAGAGGCATTGTCTAAGCCATAAGCCACGGCTGCTGCGGTGGGTTCATTCAATAAACGCAACACATTCAACCCCGCTAAACGGGCAGCGTCTTTGGTAGCTTGGCGTTGGGCATCGTCAAAATAGGCGGGTACGGTAATCACTGCTCCCACCAGTTCTCCGCCCAATGCTTTCTCAGCACGTAGTTTGAGGGTTTTTAAAATTTCTGCTGAGATCTCTACCGGACTTTTTAAGCCTGCGCGTGTCTCAATCTGCAGCATACTCTGTACGCCATCTCCAGCCACAAAACGGTAGGGGATATGCGCACGATCAGCAATGTCTTGTAGGCTTCTGCCCATAAAGCGTTTGGCTGAGACAATCGTATTAACGGGGTCTTTGCTTTGCTGGGCTTGTGCCTCATGGCCCACGACAATTTCGTTCTCTGACAAATAGCGCACCACAGAAGGCAATAGCGAATGACCGTGCTCATCTTGGAGCACCGTACTCATGCCGCTACGCACGGTGGCCACCAAAGAGTTGGTAGTGCCTAAATCAATCCCCACCGCTAATCGGTGTTGATGGGGCGCGGCGCTCATGCCTGGTTCGGAAATTTGCAGTAATGCCATGTGAATTCTTTACGTTAATCTTCTAATCGACTGATGATCTCTTGCACATCAGCACTGACTTTATCAATAAAACTGAGCTTTCTAACCAAGTGCGCCGCTGCTTGTGGGTCCCCGGATACGGTGTCTGCAAACTCTTCTTGCAACGCCTTGGCGCTAGCTTTCATGGTGCGCAGTAAATCCTCTAGCGCGTCAATGTCATGCGCATGCTGCGCATCTTCCATCGCTTCGCGCCACTCCATTTGTGTCATTAAAAAATCAGCCGGCATCGCCGTATTGCTGTCCTCTAATGTCTCTATACCTTGTAGCTGCAATAAGTACCTTGCGCGAGAGGTCGGGTGCTTTAGGGTTTGGTAGGCTTCATTCATCAAGGTTGCAGTTTGCATTGATTGCAAGCGCTCGCTTGGTGTCGCTGTCACAAACTTATCCGGGTGCACTTCTGCTTGGATTTTGCGGTAATTACGTTGCAACACCACTAAATCAATACTGAATTGCTGCGGCAAGCCAAGTAGTTCAAAAAAGTGATGGGCAGTGTGTGACATAATAAGACGTTACGCGTGATGTAGAGATCAGCCGCAGCTGCTAAATGGTGAACGATTCGCCGCAGCCGCATTCATCTTTCACATTGGGGTTGTTGAATTTAAACCCTTCATTTAAGCCTTCTTTGGTAAAGTCGAGCTCTGTCCCGTCAATGTAGACTAGGCTTTTTGGGTCAACAATCACTCTCACGCCATGGCTTTCAAACGCCATGTCTTCTGTGTGCATTTCATCCACAAACTCAAGCGTGTAAGCCATGCCGGAACAGCCAGTGGTTTTGACGCCCAAGCGCAAGCCAATGCCTTTGCCACGATTGGCCAAAAACTTTTCAACGCGTTTTGCTGCGGTTTCTGTCAGTGTTATCGCCATACTTAAGCTGCTTCTTTTGATCCAGGTTGCTTAGATTTTAAATCGGCCACCGCAGCTTTAATCGCATCCTCTGCCAATACTGAGCAGTGAATTTTTACTGGCGGCAATGCCAATTCCTCTGCAATGGCAGAGTTCTTGATTTCTGCTGCTTGGTCCAAGGTTTTGCCTTTTAACCATTCTGTGACCAAAGAGCTTGATGCAATGGCAGAGCCACAACCATAGGTTTTGAATTTGGCATCTTCGATAATGCCAGCATCATTGACCTGAATCTGCAACTTCATCACGTCACCACACGCTGGTGCACCCACCATACCGGTGCCTACGTTGGAAGCGTTTTTGTCCAAAGAGCCCACGTTACGTGGATTCTCATAGTGGTCTAAAACTTTGTCTGAATATGCCATACCGTTCTCCTTAAATTAAAAATGCTTCACAACTTCTGCGTTAGCTCGGCTTGCCGTACTAGTCGTACTGTCTTCGCCTCGCTGCCTTGAATTTGTTTTGCCTTTTCAATTTTATAATTATAAAACTCTTCTATTGACTACTAAATGCGCACTATTTTATTGACTAGCAAGGCGGAGAGAAGCGCCGCATAGCATTGCTATGCAAGCTTTTCGACAACGCCGCTAGGCGAGAAAAGAGAAGCATTTTAATGCGCTGCCCATTGCACTTTGGACAGATCAATCCCATCTTTAAACATTTCCCATAATGGGGATAACTCACGTAACTTACCAATCTTGCTTTTGAGCAAATCAATCGTGTAATCCACATCGGCCTGCGTCGTGAAACGGCCAATCGAAAAGCGAATTGAGCTATGTGCCAATTCATCTGAACGACCCAATGCACGTAGTACATAGCTTGGCTCTAAACTGGCAGAAGTACATGCAGAGCCAGATGACACGGCAATGTCTTTGACGGCCATGATGAGTGACTCGCCCTCTACAAAGTTAAAGCTCATGTTCAAGTTGTGCGGTACACGATGATCTAAATCGCCATTCACATAAGTCTCTTCAATTTCCATCAAGCCATGCAACAAACGGTCACGTAACATACGGATGCGCTCGTTCTCTGCTGCCATTTCTTCATGTGCGATTCTAAACGCCTCGCCCATTCCCACGATTTGATGCGTAGCCAATGTGCCAGAACGCATGCCGCGCTCATGGCCACCACCGTGCATTTGCGCTTCAATGCGGATGCGCGGTTTACGGCGTACATACAGTGCACCAATGCCTTTAGGGCCGTAGGTTTTGTGTGCAGAAAAGCTCATCAAATCCACCGGTAGCGTTTCTAAATCAATCACTACCTTACCAGTTGCCTGTGCGGCATCTACGTGAAAAATCACATTGTTGGCGCGGCAAATGTTGCCAATTGCAGTGATGTCTTGAATCACGCCAATCTCGTTATTGACTAGCATCACAGAGGCTAATACCGTATCAGGACGAATCGCCGCTTTAAACTTTTCCAAATCAACCAAGCCATTTGGCTCAGGCTCTAAATAAGTGGCTTCAAAGCCTTGGCGCTCTAACTCACGCACAGTGTCAATCACTGCTTTGTGCTCAGTAGCTACAGTAATAATGTGCTTGCCTTTACTTGCGGCATAGAAGTTTGCTGCGCCTTTAATCGCCAAGTTGTTGGATTCAGTTGCGCCTGAAGTCCATACAATCTCACGTGGGTCGGCGTTGACTAGTTTGGCCACTTCTTCACGTGCGTTTTCTACCGCTTTTTCTGCAGTCCAGCCATACGGGTGGCTACGTGATGCAGGGTTGCCATAATGCTCCGTAATAAACGGAATCATTTTAGCTGCAACACGCGGATCAACCGGCGTGGTGGCAGAGTAGTCTAAATAAATCGGTGCTCTATCTGACATTGTTTACTTTCCAATCGCTTCAATTTAAATAATTTGTCATTGCATCACCTGTGATGCTAACTAGCTACGCCGCAATCGCGGTCATGGCTTTTAATCGTTTTACTTCTTGCGCCAAGGTCGCCAAAAATGCGTCTACTTGTTCTACGGTGTTATGCGCACTTAAGCTCACCCGCACAGCGCCTCTTGCTAGTTCTTCCTCTACGCCCATCGCCAGTAATACATGGCTGGGTTCTGTGCTATCACTCGAGCAGGCTGAACCACTCGCAACGGCAAACCCGGCTTTGTCTAGCGCGGTGACCAATGTCTCACCTTCAATATGGTGAAAAGCAAAAAAGCTGGTATTCGGTAAACGCTGCGCATTTTCTGCGCCAAATACAGTGGCTTTTAGCTGATGTAATCCTGCTTCTAACTGACTGCGTAACAACGTGGTGTGTGTTTGATAGTCAGCCAATTGTTGCTGTGCAATTGCACATGCCGCACCAAACCCTACAATCGCAGCTACGTTTTCTGTGCCGCTACGTAACCCTTTTTCTTGTCCGCCGCCCAACAGCAACGGTTGTATGTCTACACGTTTATCGAGTACTAAAGCGCCAGCGCCTAATGGGCCGCCAATTTTATGGCTGGACAAGGTCATGGCATGCACACCCAAGTCATAAAAATCCACAGGCACCTTGCCTAACGCTTGTACCGCATCCGTATGCACAAATGCTTTGTGCTGTTTAGCTGCTGCTGTTACTGCAGTCAGTGGTTGCAATGCGCCGGTTTCATTGTTTGCCAGCATCACAGAAATCAATCCTGTCGGGCGTTGCAATAATGCATTCAGGTGTTCTAGGTCTAACTGCCCATGCGGATCGACCTTAATTTTATTTACTTGCCAGCCATTGGTTTGTAATGCCAGTGCCGGGCGAGACACACATGGGTGCTCAATGCTGCTATACAACATTTGGCTTGGTGCTAAATTGCCAGCGATTCCTCGAATTGCAAAATTGTTGGCCTCTGTACCACTAGCGGTAAATACCACTTGCGAAGCTTGTACGCCCACGGTCTCAGCAATCTGTGTTCTTGCGTGCTCGACTGCGTCGCGTGCATTGCGACCAAATACGTGACGACTGGTCGGGTTGCCATGCTGTGCAGTCATGAACGGCAACATCACTTCCAGCACTTGCGGATGCAGTGCGGTGGTGCTGTTGTGATCAAAATACACAGTATTCATTAAGCGTTTAGCGCCTCTGTTGTCGCGCATTTGCGTGGTGCAAACACCACTGCGTTTTCACATTGTCCATTTTTACGTTGCATATCCACCATGTCGGCAAGGGTAACGCCAGACAGGTACTCTAAAATCTTGCCATTCAGCGCTGTCCACAAGTCATGTGTCATGCAGCGGCCTTCGTCGTGGCAGTTTTCATTACCGCCACACTGCGTAGCATCAATCAACTCATCCACGGCGGTAATAATGTTAGATACCGAAATCTCGTGATGTGGTTTGGCTAAGCGATAACCGCCACCAGGTCCACGCACACTAGTCACCAAGCCTTGGCGGCGCAAGCGACTAAATAATTGCTCTAAATAAGAGAGCGAAATGCTTTGACGCTCACTAATGCCTGCTAATGTGACTGGCTTGTCCGCCTCGTACAATGCAATGTCTAGCATTGCAGTGACCGCAAATCGTCCTTTTGTTGTCAATCGCATAATATCAATATACCGTTTTAATTAGAGTCTATTTTATAATAACCTACTAATTTAGTCAATTATTATTGGGCTTAGTTCACACCTTCAATGTGTGCTAAAACTGCGAGGCTAGGAAACGTTTGGCTTTTTGGTAGCAAATGCCTGGCCCACATCAGTTTCAGATTGCGCATCACTGAGTTTGGCAAGTTCTGCTTTGAGTGCAGTCAATTCAATGTCCTGCTTATTGGCGTGGTCTAGCAAGCTATGAATAGCTTTGGTAATGGGGTCGTTCTCATCGTTGCCGACAGCGTATGCGCTGAAGCCGATTTTTTGCGCTGTATCGTCGCGTTTTTTCTGCTTTTCCTCTTCTAGAATACGTGCTGGGATGCCTACAGCAGTTGCGTTGTCTGGGACATCTTTTACTACTACGGCATTAGACCCGATTTTTGCATTTTTTCCGATCGTAATAGGGCCCAGTACTTTGGCGCCTGCGCCAATCACCACGCCTGCTTCAAGCGTGGGGTGTCGTTTGCCTTTGTTCCATGAAGTGCCGCCTAATGTGACGCCATGATATAGCGTGCAATCATCGCCAATCACAGCGGTTTCACCAATCACTACGCCCATGCCGTGATCAATAAACACACGGCGACCGATGGTTGCACCGGGATGAATTTCAATGCCAGTCAGCCATCTGCCAATATGAGACAGCATGCGGCCCAGCCAGTAAAAGCGTTTAGTCCAGAACCAGTGACTAATGCGGTGCATAATCAAGGCATGTACACCGGGATAGGTGGTAAGAATCTCGAAATGCGTACGCGCCGCCGGGTCGCGGTCAAATACAATTGAGATATCTTCTTTTAAGTGATTAAACATAAGTTCACGGCTGAAAAATCAATCCGCTATTATGCCATAAAGTAATAGTTGAATAAATTACTAGGTTAATTAGCGGCATCAATATTTAGTATGTTTTTTTGGGGTCACGCTTAAGGTGAGAATGCCGCGCAATAGATTGACCTCTTCTTTTTCTAAGCGGGTGCGTCCGTATAAGCGGCGTAAACGTTCAAAGAGTTTTTTAGGTGCGCGTGGGTTAATATAGCCAATATGTTCCAGCACTTCGCGCATGTGTTCATAAAAGCGCTCTAGGTCGTCTTGCGTGGCCAGTTCAGCAGTCTTTTCTTGGTAGTGCAGATCACCTGTGGTGATCGCCATGCGCAGTTCGTAACACATAATTTGCACGGCTTGCGCCAAATTGAGCGAAGTGTATTCCGGGTTGGCGGGAATAGTGGCCAGCATGTGGCAGCGGTCCGCCTCTTCATTGGATAAGCCGCTCATTTCTGTACCAAATACCAGCGCCACTTCTTGATGCGCTGCAATGTCTTTCACTTCGGCAGCCGCTTCACGTACGGTCACAACTTGTTGTGAGAGTGAACGCTGTTTGCCGCTGACGCCAATCACAAATTGGCAATCGGCAATGGCTTCTTCCAGTGTTTGTGTCACCACAGCCGTATCCAATAAATCGGCTGCATTCACTGCTAAAGCATTGGCTTCACTATCAGGAAAATGCTTAGGCCGTACTAGGTAGAGTCGGCTCAAGCCCATGGTTTTCATGGCGCGTGCGGTGGAGCCGATATTGCCAGGATGGCTGGTTTGGCAAAGTACAATCCGTATGTGATTAAAAATGCGATCAGTTAATAGGTCTTCAGTCATAAGTTTTTGGTTAACTTGGGCGTTGGTCAACTAGATATTTGGATAAGCTGGCTTAAATGCTAAAATGCTATTTTACAGTACATCACGCAAAGACCATCAATAATGCATCCCATATTAAATGTTGCGACCAAAGCGGCCAGAGAAGCAGGCAAGATTATTAACCGCGCGTCACAAGACGTAGGTGCGCTCAAAGTGCAAACCAAAGACTACAACGATTTTGTCAGTGAAGTAGACCGTTCGGCCGAAGATGCGATTATCAGCATCTTGAAAGAAGCGTATCCAACGCACGGCTTTTATGGTGAGGAAAGTGGTAAAACCAATGTGGATGCTGAAAGTATTTGGATTATTGATCCTTTAGACGGTACCACTAACTTCTTACATAACTTTCCTTGTTATTGCGTTTCGATTGCACTGCAAGAACGAGGCGTACTCACACAAGCTGTGATTTATGACCCTGTCCACAATGATTTGTTTACCGCGACAAAAGGCCGTGGCGCGTTTTTAAATGACAAGCGCATTCGTGTGACGAATCGTAGTAAATTGCAAGACGGCTTAATTTCAACAGGTTTCCCATTCAAAGATTTCAGTTATTTAGATACTTATCTAGAAATCTTTAAAGACATGGCCAAAAAAACGGCAGGCTTGCGCCGTCCAGGTTCTGCTGCATTAGATTTGGCCTATGTAGCTGCTGGGTATACCGATGGTTTCTTTGAGATCAACTTATCGCCTTGGGATATTGCTGCGGGTGCGCTATTGGTGCAAGAAGCTGGTGGTATTGTCGGCGATTTTGAAGGCAACGAAAGCTGGTTAAGAACTGGTAATATTGTCGCCGGCAACCCCAAAGTGTTTGGACAAATGTTGCAAGTGATTGCACCACACCTCACAGAACGTATTAAAACACCTACACTTGAGTAGTACGTACGCTTGTGTCGATTGCCCCTGAACCATTAACGTCGCTTGAGCCATTAGAGCCAGCGCAGCAACTCGCACAACACACCCCCATGATGCGCCAATATTTGGCGCTCAAAGCACAACATCCGGATATGTTGCTGTTTTATCGTATGGGGGATTTTTACGAGCTCTTTTTTGATGACGCAGAAAAAGCTTCGCGTCTATTAGGCATTACCTTAACCCGTCGTGGTAGCAGTAATGGCGAGCCGATTAAAATGGCAGGTGTGCCTTATCATGCAGCCGAGCAGTATTTAGCGAAGCTTGCCAAAATGGGCGAAGCGGTGGCAATTTGTGAGCAAGTGGGCGATCCTGCTACCAGCAAAGGCCCGGTGGCGCGTGAGGTTGCGCGTATCCTGACGCCGGGTACGCTGACAGATGCCGCTTTGTTGGATGAAACGCGTGATCAGCCATTACTCAGTATCTATGCGGGTGATGGCGTCATTGGATTGGCAAGGCTAAACCTAGCCTCAGGCGATTTTGTATTGAGTGAGGTTGCTACCGGCCAGTTATCGCAAGAACTAGAGCGCATCCATCCGGCGGAAATCGTATGTGAGGAAACATTTCAGCATCCGGCATTGGCTAGCTACAAAGCGCTTAAGAAGCGTTTGGCGCCTTGGCAATTTGATTTGGATGCCGCACAACGTACACTTACACAACAACTGAATACCTTGGATCTAGCCGGATTTGGTTGTCATGAAATGCCCGCGGCAATTGCCGCCGCTGGTGCTTTGTTAGACTATGTGAAGCATACACAGCGTACCGCATTGCCACATATCGTTGGTTTGTCGATTGAGCAAACCAGTCAATATGTGCAGTTAGATGCCGCTACCCGCCGTAATCTAGAAATTGATACCACAATCCGAGGCGAAGCCTCACCAACGTTGTATTCCCTACTCAATACCACACAAACTGCCATGGGCGCCAGATTACTGCGCCACTGGTTACACCATCCGTTGCGAGACAAAACGCATGTGCACATGCGTCACCAAGCGGTTGCTGAGTTATTGCAAACGTATGCGTGGCAAACGCTGCAAGCAAGTTTAAAGCTAGTAGGCGATATTGAGCGCATTACTGCGCGCATCGCGCTGAAGACGGCAAGGCCACGCGATTTGTCCGGCTTACGTGAGAGCTTATTGCAGTTGCCCATGTTGCAAACTGCACTCGCTAATTTGCAATGTACGTTGCTCCAAACCTTGGGCGCAAGCTTGCAGGCACCCAGCGCGGTGGTGGATACTTTAAAAAATGCCATCCGTGAAGCGCCTTCCGTAGTGTTACGCGAGGGCGGAGTGATTGCAGATGGCTACGATGCTGAACTAGATGAGTTGCGCAATCTTCAAACCAACCATGGCGATTTTTTACTCCAGTACGAGGCCGCAGAAAAGGCACGTACCGGGTTACAAAATCTAAAGGTTGAGTTTAATAGTGTGCATGGTTTTTATATTGAAATTAGCCGTGCACAAGCTGAGAATGCGCCCCCGGAATACCGTAGGCGCCAAACGCTCAAAAATGTAGAGCGTTTTATTACCCCTGAGCTCAAAACGTTTGAAGACAAAGTATTGAGCGCCAACGATAGAGCATTGGCACGCGAAAAAATGCTATATGAGCAAGTGCTGGAATCCTTGGTGCCGCATATTCGCGCGCTACATATGAATGCAGGTGCGGTGGCCAGTTTGGATGTATTGTGCTGCTTTGCCGAACGCGCGCAAGCATTGCACTATGTGCAGCCTATGTTTACGCAAGAGGCTGGCTTGTCCATCGTCTCAGGGCGACATCCTGTGGTCGAGAGCATCTCACAGCCTTATGTGTCCAACGATGTAACGCTGAATCCATATCGACAGTTGTTGCTGATTACCGGGCCGAACATGGGCGGTAAATCGACATTTATGCGCCAAACAGCGTTGATTGTATTGATGGCGTATTGCGGCTGCTTTGTACCGGCCAGTGTTGCCAATATCGGTGAGATTGATCGTATTTTCACCCGTATTGGCGCTTCGGATGATCTCGCTGGCGGGCGTTCTACTTTTATGGTGGAAATGACCGAGACGGCGAATATTCTGCACAATGCTACTGAAAAAAGCCTCGTGCTCTTAGATGAGATTGGGCGCGGTACCAGTACGTTTGATGGATTAAGTTTGGCATGGGCAGTGGCAAAACAATTGTTGGATAAAAATAAATCACTCACCTTGTTTGCTACGCATTATTTTGAGCTGACCCGCATTGTGGATGATGCTAAACATGCGGCCAATGTGCATCTGGATGCGGTGGAGCATGGTCAAGGCATTGTGTTCTTACATAAGGTAGAAGAGGGCGCTGCGAATCAAAGCTATGGTATTCAAGTAGCGCAGTTAGCGGGTATTCCTAAAAGTGTTGTGCAGCTAGCGAAGCGTAAACTTTTACAATTAGAGAATAATCAAATTGCACAAAATGCGCATCAACCCGATATGTTTACGGCCATTGAGGAACCGATGCCTGCGGCTATGCATCCAATTGTGGCGGAAATTGAGGCGCTACAACCAGATGACCTGACGCCTAAACAAGCATTAGAATTGCTGTATCAACTCAAAAAATCATTACATTAAAAAGGACTGCCATGCATAAACCAGCCATTACACAAACGACGATTCACGATGTGCTTGCTAACCGTTGGAGTCCACGTGCATATGATGCCAATAAGCCAGTTTCCCAAACACAAATTATTAGCTTGTTAGAAGCTGCACGTTGGGCGCCTTCTTGTTTTGGAGATCAACCTTGGCGCTTTGTGGTGTGCGATAAAACCACCAACCCAGACGCTTGGGAAAAGGCACTTGATTGCTTGGTGCCAGGTAATCAAACATGGGCACAACACGCACCAGTATTGCTGCTGATTTGTGCAAATACCTTGTTTGGACACAACCAAAAACCCAATCGCTGGGCGCCTTATGACACAGGTGCGGCAACAGAAAATCTATGCCTACAAGCAACCGCACTTGGCTTAGCTGCGCATCAGATGGGTGGATTTGATGTTGCGAAAGCGCAAACGGCTTTTGCGGTACCAGAACAATTTACGCTGATGTCTATGGTCACGATTGGATATGCAGGGTCTGCAGATAGCTTGCCTGAAGATTTGCGTGAACGTGAATTGGCACCAAGAGAGCGTCGCCCATTAGGTGAGTTATTTTTTAATGGGGCATGGGATAAAGCCATCCTCTAATAGATGGTTTTTGTGTATACGGTGCGCAAAAAACCACTTTGAAAACCTGCATTTTCAGTACATAAACTGCCGATTTTCATCATTTTTCGCATTGTCAACGCTGCGTTCGCCTACTTCTGTGTAGGTCTCTGTTAAAATAGACAATTATTTTAAGAAATATTAGGGGTTTTTGGTATGGCTGTGCTCACACTCAATAAAGCAAACTTTAAATCAACCATCGAAAACAATCCGTTTGTGATTGTCGATTTCTGGGCACCATGGTGTGATCCATGTGTGGCTTTTACCCCAACGTTTGAAGCCGCTGCAGAGAAAAACCCTGATATTGTCTTTGGTATGGTAAACACTGAGACTGACCCTGAAATTTCTGAGTATTTTGAAGTGAATCAAATCCCAGGCATTTTAGTAATTCGTGAGCAAGCTGGCATTCATGCCCAAGTAGGTGAAATTGGTGCGCCAGCTTTTGATGAAATTATCAAGTGGGCACGTGAGTTTGACATGACGCCGGTACGTGAGTATTACGCGGCCAATCAAAAATAATCTACTGATACATGTGAATAAAAAAGCCACGCAACTGCCGTGGCTTTTTTCTTATATCAACAACTAGAATCCGCCAGTTGTGATGATGCGAAACACATAAAAAGCGCCAATCGCCATCATGATATACATGGGAATGTCGCCTGCTTTTGTTTTTTCAGTTTTAGACGGAGAAGAAGTCCAGCGATTAAAGAGCCAAGCTGCCGCAATAATCACAGGGATCATCAACAAGCCTACGGTTGACTCAAACAGGCTGCCGATCCAAGATTTGACGACACTACCATCTTTAAATAGCTCAATACCAAGACCTATCAGCCCAATCACCATCAGTAGAAATGAGATGATGGAACCTGCTGTGCCGACTTTGCTATTCGGGTTTATTTTGGCGTTTTTAGCGTACTTGTTCGGATCCATAGATGTGCCTCAGCAAAGTCTTACGTTAATTTTGTGCCAAATACTTAGCAGGATCAACGGATTTACCCTGCTGTCTAATTTCAAAGTGTAACTTCACCGTATTACTGTCGGTATTGCCCATTTCTGCAATTTTTTGGCCTGCGGTCACCTGCTGACCTTCTTTTACCAACAGCTTGTTATTATGCGCGTAGACCGATAAAAAGGTTTTATTATGTTTGATGATGATGAGTTTGCCATAGCCGCGTAAATCAGAGCCGCTATAAATCACTTTGCCGCCGCTGGCTGCCACAATGGCTTGGCCTGCAGTACCGGCAATATCAATGCCCTTATTAGAGGCTTCGTTAAAACTTGCTATCACTTTGCCGTTGGTTGGCCAAGACCAGGTCACTGCATCGTCGCCCGTTACTTTGCTCTCGGTAGGCTTGGTTGCAGCTGTGTCAGTGGCACTGGGTTTTACAGCTGGCGCAGGCTCTGTACCTTTGGGTGAGGCGCGATTAAGCGCTTCTATGCTATACGGTTCACGCATCGCCTTGGGTTGGTTAAGGATAGGCGTCACCGCTGGTGCTGTTGGTTTGGTTTCGGCAACCGGCTCAGTTTTAATGGGGGTGACCACTACACCATTTTCAGTCGTACTCACATTTTTCTCTGCATTGCCGTTGCTCGGCAAGATCAATTTTTGACCGACTCTAATAGGGTAAGGTGGTGTCAAATTATTGGCGCTGGCAATGTCTTTATAGTCGTAACCAAACTCCAACCCAATCGCATATAGGGTGTCGCCTTTTTTTACAGTGTAACTGTTTGGGCGCCAATCACTACTGGCAGGCTCTTTTGCAACGGGCGCGCTTGGTTTATTGGCAGAGGTGTCACGGTCGATGACGGGTGCGGGTGGAATGCCTGCACAAGCGATTAAAGTCAGTGTGAGTATAACGAGTAGAGATTTTTGTAGCATGAGACTTTATGTACTTGTACCACCTAGAAGGGGAACAAATTTGACCGCTTCTAGTTTGGTTTGTTTAAATTCGGTAGGGGTGCGTTCAATCAGGTAAAGGGTTTGCGTGGTGGTGCCAACAGGAATAACCAAGCGGCCGCCCATGGCGAGTTGTGCCAATAACTCTTCAGGAATATGGCTAGCGGCGGCGGTGACAATGATGCCATTGAATGGCGCATAGTCAGTGAGGCCGATACTACCGTCCGCGTGATCCAGTTTGACATTGGTGCATTTGAGCGTGCGTAAATGACTGCGTGCTTTCATCACCAATGGGCGAATACGCTCCAGCGAAAATACCTCATTGGATACTTTTGACAGCACTGCAGTTTGATAGCCACATCCGGTACCAATCTCTAATACTTTATTGAGTGGCCCGCCATTGCGTAGCACCTCTGTCATGCGCGCCACAATATAAGGTTGTGAAATGGTTTGACCAAAACCAATCGGCAAGGAAACATCTTCATACGCACGGATAGACAAGGCTTCATCCACAAAAATATGTCTTGGAATCTCACCAATGGCCGAGAGTACGACTTCATCTTTAATGCCTTGCTCACGCAGGCGAGTCAGCATGCGATCACGTGTTCGCAATGAGGTCATGCCAATGCCAGATTTAGTTGTAGGCCTGAGTAATGCCATGGTAATTACTTCTGTATCCAATCGTTGAGTGCTGCAAGTTGCGTATGTTTGGTTAAATCTACTTGAATAGGCGAAATAGACACTTGCTGATGTGCAATAGCGTGAAAATCCGTACCTTCACCACCATCATTGGGTTGTCCGGCAGCGCCTACCCAATAGACAGTTTCCCCACGTGGTGTTTTAAGTTGTATTACTGGCTCAGCCTTATGGCGCTTGCCTAGGCGAGTGATTACACGCCCTTTAATCTCATCATAAGGCAGATCCGGCACATTGATGTTAAGCAATGTGGGTGAAGTCAGTGGTGTCTTGGCATAATGCTGCACCAGTTCTACTGTAATGCGTGCAGCTGTTTCAAAGTGGATAGCGTTATGCTGCGACATCGAAATGGCAAAAGAAGGAATGCCCAGCAAATAGCCTTCCATGGCGGCTGCGACGGTACCGGAGTAAATCGTGTCGTCCCCCATATTGGCGCCATCATTGATGCCGCTGATGACCATATCCGGCATCTCATCCATCAAGCCGGTTAAGGCAATGTGCACACAGTCGGTAGGGGTGCCATTGACGTAGTAAAAATTATGACTGGTTTTGCGAACGCTCAGTGGGCGATCTAAGGTCAGCGAATTGCTGGCACCACTGCGGTTACGCTCGGGAGCCACTACGGTAATGTCGGCAATCTTGGCTAGGTGTGAAGCAAGGACGCTAAGGCCAGGCGCAAAGTAGCCGTCGTCATTAGAAATTAAAATTCGCATGCATTAATTATAATGGTTTTAAGCAGCTTGTCAGCGGGCAAATCACTTAAGGAAGCAAGAAATAAGTGGCTGCGCGGGTAAATTGCTGCGTTGCACGCTACTCGCAACCTCGCTGTATACTGCATACTATCTCGGTTTCTGCGTTCCGTGCGCCTTGCACTTTCCCCGCTCGCCGGTTATTTCTTGCTTCCTAAGCTTTTGTTTGAATGGTTTTTTATCCATTTTGCATAGAAAATAGCGCATCCAAAAAAAGCAAGGCTCAGAATGATCTCCAAACCAGCCAGCTTTGCCGATAACCCATGCTCTGACCATGCTCTGACGGTGCCTTCGGTAAAGTAAAGCAAAATGAGCATGCTGGCCCATTGAAAGGTATAGCGCTTGCCTCTCAAAATGCCAAACAAAGGTACTAGGAGCGGCAGCACTTTAAGCACAAGCATGCTGCCGCCTGTTTTTAGCGGCGCTAGCCAAAGCTCCCAAGCCACACACAGCATAATTAGGGCGATTAAGCTGACGCTCGCCCCCAAATGAAGTGCGCGTATCATGTGCGGCACGCTTTAGCCATGGTCACCAGCGCAGCTCTTGCTTCTTCTGCATGGGTGATAGGTGTTTCAAAATCAAAGCGTAAACGTTGTGCGGTTTTGGTATGCGCCCGCACATCAAAGCCAAAGGTGTCTATACCAATCATCTCTGCTGCATTGGCGTGAACACCATGGTAGTGCTGGCAATAGGCCAATAGGTTGTGTGCGTGGTCGTGGTTCATGTGTTCAATAATGCTCGGTTCTTCAATCATCAGTGGATGCGTGGGTAATTGCATGTCAGTTCCATGCATCCAGCCCATTTTGCCAAAGCCGGCAATATAGCGCGCTTGCGTGATGTACAGCGTATAAAACGTAAAGTCATGCATATCAAAATACTGTTCAGCTTGCGGCAGATAGCGTAAATAACGTTCACGCATCAGTGGGTTCTGTTTATCGGTTTGCTCGGCCTTGGCCAATAATGTTAGGCGTGCATTGGCTTGCAAGTCTTCGGCGCCGGCAAATACCAACAAAGAAACATGCGCATTGTGCGAGATATTTTTGGTGTGCTCGGCAATACTGCTAATCAAAATAGTCGGCATGCCTTGGTGATTGAGCACAAATGGCGCAACAGAGCCAAAAGGGTAACCTGTAAACTTGGCAGAATGCGTAGAGAGAATGCCGGAGTGGGTGCTAAATAAAAACCGCTGCGCTTCTAGGGTGAGTGACATATATAGGCTAACTCAGTTTTAAAGCCGTTTCGGCCAAACGCTTACCCAACGCAATGCACAACTTACGTTCATCATCCGATATCGGGCGGTCATCCATACTGCCGCCAATATGGCTGGCACCATACGGTGTGCCACCTGTAGTGGTTGTGCTGAGTTGCGGCTCGGAATAAGGCAGACCAGTAATCAGCATACCGTGGTGTAGTAAAGGCAACATCATGGAGATTAAGGTGGTTTCATTGCCGCCATGCATAGAGCCGCTGGAGGTGAATACGGCGGCTGGTTTGCCGATCAGTGCGCCTTTTAGCCATAAGCCAGCAGTGCCGTCTAAAAAGTATTTCATCGGCGCTGCCATATTGCCAAAGCGGGTAGGGCTACCTAGTGCTAATCCTGCGCAAGCTTCCAGATCGGCTAGCTCAGCATAAGGTGCACCGCTGGTAGGAATATCCGGCTCTGTAGCTTCATGGTTGGCCGATACTTTTGGCACCGTGCGTACACGCGCTTTTGCGCCGTTAACGCTTTCCACGCCACGGGCAATCAGCTGCGCCATGTCACGTACGGCGCCACCTTGAGAGTAATACAACACTAGAATTTCTATCATGCACACTACTTTCTATCATGCTTTTTTCTATGATACTTTTGGATTGCGTTAGTCAAAGTCGAAACTATACACAACATCCAGTGCGTTTTCAGAGCCGGCTTTGGTTTCTATGGCCACTCTGCGCGTCAGCTGATAAGTGAGTTTAGCCACATTCAGTAAGCCAAACAAACTCTTTTCATAACCAATTACTAATTTACGATTAATGCGCTTACCGATGTTAACACTGTAGTTGGTGGCGTTGGTGCCTTTGACATCCAAGCTGTCAAATCCAACGATACCTGCAATCTTGGATTGTAACGGTACTGAGTCTCCTTGCGATAAGAGTGCACCTGCGGCCACTGAAAGCAACGCGAGTTCGCTACTGCCTGCTTCTGACATGGGGCGGCCAAGCACTAAGAGTGAAAGTTTGTCATCGCTACTGGTCTCCGGGTCCGAGACTAATTTCAGTTCTGGAGACTGGATATCGCCTGTGAGCTTCACGCCTACTTTGGTCGGCTCTAAATTGCGCATCGCTACAATGTTTAGGCCCGCGTTGGAAATAGGGCCGCTGAAGTTGATTTGCCCGGTTTCAATGTCTAATAATTGCCCGTAAGCCAAGTAGGTGCCATTGACTTCAAGCGCACCAAACGCCTGTAATTGCTGTAGATTGCCTGAGAGCTTCACTTGTCCGCTGAGTGCGCCGTTAAGCCCTTGTCCCCGCAGTAAAAAGTGATGTGCTTCATCGTAGGGCGCAGTTGGCTTACGCCCAAAATCAATGTTTAGCGCATCCAATACAAGTGCAATATTGGTCGGATTCTCTTCGGTTTGTTTGCCTAAAATGATGATATCGTCATCCAAGATAGGCTTGCCTGCTTTGGGCAATTCAAATAGCCCGTTGTGCACTTTAAATTGCCCGCTAATCAGCGCACGCCCACTTGCCAATTGCATATCGCCTTCACCACTCAGCACGATAAAGCGATCTGTGCGTGATAACGCAGTAAAGCGATTGGCCTCAACCTGCAGATTGAGCTGCGCTGGATTTTTGAACAGATTGGCTTGCCCCTGCGCGTGTAATGTGCCTGATTTACCTTCGAAATCCAGTTGGGTGATGGTGAGTGTTTCCTTGGCAAAGCTTGCACTGAGTGTGCCGTTGTTAAGTAACACCCCTTGGCTAGGGATTTGTACAGCTAAATGCTCGCCACGCAAATAGCCGTCTAATTCTGGCGCAGCTAACGTGCCATGGCCATCCAGTTTCAAATTCAACTGCCCATCCAAGGTGGTGCTCGCATCATGCAAGGCTAGCCAATTCAGGTGCTGTAAGTTTGCCTCTACATGCAATGCCAATGGTGCATTTCGGTTGAGTGCAAAGCCATGTGCAGTGCTAGTGAAGGTTGTGGCGGCACTGGCCTGAATGTTCCCGGCATGCTGTGATTCTATTGTGGCGCTGGCATTGAGCTGATTGTTCACAATCTTGGATTGTAGGTGGATGGTACTCAACCCTAAATTTTGTTTGGTTTTTTGAATTACATCATGCAATGTAATGTCGCCATCTGCACGTGTAAGCGTCATTTCTGCGTTGATTTGTTCGGCAATATCAACGTTCCATGCCCCGTTAAGCGTCAGACTTTGTTCTACATTGGGATTGGTCAACCCAAGGTAATCTTGTAATGCTTTGACTGGCAGTTGCTCAATGCGGCCCTGCGTATTGAAGCGCGCTTTTAGGGCAGGACTGTTGGCTGTTGCCGTCTGCGCCGAAAGGTAGTGCAGAGCATCAAGCTGTATCGTGCCTTCTTGCACTTTGAGTTGCATTTGCTGCATTGCAAAGCCGGTCTCTGCGCTATAACGCATAGGCGCAGGCTGCGCTAGACGTATGGAGGTTTGGTCACGACTAGTGAGCTTGCTTAACGTGCCTTGCCAACCTTGTGCTGATATTCCGCCTTCGATCACGCTATCTAAACCAAATGTTGCTTGCTGCGTGTCTGTATTCTCTGTGGAGAGTGTTAGCGTATGTTTGGCCAAGCTGCCATTCAGTGTTATCTGCGCGTTAATAGCATGGGTTGTTGCATCTGCTGAGGCGCCTTTGTGTAGCCCAGTGATGGTAATTTTGTTGTCTAAAGGCGCCTGCGCTGCGGTAGAGAACTGACCTTGCGCTTGCATACTGCCAATCTGTATTGCATCTGGAAGACGAAGTTTTTCAGCCTGCAACTGGTAATGCGTTTGATAGTCATCACCACTGTGTGTGAGTTCGCCTTGACTGCTGATTTTTCCGGAGAGACCCGTCATAACTTGGCTGAGACTCGGCCAGTTGGCTTGCCAACGCAGCGTGTTATGCGATGGGTCATTGGCATTCAAACCACCTTCTACATGCAGGGTGTTACTGGCTAATTGTGCATCAAGATTGAGTGATGAAAGTACAAAATCCACGAGCGTCGCTTCTGCATTCAGGATGAGCGGATGCTGCTGTAATTGGCTGTCATGTGCTTGCAATAACACTTTGAGTGGTTGTTGACCACTCAACATGCCATCCGCAGTGAGTGAAAGATTGAGTTGGCCATTCAGTTGCGGGTGGATATGCGCGGCATTTAATGCTTGCAATGCAACCTCTAAATGCGCTGGCATCTGATCCTGCAAGCTAATGTCTGCAGTCAGTTTGATGAGATTGTCATGATGCAGATTGAGGTCGGCCGGAACGATGGCAAAACCACTGTTTTCGGGCTGGTAAAGATGGTGTGCAGTGACGTGAATTTGCGCTAAGTCTCCGCTGATATTGGCTTTGAGCTGATAAGGCGTGCTGGCTTGTGTGTTCTGCGCACTCAGCCAGCCATTGAGTGCAAACGGCTTTTTATTCACCATGTCTACTGCGGTATGTAATTGCCCCCATGGGCTTTCTGAGACTTGTAACTCAAGCGCAAGCGTTTGGTCGTTAGCGTGTAGATTGAATTGAATCTGCTTGAGTGTTTGCGATTCGTCCGCTTGTACAATCGTCAACTCATCGATCAGCCCCTGTTGCAATTGAATAGGTAAGGGCAATGCAATATTGGCAGGAAGTGTATTGGAGGTTGATGGATTGGCTGCTTTAGGTGATGGCTTAAACGTCAGACTGGCGCGTTTGGCATGAAACCGCGAGACCGTGAGCTCGCCAGCAGTGTTTAAGCTGATTGATAGATTGGAGTCGATACGATCGACTCGCAGAATAGCGTTGCCCAAATCCATTTCAAGCGCACTGAGGTTTGAATACACCAGTAAGTTGGCTGCCAGTACCATTTGTGGCGTGATGATGAGCGACAGGCACAGCGCAAATACGCTGCATGTGCGCAACAACGCGTAAAGCATAAGCGGCCAGCGCGAACGCGATTGCAAGTGTGGTATACGTAAATTCATCTATTAAAAACTCACACCTAAATTAAAGTGCAGACGATAGTCTTTGGTTTCTTCACCATAGGCGATATCGGCACCCACCGGGCCCACCGGACTTTTCCAGCGCACCCCTAAGCCATAACCATACGCAGGTCTGTAATCGTGCCAAGAGTTGGCTGCATTACCAAAATCCACAAACGCTGCGGCGCCCCAGGATGAGGTAAACCACTGCACTAGCTCGGTGCTGCCGGTAAGCAGTACGCGCCCGCCCAGTATGGCATCACCATCTTTTACGCCCAATGCCTGGAACGCATAGCCACGTACGGATTGATCGCCACCAGCACGAAACAAATAAGTCGCAGGTACGCTGTCAGAACCTGTGACCACGCCAACCTCTAACCGACCTAAAAACTGTGTATTTTGGCCCAGCGGATAAAAGCCTTGTAACTTGGCTTGTGATTGTAAGAATCGCCCATCAGATAAGCGTTCGATTGGCGCCACCTGAAACTGCGAGCTAAAAATCACCCCTTTGGTCGGAATCAGGTCATGGTCTAAACGCCGCAGGCTTAAGCCATAAGCAAACGTAGCGGCTTTGTTAAACTCTGTAGACTCACCATCAATAGACAGAAATTCGTACAGCAAGTTGGCACCGATAAACTGCTCAAAGTTACGATCGCCCCAGCTACGCTTGACGCCATTATTAACGGCCGTTGTGATTTGGCCTTCTACATTGGTACGTACCAAGCTGTTGTTAATGCTGTCGCGGTAGCCACTGGCATCCGTCATGAGCTTGATGCTGGAAGTGGCTGCTTGCAGCCGCTGTTCAAGCCGCAATGAGGTATCCCACAATAAGCCGCGCTCAAATAAGTTACGGTCTGTGTAGTTTAAAACCACGCGTGCACCGGTGTTAGTGCTTGCACCCACGCCAATGCTCACACTTTGTTGTTCGCGCTCTTGCACATTCACCACCACATCGGCTAACCCATCTTGGTTAGGCTTCTGAGTGGTTGCGCTGACAGTCACCCGATTAAACTTACCGGTTTCTTGTAAGGTGTTTTGAAGTTTGAGCAGTGTACTTTGACTATATGGCATGCCCGACTCAATGGGATTGAGATTACGCACCAGCGATTCCGGATAATGGTGAAGACCTTCAATGACCAAATCACCCAAACGTATACCAATACCGCTATCGACAGTTAAATTGAGTTTGGCTTGATGCGTTTCTGGGTCGATGATGGCTTGGCTAGATTCAATCTTGGCATTGGGGTAGCGCTCTCCCAGCATGGCAGTCAGTAATGCGCGCTTGGCTTCTGACCAACCTTGCTGTGTGAATGGCGTGCCTTTGGGCAGCCGCCAGCCTTGCGTTAATGTGGTGGATGATGGGGATTGATCTGCCGGCGCATGCGCAATTTCACCTTTGAATATCAGGCTAACCTCTTGCACCTGTGTTCTTGGGTTGGGGGTAATCACAAAAACCGCTTCATTCGTATCTTGCGTTGGCGAGGATTCGATGTTTACCTCTGCTGAAAAATATCCCTCTGTTTCCAGTAACTCTTTGATCTCTTTAGGCGCTTCTTGCACAAGTCGCAGCCATTCCGCCTGATTTAACCGTGTGTTTTCTAATGCCTCATGAATCGTCAAATGCGTTTTGAGCAAGTCTTGCAGGGCGTCTGTATCTATTGTTTGGTCAGGCGCCAGTGAGATTTTGAAGGTGGTTGCGTATGGTGAGTTTTTTTTGATGTGCAGCAGTGTGCTGGTGTCAGCAAGGCTGACGGATGTGCTGCATAAGCAAAATACGCACAACAGTAATCGCACGCCAGCACGTAATAGCGCCCAACGATGCTTTAAATACTGAATGTGCGTGATTAAAACGATAGGCTTCACACCTTAAAAACAATTAGGAAGTTATGAAACAGATTATTTTTTCTGTTTATTTCTAAGCAGCAAATGGGTTTGGTGCTTTTCTATATCAAACAGTTCAATGGCTTTTGCTAAATCAGCCAGCTTTGCATAGCCATAATTGCGTGGGTCAAAATCCGGGGCATTTTTGATGATGTTACTGCCGACCCCACCAAGATTCGCCCATCCATCTTCGTTTGAAGCCGCATCTATTGCAACTTGGAACAGGCTAATCAGCTTAGGGTCTTGACGTAATTTATGACTAGGTATTTTAGTGGATTCTTTTTCCGCACTTTCTGCAATCGAGAACACTTCTGTGTAGATGAAGCGATCGCAGGCAGCCACGAATGGCATGGGTGTTTTCTTCTCGCCAAATCCGTACACTCGCTTCCCTGATTCGCGAATGCGAGACCCTAAACGTGTAAAGTCACTGTCGCTTGATACAATACAGAAGCCATCAAACTTTTCGGTGTACAACAAATCCATGGCATCTATAATCATGGCACTATCCGTAGCATTTTTGCCTGTTGTGTACCTAAACTGCTGTATTGGTTGGATAGAGTGATTGAGTAAAACAGTTTTCCACTGACCTAAATTCGGCGTTGTCCAATCCCCGTAAATTCTCTTGACGCTTGCAACACCAAACTTTGCAATCTCTGAAAGCAAACCCTCAATAATAGATGCTTGTGCATTGTCTGCATCAATAAGGACAGCAAGCGTAGCATTTGCTTCAGTGATGATTGCCATTACATTTTCTTTACTAACTCAGTAGCTTTGCCTATGTAGTTGGCTGGGGTGAGTGCCAATAAGTTTGATTTTGCCTCTGCTGGAATGTCGAGCGTTTGAATAAATGCATGTAATGACGCTTGATTGATGCCGCCTTTACCACGTGTGAGTTCTTTTAATTGCTCATACGGATTCTCAATGCCGTAACGGCGCATCACGGTTTGGATAGGTTCCGCCAAGACTTCCCAGCTATTGTTCAGGTCTTCATCTAGGCGTTGAATATTCACCTCTAATTTGTTTAAACCGCGTAGGCAAGAATCATAACCGAGTAAGGTGTAGCCAAAGCCCACACCCATATTTCTCAATACGGTCGAGTCGGTTAAGTCACGCTGCCAGCGCGAGATGGGTAGTTTTTCTGCCATATGGCGCAGAATGGCGTTGGCCATCCCCAAGTTGCCCTCGGAGTTTTCAAAGTCAATCGGGTTAACTTTGTGCGGCATGGTAGATGAACCAATCTCTCCCGCTTTTACTTTTTGTTTAAAGTAACCTACAGAAATGTAACCCCAAATGTCGCGATTCAAATCAATCAAAATGGTGTTGATGCGGGCGAGTGTGTCGTACAACTCAGCCATATAGTCATGCGGTTCAATCTGAATGGTCAGCGGGTTATAGGTTAATCCTAATGACTCCACAAATTGTTTGGCAAAACTTTCCCAGTCAAACTCAGGGTAGGCGGATAAATGTGCGTTGAAGTTACCCACAGCACCATTGATTTTGCCTAAGATTTCGTTGTTTTTTAATTGTGTTTGCTGACGTTTTAATCGGTACACCACATTGGCTAACTCTTTACCAAGTGTAGTTGGGCTAGCGGTTTGGCCATGCGTGCGTGAGAGCATGGGGGTTGCTGCTAATTCATTCGCCAATGTAGTCAAACGTGTAATCAATTGGTCTAAAAACGGCAGCATCACACTATCGCGTGCGTGTTTGAGCATTAAGCCGTGCGATAGATTGTTGATGTCTTCTGAAGTGCAGGCAAAGTGAATAAATTCACTGGCTTTTTTGACTTCTGGATTGCCATCGAATTTTTCTTTGAGCCAATATTCTAGGGCTTTTACATCGTGGTTGGTGCGCGCTTCAATCGCCTTTACTTGTGCGGCATCTGCTTCGCTAAAGTTTACAATGGCAGCATCTAGCTCTTTGATGGTATCAGCGCTAAATGGCGCAATCTCTTTAAGCGCTGCTGTTGCACTCAAGGCTTTGAGCCATGCAATTTCTACCCAAGTGCGATGTTTAATGAGTGCGTATTCACTAAAATACGGGCGCAAAGTGTCTAATTTGGGTTGATAACGGCCATCAAGTGGGGAGAGTGCATTTAAAGTGGTGAGTGACATAACACGTAACTAACGATTTCGGAAAACCGTTATTTTACATGAATTTGCCACTGAACATGTCGGATGAGAGAAATGCTTGCGCGCTGGATTACCCAAACACATTGGATTGCAATAGCAGCTTAGCTACCGCTAGCAGCTCGTCTTTGCTCGTGCCGCTCTTGGCTTGTACCGACATGCCTTGTTGTACGGTGGTCACCAACTTAGCAAGCGCCGTACTGTCTGTACGCATGTTGAGATCGCCTTGCACTTTGGCTAAATCAAAGCGTTTGGCAAAGGCGGCTTCTAAATTTTTTCTATGGTCGGCTAACAGTGCGTGGATTGTATTCGCATCTTCGCTACACGCCAGCGCGCCTTGTACGATCAAGCAGCCTTTAGGTGTATCTGGATTGGTCAATAGTCTGGCAGCATGTGTCAAGAACGCTTCAACGGTTTGTTTGGCAGTTGGGGCATTTAACGCTTCTGGCAATACACGCACATGCTGTTGCGCATATTTGCCTAATGCCTTTTTAAACAGAGTCTCTTTATTGCCAAACGCTGCGTAGATGCTCGGCTTGTTAATGCCAAGCGCTATTGTCAGGTCGGCCATCGAAGTGCCTTCATACCCTTGCGCCCAGAACACATTCAATGCTGCTTCTAGGGCCATCTCGTGATTAAACTCACTCGGGCGTCCGCGCGGTTTGCTTACTTTATCTTGTGTTTGATCGCTCAATTGAAT
>Ga0123398_1033633_pt1 | contig 33939 bp, 32 predicted proteins | sample T5LHNO3metaT_FD_89926 | JGI IMG/M metagenome (GOLD analysis project Ga0123398, IMG submission 89926) | Methane-oxidizing artificial microbial communities from Washington, USA to study methane cycling - T5-LHNO3 metaT (Metagenome... | ecosystem: Engineered > Modeled > Simulated communities...
CTCCTGCTGAAGCTGCACCAGCTGAAGCTGCTCCTGCTGAGGCTGCACCAGCTGAAGCTGCTCCTGCTGAAGCTGCTCCTGCTGAAGCTGCACCAGCAAACTAATAGTTTAAAACTTTAGTTTACAAGCAAAAAAGCCGACGTAATGTCGGCTTTTTTTATTTCGTCTAGCATAGAGTATTTTGGATAGCTTTAGAGACTACGCCAATGTAGCCCCAACGTCTGCTCAGCAATGGCAACCCAATCGGGAGCACAACCCAACACAGCACTCAGTGCTGTTTGCGCCAATATTGGCGTATTATTTTTTTCACTTAAATGTGCCGCTACAATATGCTTTAGCTTTGTGTTGTCTAATTGAGACAATAGCGTTGCCGCACTTTGATTATCCAAATGCCCTAAACGCCCACCCACTCTGTCTTTAAGTGGTTTTGCATATGGTCCTTTTGCCAGCATGGCAAGGTCATGGTTGCATTCCAGCATCAACGCATCACAGCCAGAGAGAACGCGTTCAATATGTGCAGTCGTACTGCCTACATCAGTCAATATGCCTAATTTGGCACGACCATCAGAAAAAGTAAATTGGGTTGGCTCACGCGCATCGTGAGGCACCGGGAAAGGTGATACGCAGATGGCATCTACCGTAAAATCAGTATGGCTATCAATCAGCTGGATTTGAAGGTCACTTATGTCTGACGGCAGATAGCGCTCACACATTTTATAAGTGCCATAACTTAGCCAAACTGGGATACGGTATTTTGCTGCCAGCTTGAAAGCACCGCGTGCATGGTCGTCGTGCTCGTGTGTGACCAAAATGCCACTGAGTTGCTCGGGCGTCAACTCCAATCGTGCTAGCCGCGCCAGCATCTCGCGCACACTAAACCCGCAATCCAACAATAGGCGTGTGCGCTCTACTTCAATCATCGTGGCGTTGCCAGCACTGCCACTTCCCAGCGAGGCAAAGCGCATGACTTATTTCAATTGTTCATACAGCAAGGAAATAATCCGGTTTGCTGTCGTAGAAGGGTTGCGTTTACCTTCAGTATCGACCACATTTACACTGGACGTGCCATCTTCTTGCTCGGTCACTTGGATACGATATTGTTTGGACGGATCGGTTTTCTCATCCTTGCCTTTCCAAAACTTAAGCTTTTCTGCCAAAGATTTTTCATCTTTAGGTTTTGGATTATTCTTTTCTTCTTCGTCATCACCCCAGAATTTCAGCGTTTCCAACAGGCCTTTTTTCTTTTTGGGCGTGTCATCAATATCCACATCGGCATAACGTACAAAGAATAAACCTTTTGAGCGGTCCTTATCTTCAGTCACAAATCCAACGCGGTCTAATGCTAAACCGACACGACGCCAGCCACGATCGAACGAATCATTGATATGTAACGTCACGCTACTATCTACCTCTTTGGCAACTGTTGCGCGCTGTGGGCTGACCGGATTGGCTGCAATTTGTTGTGCTTGTTTTTCAGCCACGCCCAGCTTCACCATCAGGCGACGGAGTAACTCCACATCCAAATCGCTATCAAACTGTTCAGCCGTATTGATTTTTTTATCGGCATCTAAACGATAGCCTGTCTCAATTTTACCCAACTGCGTATTGACCACATTTTTACCATCATCCGGCGTGCCAGCCACGGTACGATGCGTCATATAGACTTCGGTCGTACCCTCTTTTTCACCACGCTCCAAACGCGTACGGAATTTACGACGATCTGCCAAGCCGGATAGCTTATCCATCCACGCATCAAATTTATCGCCTACATTGCGGTTGTCTTCTTTCAACTTGATGGCATCTGCTTCTATCCACTCTGTTTCCATCACACCTGTTTCTGCATTTTCCACACGCACTGCAAACCCTTGATCCAGCCAAAATTCACGCACCACTGGCCAAATTTTCTCTGCTGGTGCTGTCACTACTAACCAGCGTTGAGCGCCTGCTTTTTCCATCCGTACACCATCTGCATTTGGTAACACTTGCTCTACGCCTGGCTCTTGCCCTTCTTGATCTTGATTATAAGTGGAGTAAGTGGCGCTGCCTGGCACTGCATATGCATCACTGCTTCTCACGGCCGTTAAATCGGGAGGCACTTCTAAAGGCTTGGAACGCCCGGCACCTTTGTAATCAGAGGTGTTGTCGATAAAAGGAATTGAGTCGCACGCTGTTAGAGCAGATACCACAGCCAATACGCCAACTGCTTTTAAAAATAATTGTTGATTCATTGTTTCACCATTCTCGTCGTTTGACCATTTTCGTGTGGGTCTAAGGAATAAAAACCAAATTAAGCAATACCGGCACGCGTCATCGCATCACGCAATATGGCATGATATTGCGGTGACAAGTTCACTAGTGGCAGGCGAATTCCAGTCTGAATATGCCCCATTTGTTGCAATACCCATTTCACTGGGATTGGATTTGCTTCTACAAATAATTTTTGATGCAATGCGAATAACTTCGCGTTGATTTGACGTGCTGCCGTCACATCCCCCGCCATTGCTTTCACACACATGTCATGCATCAATGCCGGCGCAACGTTGGCAGTCACAGAGATCACACCACGTGCCCCCAATAGCAAGAGCGATAAACTAGTGGCATCATCGCCGCTATACACCACAAAATCCGCGGGCACTTTTAATAGTAAGTCCGTACCACGTTCAATACCGCCTGTTGCATCTTTAATGCCGACAATATTCTGAATAGCAGACAATCTCACTACGGTATCGTTCTGAATATCACAGCCCGTACGTCCTGGCACGTTGTATAAGATTTGCGGGATATCGACGGCTTGGGCAACTGCTGCAAAGTGTTGATACAAACCTTCTTGCGATGGCTTGTTGTAATAAGGCGCAACTAGCAAACATGCATCAGCACCTAATGCTTTGGCTTTACGGGTGAGCGCAATGGCCTCGCTAGTAGAATTTGCACCAGTACCGGCAATGACTGGAATACGCCCGGCTACATGCTCTACGGTGGTTTTAATCAACAGACAATGTTCTTCCACATCGACGGTTGGTGATTCGCCCGTAGTGCCCACAATAACAATACCATCTGTGCCAGCATCCACATGAAAATCAATCAGCTTCTTCAGTGCAACTAGGTCCAAATCACCGTTTTCATGCATAGGCGTAACGATTGCAACTAAACTACCTGTAAACATATTCCAACCACTTGTCCAAAAATTGCTTATATTTTAACCGATTATGCCGCATTGCGCTAAAGGCTATTTAGCCCCATGTGGTAAATCCAGTAAGGTAAATAATATTGCATTGAAATTCAGCTCTTTAACTGTATTTGGCGATTCAACAAAACCACGGCAAACGAGTATAATTGAGGCTTAGCAGTTTATTCAAATGGTCAGGCGAGATGTCACAAAGTTATATATTTATTTTAATTAGCACTGTGTTAGTGAACAACATTGTGTTGGTTAAAATTTTGGGACTTTGCCCGTTCATGGGCGTGTCCAAAAAACTGGAAGCCTCTGTTGGCATGGCAGCCGCCACGGCATTTGTGCTCACCTTGGGCTCTATGACCAGCTGGGCCATTAATCATTATCTGCTGGAGCCTAACCATGTGGAGTATTTGCGCACTTTATCCTTTATTGTAGTGATTGCTGGTGTGGTACAACTCACGGAAATGATCATGGAAAAAAGCTTTCCGTTACTGTATCAAATGCTAGGTATTTTTCTGCCGCTGATTACCACCAATTGCGCAGTACTCGGCATCCCTTTGCTTAACGCGCAAGCCAGTCATAACTTTGTGGAATCTGGCTTATATGGGTTCGGTGGTGCACTTGGCTTTTCATTGGTATTGATTCTATTTGCGTCTATGCGTGAGCGCATGGAAGCCGCCGACGTGCCCGCACCCTTTAAAGGTTCTGCCATTGCCATGATTACAGCGGCGCTCATGAGTTTAGCATTTATGGGTTTTGCTGGCTTAGATAGGTATTAGCCACATGCTTATCGCACTCTATATCATGCTGGGCTTGGCCTTTGCGCTTGGTGTCTTACTCGGTTATTCCGCGCTCAAATTCAAAGTAGAGGGTGACCCGCTCATTGCCAGAATCGATGCCATATTACCGCAGACACAGTGCGGTCAATGCGGCTACCCTGGTTGCAAACCCTATGCAACCGCCATTGCCAAAGGCGAAGCTGATATCAACCAATGCCCGCCCGGTGGCGATGCTGGTGTGCATGCACTGGCCGATTTGCTGGGCGTTGAATACAAGCCGCTTAATGCAGAGCATGGTGAACCCAAACCAAAATCCGTTGCTTTTATTGATGAAAGCACGTGCATTGGTTGCACTTTGTGCATTCAGGCATGCCCGGTAGATGCAATTTTAGGTGCAGCCAAACATATGCACACCATCATCAGCAGTGAATGCACCGGCTGCGAACTCTGCCTTGCACCGTGCCCAGTGGATTGCATCAGCATGGAGCCGATTGCGGAAACTCCCGATAACTGGAAATGGAAATATCCAACCATTCCCATTAAGTCCATTGCATTAGAAAGTTAACATTCACAGCATGAATGCACTCGTCAATTTTGGAAAAATATTCAAGTTTAACGGAGGGGTTCACCCGCCGGAAAACAAAGCACAATCGACCCAACGGCCGATTGGCCAATTGACGTTGCCCGAACGCTTAGTATTGCCGCTCAGACAACACGTAGGCAATATCCCAAAAGTTGCCGTGAGTGTAGGCGACCATGTACTCAAAGGTCAATTGCTTGCAGAAGCAGAGGGCATGGTATCCGCAGCGATTCACGCGCCAACATCCGGCACGATTACTGCAATTGCAGATGCCGTGATCCCCCACCCTTCCGGCCTGCCAGACCATTGCATTACACTCGCACCAGATGGTCAAGACACTTGGATTGCCCACCTACCCATCGACTGGCGTAACACTGACCGTAAAGCCTTGGTCGCCAGCTTACGTTTATCCGGCATTGTGGGCTTGGGAGGCGCAACTTTCCCCACCCAAGTGAAGCTGCGCGCAGATGGCAAATCGGTCGTACATACTTTAGTGATTAATGCTGCCGAATGCGAGCCATACATCACTTGCGACGACATGCTGATGCGTGAACGCGCTACAGACATTGTGCAGGGCATTGCCATCGCGCAGCATTTACTTGGCGCAACCAAAGTGTTGATTGGCATTGAAGACAATAAGCCGGAAGCGATCCGTGCCATGCAGCAAGCGGTGACTGGTACCTCCATGGAAGTAGTAGTAGTGCCTACCTTATACCCCAGTGGGGATGCACGCAGATTGGTCCATTTGTTACTGGGCCAAGAAATTCCCTATAACAAGCGCTCAACAGAGGTTGGCATCCAAGTATTCAATGTGGCGACCGTGTTAGCGTTACACCGCTACTTCAACCACGGTGAACCAGCGATTAGTAGAATTGTGTCGATGACCGGCAATGTCGCACACCCTCAGAATTTTGAAGTGCTGTTTGGCACGCCACTCGCACATTTGATTCACGCTGCTGGCGGCGTAAAAGCAAATACCACGCATTTCATCATGGGCGGGCCGATGATGGGATTCAACCTACCGGATACCAACATCCCCATCACCAAAGCCGCTAACTGCATTATTGCCGCAACGCCAGATTTGTTTGCACCACCGCCACCCGCCATGCCCTGCATACGCTGCGTACGTTGCGCAGATGCTTGCCCGGTAAGTTTGCAACCACAAGAGCTCTACTGGTTTGCTAAATCGGACAATTTTGAAAAGGCGCGCGACTACAAACTATTTGACTGCATTGAGTGCGGCGCCTGCTCGTATGTGTGCCCAAGTGATATTCCACTTGTGCAATATTATCGCTATGCAAAGAGTGAGATCATTGCTGCCGACAAAGCGAAAGAAGCTGCCGATTTGGCACGTGAACGCAATGAAGCAAGAATCGCACGTATAGAACGCGAAAAGCTAGAGCGCGCGCAAAAACATGCAGAACGCGCGCAGGGTGCAAAAACGGAGCCTAAGCAAGAAACGGCAACACCAGCCTCAACATCTGCGGGCGCTGACGATGCGAAAAAAGCAGCGATTGCTGCCGCGATTGAACGTGCGAAACAACAAAAACTGCAAAATGCACAAGCAACAGACACTGACACTAGTGAGCAGACAAAGCCTGCTGCGGACGACGCAAAAAAAGCGGCCATTGCCGCAGCCATAGAACGCGCCAAGGCACAAAAAGCAGCTGCCCAGCAAGCAGGTGAGACACCAAAAAATGTGGATTCCGTCAGCACAAAAGTGCAGCAAAAAATTGCTGAGATTGATGCAAGACGTCAGACTGTAGGTCCTGCCCCTGAGCCCGTTGCAAAGGTACAAGGACCGCCACCAGTCGCTGACGATGCCAAGCAAGCGGCGATTGCCGCTGCCATTGCGCGTGCCAAAGCGCAAAAGGCGGCAGCAGAAGCTGCGAAATCTGAATCACCAATGAAGTCTGATGTAGACAATCAACTAAAATCGCAACCTAAAAAAGATTAGCCAAAGAGGATTCACTTGATACGCTCACCTTATATTTCAGATGCCCCCAGCGTCAGCACCATTATGCTGAAAGTGCTGATTGCACTAGTACCTGCCATTGCAGTGTATGTGTGGGTATTTGGCGGCGGCATTTTGGTCACGCTTACTTTGGCCACCATCACCGCACTTGGCACAGAAGCACTGATGCTGAAACTAAGACAGCGCCCGATCCAACCATTTCTCACCGACTATAGTGCCGTGATCACAGCATGGCTATTAGCTCTAGCAATTCCTCCGCTTACGCCGTGGTGGCTCATTGTGGTGGGTACCGCTTTTGCCATTATCATTGCTAAACAGCTCTATGGTGGGCTGGGCTACAATCCGTTTAATCCAGCCATGGTCGGCTATGCCGTACTGCTGATCTCATTTCCAGTACTGATGACCAAGTGGCCAGCCGCCTTGCAACTGGCACACACGCCATTGAGTTTTGCCGATCAATTTCACTACATTATATTCGGCAAGTTACCAGAAGGCGTGTTACTAGATGCGGTGACATCGGCCACACCACTGGACTATTTAAAAACGCAATTAAAGCTAGATCATGCCATGGCCACCATACAAAGTGCGCCTTTGTTTGGCACATTGGGCGGCAAAGGTAGCGAGTACATTACCATAGCCTATCTGCTTGGCGGCCTTTACTTATGGCAACAGAAAATTATTTCATGGCATTTGCCCGTTGCTTTTTTAGGCGTACTTACAGCCATTGCCTCTTTATTTTGGATGAGCGATAGTGCGCACTTTGCTTCACCGCTATTACATTTGTTTAGTGGCGCAAGTATGCTCGGCGCGTTCTTCATCTTAACGGACCCGGTCAGCGGCCCCACCACCCCACGTGGCAAACTATATTTCGCAGGGGGCGTCGCCATCATCACTTACCTGATTCGTGTTTATGGCGGCTACCCGGACGGCATTGCGTTTGCCGTGATTTTTATGAATATTTGTGTACCTTTGATTGATGCGCATACACAACCACGCGTGTTTGGTCATGAGAAATAGCGATGTCTGAAACCATCATTAAACACGCAAGCAAAACCGCATTCACACTGATGGCGTTTGCCATTGTATTTACGTCACTCATGGCCTATGTATACAGCGTGACCAAAATACCTATTGAGCAAAGTGAGGCAGCAGCGCGCATGAGCTTATTTAGACAAATCATGCCGGAGCATCTGCATGACAACGATTTACTCAAGGATACAGTGACGATTCCTCCTGACCCACTGCTTGGCAATACCCAGCCGACCATCGCTAATATTGCGCGCTTACAGCACCAACCATCGGCCATTATTTTGGAAGCCATTGCGCATGATGGCTACAGTGGCGACATCAAATTATTACTGGCCATTCAAGCAGATGGCGTAGTGAGCGGCGTGCGCGTAATCACCCATAAAGAGACACCGGGGCTGGGTGATTATATTGATATTGCCAAGAACAATTGGATTAAACTTTTTGATGGCGAATCACTCAACACTGCATCAGCGCTTGATTGGCATGTTAAAAAAGACGGGGGGAAGTTTGATTACATGGTAGGTGCGACGATTACGCCACGTGCAGTAGTAGGCGCCGTACATAAAGCGCTACAATATGTCGATCTTAATAAACAAACCCTATTTGCGGCACACGATAGCAGTGACCAAACGCAGGAGAAACCGTGAGTCAATTTAAAGAAATTGCCCATAACGGGCTGTGGAAACAAAACCCAGGTGTAGTTCAGCTACTTGGTTTATGCCCTACACTGGCCGTCACCACCTCCGTGGTCAATGGTGTCAGCCTTGGCTTAGCCACTGCACTGGTCATGGCTGCCGCCAATGGCGCAGTGTCACCGGTACGTAGATTTGTACCGGATGAGATTCGCGTACCCGTGTTTATCTTGGTGATTGCTGCGTTGGTCACCATGATTGATTTAGCCATTCATGGGTTTGCAGAACCCTTGCACAAAGTACTCGGTATTTTTATTCCGTTAATTGTTGTGAATTGCATCGTATTGGCGCGGGTTGAATCTTTTGCAGCCAAAAATGCGCCTGCACCGGCTATATTCGATGGCTTTATCATGGGTATCGGTCTCACTATCGTGCTGGGATTATTGGGTGGCATCCGTGAAGTGGTCGGCAAGGGTACTTTATTTTCCGGGTTGGATTTGGCACTGGGGCCACAATTCAAATCGTACATCCTGACGGTGATTCCGGATTATCATGGCTTTTTGCTTGCGATTTTACCGCCAGGCGCATTTTTAGGATTAGCGAGCCTGATTGCTTTACGCAACTGGGCAGAGATTCGCAAATCCAAGCCGCAAGCAGCAAGTACCAGTGCACTCAAACCTAGCCATTAAATCAGGTGGTGGGTCATGAATGCCGAAAAAAGAGAAGCTATTTTTAATCGTTTACGCGCCGCTATTCCTAACCCGACCACTGAACTCGAATACACCACCACGTTTGAACTGCTAATCGCAGTAATTTTATCTGCACAAGCCACAGACAAAGGCGTCAATATCGCCACGCGCAAATTATTCGCCGTTGCCAACACACCGCAAGCCATTGCTGCATTAAGCATAGAAGGTCTAGAGCCTTATATCAAAACCATCGGCTTATACCACGCCAAAGCCAAAAATGTGATCGCGTGCTGCGAACAGCTTGTTGCCTTGCATCAGGGAGCAGTACCAAACACGCGCGAAGCGCTGGAAGCACTGCCCGGTGTGGGTCGTAAAACTGCCAATGTCATTCTCAATACTGCGTTTGGCCAACCCACCATTGCGGTCGATACACATTTGTTTCGCTTGGGTAATCGCACCAAATTAGCGACTGGTAAAAACGTACTGCAAGTCGAGCAAAAGTATTTAAAAACCATCCCAAAGGCATTTTTGCAAGATGCGCACCATCTGCTTATTTTGCATGGGCGCTATACCTGTACGGCACGCAACCCTAAATGCGGCGAGTGCTGTATTGTCGATTTATGCGAATATCCCGACAAAACGATTCCTAAACCACATCTGATGGCGGGTGAAGGTGTGCCGATGCACAACACGCCTCTATCAGAGTAGCACTAGCATGACTGCTGCATCACTTCCGTTAAAAGTAGCCACTGGCTTAGCGCACGGCCCAAGTGCAGACCCGGAACTTGCAACGCAAGCGGTACAGGCTGCATTAGAAAAAGCAGGCATGACATCGGCGCAATGTGTGGTGCTATATCTCACCTCTGAGTTTGCACACGCGCCACAAGCGGCAATTCGTGCTGCGTCTAAAGCCGCCAATTGCACACAGGTCATTGGCTGCTCTGCGCTAGGCATCTTCACCGAGGAAGATTGGATATTGGATGGTGCGGCGGTAGCGGCGCTGGTACTTTCTCAAGATATTTTCTCTAGCCACCCATTGCATGTAGAGGGCAGTCAACATTTACTGACACTTGCTGCGCCCAGTGCAATCAATGCCAGCTGGTTAGCAAGCACGCACACTCGGTTTGGCGGTATTTCCGGCGATGCTTCTGGCAGTGGCGCTTTCTCGGTATGGCAAGATGGCAAAGGCATCTCTCAAGGTTATTGTGCGTTGGCAATCCAGCACTGCGATGTCGCGATCGCGGCCAGTCATGGTCTTAAATGGTTGTCTAGCCCTAGAAAAGTCTCAACCAGCCTGCGCTTTGAGCTGCAGTCTATTGCCAACGTCACCGCATACACTAGCTTAAATATGGCCTATCAAACGCTTGATGTGGCCACCGAACCCCTGCCACTACATTTACTGAATGTGGCTTATGCACAGTCTTCCAAAGCGTTTGCGCAAAACCAATACGAGCTGGCCAGTATCATTATTGCAAATGAAGACACCCAAAGCCTGACGCTATCGCACCCAATACCTGAAGGCTACTGGATACGCTGGGCATTGCGCGATGCGGACAGTGCGCAAAGTGATTTACATAGCACGGCACAGCAACTTACACAAACATTACAAGGCGCACCAGCATTTGCCTGCATGTTTTCTTGTTTGGCGCGTGGCCCATATTATTATGGCGGCAATGATGAAGACTTACGCCTGCTGAAAGCCAGCTTCCCCAATATGCCGATTATTGGGTTTTACGGTAATGGGCAGATTGCACCCATGATGCAACAAAATACGCTATTGCAGCATTCCATCGTGCTCGCATTATTTGGCCAACAAAAGGAAGCGCATGAGTCTGTTTAACCCTAGCCGCGATGAAGTCCGTGCATTTTTCTTTGATGCATGGGCAAAATTTAACACGCAGCAAACTCTGACAGATTTAGAAAAACTCGGGGTATCCATCATGCACATGCATCCGGAATACCATGGGATTTTAAATGACCCAGAACGCTATCAACACCAAACCTATTTTCCAGAAATGGGAGAAACCAACCCGTTTCTGCATATGAGTCTACACCTCTCCATTCTAGAGCAGCTCAGCATTAACCAACCCACTGGCATTGTCGCCATCTACGAGAAATTAAAAGTAAAGCATCAAGATGAACATGAGGCACAGCACGATTTGTTAGAGTGCCTAGCCGAAACTATTTGGCTGGCACAACGTAACCAAACACCGCTGGATGCTGCGCATTATTTAGCGCTCATGCAACAAAAAAGTGGCGCTATTGCGTAATCAGAATGAACATGATTGAATGCTTGCCATGAAAACACCTAATGTGCATGACTGGCTCACAGAACATAGCGATTACCTGTATCGTTTTGCACTCGCCAGATTGCGTGACCCACACCTTGCAGAAGATGTAGTACAAGAGACATTTATCGCCGCCATCAAAAGCCCCAGTTTTGCAGAACAGTCTGCACCGCGCACTTGGCTTACTGGCATCCTTAAACATAAAATCATTGATGTCATGCGTAAGAATATGCGTGAAGTGGTTGCAACTGATTTGATGCATGAAGAAGATGCCAATATGGATGAGTTTTTTGACGAGACCGGCCACTGGGCTGAAAAACCCTTGGCTTGGGATATTCCCCACGATGCGCTTGAGCAAAAACAATTTTTAGTGATTTTGCAGCAATGCATGGATAAGTTACCTAGTAAATTAGCCGCACTTTTTCTGATGCGTGATATTCATGAAACCGACAATGAAGAAATTTGTAAGGAGTTGAGCATCACGTCGACCAATGCTTGGGTAATGTTGTACAGAGCCCGGATGGGCATCAGAAAGTGTTTAGAAATTCATTGGTTACAGGCCTAAATATTAAGAAAGGAAGCAGACAAAAATGTTGAATTGTAAACAAACCAGTCAGCTTGTTTCTCAATCCTTAGACCGTCGTTTAAGTTTACGGGAACGAATTGCAGTACGCTTACATCTACTTATTTGTAAGTATTGCAAACGATTCAGCCAACAGTTGTTAGCTATACGCATCGGCTTACAACGCATGACAAAATCGATGGAAGAAGACACGCACCTGAATATGCCATCTGAAACCAAAGCACGTATCGCCAAGGCTTTAGAAGCTGAATCGAAGTAAGCGTGTGACAACAACGTATTACTTATTTATTTAACTCATAAGGAAATAATCATGAAATCAAATACATCTTTAGCATTGGCAATGACTGGCGCTATCGCACTGAGTTTAGGTGCAGCGAGTGTACAAGCAGGTGAAAATCCATTTGCGATTAAATCGCTATCTAGCGGCTACCAAGTGGCAGATCATCATGAAAAAGCCAAAGACGGCAAATGTGGCGAAGGCAAATGTAGTGCCGAAATGAAAGCCAAAGAAGGTAAATGTGGTGACAAAGCGAAAGACGGCAAATGTAGCGCTGAGAACAAAGCCAAAGACGGGAAATGCGGCGAAGGTAAATGCAGCGCTGAAATGAAGAAAGAAAAAGAAAGTAAATAACTTCTGCCTGTTCCATGTCTACATTGGCTGACATTCAAGGTGCCGGGTTGGGGTTAAAGCGCGAGCTGATTCCCCAATTCCAGCAGTTTTACCAAGACCCTCATATTGCCAATATCCAATTTGTTGAAATCGCACCTGAAAACTGGTTAGGCGTAGGTGGTAAAGCGCTGCATGATTTAACTTGGTTTGCAGAACGCTACCCCATGGTGTGTCATGGGCTTTGCTTATCACTCGGTGGGCCTGACCCACTGAATATTGATTTTTTAAAGCAGGTAAAGTCTTTTCTAAGCCATTATCAAATTCCGCTTTATACCGAGCATCTCAGCTATTGCAGTGATATTCAACATGGAGAAGCAGGCTACCTCTACGACTTACTGCCCATTCCATTTACAGAAGAAGCTGTGCATTACGTAGCACAACGCATACGCCAAACCCAAGATATTTTGGGACAACGCATTGCTGTTGAGAATACTTCGTTCTATGCAGCCTGCCCAATTTCCAGTATGGATGAGATCACCTTTTTGAATGCAGTGCTGACCGAAGCAGATTGCTGGTTGCATTTGGACATCAACAATATTTATGTGAATAGCGTGAATTTTGGCTTTGATGCGCACGCGTTCTTACAGCAGATTCCAGGTGAACGTATCGTCTACAGTCATATCGCCGGCCACTACCAAGAAACTCCCAACTTATTGATCGATACACATGGTAAAGATGTGATTGATCCGGTATGGGCATTATTAGATGAGGCTTACCGCTTATTTGGTACGTTCCCAACATTATTGGAACGTGACAGTAACATTCCACCGTTGCCGGATTTGGTGAAAGAGATCGACACGATCGCAGCGTATCAAAATCGTTACGGTTTATTACCTATTGCCAAGGCAACACCGCTCCAAGCAACATTGGTTGCCGTGTAATGGCTGCACTACCGGCATTTCAGCAATACCAACTGGCGTTCACCGCGCATATTCGCGACCCTAAAGTACATGCCAAACCAGCGGGCGTAGCAAACCAACGCATGGCCGTGTACCGCCATGCTATTTTCAATAATTTTTTCAATATCGTGTCAGCTTGCTTCCCGGTATGCCAGCAGGTGTTGGGGGTACGCGCATGGAAAAAACTCATACGTCGCTATGTCGCAGCACATGCAGCCAAAACACCTGTGTTTAGAGAAATCCCCGAATCGTTTGTGGCATGCTTGGCCAGCATGGAAGATGTGCCCGCCAATATCAAAGCATTGGCACATTACGAATGGGTAGAGTTAGCAGTGAGTCACCTGCCGGCATCTAACTTGCCGCTGAGTGTGCAACACGATCTACTTGATGAAATACCGCTGCTTGCACCCCACCAGCTACTGGCTTATGACTACGCTGTGCACAACATTTCACGCCAATTTATTCCGAGAGACATCACGCCTACGTACCTACTGGTATTTCGAGATCCACACTTTGCGGTGCAGTTTATTGAACTGAATGCAGTCACGTTTCGATTATTAAGCATACTTAGCAAACAAACATTTACAGGAAGACAAGCGCTGACCATACTCGCAGAAGAGCTAGGGCAAACCGATGCGCAAGTCATCATTCAATTTGGCACAGGCATTTTGCATGATTTGCTGACACAGCAAGCATTGCTAGGTTCCACGACTAGTAACGCCAACGCCACCTAGATCTAACCTTTAACGACCTCTATACAAAAAAAAGCCAGCATACGCTGGCTTTTCATACTGATATGGCTTACTTAATCACCAAACAATGTGGATGCTCTATCATCTGCTTGGGCAATAATGCTTTGTTTACTCGCGTCGTCCATATCCCACCAAGCTTGAATCTCTTCTATGGTGCGGTAACAACCTAAACATAAACCACTTAAATCATCCATGCTGCATACACCAATACAAGGTGATGCTACCGTTTGCTCACTCATCATGCTGCCTTTAACTTAATACGCCGTGGCAGTTTTTATACTTTTTGCCAGACCCACAAGGGCAAGGGTCATTGCGGCCTACTTTAGCGCCATCACGTACAACGGGCTGACCACTCGCTAGCTGTGCTTCTTCATCTGCACTCGGATTCGCTAATGCCTCATCATAATCAGCATGTTGGTATTGCACGTTTTCTACTTGTGCTACTGGTTCAACAGCCTCTACATCTTCTTGCGTACGCACCTGTACCAACATCGTAATACGTGTCACTTCACTTTTTACAGTATTCAGTAAGCCTTCAAACAATTGGAAAGCCTCGCGCTTATATTCTTGTTTAGGATTTTTTTGCGCATAAGAGCGTAAGTGAATCCCCTGACGCAAATGATCCAAAGCGGCCAAGTGCTCACGCCAGTGATTATCTAAACTTTGCAACATGACAGAACGCTCAAAGTTACGGATATTCTCAGGGCCTGCTAATACCTCTTTCTCGGCATAGGCTTTATCTGCGGCCTCAAAGATACGCTCACGCAAGGTTTCTTCATGCAGGTCTGGATTCTCTTCTAACCATGTTGCAATTGGCAAATCTAAACCGGCGTCTGCAAACAAATTCTTTTCTAAGCTAGACACATCCCACTGCTCTTCTACACTGCCTGGCGGCACATAGGTTTCAAACACGCTGTTCAACACATCATGACGCATGGCCTGAATCGTTGCGCCTACATCATGCGCTTCTAACAATTCATTGCGTTGCTCGTAAATCACTTTACGTTGATCATTGGCCACATCATCAAATTCCAACAACTGTTTACGAATATCAAAGTTACGGCCTTCTACTTTACGTTGGGCATTCTCAATAGCACGCGTCACCATCGAATGCTCAATCGCTTCTCCTTCTGGCATATTCAATCTGGCCATAATGGCAGACACACGCTCGCCGGAGAAAATACGTAATAATTGATCGTCTAACGATAAATAGAAACGGCTAGAACCAGGGTCACCTTGACGACCGGCACGACCACGCAACTGGTTATCCACACGACGCGATTCATGACGCTCCGTACCGATAATATGCAAGCCACCTGAAGCCAGCACTGCATCATGACGTTGTTGCCACTCTGCTTTCAATTGCTCTGCTTTGGTTTGCTTTTGCGCTTCACTCAAGTCGGCATCTTGATTCACTGCGTGAATCGCCGCTTCCGGATTGCCACCCAACACAATGTCTGTACCACGGCCCGCCATATTGGTCGCAATGGTAATCACGCCCGGACGGCCCGCTTCGGCCACAATATGCGCTTCACGCTCATGCTGTTTAGCGTTCAATACTTGGTGCTCTAGTTTGGCTTTGGTCAGTAAATTAGAAATTAACTCAGAGTTTTCAATGGAGGTAGTACCCACCAGCACTGGCTGACCTTTTGCCTGACACTGTTTAATATCTTCAATGACCGCATTGTATTTTTCCATCGCTGTGCGATACACCTTGTCCATTGCATCTTTACGTTGCATCGGGCGATGTGTTGGCACTACCACGGTCTCTAAGTTATAAATTTGATTAAATTCATAAGCTTCAGTATCCGCCGTACCTGTCATGCCACTTAGTTTGGCATACATGCGGAAATAATTTTGGAAGGTGATTGAAGCTAAGGTTTGATTCTCCTTTTGAATCGCAACGCCTTCTTTCGCCTCCACTGCTTGGTGTAAACCATCAGACCAGCGACGTCCCGGCATCATACGGCCAGAGAACTCATCCACGATAATCACTTCATCATCACGTACCACATAGTGCTGATCTTTATTGAATAGGTTTTGCGCACGCAATGATGCGTACAAATGATGTACCAAGGTAATATTGGCAGCTTCGTATAAACTTGAGCCTTCTGGCAATAAACCTGAGCTAGTTAAGATTTGCTCAGCATGCTCGTGACCTGCTTCACTCATGGTCACTGTTTGGGCTTTTTCATCCACCCAATAGTCGCCTTCACCCTCTTCTTCTTTTTGCGCTGTCAGCTGTAATGCTACGGCGTTAATTTGGTGATACAAATCAATACTGTGTTCAGCTTGACCAGAAATAATCAATGGCGTACGCGCCTCATCAATTAAAATCGAGTCCACTTCATCCACTAACGCATAACTTAACGTGCGCTGTACACGCTCTTCGCGACTAAACACCATATTGTCACGCAGGTAGTCAAAGCCAAACTCGTTATTGGTGCCGTAAGTGATGTCCGCAGCATACGCTTGTTGTTTCACATCATGCGGCATCTGCGATAAGTTAATGCCAACGGTTAAACCAAGGAAATTGTAGAGCTTACCCATCCACTCCGCATCACGCTTGGCGAGGTAATCGTTGACGGTCACAACGTGTACGCCTTTACCAGTCAATGCATTCAAATACGTAGGCAATGTAGCGACTAAGGTTTTACCTTCACCGGTACGCATCTCCGCAATTTTTCCTGCGTTCAGCACCATGCCGCCAATCAACTGCACATCAAAATGACGCATACCTAAAGCACGACGACTGCCTTCGCGCACAACGGCAAACGCCTCTGGCAACAATTGCTCTAGCGTTTCGCCTTGTTGATAACGTTGTTTAAACTCTTCTGTTTTTGCACGTAATGCATCATCTGATAATGCTTCGATAGTAGGCTCTAAGGCATTAATGTCTTTAACTGCTTGGCTGTATTGTTTAATCAGCCTCTCATTACGACTACCGAAAAATTTTTTGAACAACGTGGATAACATGAAGAGGCACCAACTTTCCGTAAGGACGGAAACCTAAAAAATAGTGTTAAATTAAAATATTGATATACAGATGGGGATTAAATTAATAATTTCAAATTCATTGCGTTTTTCTCATTACGCTGATTAGCCTGCGCTTCTGTTTAAGTATTGGCGCGGGTCTAAAGCATTACCGTTTAAACGTATTTCATAATGCAAATGTGGGCCGGTAGATCGGCCAGTATTGCCCACTAGCGCAACTTGCTGACCTTTGACCACGCGATCCCCCACTTTCACTATAATTTTGGAGGCATGGGCATAGCGTGTTTCTAATCCTGAACCATGCTGAATCTTTACAATATTACCATAATCCGGCGTTTGCTCTGCGGCTGTCACAATTCCGTCAGCTGCGGCCAGAATCGGCGTGCCAGTATCCGCCGGAAAATCCAAGCCTTCATGAAACGCTTTGTGTCCGTTAAATGGATCGATACGCCAACCATAGCTGGAAGAGTTGTAGCCAGCGCGCACTGGGCTACTGTTAGGCAACATGTCTTTCAACACACTCTGCTGCAAGATTTTTGCTTCAATCACGCTTTGGTATTCATCCCGGGCATCTACGGTATTCATCAATTCTTCAATCGCCGCGATCAAGTCTGACTCAGACATAGGTTTTTCATGTATTAACGGACCACCACGGTTCGGGTCCAACACTTGAGGCGTCTGTTCAGTTTGTGGTGTTTGTTGAGGCTTCTCACCGGCCAGTTTCGCTAGGCGTTGGTTCTGTGCATCCAAACGCATAATGCGCGCTTGTAACTCGCCGATTTGTTTGGCATACGCATCCAAATGGCTTTGTGATGAAAGGATAGTCCCCTTTAAATGCGGGGGCAACATGGCTTTAACGCCTTGCTCTTTAATGGTTTGCTTGGGGGTCAGAAATAGTAAAATCATCAACACTGGTAATAACACCAGTGCAGCCACCAAACTCCCTGCTTGCCATGCATTTAAGCTCTTGGCTTTTGCCATTTTGTTTGAAACTAAGATAATATTCATTGCTACCTATTGCCTCTGTAACGTTATGCATAAATTGAATGCGATTTTTGGTCAACACAACCAACTGAATCAACTCACGCAACAAGCGGGAGAGAAGGCGCTCATCAATGCGTTTTGGCTAACGTCTGTGCCCGATTTTTTAGCGGATCACAGTACTGCCAATATACTCAATGATGGCGTGCTAACCGTCTTTGCGACCAATGCCAGCGTTGCAAGTAAAATCAAACTTATGCAAGCTAGCCTATTGAAAGCATTGGAAAATTCCCAAAAAACAATTGGCCAATTCAAGCATTGTAAAGTTACTGTAATTAAGGTGAAAGTGCAAGTAAAATCTACCCCTAAACCACGCACCAAACGCGCAATCAAACTCAGTTCATCTGGCGCGCAACATTTGAATCGCTATGCCAATACGATTGCAGGCACCCCGCTTGGTGACATCCTGAAAAAACTGGCCGCCAAAAGCAGCGAGTAACGCTCACCCTGCTGCAGATGCGGACCAGTCCAAATACTCACCAACACTCGTATTCTTCTTGCAATTTGTATCCAAAAATCCGTTGGTTGTCGCGCTAGTTGTTTAGTGCCATAATGAAATCGGTTGTTACATAATTCTTACAATTTCTTACAACTGGTTAGCAATTAATTAAGCATTTCAATTACGTTTCAAATTTACAACGATAAATTAGGAGAAGTCATGTCAGTCGCTTTAATGATTGCCATTGCTGCAGCTGTATTAGCAGTACTGTATGGCGTAGTAATGAGTAAATGGATTTCGGGGTTACCAGCAGGCAATGCGCGCATGCAAGAAATTGCAGGCGCGATTCAACAAGGAGCAGCCGCCTATTTAGCACGTCAATATAAGACAATTGCTATTGTGGGCGTGGTACTGGCTGTGTTGATTGCAATATTTTTAAATGTGAATACCGCAATTGGTTTTGTCGTCGGCGCCATTCTTTCCGGCGCTTGTGGCTTTATTGGTATGAATGTCTCTGTGAAAGCCAATGTGCGCACCGCACAGGCAGCCACCAATGGCATTGGGCCTGCATTAGATGTAGCCTTTAAAGGTGGTGCCATCACTGGCATGTTAGTAGTAGGCTTAGGCTTACTAGGCGTAGCCGGTTTTTATATGTATCTGGGCGCAGAAAATGCAACCGATCTTAACCCATTGATTGGATTGGCCTTTGGCTCATCATTAATTTCAATCTTTGCGCGTTTAGGTGGCGGTATATTTACCAAGGGTGCAGACGTGGGTGCAGACTTAGTGGGCAAAGTGGAAGCGGGGATTCCGGAAGATGACCCACGCAACCCTGCAGTGATTGCCGATAACGTCGGTGACAACGTGGGCGACTGTGCCGGGATGGCCGCCGACTTGTTTGAAACGTATGCGGTGACCTTAATTGCGACGATGGTACTCGGTGGCTTAATGGCGGCAGAAGCAGGTGCCAACGCCGTGATCTATCCACTGCTATTGGGCGCGGTATCGATTGTCGCCTCTATCATCGGCTGCTTCTTTGTGAAAGCCTCACCAGGCATGAAAAACGTGATGCCTGCACTTTATAAAGGCTTAGCCGTTGCAGGCGTGTTGTCACTGATCGCCTTCTACTTTGTCACACAGCACCTATTTCCCGAAGGCATCACGTATGGAGACAAAATAGTTACTAGCCAAGCATTATTTGGCGCTTGTGCCGTAGGTTTAATCTTAACAGCCGCATTGGTATGGATTACGGAGTACTACACCGGTACTGATTACGCACCGGTGAAGCACGTAGCCCAAGCATCTACCACTGGTCACGCAACCAACATTATTGCAGGCATTGGTGTGTCCATGAAATCTACGGCATGGCCTGTATTGGCAGTGTGTCTCGCCATTTACACCTCTTACCATTTGGGTGGTTTATATGGTATTGCTATTGCCGCTACTGCAATGTTGAGCATGGCTGGTATTGTGGTGGCACTAGATGCCTATGGCCCCATTACCGATAACGCTGGCGGTATTGCTGAAATGGCAGAACTCCCAAGTAGCGTGCGTGATGTGACAGACCCGTTGGATGCAGTAGGCAATACCACTAAGGCTGTGACGAAAGGGTATGCGATTGGCTCTGCTGGCTTAGCCGCGTTGGTATTGTTTGCCGATTACACGCATAAACTACAAGGCGCAGGTATTGATGTGAAGTTTGACTTGAGCGATCCGATGGTCATCATTGGTTTATTCATCGGCGGTTTGATTCCATTCTTATTTGCTGCGATGGCGATGGAAGCTGTTGGCCGTGCTGCTGGCGCAGTGGTGGAAGAAGTGCGCCGTCAGTTCCGCGATATCAAAGGCATCATGGAAGGCACGGCCAAACCAGAGTACGGCAAAGCCGTGGATATGCTGACGACCGCTGCCATCAAAGAAATGATGATCCCTTCATTATTGCCGGTAGTAGCGCCAATTGCTGTAGGGTTATTGCTTGGCCCTGTAGCATTGGGCGGCTTACTAATGGGTACCATCGTCACTGGTTTATTTGTCGCCATCTCCATGTGTACTGGTGGTGGTGCTTGGGATAACGCCAAGAAATATATCGAAGATGGTCATCATGGCGGTAAAGGTTCTGATGCGCATAAAGCAGCGGTAACTGGCGATACAGTGGGTGACCCCTACAAGGATACTGCGGGTCCAGCAGTGAATCCACTAATTAAAATTATTAACATTGTGGCGCTACTGATCGTGCCGCTGTTGCATGTGTAGTCTATTTTTCTCGTAATAAAAAAGGCAGCTTAAGCTGCCTTTTTTATTGCTGTATCTTCAGATGAAGTACACAGGATTAGAACGCTGGTTTTACTTCCGCTGTGTTGTAGCGTGCAACGCCATCCATAATTTCTTTATGCGCCTCTTCAATGCCTTCCCAGCCTTCAATTTTCACCCATTTGCCTTTATCCAAATCTTTGTAATGTTCAAAGAAATGAGAGATCATTTCCAAACGCCATGGTGAAACATCTTTATAGGTTTTTTGATAAGCATATAGACCACAGACTTTTTCCACAGGCACTGCGAGCAATTTTGCATCGCCACCAGCTTCATCCGTCATGTTCAACATACCCAATGCACGGCAACGCACTACTACACCTGGTAACAAAGGCACAGGCGTAATCACCAATACATCTACCGGGTCTCCATCATCTGCTAAAGTGTGAGGGATATAACCGTAGTTACATGGGTATTGCATAGAAGTACCCATAAAGCGATCCACAAAAATCGCACCACTCTCTTTATCGACTTCGTATTTTACAGGGTCACCCTGCATAGGAATTTCGATAATAACGTTAAAATCATTAGGAAGATCTTTGCCAGACGGCACTAAATTGAGCGACATGTTAAATAGAACCCGTGATTGAGAAAAATAAAAGCGGAATTATAGGCGAAATTTGTTGCTAGATTATTGCCAATCTTCATCTTTACTGGGCTTTATTGGATTTTATCCAAACATCCCAGCCTTTTTTAAGCAAAACAGCCATTACTAAGCATGCTAAGCCCAGCAATGTAATCAAGCCTAGGTGGTGTTGAATGATACCAAGGTGCCCAAAATAATAACCGGCTAACACGCACACTAGCACCCACACTAAGGAACCGATGACGCTTGAATAGAAAAATCGATGCAATTGCATATGAGATACGCCCGCAAGAAATGGCGCAAGCGTACGAATGACCGGTAGAAACAAAGAGAAAATAAAGCTTTTTTCACCATGTCGCTCAAAAAATTGACGCGTTTTTTTCAGCGCAGATTCATTCGGCCATGCTAGATACCGTGTGAATAATGCATGACCAACCGTGTTTCCCAGATAGTATCCCAATAGACTGCCTAGTACGGCAGCTGATACTAGGACAACCAATAGTAGAATTAGGCTAAGTTGTGAGGCTGCCCACACTGCGCCGCATACAAATACAAAAGGATTGCCAGGTAAGAAAAATAACGGCAGCACGCCCACTTCCAAAAAAACAACTGAGAAGACAATCAAATAAATCCAACCGGAATACATGCCTACCAAGGCCGGCAGATGTGCATCAAAGTTGGTGATCAGCTGCCAGAGTTGCACGCTATGTGACCGCTCTACATTCCGCCAATACAGCCTCTGGCGTAAGTTTGACCGCGCAATAGATTAACAGTGGAATAATGATGACTTCATCTAACTGACCAATCACAGGCAGAAAATCTGGAATCAAATCAAACGGTAACAGCAAATAACCAATGGCCAACCACAATAACGCTTTTGCTAATGCAGGCGTTTGTGGATGCTGTTGTAAGCGCCGATAGAAATCAAACTCAGCCTTGAGTTTACCTGCGATTTCTTTTAGGCGCTGTAGCATGAATAATTAAGCAGGTAGCGGCTGACCGGTAAGTTTTTCAAACGCTTCCAGATATTTATCAGAAGTACGTTTGGCAACATCGTCAGGCAACGCTGGGGCTGGTGGGGATTTGTTCCAGCCCATGCTTTCTAACCAATCACGTACATATTGTTTATCGTAACTGGGTGGGTTACTACCCACTTGATAACTTTCCAGTGGCCAGAAACGTGATGAATCGGGTGTCAGCACTTCATCCATCACATGCAGGACGCCCTTCTCATCAAGCCCAAATTCAAATTTGGTATCGGCGATGATAATGCCCTTGGTCAGCGCATACGCGGCGGCTTCTGAATACAATTGAATAGCGACTTTAGCCACTTCTGCCGCACGTTCAGCACCAATCAAATCAGCACATTGCGCCAACGTAATATTCTCATCATGCTCACCTACTGCCGCTTTGCTTGAAGGTGTAAACAAGGGTGTCGGCAATTGTGAAGCCTCTTGCAAGCCTGTAGGCAATGCAATGCCGCACACTGTACCTTTGGCTTTATATTCTTTCCAGCCACTGCCTACTAAATAGCCACGTACAATCGCTTCAATCGGCAAAGGTTTAAGCTTTTTTACCACCACGGCCCTGCTACCTAATTGCGCTTTATCTTCTGGTGTCGACACCACATCATCAGGGTCAATACCGGTTAAGTGATTAGGTACAACATGTGCCAGCTTTTTAAACCAGAAGTTAGCCATTTGCGTCAACATGGCCCCTTTGTTCTGAATCCCGGTCGGTAAAATCACATCAAATGCAGACAAGCGGTCTGTACTAATTAGCAACATGGTGTTTGCGTCTATATCGTAAATATCACGCACTTTGCCTTGATGAATGCGTTTAAGACTGCTGAGACTGGTATTCAGTAATGGTGATGTCATGATGAGTGATTTAGCAAGAAAGAACGTTATTATAAATTGCGCATGGCTTTGAAGCTATTTTTTTACAGTGCTGATGTGTTCACTTGTGGCGCGCCAATCTGAATCACCTTAAGCGAGTTTGTCCCACCCAAGGTGCCAAAGGGCTCACCATAGGTCACCAACACTTCATCTCCTGTATGTACCAGTTGCGCTGCTGTCAGCACAGACTCGATATCCGAGAATATTTCATCTCGACTGCGGTCTTGCTGGCAAATCGCAAATGGGAACACATTTCGGTGCAATGTCAGCTTACGACGCGCGTGTAAATCGGGCGACATGGCGTAAATAGGTACGGCACAATCTGCACGCGATAACCACTGTGCAGAGTTGCCAGAGACGGTAAGCGCTACAATCGCTTTGACGCGATAGTTACGCGCAGTAAACACAGCAGCGGCGGCAATCGCTTCATCCACGCGGTGATGCTCATGCGCTCTTCGCTCAATATGATGCATACTTTCGTATTCTTTTTCGGCTTCCAAGCAAACGCGGTCCATCGCCTCTACCGTTTCCACAGGGTAATTACCACTAGCTGTTTCAGCAGACAACATCACAGCATCGGTGCCATCCAGCACAGCATTGGCGACATCTGACACTTCTGCACGGGTAGGAATTGGATTGTGGATCATGGATTCCATCATTTGTGTGGCCGTAATCACCAACTTATTACGGGCTCGTGCTAAGCGAATAATGCGTTTTTGCAAGCCAGGCACTGCGGCATCTCCAACCTCAACACCCAAATCTCCGCGTGCCACCATCACCACTTCAGAAGCATCGATAATGGATTCCAAGTGCTCAATCGCCTCGGCCCTTTCAATTTTAGCCACCAAACTGGCATGCCCACCGGCTTTTTGTATGAGCGTGCGTGCACGCGCCATGTCTGCTGCGTTTTTAGGGAAAGAAATAGCAATGTAATCCGCATCGAGCGCAACGGCCGTTTGAATATCCGCAATGTCTTTGGCCGTGAGCGCCTCAGCCGCCAAACCGCCACCTTGCAGGTTAATGCCTTTGTTGTTAGAAAGCTCGCCGCCGGCCAGCACCACGCAGTAAATTTGATTGCCGCGTACGCGATTCACTTCCAGCGTGATGCGTCCATCGTCTAGCAACAAAACAGTGCCTTCTTTCACCTCACGTGGCAGGTTTTGATAGTCCAATCCGACACGTTGCTGATCTCCCTGCGCACAGTCGGCATCCAGCACAAACAAGTCGCCACTTTTGAGCGTGACGCTTTGATGCTCAAATTTACCGATGCGTACTTTAGGCCCTTGCAGATCACACAGCACGCCCACATGCAGCTGCATTTTCTCTGCAATAGCCCGCACCAGCGCGGCACGTTCCATGTGCGACTCAGCAGTACCGTGGGAAAAATTGAGTCGCACCACATTGACGCCAGCACGTAATAAACGGGCTATCTTTTCCTCGGAAGCACTTGCCGGCCCCAAGGTTGCTACAATTTTTGTTTTTCGTTGCATAGTCGTATTCCCAAAAGCCAAAAGGGAAGTAACATGACTTCCCTTATTTGACCAGTATCTTTGCATTTAGATTCGCTACATTTGACGCATGTGCTCTTTATGTTGCTTTAGCATCAAACACACGCTTCAATGACAGGCACCTAGATAGATGCGTTAAACAGACTCGGCGAAATCTAAATCCTCCATTTGGATAATTCTGACAGGCGCTTTGTATTTTGAAATATGCTGCACCAACCGTATTAAATTAGAAGTATATCCATACTCATTATCGTACCAACTCACAATTTTGACAAAGGTTGGATCAAGCATAATGCCTGCGTCAGCATCAAAAATACTGGCGGCAGGCGCACCGCGAAAATCGGTAGAGACTACTTTTTCATCGGTGTAAGCCAGCACACCTTTAAGATGCGTGTCTGCCGCAGTTTGCATGGCCTCACAAATGGCCTCATAAGTAGTAGGCTGTTCTAGCTCAATCGTTAAATCCACAACAGACACATCTGCCGTCGGCACACGCATGGCCATCCCGGTCAGTTTTTTATTGAGTGCAGGAATCACTTTACCCACCGCTTTTGCCGCGCCAGTACTCGACGGAATGATATTTTCAAATACACCGCGGCCACCACGCCAGTTTTTGTTGGAGGTACCGTCTACGGTTTTTTGGGATGCCGTTGCTGCGTGAATGGTCGTCATCAAGCCACGCTTAATGCCAAAGGCATCGTGCAGCACTTTGGCAATAGGTGCCAATGCATTGGTGGTACAAGAGGCGGCGGAAACAATGGCCTCCCCTTTATAATCTGCATGGTTCACGCCATACACAAACATAGGCGTGTCATCTTTACCTGGCGCTGACTGCACCACTTTTTTTGCGCCTTGCTGAATGTGGGCTTGGCAAGTCGCTTGCGTTAAGAACACGCCGGTGCACTCTACTACTACGTCCACACCGGCAGCTGCCCAAGGAATATTGGCAGGGTCACTTTCGGAAGAGAGGCGTATTTTCTTGCCGTCCACTACCAAGAACTCGCCCTCAAAATGCGCATCGTATTGAAACCGCCCATGCACAGAGTCGTACTTCAGCATATAGAGCATGTATTCAGGGGCTTCGATACCGTTAATCGCAACAATATCGATGTCGCTGAACTCTTCTTCATTCATCACCGCACGTAAAAACATGCGGCCAATGCGCCCAAATCCATTAATACCTACACGTACAGCAGCCATGATTGGTTCTCCAAAACATTCAGCATTACTACGGTTTAAGCAACTTTAATGCTAGATTCAAAAAAAATAGCCTCTATTGAGGCTATTTCAATATCAGGATTGTAAATTGCGTGAATGACACTCTAATGAATGAGTGCAAAAATTGAAGTAAGTTCGCAACAATTTTATACTGATGACTGGCTACGCTGCTCTAAAATTTCTACCGCGGGCAGTTTTTTACCTTCTAAAAACTCCAAAAATGCCCCTCCTGCGGTAGAGATATAACTGACTTTATCGTACATATCGTACTTCTGGATCGCAGCAATGGTATCGCCACCACCCGCAAGGGTAAAGGCTTTGGTGGTTGCAATGGCATTGGCAATGGTTTTGGTGCCAGCGCCAAATTGGTCAAATTCAAACACCCCTACCGGGCCATTCCACACCACAGTACCGGCGTTCATAATAATGTCCGCCAGCGCTTGTGCAGACTTTGGTCCAATGTCAAAAATCATGTCATCGGCTGCAACATCGGCTGCATTTTTTAATACAGCAGGTTCATTGGCATCAAACTTTTTACCACAGACGACGTCCTCAGCAATCGGAATTGTTGCACCACGATTGGACATTTTTTCCATTAATGCCTTAGCAATGGGCACTAACTCATCTTCATTCAGTGATTTTCCGATTTGTTTTCCAGAGGCTTTTAAGAACGTGTTGGCAATGCCGCCACCCACCACCAATTGATCTACTTTTTCGGACAGGCTTTCTAGTACCGTGAGTTTGGTAGACACTTTACTGCCGCCAACAATCGCTACCATTGGACGTGCTGGACTCAGTAGTGCTTTGGTCAGCGCTTCCAACTCTTCTGTCAGCAGAATACCCGCGCAGGCTACCGGGGCAAACTTGGCAATGCCATGGGTAGAGGCTTCTGCACGGTGCGCAGTACCAAATGCATCCATGACAAACACATCACACAAGGCCGCATATTTCTTAGCCAGCTCATCATTATTTTTCTTTTCACCTACATTAAAGCGACAGTTCTCGAGCAGAATGAGTTGCCCATTTTCAACCGTCAAGCTATCTTCAGGGGCGTTGGGCGCGAGCCAATTTTTGACTAAACGCACTGGTTTCCCCAATTTGGCAGCCATCACATCCGCCACTGGCTGCAAGGAGTTCTCTTCAGAGTACACACCTTCTTCCGGACGACCTAAGTGCGAAGTCACCATGACTTTGGCCCCGGCTTTCAACGCAAACTCAATGGTCGGCATCGATGCAGCAATACGCGCATCCGATGTGACTTTACCATCGGCCACGGGGACATTTAAGTCGGCACGGATAAAGACGCGCTTACCTTTTAAGTCTAAATCCGTCATTTTGATGAACTGCATGATGTACTCCTAACATGTGAAGCAACGCATTTGCCGCTGCGAGATAGTCGATGAAGCAAGAAAGATGCGAGATACCGTGAGGCATCTCGCTTTTACCGCTATTTTGAAATATGTTGTACTAAACGCATCAGGTTGCAGGTGTATCCGTATTCATTGTCATACCAACCGATGACTTTGACAAACGTGCTGTCCAGCATAATGCCAGCATCGGCATCAAACACGCCAGCTTCCGGGCTGCCACGAAAATCCGTAGAAACGACTTTATCACTGGTATACCCAAGTACACCTTTCATTTCACCTTCCGATGCCGCTTTCATGGCGGCACAGATGGCTTCATAGGTAGTTTCTACATTCAATTCAACCGTTAAATCCACTACGGAAACATCCGCGCTTGGCACACGCAACGCCATCCCGGTCAGCTTTTTATTCAGCGCTGGAATGACCTTGCCTACTGCTTTGGCTGCGCCAGTGCTGGAAGGAATAATATTCTCGAACACGCTACGGCCACCGCGCCAATCTTTTTTAGAGGTGCCATCTACCGTTAATTGCGAAGCTGTAGCCGCGTGCACTGTGGTCATCAAACCACGCTTGATGCCAAAGCTGTCATTCAACACTTTGGCTAGCGGCGCCAAGCCATTGGTGGTACAGGAAGCAGCAGAAATCACCGCCTGCCCTTGATACTCTTGATGATTCACGCCGTAGACATACATCGGCGTGTCGTCCTTACCCGGTGCAGATTGCACTACTTTTTTGGCACCACGCTTCAGGTGAGGACTACATGTATCTTGTGTTAAAAACGCACCGGTAGACTCGACCACGACATCTACACCACCAGCCGCAGTCCAATCAATGTTGGCGGGATCACGCTCAGCAGTCAGGTATATCTTTTTATCGTTGACTAACAAGTGTCCGTTGTCTGCTTCTACCTTTGCGTTAAAGCGTCCATGTACAGAATCATATTTCAGCATGTACATGATGTATTCAATGTCATACGAACTATTAATAGCCACTATCTCAATATCACCAAACTCTGCTTCTAGAACTGCTGCACGCAATACCATACGACCGATACGGCCAAAGCCGTTAATACCAACACGAACCCCCATAATGACCCCTAACATTGCTTTTTTAATGAACTACTTTACTTACGCTCAGTTTACCAAATAATGGTGCGCTCTTACAGAGGCCCTTTTGGGTAATACCAAGCTAAATCAAAGTACTATTCATGTTTTTGGCACGATTTAGCAGCATGAACTACATTTTTTTACAGTGTGCCTACAAGGTGATTGGAAAATGTGCATCGCTAGAATGGAAAACGTGTGATCAGCCGCACCCAGAATACGTTTGGTCGTAAGAGATGATGGTGGGCATACGCGGAAACATAACCGCACAACCATCATGAAAAAAGGCGTATGCCATATACGCCTTTCTCTCTTAGCAGTTGAATGAATTAACCTTTCAAGCTCTTGCTGACGATCTCAAATACATCATTCGACAAGTCTGGGGTATCTAGCACCGCTTGCAGTGCGGCTTGCATGTGCGACTGCAACGCTGGGGTATAGCGTTTCCATTCACGTAATGGCGTGACCATGCGCGCAGCGATCTGCGGATTAATCGCATTCAATTCAATAATCGCATCACGCAAGAAGGTGTAGCCTTTGCCGCTAGGGTCATGGAATTTAACCGGATTGTTAATAGCAAACGCGGTATATAAGGAGCGCACTCGGTTTGGATTCTTAAGGTTAAAGTCAGCATGGTTACGCAGCATGGTTAGGTCATCAAAAATCTGCGCACGATTGGCAATAGCCTGCAACGAGAACCACTTATCCACCACCAAAGGGTAATGTTTAAAACGCGCATAAAAGTCAGCCAAGGCTTCGGCACGTTGTGGCTGACTACTATCGGCTAGGCAAGCCAAAGCAGTCACGCGATCCGTCATATTATCTGCGGCATCGTAATGCGCTTTGGCAAGCGCCGCACAACCGGTACCGTTAGTAGAAGTAATTATCTCCAGCACAGCACTTTGCAAGGCACGGCGGCCCATGGCTTCTGGGGTAATCAAGAACTGGCCGGGATTACCATTGGCGTCATAAAGCGCTTTCAATGCCACTTTATGCGCACGTTTAATCTGATGAATAATCGCAGTACGCGCCGCATCAATGGCAGCAGGATCAATCACAGCCTGATGCTGACCTATTACGCCTATCATTGGTAAAGTCAACGCACGTGCTAGCAAGGCTTTGTCGCCCTTGCCTTCTAGCCCTTGCGCAACCAATGCACCAACGTCAGCCACATATTGCGAAATATCCGCATCTGGGTTGGCCATCACACGTTCAATCGTGCGCAACGCCAATGTTTGCCCGGCTTCCCATTTGTTAAAGCCATCAGTGTCGTGCACTTGTAATAGGCGCAAATCATCGTCACTTAAATCTGTCACCAACTTCACGGGTGCCGAGAACCTACGCAAGATAGAAGGCACAGGCTTAGCGGCAATGCCATCGAAAGTGAATGCTTGCTCACGCTCGGTGACTTCCAGCACGCGGGTGGGCAGAATTTCTTTTCCGGCTGCATCTAGCAGGCCTACGGCTACCGGAATATGCAGCGGTTGTTTATTGGTCTGCTCCGGCGTATCTGGCTGTGATTGCTGAAAGGTCAGCGTATAAAGTTGCTGTGCAGCATCGTAATCGCTGCTGACTTGTAGCGTTGGCGTACCCGCCTGCTTATACCAGCGGAAGAATTGCGACATGTCGCGGCCAGAAGCATCGGCCATGCATTGCACAAAATCATCGCAGGTGACTGCGTGGCCGTCATAGTGGTCAAAATACAAATCAGTCGCCTTGCGGAACGTCTCGGCACCCAGCAAAGTATGCTGCATGCGGATCAGCTCAGCGCCTTTTTCGTAAATGGTTTTAGTGTAAAAGTTGCTGATTTCTATAAATTGATCCGGCTGCACCGAGTGTGCCAACGGGCTGCCATCCTCTGGGAACTGCAAGCGACGTAAGCCGTTCACATCATCAATCCGCTGCACCGCGCGCGAATTCAAATCCGCACTGAACTCCTGATCACGGAACACGGTAAACCCTTCTTTCAAAGATAGCTGAAACCAGTCACGACAAGTCACGCGATTACCAGTCCAGTTGTGAAAGTATTCATGACCAATCACGCCTTCCACACTCATAAAATCGCTGTCGGTCGCAGTTTCTTGATGCGCCAACACCAGCGCCGTATTGAAAATATTGAGCGAGGTGTTTTCCATCGCACCCATATTAAAATCGCTCACCGCGACAATATTGAACAAATCAAGCTGGTACTCGCGGCCATACACATCTTCATCCCATTTCATGGATTTTTTCAGTGACGCCATCGCGTGGTCGCACTGCTTTTCATCGCCCGCACGCACATAAATATGCAAATCCACCTTGCGGCCCGTCATGGTCGTAAACGTATCCGCCACACGCTCCAAATCACCCGCCACCAACGCAAACAAATAGCAAGGCTTGGGGAAAGGGTCATGCCAGACCGTGTAATGCCGACCATCCGGCAAGCTACCAGCATCCTGCAAATTACCGTTTGAGAGCAACACCGGATACAACTTGGCATCCGCCTCAATGCGCACGGTAAACACACTCAATACATCCGGGCGGTCTTGATAATACGTAATGCGCCTAAACCCTTCCGCCTCACACTGCGTGCAATAGTTACCTTGCGATTGATACAACCCTTCCAGCGCCGTATTCGCCGCCGGATCAATCTCACTGACAATAGTTAGCGTAAATTCATTGCCTGGGTTCGCTATCGTCATCTGTCCATCAGCCACGGTATAGCCATCAAATAGTTGACCATTCATAGAGACCGAAACGATTGTTTGGTCATCACCATCCAACATCAGATTATTTGAAACACCAGCCGGATTCTTTACGTACTTCACTTCAGACGTGACAATAGTTTTACCTGGCAACAGGTTAAAACTCAAATTGACCTGCGTAGCTAAATATGGCGCAGGTGTGTAGTCTTTAAGGTAAATGGTTTTGGGTGCAACAGCGTTTTCGGTTCGCATAAGAATGACCTGAAAGAAATATAGTTGAATATTATAGGTGAGAGCAAGTATAGATGAATTGGTTTATTGCTTATTCCTTGAACAATTTATACTTAAGTTCGCTGTGCAGCTATTTCAAAGATTTTTGACAATTACATAATTTGATTTACAAAAAGCTGCTTGCTAACATGAATAAACTCAGCCATTCAAAACTATAACGCTCTAATAAATATTAGAACTTAGAAGTGATTTTCAAAGGGGAAAGTTGTGTATATAAAAGAACTGGGAATATCAAATTTCAAAAGCTTTGACTCTGCTCTATCCACTATTGTCTTTAATGTACCTGATGGCCAAACACTAGGAAGTGGTTTAAATATTTTAGTGGGAGAAAACAACACTGGTAAATCTACTGTATTTGAAGCAGTAGACTTTGTACGTAATAGCACTAGGAAAAGTATTGAAGCGATAAGAAATACTAACAACCCAAACTCAAATGTTTACGTAGACGTAACATTCACTGGTGACATTGAGCAAACTATAGAAGGATTTTCTCAAGACAATAAAAAAGCCATTTTTAGAAGTTATATTTATCAAAATCAGAATCAAGAGAACCTATTTAAGATTTGCAGAGACTCATCAGATATAAGTAAGCTAAAACTCTGGAATAACAACAATGGACAGTTTGCAAATGAATCAGGAATTGATGCACCCTTAAAAAAACTTTTTGAAACAAATTTTATTTGGGCAGATACAAACCCTAATGACGAAGTTGCATTTGGCGCCACTACGATTTGCGGGAATCTATTAAAAGAAATTGCAAACGGATTTACTCAAACCGCCGATTATGCAAATTATCAAGTGGCATTCAATCAGGCCTTTAACGATCCTAATTCCGGCTTAAGAGGGCAACTACAAGTAATTGAACAGCGTGTTCAGCAAATATTCACTCAGCAATTCGGGAGTGCATCAATAAGCTTTCATTTCGACGAGCTAAAAATAGATTCTTTTTTCAAAAATACGACAATTGTTGTGAATGATGGTGTTGAAACACCTATGCAAGAAAAAGGTAACGGGATGCAAAGAGCTGTCGCGCTTGCATTGATTCAGGTGTATGCCGAAGAATTAATCAGACATCCCGATAATGCTGCCCTTGAAAAGCCTTTTTTCTTGTTTATTGATGAGCCAGAAATATGCCAACACCCCAAAGCACAAGAAAAGCTATTAAGTGCTCTTTTAGAGATATCTAAAACTAAGCAAGTTTTTGTTACTACGCATTCGCCATATTTCTTATCAACTCCGTATTTAAAAAATTGTGGCTTACATATATTTAGCAAAATTGAGAATAGCTCAGTTGCTACATCAGCTAATTTGAATCCTATTCTGCCTTGGAGTCCAACTTGGGGAGAAATTAATTTCAAAGCTTATAAACTACCTACAATTGAGTTTCACAATGAGCTTTATGGGCATCTTCAAGAAAAGAATAATGCTTACACTGAAATTAATTTTGAAGAATGGATAATTAACAAAGGTGTTTTACAAAATAAAATATGGACACAAGAAAGAAATGGTATTGCTCAGGCTACTAGAAATGTGAGTTTACAAACTTTCGTCAGAAACAAAATTCATCATCCTGAAAATGTCACTATGCAAGCACATATCTATACAAGTGCAGAACTACAGCAGTCTATAGAAGAGATGATAAATCTAATTTTAGCTCCCTAGTTTTGCATGGCACGCTTAACTTGAGAGTTTGAAATTTTTAACCATAAAAAAACCGCTTCACAAGGAAGCGGTTTTTTATTTACAGCTACCGTTCTAAATTACAGAACAGATTTAACTGTTGCTACAACATTTTCAACTGTGAAGCCGAAGTGTTTGAACAGTGCGCCGCCTGGAGCAGATTCGCCGAAGGTATCGATACCAACTACTGCACCTTCCAAACCTACATATTTACGCCAGAAGTCTGGGTGAGCAGCTTCAACAGCCACGCGTACAACGCCTGGCGTTAATACGCTGTCTTTGTAAGCTTGGTCTTGACGGTCATATACGTTTGTAGATGGCATAGAAACCACACGTACTTTAGTACCGGCAGCATTCAATTCAGCAGCCGCTTTCACAGCCAAATCTAACTCTGAACCGTTAGCAATGATGATCACGTCTGCTTTACCTGCAACGTCAGAGAACACATAGCCACCTTTGCGGATTGCAGCAAAGTCTTTAGCATCGTGTTTAACGCCTGGCAAGTTTTGACGTGAAAGCACCAAGCTGGTTGGGCCTTCTGCACGTTCAACTGCTGCAACCCATGCAATGGTTGTTTCTGTCGCATCAGCTGGACGCCATACATCCATACGTGGGATGTAACGTAAGCCAGATGTGTTTTCTACTGGTTGGTGCGTAGGACCGTCTTCACCTTGGCCGATAGAGTCATGTGTCAATACGTAGATGACGCGTTGATGCATCAATGCAGACATACGCATGCCGTTTTTCATGTAATCAGAGAACATGTGGA
>Ga0123398_1035191_pt1 | contig 33761 bp, 38 predicted proteins | sample T5LHNO3metaT_FD_89926 | JGI IMG/M metagenome (GOLD analysis project Ga0123398, IMG submission 89926) | Methane-oxidizing artificial microbial communities from Washington, USA to study methane cycling - T5-LHNO3 metaT (Metagenome... | ecosystem: Engineered > Modeled > Simulated communities...
ACTTTTCCCTCGCCTATTTCAACGCTGGCTAAAAATCAGAGGTGCTACAGTGTGCATAAGTCAAAAAGTATGTGTGCATGGCAGACATACCAATGAAGCAACATCATTACTGGAGGTAAACCATGAAAGCCGGTGGAATAGATTCAAGCAGAATAGAATCCATGCTTGCGCAACTAAAGGCAGCAGCACAAGGCCCGCGTGTTGGGCAAGAGAATCCTATTGGTGGTGGGATAGGTATTCAAAAGTTAGATAGCCCACAATCGTCAACCAAAGTAAGCTTTACCGATGCATTGAAAGCATCGCTAGATCAAGTCAACCAAGTGCAGGTAGATGCAGAAAAATTAGGCAAAAACTTTGCCATGGGGGACGACAGCGTCAGCTTGTCAGATGTGATGATTGCCGGACAAAAAGCCAATATCTCGTTTCAGGCCACTGTGCAGGTGCGCAATAAATTAGTGTCTGCTTATCAAGATATGATGAATATGCAGGTGTAAAGTTATAGTCAAGTATTGATACAGGGCCTTAACCCTTGCTAGATTGGCTATGCGTACGTATCCAATCAGCAAACTCAGCTTCCGATATTTCACCCGCAGCAACTGCCAGCATGGTCAACACACAGGCGACATCATCTGCAGTCAGCACATACCCGTTCAGCACTAAAAACAGTTCCGTTGCAACAAACGCAGTACGCTTGTTGCCATCTAAAAACGGATGGTTCTTAGCCAGCCCCACACCATATGCCGCAGCTAACTCAGCATAATCGGGGGCTCCATATGCAGCCAAATTGGGTGCCCGCTGCATTGCAGACTCAAACATACCTTGGTCTCGTATACCAGCAATTCCGCCATGCTCAGCCAACTGCTCGTCATGTACTGCCAACATCACAGCACTATCCAACCAAACCCAGCCAGTCATTTAGCTAACTCGCGCAGTACATTACGTCGTGCTTTCATTATCTTGCGTGCGGCATCCATTTGCGTTTCAAAGTTTGCGTCATTCGGCGTAATCGCAATACCACCTGGCGTATCAGTTAAAAACACCGTATCGCCCTTCTCCAGTTTCAGCCTTGCCAATACCTCTTTTGGCAAAATCAACCCAACAGAATTACCAATTTGTGTGAGTTTAATACCTTGCATGTTGTGCTCCCAAAGTTATAACAAAAGTTATAATATAACAATTGTTATAACATAGCAAATTCAAGCGCTCATTGTATCTAGTGGGCTAGCCACACCCTGCCCACCTTTGTTCAACACATGCGTATAAATCATGGTAGTCGCTACATCGCTGTGCCCAAGCAACTCTTGCACAGTGCGAATATCGTAGCCGCCTTCTAACAAATGCGTGGCAAAGCTATGCCGCAGTGTATGAGGCGTAGCAAGTTTAGTAATGCGCGCTAAATTCACTGCTTTTTTTACTGCACGCTGTACAGTTTTTTCATCTGCGTGGTGTCGCCTAATCACTTTTGATAACGGATCTACCGATAACTTAATGGATGGAAACACATACTGCCAAGCCCAATCTTTACCTGCATTGGGGTACTTTTTATCTAATGCCATGGGCATAAACACTGCACCATGTCCTGCTGCTAAATCCTCTTGATGTAACGCTTTAACTTTAAGCAAATGTTGCTTTAATGGTTCAATCAATGACTTAGGCAACATGGTGACTCTATCTTTAAAGCCTTTTCCCTCACGCACTAAAATCTCACACCTTGCCAAATCCACATCTTTAACCCGCAACCGCAAGCACTCCATCAGTCGCAAGCCACTGCCATACAGCAAACTGACCAACAACCACATAGTCCCGTCTAAACGATTCAATAAAGCTTGTACTTCATCCCTGGTTAACACCACAGGTAATCGTTTAGGTGCTTTGGCCTGAGTCACGTTATCTAACCAAGGCAACTGAACACCTAGCACCTCTTTATACAAAAACAATATCGCACTTTTAGCTTGATTTTGCGTGCTGGCAGAAACATTACGTGTTACAGCCAAATGAGATAAAAAGGCCTCTACCTCCGCCGCACCCAAATCTTTTGGGTGACGCTTGCCATGATGCCAAATATATCGTTTAATCCAATCCACATAGGATTTCTCTGTGCGTAAGCTGTAATGTTTAACACGCATACGCGCAGCAACTTGCTCAAGTAACTTAGGGGGCTGAGATTCTGTAGGTGTATTTATCATATTGTTTTATTCTTTTTTAGGTGTGATAAAAATAGATTAACCATTGAATTAATGATGATAATACAAATTAAAAACAATATAGACACCTGTCCAACTATTTTTTATTGGACGTTTCTGGGGTCTACTTTACGTTAGCGGCTAAAGACATGAGTGTATTTACAATCATTGTTTTATCGCTTCTAGTCATCATTCTTTGGCTACCACCAGTTCTATGCGCGCGCGTACTCAAATACCGCTTGGGTGTGGAAATGTCGCGTTTGCTCTGGTTGGTTTTGCCATCACAGTTGCTTTTAACTATTGGGCTGGTCTTGCTTGCGCAATACACTGGCCTGCTTAATCCAGCGGGGTATGTTCTTGGAATCACTGTATTGGTCAGTTTTGGCGGTGCAATTGCAGTAGCTTTAGGTCACCGTGCCGCTAACCCATCATTCAAGCGGGACGCCTAACGGCGCCCCTTAATTCAAACGTTAGGTTCAGCAATTAATCGAAAGGTGAGAGCTAATGTGGCCGTTCAATAACAATCAAATGAAGACGAGTTGGAAATTTGACCAAGCAAGAAACGTTGCGACAGTAACAACAAAGAAAGTAATGCTCGAAAACCACCCAATATTAATGGCTGTGCATTATGAAGAAGATGATTCTTGGGCATTTACTTGCGGCACAACAAACGACTCTGAAGATCTAATGTTGGTTGGTATGGGTGAGGTTGTAGACCTTGACCCAACCTTAGCGTCTATCGCAGATTTACCGCCAGGCTGGAGTGCTGAAAGAACATCAGTAAAATCAAACTGGGTCCGCACCAAAGATGAGTAAACCTAACCCATCATTCAAGCGGGACGCGCTAAAGCGCGCCCCTTAATTCAAACGTTATGCGTTGTTGTGAATTGAGGGTATTTATTTGAAACCAATATTTGCCTCTGCGATTGTTGCTAGCCCTCTAATAGCTGCGCTTGTTTATATTTTGTTCTTTATTGCAGACACAAACTCGCAACCAAGTCACTCTGAAGCATCGGGAAGTTTCGCTTTATCTATCATCTTGGCTTTCCTTATTGGGTTAGTTTTCATTGTTTACCCATTCGTTAAAAACAGAGCAAAAAGTTCTTTGGCTTTCTTTATAGCCATCATTTTTTGCATCAGCATATTAATTGGCGCATTTACCGTACTTATCATGTTCGGTTTTAAAGAGTTTTATCTCCCCACAGTAGGTGCACTTATGCTGGCTTTGCCTAGCGTGCCAATATCAGCATTGTGGTGGTGGTTAGTTTCTATGCATAACCCATCATTCAAGCGGGACTGGCTAAAGCCAGCCCCTTAATTCAAACGTTAGGCTATTAATAGATACACACGGAAATGAAAAATATGCAATTAAATGAAATAGCTGAACTCGCGCTGAAAATTCGAGAAAAATACCATCTGTTGGAGAAAAAGCATCATGGAAGTGAGTGGACTATTGAAGAAGATGCACTGGCTTTCTTAACTGACGCTAGCTTAGTCGGTCGTCTCACTATGTCCCAGCAGGGACGCTGGCCATCTGGAGACGAAGACTTATCGCAACTCAAACACAAGCTTGGAGAAAGTGTCTGGTGGTTAATAGTGCTATCACAGCGAATGAACATTGACATTTGCGAGGTAGTGGAAACGTTTCTAAAGAATACAGAAGATAAGTTGAGCAATATTAAATAGTTTTTATGTTTATCAAAAACCATACTAATCAAAATTATGCCTAACCCATCATTCAAGCGGGACTGGCTAAAGCCAGCCCCTTAATTCAAACGTTAGCCAATTATGAAAATTGATTCTTTGCGATTACTGATTTTATGCTGGTTCACTCTTGGAGTTTTTACACTTATAGGTCATGTCGGCTGGAAAGACTGGCCGCCTGAAGCCATTGCTTATGCGCAATGGGTAGAATACAAAATTGACCCAAACCCTTTACCATTTCAATATCAGGCTTATTTCCCAAGCCTCATTATTTCAATTAGCGCAATGACGCTTCTATTTTTTCGTAATACTTACGGTAAATTTGTTCTACTAATTGGTTTAGTTCTCCATTTCTATTCTGAGCAGTCAAGCATACCAACCATTGCATCAAATGCTGAGCTTACCTTAAACTCTATTTTTTATTTATTAACAGGGGTTATTTTGGGCATTTCATTTACCAATTGGCTAACCCATCATTCAAGCGGGACTGGCTAAAGCCAGCCCCTTAATTCAAACGTTAGGGCAACCATGAGAAAGTCTGCGGAAATAGATGCTTTCGCTCTTTGTAGCAGCGCCCTTGTGGCTCCTGCTGTACTCGTCTTGTTTGGTCTAATTGGTGCATGGTCATCGAAGGCAAGTTTTTTCTCTGTTATCTTCTGGCAAGTCATTCTTGCTATTGAGTGCGCTGGAGCATATCTAGCTGTTTCATTGCCTATAGCATGGCTTTTATGGCGTCTTTTCCCTGCGTTTTGTACCAAACAGCCGCCTAATGTAGTTCCATTATTATTTGCCGTTGGCATATTTTTAATTTCGGTAAATGCCCGCTTTTTTGGCGTTACTTCTGTTGGCCCAATTGAACCAGAGATATTCAGCTTTATGGTTGGCGTAATTATGAATGCCATTGCCTTTGTGTGGTTACACCGTCGCGCCCTAACCCATCATTCAAGCGGGACGCCTAACGGCGCCCCTTAATTCAAACGTTGGGCATCAAGACAAAGGAGATAAGATGAAACAATTACTAGGTGTTGCTTTTTTAATGTTTTCTTGTGCAGTGCACGCGGATGCATGGCGAGATTGTGTTCCTAATTCTATAGGTCCAGGTGGTTGCGATTCAATCGGACCTGGGGGCGGTCAGTCAATTGGGCCAGGCGGTGGACAATCAATTGGGCCTGGGGGTGGCTTATCAATCGGTCCTGGTGGGGGACAATCCATCGGTCCAGGAGGCGGTCAATCAATTGGTCCCGGTGGTGGAAAAGCCTTAGACCGTGATAGAACAAGAGGCCTAAACACAGACACCATGCGTCCATACGACGACTATAGGAATAGATAATTGAAGCCTATTTTTTCAGTATTTAGGCGGCTGTTTGCTCGGAATCAAAAGGAGCAAGATTTTTCTAAGTTCTTTGGAGATATTCCGCAAACACGAAAGCAACAACTATTGCAAGATTGCGAAAAAAACGATGTTTCAATCTATATTGATAACCCGTCCGAACAGTCCTCTGGCATTTATGCAGAGCTTCGAGGGGTTGCCTCTGAGGCTGAACTAGAACAACGTCTAAATGCAAAAAAAGCTATTGGTCAGTCAAATCAAGCCAATACGATAGCGGTCATTGCTCTTATTGTTTCAATCTTCGCCTTAGTGAAGTCGTTCCTATAAAAATGCCCAACCCATCCATCAAGCGGGACGCGCTAAAGCGCGCCCCTTATGTCAAACGTTAGATTTATTAACAATCAAAGTGAATTATGTCATCTGAAGAAAAAGTCAAAGGCCCTGCCTCGTATTTCCCTTCGATAGAGAAAAAGTACGGTCAGCCTATTGCGCATTGGTTATTGCTTGTGGGCAATCTGAAAGATATGAAGCACATGGAAATGGTTAACTGGCTTAAAACAGAACATAAAATGGGGCATGGGCATGCCAATGCAATCGTCGCTTATGCGCTTGCAAATCAAATAAAGTAACAATGTCTCCATCCATCTAACCCTTCATTCAAGCAGTATGCCTAATGGCGCACGTTAATTTTGATGTTAGGGTTTACAATCTAAACACCATTTATCAAGGAGATAGCAATGTCAAATGAAGGGTATCACGAACCAATCAGTGAGCTTACGGATGAAACCAGAGATATGCACAGGGCTATTACATCACTTATGGAAGAGCTAGAAGCAGTGGATTGGTACAACCAAAGGGTTGATGCGTGCAAAAATAAAGACTTAAAAGCGATTCTTGCACATAATCGAGATGAGGAAAAAGAACATGCAGCAATGGTGCTTGAATGGATCAGACGGCAAGACCCTAGTTTTGATAAACAACTAAAAGATTACTTGTTTACAGAAAAACCAATAGCACATAAATAAAATGCCTAATCCATCATGCGAGCAAATTACTCCATGCTAACTGGGCATATTTTATCAGCTCAAAAGCTGGGTGGTATGACATAGGTGACTGCATGCCTCAGTATCAATAAAGGCCTTAAATGTGGTCAAACTGTTTCGCAGTTAGACGCATCAAGCGCAGCCGAATGATGCGGTTTAGATGATAGGAAGCGTTATGACAAAGTATTTGGTAGCTATACACCGCCCTAACGACTATGACCCATACGTTGCAGAAGATGAGGCCATGTCACGCGATATCGACGCACTTAACGTTGAGATGGTCACTGCTGGCATCAGAGTTTTTGTAGGCGGTTTGCAGCCAATCAACAGCGCGAAATCACTGCGGTGTGAGGCTAATGGTGAGGTAAGCATGGCTGACGGGCCATATTTAGCTACCACGGAACACATAGGCGGTTTTTGGGTGCTGGAAGTAGCTAACCTAGAACAAGCGTTGACATGGGGCCGCAAAGCAGCCGTCGCTTGTCGTGCACCAGTAGAGGTGCGTCCGTTTCATTGATGGAAAACCTAGATTGGAAATAGTGAAATGGATGACTGTAGAAACGTCAGCGTGTTGAATAGAAAACACTTAAAAAATAGCCTTACATCATCTAGTGCAGAATATTCTAGAATGCATCTTTCAACTTATATACAAACGATAAATTAACACGCATGGAAATCCTCTCTACTAAGCTACTTTGGGAAATTTTAAAGCACGCAAAATCATGGCTCACAAACCTAGACCGAGCGAGCAACGATAGAAAAGCACAATCAGTTAAAGCGGTTAGAAAAGTCATTACCGCCTCTAGGGAAACCGCTGTGTATATTCGTAGCATAAAAGATACTGGTCAACCCAACCACGAGACGGAGGCGCGCTTATCTGTACTGTGGACTGAGTTAGGGTTTGAGCTGCAAGACATTGGCATTCACAAGCTTGCTAAGCGTTGCCAAATTAGAGGCAAACATTGGGCGGACCCTGATCATTACGATCAAGATTTTCTACAAAAAGCGGATATTAGCTTAGAGACTATGGAAAAATTGGCCAATGAAATACTGATACAGATCAGCCGCTAGCGCTCGCCAGACAGCATGTACATAAATATTCAGGATTAAACACCATGTCTAACTTGCAAGTGACTGAAATTAAAGCGTTTGTACCTTCTAAGGACTTTGAAGTATCCAAACAGTTTTACCAAGACATGGGCTTCACCATGGCATCAGAAGGTGGTGGTGTCGCTTATTTTCATTATTCACACGTGAGTTTTTTGCTGCAAGATTACTGCACTGAAGGTTTTGCCGAAAACTTTATGATGCACATCTTGGTTGAAGATGTAGATGCGTGGTGGGATCATATCAATCAACGTGACTTGGCAAATAAGTATTCCGTTAAACTCTGGCCAATGCAACTTCAGTCATGGGGCATGCGTGATTTTTGCATTACCGATCCGTCTGGTGTGCTATGGCGCATTGGTCAGAATGTAGCCTAAACTGAATGATTCAAAACTAATGCTAGTATCAATATAGCAGGAGCATATGTATGTTAACTACCTATCACGGCAGTTGCCATTGCGGCGCTGTGACTTTTGAAGCAGATTTAGATCTTACTCAACACTCCTACCGTTGTAATTGCTCTATTTGCAGACGCACACGCTTTTGGCCAGCCATTGCCAAGCCTAAGCATTTTCGCTTGCTGAGTGGCGAATCTGAATTAACCCAGTATTTGTTCAATACCAAAAAAAACCATCATTATTTTTGCAAGCGCTGCGGCGTGCGGTGCTTTGGTGTGGGTAACGACACCCCCATTGGCAAAATGTACGGGGTCAATCTTGGCTGTTTAACTGATGTAAGTGATGAAGCGCTGGAGAATACACCCATTGTGTATGTGGATGGACTGCACGACAATTGGCAAAATGCACCTACGTTTTATCGACACCTTTGATGGCTACTATTGAGGTATATTAATGAACCATGACGATGGAAACCAAGGAATACGCATGAAACTTGCATACCGTGCACTCACTATTATTGCTGCATGTTGTTTTACCCTGCTAGGCTGTAAAGAAAGTGCCCCGCCTGCACCTACCACCTATGGCACCACCACGCCCAATGACCATACCACGTTTGAAAACTTTACCGATACTTGGGCAGGACAATGGAATGGCCCGGAAGGCACGTTTTTGAAGATCGATGGCAGAAGAGGTGTTTATACGCTAACGATTCAAAACCTAGATGGCCCCAGCACCTACGAAGGCAAGTCTGTCGATCATCGTATCCGCTTTATGCGTAATGACAGAGAAGCCTATATTCAAGCGACAGATGGCGCAGGCACTGGGATGAAGTGGCTTGCAGAAAAACAAAACTGCCTAGTGATTCGCGCGGGAGAAGGCTTTTGCCGTGATTAATTAGTCGCAACATTAAGCGCTGTTGATTTGCATCAAACGGCCTGTGTCATATCGGCACACAATTAACGTAATTTTTATCACCACCAACACTAGATATGAACACTGCATTTATATTAAACGCCTGCCTACATATTCATGCTGCCATTGTGGCGCATGAGGCAGATATTGAATCATTAGACCGTGCCATTGGCGATGGTGACCATTACATCAACATGAAGCGTGGCAGCGAAGTAGCCGCTGGCATGTACAACACATTACTGCCCTTACCCGCAGATGAGGCATTGAACAAAATTGGCATGAAGCTACTAAGCACCATTGGCGGTGCATCCGGGCCATTATTTGCCAGTTTTTTCATGAGCATGGCCAAAACCGCGCAACAAAATGGCGCGAATACACCATTAAAAATCGCCGCGGCGTTTGCAGCTGGCGTACAAGCGATTATGCAGCGTGGTAAAGCCAGCGTGGGTGAGAAAACCATGTTGGATGTATTAGTACCAGTCTCTACTACTTTTACCACACTGGCCGCACAAGGCAAATCCAGCCAAGAGATCGCCACCGCGCTCAAACAAACCGCAGATATTGGATTGGAATCTACACGTAATCTGATTGCGACCAAAGGCAGAGCTGCTGGTTTAGGTGAGCGAGCCATTGGTCATCTGGATGCCGGTGCCAAAAGCTGCCAAGTCATGATACATGCGGTATGTGATTTAATGCTTAAAGAAGCCGACGCATAAAAATATTACTGCTTAAAAAGGTCAATCTATGAAAAAGTTTATTAACCAAGTAGACCAAGTGCTCGTTGAGAGTCTATCCGGCTTTGCTAATGCGCATCATGATTTGGTCACGTTGCATGTGGATCCCACATACCTGACTCGCCGTGAAAAAGCCGTGAACAAAGTCGCTATCGTGTCTGGCGGTGGCTCTGGTCATGAGCCGCTGCATGCAGGCTATATCGGCTATGGCATGCTAGATGCGGCTTGCCCAGGACAAGTATTCACATCCCCCACACCCGACCAGATTTTGGAAGCAGCCGAGGCCGTGCATACCGACCAAGGCGTGCTGTTTATTGTTAAAAACTATGCGGGTGATGTGATGAATTTTGAAATGGCTGCAGAAATGCTGCCATTTCAACACGCCACCGTACTCACTAGCGATGATTGTGCTGTGGTGAACAGCACCTATACCACTGGGCGGCGTGGGGTAGCAGGTACAGTGATTGTAGAAAAATGTGTAGGCAGCTTAGCCGAAACGGGTGCAGATTTAGCAGCATGCAAAGCCTTGGGCGATAAGGTCAATCAACAGACGTCCAGTATCGGTGTGGCACTCACTAGTTGTACAGTCCCTGCCGCTGGGCGTGCTACCTTTGATATTGCCGATATTGAGCTGGAAATGGGCGTGGGTATTCATGGTGAGCCTGGGCGTAGACGCGAGCAAATGCGCGAAGCTGATGCCATTGTGCATGACTGTATTCAGGCTATTTTGGCAGACTTTGCCACCAAAGGCCTCACCCATCGCCAAGATGTTTTGCTTCTGATTAATGGCTTTGGCGCGACACCACTGATGGAATTGTATTTGTTGTACCACAGTGCAGCTAAATTATTGGCAGCGCATGGTGTACGTATCGAACGCTCATTGGTAGGCAACTACACCACCGCATTGGATATGGCCGGCGCATCCATCACCGTTTGTTTGCTAGATGACGAGATTAAACAACATTGGGATAGCCCTGTGCATACCGCAGCGTTGCGTTGGGGGCGTTAATGCGTAACGTTTTAGTAACCGCCACGCGATCAACACAGTTACTTTAAACACTAGCCCAAAACATAGCTCCACAAGCTGGAGACTGCCGTTTGCTGTGCCACAATCTCCGTCGTAGGTACCTTAGCGTCTTTGCCTTGTAGTTTGCTGCTATGAATAACTTTACGATATTCGCGGTAAGCATCGGCCACCGCTTCTGCCGCATCAGCATCTATTAATTTTAATGTTGCTAAGCGATGCAGCAAGCCAATATTACCAATATTTTCAAGCAGTTGGGGATGATGATGTGCATGCAACAACACCAAATATTGCACCATAAACTCCACATCGATAATGCCGCCTTTATCATGCTTTACATCAAATACCGCAGCTTTAGGTGGGTGACTCACGCGCATTTTCTCGCGCATCTGCACGACTTCTTGCTTTAATGTGGCCTGATCACGCACTTGTAACACTACTTGCTGGCGGATAGCTGCAAACTGCGCACCTACTTGCGCATCGCCAGCGACGAATCGGGCACGCGAAATAGCCTGATGCTCCCACACCCAGGCCTTGTGCAACTGGTATTCAGCAAACGCCTGCACACTACTCACAAGCAAACCACTATTACCATCGGGGCGCAGCTGCAAATCGGTTTCGTACAACAAGCCAGCATTGGTTAAGCTGTTAAACCAGTTGTTGATGCGCTGGGCAAACCTCGCATAAATCTCTGCTGCCTCTGGGTGGTCGTCCTCATACAGAAAAATAATATCTAAATCAGAGACATAACCTAACTCTTTGCCACCTAATTTGCCATAACCGATGATGGCAAATTGCGGAGTATCTTGATGTTTAAATTTAAGCGTAGGCCAAATGGTTTGCAAACTTACTTGCAAAATCAGCTCTGCTAGCGCACTTAAATAGTCCGACAATGTTTCCAATGCCAGCAACCCACCTACATCTTGCGCGGCAAAGCGCAATACCGCCGCATTTTTGTAGTGGCGCATCGTGTCCATCTGCGCCTCGGTATCACCATACAGTGCGCGCATTTTTTTAGTCAGCTCAGCTTGCATGGCCACAAAATCAGGTGCGTCATACAGGCTTTGTGTGTCCAGTAATTCATCTAACAAAATTGGGTGTGCAGTGAGATACTGCGCCAACCATGGGCTAGCCGCGCATAATTTAATGACAAGCTGTAACGATTCTGGAAACTCCGTCAGTAGCGCTAGATAGCTGGCGCGACGGCAAATGCTTTCTAATAAGTTAATAGCGCGCAGCAGTGCAATATCCGGTGTCGCAGTCTGCGCTGATTGATAAATCACCAGCGGCATCAACTTATCAAAGCGCAGTTTGCTTTGTTCTGGCAACTGCTGATAACGGCTACTGGCATGCAGTGCGCGTAAGCGTCGGACGCTTTCCAACGGCTCTATAAAACCAGATGTTTTCAAATCCTCTGCCGCCGCGTCTTGCCCGACGGTACCTTGCCAAATCGCCGTTTCCGTTAAAAATTCTTGATGTCCGGTATCGCTAAAGGTCGCATCAAAATGGGCCTGAATGATAGCGCGGTGATGGTTCAACTGTGCTAAGAACTCTGCCCATGTTTCTAAGCGCATCATCCACACCAAACGCTGTTGTGATGCCTCGGAGGTGGGCAAGTCTTGTGTCTGTTGATCATCGATATACATTAGACGATGCTCAACGTTACGTAAATAGAGATAGCCCTCCGTCAACTGGTCTACCGCTTCTTGCGGAAGCACGCGCTGTTGTGCCAATAATTGCAATACCTGCAATGTGGGTTTAATTTGCAAATCGGTGTCTTGCCCGCCACGAATCAGTTGAAACACTTGGGCAATAAACTCCACCTCACGAATACCGCCCCGACCTAGCTTAATGTTATTTTCCAAGCCCCGTTGCATCACATCGCGCTGAATCTGCACTTTTAAATCGCGCATAGAAGCGTACGCATTAAAGTCTAGGTATTTTCTGAATACAAAAGGCTTCAACACGCGTGTTAAGGCTTTGTCCGGGCCAGCCACCACACGCCCCTTAATCCAAGCGTAACGCTCCCACTCACGCCCGTAATTCTGATAATAATCCTCTAGCGCATCCAAGCAGCTTACCAACGCGCCCTCCGAGCCAAATGGCCGCAAGCGCATATCCACTCTGAACACAAAGCCATCTTCGGTAATATCATCTAGCGCAGCTATTAATTTTTTGCCTAGCTTGGTGAAATACTCCTGATTGCTAATGGATTGCGCGCCGTCAGTCTCGCCCTCTTGCTCATAGGCAAAAATCAAATCAATATCGGAAGAGACATTGAGTTCGGCGCCGCCGAGCTTACCCATACCTACCACAATCAGCGATTGCGTCTCCCCTGCCAGACTCTTAGGCAAGCCATACTGCGGCTGGAATTGCTCGGTATAGAATGCAATGGCCTGCTGAATGGTCAATTCTGCTAACGCAGAGGTCGCCATCACCACCTCTTCAAAATCTGCCAAGCCATTTAAGTCTCGTACAATCAAGCGTGCCATTACCTGCTGGCGTAAACGCCTTAATTGTTGTTTTAAAGTAGTTTCATCAAAAAAAGTTTGCTTACTCAGGTAAGCTTGCATGTCTTCTAATAGATATACTTTATGTAGATTGTTTAGCAAATCACTCACTAATTGCGCATCTTTTGCCATTAATCGGGTGACGAACGGACTGCATTTCACGGCATGGAGCACATATGCCTCATCCCTAGACGCAGCGCGGTTTTCTGATAGAATCATGTCCAGTGTTAGCATGCTTTTTTGTATCTTTTATGACGGTTAGTATTACTCAATAAATTTAATTATATGTGCGTTGCAAAATATTAGGGGAGTTGTATGTCAATTGAATCCGTACTTCATGAAAATCGCGTATTTGAGCCCAGTGCAGAAACTGTGAAAACAGCCGCTGTCTCTGGCATGCAAGCGTATACGCAGCTATGCGCAGAGGCCAATGCCGATTATGAAGGTTTTTGGGCAAAACTGGCACGCGAATTACTGATATGGCACAAACCCTTTACCAAAACACTCAACCAAGACAACGCCCCCTTTTATAAGTGGTTTGAAGATGGCGAGCTGAATGTTTCGGCTAACTGTTTAGACAAACACCTCAATACTATTCCCAACAAAACTGCCATTATTTTTGAAGCTGACAATGGCGATGTCAAAACGGTGACTTACAAACAGTTGTACCATCAAGTATGCCAATTTGCCAATGGTCTAAAAACGCTCAATCTCAAACTAGGCGATCGCGTCATTATCTATTTACCCATGGGCATTGAAGCTGTGGTCGCCATGCAGGCCTGCGCGCGCATTGGCCTCACCCACTCCGTAGTATTTGGTGGATTCTCTGCCAAAAGCTTGAACGAGCGCATTATTGACGCTGGCGCAGTCGCTGTGATTACTTCTGATGGTCAATTCCGCGGTGGTAAAACTTTACCGCTCAAGCAAGCGGTTGATGAAGGCATTGCCATGGGCGGCTGTGACAGCATTCAAAAAGTGATTGTGTTGAAAAAAACCAGTCAAGAGATTCAATGGGCAGCCAATAATATTTGGTGGGATGACTTGATTGCTGGTCAACCTGACGAATGTGCACCAGTGATGGTAAATGCAGAGCATCCGCTATTTCTGCTATACACATCTGGCTCAACTGGCAAACCTAAAGGCGTGCAACATGCGTCTGCGGGCTATTTATTGCATGCCATGAATACCATGCGCTGGACGTTTGATGTAAAAGCAGATGACATCTATTGGTGTACGGCAGATGTGGGCTGGATTACCGGCCATAGCTATGTGACCTACGGCCCACTCGCCATGGGTGCGACCCAAATCGTGTTTGAAGGCATTCCAACCTACCCAAATGCAGGTCGCTTTTGGCAAATGATTCAAAAACATCAAGTGTCGATTTTTTACACAGCGCCTACTGCGATTCGCTCATTGATTAAGGCCGGTGAAACTGATCCCGCGACACACCCTAGCCAATACAACTTATCTAGCTTACGCTTGCTAGGCACTGTGGGCGAGCCGATCAACCCAGAAGCTTGGATGTGGTATTACGAGCAAGTGGGCGGCAGCCGTTGCCCGATTGTCGATACCTTTTGGCAAACAGAGACTGGCGGCCATGTGATTACCCCTTTACCAGGCGCAACGGCATTGGTGCCGGGCTCCTGTACACTACCCTTCCCCGGTATTGATATAGATGTAGTCGATGAAACTGGCAAAGATGTACCATGGGGTACCGGTGGTTTACTGGTCATCAAAAAACCATGGCCATCCATGATTCGCACCATCTATAACGACCCTGAGCGTTATAAAGCCAGCTATTACCCCGCTGACTTGGGCGGAAAAACCTATCTGGCCGGCGATGGTGCCGTGCGAGATGCCAAAACAGGTAACTTTACCATCATGGGCAGGATTGACGACGTGTTGAACGTATCTGGCCACCGTCTTGGCACCATGGAAATCGAATCTGCCTTGGTAGCCAACACGCTAGTTGCCGAAGCTGCCGTGGTAGGAAAACCCCATGATATCAAAGGAGAATCCGTCGTTGCCTATGTCGTGCTTAAAGGCGCACGCCCGTTAGGTGACGATGCTAAGAAAATCGTAGCAGAGTTACGTGAGTGGGTAGGCAAAGAGATTGGCCCGATTGCCAAACCAGACGAGATTCGCTTTGGAGATAACCTGCCAAAAACCCGTTCCGGAAAAATCATGCGCCGCTTGTTACGCAGCTTAGCCAAGGGCGAAGAAATCACGTCGGATATTTCTACATTAGATAACCCAGCCATTTTGGAACAACTGAAAGAAGTCGTGAAATAAATGGAAGGTTTGTTAGTCATGGCAGCATTGATTCTTGCTGCCATTTTTTTGATGCGGAAATAGTCCACATAGCCCACTTGAGGCATAGACAATCCATTTACATTTGTTAACATGGCTACCTGTGCATAACATACTGTTTATTCAATGAACATTATCAAACAGCTCTCTTTACTTAGAAGAAAAAATCTAAACCAAGTGAAAGACTATGGCTATACCAAGCCCCTACCCATGGGCAACAGTATCCCCAAGGTTATTCACCAAACTTACTTTAGCCGCACCCTACCCGAAGCCATTCAAGCCAATGTCGACCACATTCGAGCGTTGAACCCAGATTGGGAGTATCGATTTTACGATGATGCGGATATCGATGCTTATATTCAGAACTACTTTCCTGAATTGTTTAATATTTTTAAAAAAATCAACCCCGCTTATGGCGCAGCCATGGCTGATTTTTTTAGATACCTATTGCTCTACAGAGAAGGTGGCGTTTACCTAGACATTAAAAGCAGCATGGATAAACCACTCAATGAGATCATCCAAAAAGATGACTACTACTTACTGAGTTACTGGAAAAATGATGCTGGCGACAATATGCAGAACTTGGGTAAATATGTCGATATCCCCGATCCATTGGGTGAGTTTCAGCAGTGGTATATTGTGGCTGTGCCGGGCCATCCCTTCTTAAAATCAGTGATTGAAACTGTATGCCATAACGTGATGCGTTATAACCCGTTTCTTAACCACACTGGTCATTTGGGTACATTTAGAGTCACTGGGCCTATTGCCTATAGCTTGGCCATTGCGCCCCACTTAAATCAATACCCTAAGCGATTAGTGCGCTCCAATCATGATTTGCACCTGATTTACAATATCTTTACTCAATCAGCCACGCATGAACATCATGTGATCTACAAAACGCATTATTCCAAACTCAGAAAACCCATTGTGCTGCCTTCTAAGTTTTTTGCGCCGATTCTGAGTGTTTACTTACCCATTAGCGAGCAAATATCGGGCTTCTTGAAATATTTTGTCTAATTAAACTGCTGACATTTGGTATCATTCTGCCTTCAAACTATTACCCGCAGATTCAATATTTATGAGCACAGCAGATCTCAACAAAATAGAGGTCAGACGTACCTTTGCAATTATCTCTCACCCGGATGCCGGTAAAACCACCTTAACTGAAAAGTTACTGTGGTTTGGTGGCGCTATTCAGGTGGCTGGTGAAGTACGTGGACGCAAAGCTGCGCGCCACGCTACTTCTGACTGGATGGAACTCGAGAAGCAACGTGGTATTTCCGTCACATCTTCTGTGATGCAGTTCCCGTATCGCGAACACATGATTAATCTGCTGGACACCCCCGGCCATGATGACTTTTCAGAAGACACTTATCGCACGCTGACGGCAGTGGATTCTGCGGTAATGGTGATTGACTCAGTCAATGGCGTAGAAGCGCAAACCATCAAACTACTCAATGTGTGTCGTATGCGTGATACGCCGATCGTCACCTTCATCAACAAATTAGACCGTGAAAGCCGCGCGCCCATTGAGCTGTTAGATGAAATTGAATCCACATTAGGCATGGAATGCGCACCCATGACATGGCCCATAGGCATGGGGAAAACTTTCCGTGGCGTGTACCACTTACACAACGACGAAATCTCCTTTTTTGACCCACGCGCCGAAAAAGGTACCTCTGAAATCATCAAAGGATTAGACAACCCACGCTTAGATGAAGTGATTGGACGCCAAGCAGAAGAGTTGCGCATTGATATCGAGCTAGTACGCGGTGCATCACATAGCTTTGATAAAGAACGCTATTTAAGTGGCAAACAAACACCGGTGTTTTTTGGCTCTGCCATTAACAACTTTGGCGTGCAATCGCTGTTAGATGCAGTGGTCGATTTATCGCCCCCACCCCAATCACGTAAAACAGCCACCCGAGAAATTGCCGCAAACGAGTCCAAGTTTTCTGGATTTGTATTTAAGATTCAAGCCAATATGGATCCAAAACACCGTGACCGTATTGCGTTTTTACGTGTGTGTTCTGGCCGTTTTGAGCGTGGCATGAAAATCAAACAAGTGGCTACCGGTAAAATGCTGAGCGTCAATAATGCGATTACCTTTATGGCGCAAGACCGTACCACCATGGATGAAGCGTACTCAGGTGATATTATTGGGATCCCCAATCACGGCACGATTAAATTGGGCGATACATTTACCGAAAATGAGAATCTCAAATTTATTGGCATCCCCTCGTTTGCACCGGAATTTTTCCGTCGCGCACGAATAAAAAATCCAATGAAAATGAAGCAGTTACAGATTGGACTTAAACAACTTTCTGAAGAAGGTGCAGCGCAACTATTTCGTCCACTGCTCTCTAATGACTTAATTCTAGGTGCGGTAGGTATGCTGCAATTTGATGTAGTAGCCCACCGTTTGGAACACGAATATGGGGTCGATATGATATTTGAACCCTATGATTGCTATACAGCGCGTTGGTTAAAAGGCAGTGATGCTGACCTGAAAGCGATTGCAGACAAATATGGGTTTAACGTAGGATTAGACAGTGCCGACGATTATGTGTATCTGGCACCGAACCGGGTGAACCTGCAAATGGCGCAAGAGCGCTATCCGGACATTCAGTTTATGGAAACACGTGAAATCGCTTAAGACAATGGATGGGCACACATTCATATGCAAAAGTCCAATCTAAACATTATTAATTTAAGTGATCTTTCGGCTGATTGGCATTGGCTGAGAGATGAGTTCAAGCATTTACCAAACAAGTGGGCGCACTACACTAGTTTAAACACCAAGCTGCCCAAGCACTTGCCTAAGCGACAATCCATTGCCCGTTTTATGACGGCCACGCAAGCCGTACTTGACGCAAAAAAACAGCCCAGTTTGCTGGTATCCCATGGCCCGCGCCCTGCTTATTATGGGGCGCGCATGGCGCAGCACCTGCACCCGCAGTTGCCCCATTTGGCGTACTCTTTTAACTTTACCGATTTACCCACTGGCTTTCAGCACAAAGCCATGGCTAAGGCGTATCAGCAAATCGATCGCTTTGTGGTCTACTCATCCCTAGAAAAGAAACTCTATGCAGATTACTTCGGTATCGCACTTGAGCGGATTGATATGCTGCATTGGTCAGTACACGCACCTACAGTTCCACACGATGAGCCACCGATTGAGCAAGGCGACTATATTTGTGCATTAGGCAGCCAAGGACGGGATTACGAAACACTATTTGCGGCCATGCGCACACTCCGCCATATCCGCTTAGTGGTGGTGGCCACTGCGGATAGCGTACAACATCTTTCAGTGCCAGAAAACGTCACTATACGCACGCATATCCCACTGGCGCATGCGCATAATATTTTGACGCATAGCCGCTTGATGGTGGTGCCATTGCGAGACAGCCAAGTGCCATGTGGTCATGTCACCATTGCATCGGGGATGTTTTTCAATAAAGCCATGATTGTCACCAATTCTGAAGGTGTGCATGACTATATTCAAGACCAAAAAACGGGGGTGTTTTTCAACCCTAAAGAAGCCAATGACTTGGCTGAGAAAATTCAACAGCTATGGGATGACCCAATACAAATCAATCGTTTAGCAGCCACTGGCTATGCATTTGCACTTGAACATTGCACCGAAAAAAACGTTGTACGCTACTTTGCTGACTATCTTAGCCATCTACAACATCTATAGTAAAACAAGCCTGCATGAAATCTACCAAAGCGCTTATTGATTGCCCTTGCGGCTCAGCTAAGGCTTACGCAAGCTGTTGCCAGCCATTACACCATGGCCAAGCCGCCAAGTCTGCGGAAGCGCTGATGCGCTCACGCTATGCGGCTTATGTACTGCATCTTGAGAATTATCTTTTAGCGACCTGGCACCCGAGCACCCGTCCAGACAGCCTTGATTTAGCACATGACGATATCAAATGGTTAGGTTTAGAAGTGTTACGAGAAGAAGTTACCAGCCCAAGCACAGCCATTGTGGAGTTTATTGCACGGTACAAAGTAGGCGGCACGCGCGCAGAGCGCATGCATGAAGTCAGTGAGTTTGTGTATACCAATGCTTGGTACTATGTTACGGGTCAAACCAATTAGCTTATATTGGCAATACCCTATACTGGCAATATCATCGTCACACTGAAACCATGAGGTTTCAGATTTGCAGCCCACACCTTACCACCATGCGCTTCAATGACTTGTTTAGTGATTGCCAACCCAACGCCATGTCCAACCACTTGACTACCTGAATGCCCACGCACAAAAGGTTTGAAGATATCTTCCAACTCAGTTTCGAGCACACCTGAACCCTGATCAGTAATGGTGATTTCTATTGGTTTGCTAGTAGAGTGTGACTTGCAATCTATATTGACGATAGAATCATTAGGCGCGTACTTAATTGCGTTTCGCACTACATTTTCAATTGCACGGTGCATCAAATCTTGCTGTCCAGAGATTTTAACCGTTTGCGGTGCATTCAGTGCAATACGAATGCGTTTATTAGAAGCCTCAAATGCAGCATCCTCCACAATCATATCCAACAACTCATTCAGCAAGAAATCTTCTTTTTTAAGATCCACCATGCCAGACTCAAAGCGAGACAACTCAAGCAACTCACCAATCATCTTATCCATACGATTCGCCTCCAGCTCAATACGAGCAAGCGAGTTTTCTGCTTTTTCCGGCGTTTGCAGCGCCAGCCCTAACGCCATATGTATTCTAGCCAACGGCGAGCGTAGCTCGTGCGAAACATGGTGTAAGAGTCGAGTCTGCCCTTGCAGTACCGCCCCCAGTCGGCTAGTCATATGGTCAAAATGACGGCCTAAATCGGATAACTCATCTTTACGCGACCCCATTTTATCGGCCACACTGATATTCAGATCACCACTCGCTGCGTGTTCAAATGCAAGACGCAATGTTTTAATGGGCTTAGAAAAGTACCAAGCCAGTATGGCAGCAAACAGTGCACTTGCAAGCGTACCTATCAGCAAACCTTTCATCGGGAATTTTGCCAGCGCCTTAAACAGCGCATTCGAATGCCCAAAGCGCTTGAAATAAGATGGCCTGCCACCCTCCTCAGGTCCGGGTGGAGGTGGCAGTCCGGCGCGTGGTCGATTCGGGCGAGATGAAACGACAAAGATCAAATAAGACTGTTGGTTGGCTAATGTTACTTTGGCTACATTTTCTTGCGTCCCAGATTTGATAGACTGTTGCGCGACGTCTAACCATGATGCGTCGAGCTTTCGATTGAGCAGATCTTGCTCACCTTGATCGACTACGTATACGTGATGTGCAAGCCGTTGTGACTCCCATCGGCTAAGTAGTTGCTTGGTTGCTTGAATTCCGCCTAATTGTAATGTCGATTGCGCCGCATCTATTAACGATTGGCCCATTGGTGACTGGTCAATACTGGGGGTTTGATTGGTAACATTAAACAAGACAAAAGCACTAACACCCAACGCTGTCGTCAGCTGCGCTAGAAAGAAAAATAAAAAGAACTTCCAGAACAAACGTCCCATGGCTTACTCTTTCAGCAATTGATATCCCATGCGATACACTGTTTGTATCACATTCGGGTTATCGGAATATTGTGCGATTTTTTGCCGGATGCTACTGAGATGTACATCAATGCTACGATCAAACTTGGCCAATGGCCTGCCTAGTGCCTGCAACGATAGTTCTTCTTTTGACACCACAGCCCCTGCGTGCCGTGCCAGTATTTCAAGTAGATTAAACTCTGTGCTGGTGAGGTCGAGCATATGATTTTGCCATTCAGCACGCCGTTGCGAAGACAACACTTTCAGATCACCGACAGTAATTACATAAGTACGGGAGGTATTTGACTGTATCCTTCTGAGGATTGCACGCACCCTTGCCACCAACTCTCTAGGCGTACACGGCTTAGGCACGTAATCATCTGCACCCAACTCTAAGCCTGTGATTTTGTCATTATTGTCACCCTTGGCCGTCAACATAATGACTGGGATGCTACTGTTGGCACGAATATTTCTTAATGTTTGAATGCCATCCTGAATCGGCATCATCACATCTAATATCATCAGATCAAAATTGCCAGCCAACACATACTGCTCAGCAGTCACACCATCATGCGCAACAGTTACATCAAAGCCTTCTTGCTGTAAATACTCCTTGAGCATACCTGCCAACTCAACATCATCATCAGTCAATAGTAACTTATTCATTTTATATCTCTAGATCAACATCTTACCGGCACATCATAGCGATTAATCATGCGCATTAACAAGTGCAAAGAAGCTGTTTTACGCAACTTTACACCACGTGAATTTTATTCTGGATAAGCAACCTTTACATGTTTTTACGTCATCTTAACAGCACTTAACAAGAAGGTGCTCCAAAATGCAATCGTCTTAATTGAGACATATTTTTGAAAGGTAAATGATGAAAACAACATTAAAAACATTATTAGCTGCAGCATGCATTACCATGGCTGCAACTGGTGTAGCGATTGCTGACCAAGATGGCAATGGCGAGAGATCTGGCCACTGCACAAAAGGCGGCCATCATAACCGTCACCATGCAGGCGCACATGGATTTGGCCAGCCACACTTTTTACATGGCATTACCTTAACATCAGAGCAAGAAGATAAAATCTTTGCGCTTAACCATGCAGAAGTGCCAAAAGTACGCGATCAAATAAAACAACGCCAACAGTTGCATCAAGAACTTAGACAAGTGAGCCAAGCCCCACAATTTGACGAAGCCAAGGCCAAAGCCATTGCAGACAAGTTAGCGACGTTAGAAAAAGATGGTGCTTTGAATCGCGCTAGAACTGAAAACAAGGTGTTGGCCGTACTCACGCCGGAACAACGCGAGCAAGCGCTTAAGAATAAAGAGCAATTTAAAAAACATCGCGAAGAACGTCAACCTGCTGGCTTTCGTGGTCACTCACAACAGCGTCCTGATGTAAGAAGCTAAGCTACAGCAAGGTTCTATGATGCATTAATAGCCAGATAACTTATCCCATCTAGGCTAAAATAAAAAGACCACAGTGATGTGGTCTTTTTATTGCCGGTGAATGATCAAGTGCTTATACCTGCTCAAATGCTTCACACAACTGACTGAGCAACTGCCCAAATAATGGCAACACTTCATCTTTATCATGCGGGCTATCATCATCGGTACCGGCAACCACAAAGCTCACTGTCATCTTATCCACATTCTCTCTGAACTCTGCCCAATGCTCGACTTCGGCATCGCCAATCAGCTTGAATTTGTTTAAGCCAGACTCAATAATCTCCACCAACTGTGCATCACTGATACCGGCAAATAAGGTTTTTGCTATCGTAATTTGCGCAGTTTGGTAATCTGGCGTGATATCTTCTTGCGTCAATGGCATGGTTAAGAATGCAAATAGCAACAAACCGTAGGCTTGATACACACTCAACATATCAAAATTTTCTTGTAACTCTTGCCCAGGTTGACGCCCTGCTTCTTGAATCGCTTTAAACGTCAAAAAACTCGCCAAATAGTGCGCAGCATCCACCGCATCAAAATCGTTTAAATCAATGGTGGGTTTAGCGCCATCATCATACGTTTCTGCCAAGCAAATGGCATGTAACAATTTTAACCGTTGGGAATACGTCATTTCATTCATACAAAATACCTATCAAAAAATTATTGAATTTCCGGAAGTGCTTCTAATGCCTCGTGTAACGCCAACCATTCTAGCTCGGTGGCTTCTATTAATGCTGCCAGCTCGGCTTGGCGCTTTAAATGCTGCTGTAATTCTACCTTACGGCCAGGCTCATAGAGCGTTGCATCTAAAGCGCTTGTATCTAAGCTTTGTTTTTCGGTCTGGTACTTTAGCAGCCCTTCGTCAACCTGCGCTAGGGATTTAAGCAATGGCCTACGTGCAAGAATACGCGCCTGCCGATCTGCTTTATTTTGCGCATATTCATTCTTTTTCATTGGTTTTTCGACGACATCAGCTGCAGCTTGCTGCGCTTTAGAAGAGGCTAGCCAAGTTTTATAATCATCCAAATCTCCGTCAAACACCTCCGCTTTGCCTTCTGCCACCAACACAAAACGGTCACAACTAGCCCGCAATAATGCGCGATCATGCGAGACCAAAATCACCCCCCCCACGTAGTCTTGCAGCGCCAACGTCAAGGCATGACGCATCTCTAAATCCAAATGGTTGGTGGGCTCATCTAGTAATAATAAGTTGGGGCGTGTCCAAATAAGTAAAGCCAGTGCTAGGCGTGATTTCTCCCCGCCAGAGAAGTTAGTACAAGGTGAGCGAGCCATATCGCCCTTGAAATCAAACCCACCTAAATAATTCAGGTGCTCTTGCTCTCGCGTCAATGGGTCTAACCGCAGCATATGCTGCAATGGTGATTCATTTGGGCGTAATTGCTCCAACTGATGCTGCGCAAAATAGCCAATGTTGAGGTCTTTACCTTCTACCCTTTTTCCTGTTAAAGGTTGTAACTCAGCAGCCAACGCTTTAATCAATGTAGATTTACCCGCTCCGTTCTTGCCCAGCAACCCAACACGCTCACCGGGACGAATTGTAAATGCGACTTTGCTCAGTATGGGTTTATCTGCATAACCTATCGTCACGTCATCTAATACCAGAAGAGGATCTGGCGCACTTACCGGCACACGGAATTCAAAGTTAAACTGCGAATCTATATGGGCGGCAGAAATCATCTCCATGCGCTCTAATGCTTTGATGCGGCTTTGTGCCTGACGCGCTTTGGTGGCCTGTACGCGAAAGCGGTCAATATAGCTTTGCAAATGCGCGACTTTACGTTGTTGCTTCTCGAACATGGCTTGTTGCAACGCTAGCTTTTCTGCGCGCTGCCGCTCAAAATCACTGTAACCGCCACGGTACAAAGTTAAACGCTGTTGCTCAATATGCAGAATATTATTGACCACGCTATCTAAAAAATCACGGTCATGCGAAATTAGCAACAAAGTGCCACGATAATCACGCAGCCAGCCTTCCAGCCAGATCACTGCGTCTAAGTCCAAATGGTTGGTGGGCTCATCCAATAGCAACAAGTCAGAACGACACATCAGTGCACGCGCCAGATTCAAACGCACACGCCAGCCACCGGAGAAATCACTGACGGCACGCTGTAAATCTGTTTGTAAAAAACCTAAACCATCCAGCAAGGCCGCAGCGCGCGCTTTTGCGCTATAACCGTCAATGTCGCTTAAACGCTGATGCAACTCGGCAATCTTTTCGCCCGCATGTGCGGCCTCTGCTTGCATTAATGCCTGCTCTACCTCGCGCAGCTCAGCATCGCCATCCAACGTAAAGTCGATAGCTGACTGCGTCAATGCTGGGGTTTCTTGCGCAACGTGTGCCACTATCCAGTTGGGGGGAATCTCTAAATCGCCCACCTCTGGGTGCAGCTCTCCACACAGCAGTGCAAATAAAGAAGATTTGCCTGCACCATTTGCACCGGTCAACCCCACTTTATGCCCGGGATGCAATTGAAAGGACGCCTCTTCAATGAGTATTTTGGCACCGCGCGTGAGTGTTAACTGTTTAAATTGAATCAAAGTGTATCCAAGTATCGATGGCTACAACATGCTGAAAATTCACCACGCCGACCATTTTTGACAAAGAGCGTTATTTTAAAACAATCTAAGCCATATGCTTAATAGAACTTAATGTTTTCTTTCCGTTCCAAGCTATAAAATAAAGTAAAATAGCGCAATATCCCTATGCACCCACCCATTATCACTTCATGACTATACGCAATATCTTTCGCTGGGCTGCTTACCTCGTTGCATTTCTCTCGTTACTGATAATACTTGCAGTATTAGTCATACGCTTTTTTGTATTTCCTAATATCAACAATTACAAAGATGACATCGCCATCTACGCCAGCAAAACCATGCAGCGTAAAGTCACCATTGGCGACATCAGCACTGGCTGGCACCATCTCTCGCCGCGCGTTACGCTCGCCAACATAGATATTTATGATGAGCAAAACCGACCAGCGCTCACCTTGCAAAAGGTAGATACGCAACTTTCATGGTTAAGCATTGGGCTGCTTGATTTAAGACTTTCAGAACTCACTGCCTATGCACCTACGCTGATCATCCGCCGCTCAAAGGAAGGTGTGTTTTATTTGGCTGGTGTTAATTTAAGTGGCCGAGGTAACCCTGATTTTGCCAACTGGCTACTGGCGCAGTCTAATGTCGGTGTACAAAATGCAAACATCACTTACATTGACGAGCTCAGACAAGCGCCCCCACTCGTACTCAAGAAGCTCAACCTAACGCTAAGTAACTCTGCCTGGAAAAGTATCTTTGGCAGACATGAGTTTAAATTAGACACATTTTCCTCTATTGGCACAAAGCAACCCATTAAGCTTTCTGGATATTTCATTGGGCGAGACATGTCAAACGTCAAAGATTGGCGCGGCAATATACATCTTGCTTTACAAAATACCGACATTTCCGTGTGGCGCGCATGGGTAGACTATCCACTAGAAATCAAAAGCGGCATGGGCAATGCAGAAGCCGATGTGCATTTTTCTGCCCTTGCGATTGACGAAATAGAAGCAAATATTCGTTTACAGCACCTTAGCGTTCATCATGCGCACACGGACACACCACTCATCGCACCCAAGCTACAAGGCCATTTGGGTTGGAAGAAAACCAAAACAGGCGAAACATTGACTGCAAAAGATGTGAATGTCGCATTCAATACGGGTTTAAAGGTTGAGTCTGCCAACGGGGAGTGGGAGCGCACAACTAAGAAAAATCAAGCTTGGATAGATGCTTATGTGTCTGTACAAGCGCTAGAGCTCAGTAAAGTGGTAGAAACTGCGCGCTATTTCAAACTATCCCCGCAATGGATGGAATGGATTGAGGGTATTTCACCAAGCGGAAAGTTAACCACTATCAAAGGTGCGCTCTCTGGCCATCCTAATCAACTGCAAAACTATGCGTTGTCGGGCGAGTTTAAACAACTCAGCATACAACCCTATGGGAAACTGCCCGGATTTAACAACCTCACCGGAAATATCGATTTAAATGAACGTAAAGGCGAAGTGCAGTTTGATACACATGCTGCCGCCCTAGACCTCAAAGATATCTTACGCTGGCCTGTGCCTATCGATTCACTACAAGGCGCCGTTGAATGGCAAACGAACAAACAGGGCACTACCCTGTTTGCTGACCAACTCATCGTCAAGAACCCCCATATTTCAGGGGTCATTAAAGCCAAGTTTGCGCATCAACAAGGCAAAGGTGACTTTTTAGATTTACATGCAACATTTGACCAAGGCAACGCCAAATTTGCGCCTTTTTATTACCCGATTATCTTAGGTAAAGAAACATTGCACTGGTTAGATACTTCCATCTTGGCTGGGCGCGCCAACGATGTAAATGTCATTATCAAAGGGCGTTTGGCAGACTTTCCCTTTGTCAACGCAAAAAAACCAGCCAGATGCAAAACTTGGGCAGTTTAAAGTCACTGCGCAAATCGAAGAGGCCCTGATTGAATATGGCACAGGCTGGCCACTGGTTAGAAACTTGAACACGCAAATGCTGTTTGAAGGCAAACGCATGCTGCTAAATGCCAATAAGGGAGATATCCTTGGCAACAAAATCATCAGTAGCAAAATTGAAATCCCCCAATTAGATGCCGATTGGCCTATGTTGCATATTGCCAGCGTGGTTGAAGGACCTGTACGTGAGGGCATTAAATTTGTGAATGAAAGCCCGGTCAAAGAAGTCGCCATGGGCTTTACCGAATCACTCAAAACAGCTGGCGATGGGCATTTGGATTTGGACTTACTGATTCCAATGCAAGATTTGGAAGCCGCCAAATACAAAGGGGCTTATCAAATTAAAAATGGCACCTTGTTTGCCAATGATGAAGTTGGATTGCCTGAGCTGAGCAAGATCAACGGCACGCTGAACTTTACTGAAAATGGCTTAAATGCCAATAACATCAGTACGGAAGTGCTGGGTGGACCAGCGCGTATTACATTGATGACAGGGGCAGAAAAAAGTCTGCAAATTAGCGCTAGTGGTCGCATTAACGATGCTGGAATTAAGAAAGTAATCTCACACCCAATCGTTAACGCCTTACAGGGCACCACCGATTGGAAAGGTGACATTCTCATCAAGAAACCGCTAGCGGATTTCACGTTTTCATCCAACCTAGTAGGCATGGCCGTGAATCTGCCTAGCCCCATGACCAAAGCCACTGGCCAAATCTACCCGCTACGTATCGATAAAGTGCAGCGCAGTGCCGATAACGATGAAATTAACATGCAATATGGCGATCTCATTTCAGCCAAGATCGCTCGCAATACCGTAGATGGAAAATGGGCGATTGATCGTGGCGAAATTGGCATTAATACTCCAGTTGCTATTCCTGCCGGCAAAGGCTTGGTACTCAAAGCCAAACTGGACACTTTTGATGTAGACGAGTGGCTGGCATTCTTTAAACAAAACACGCCTAGCGATGCGCGAGGCACGAATGCGCTACCACCATGGCTGAGTCAAGCCGATGTGTACGCTGGCACCTTGAATGTGCTCAACCGCGACATCCACCAATTTAAAGCAAGCGCCAAGCCTTCTGCTAGCGGGATTAAGTTCAATATTCAAAGCCAAGAAATGACGGGCGATGTGACATGGCAAACCGAAGGCAACGGAAAAATCACAGCTAAACTCAAAAACTTAGTGATTCCTAATGTCACAGGTAAAGAGGATGCCTCCGCCAAAAAGGAAATCAAACGCGTCACCAAACAATATCCCGCGCTGGATTTAGATGTCGAGAACTTTGAAATTGGCGACAAAAAGCTAGGCGCGCTAACCGTTGATGCCTTTGAGAACGGGGACGACTGGCAAATACAAAAACTAAGCATCAGCAATACGGATTTCACGCTATTGGCAGATGGCACTTGGCATAACTGGACACGCAGCCCCAATACTACATTCAAGTTTAACTTGCAGTCCGACAGTATTGGTAGGTCACTGAGACGTTTTGGTCAACCAGATGCCGTAAAAGGCGGGAAGGCTACGCTCTCCGGCCAGTTACGTTGGCCTGGTAGTCCACATGAATTTGAGACTTCCGGCCTCAACGGCAATTTAAAACTGGAAGCAGAAAAAGGGCAGATTGTGAAAGTGCAGCCTGGCGTGGGTCGTCTGTTAGGATTGCTCAGTTTACAAAGCCTCCCCAGAAGACTCAGCTTAGATTTTAGAGATTTGTTTAGCGATGGCTTTGCCTTTGACAAAATCAGCGCCACAGCAACAGCCACGGGTGGTGTCTTACGCAGCAACGACTTTTATATGACAGGCCCCGCTGCCGAAGCCAAAATTCAAGGGGAAACCAATTTAAAAACCGAAACCCAAAACTTGAAGGTCACCGTGATTCCGCATGTCAGTGACTCGCTTTCGCTTGCTGCACTTGCAGGCGGGCCTATTGTGGGTGCCGCTGCATTTGTTGCGCAAAAGATACTAAAAGATCCCTTTAACAAAATTGCCTCGACCGACTATGTCATTACAGGCACATGGGACAACCCACAAGAGATAGAATCAAAGAAAGATGCGCCACAAAAACAGGACATCTTGAACACACGTTAATTGCTAGCAAAGAAAAACATCATGGAAAGTAAGCAAAAATTAAAGACTGTTAAAAAAGACGCTATGTTTAAAGTGGCTGCCGTTCAAATGGCATCAAGCCCACACGTCTCGTCTAACCTGGTTGAAGCAAAACGCTTGATTGAATTGGCCGCAAAACAAGGTGCCAAAATTGTGGTACTGCCAGAGTATTTTTGTATCATGGGCAACAAAGAATTCGATAAAGTCACCGTGCGTGAAAAACCGAACGATGGCCCTATTCAAACTTTTCTAGCCAAAACGGCCAAACAATACAAAGTATGGATTGTGGCTGGCTCGGTTCCGCTGGTCAGTAATTTCCCTAATAAGGTTAGAAACAGTTGCTTGGTCTATAACGACAAAGGCGAGCAAGTTGCACGCTATGACAAGATCCACCTGTTTGGCTTGGATTTGGGTACAGAACATTATCACGAAGAAAACACCATTGAATCCGGTGATCAAATTGTCACGGTTGAGACGCCTTACGGCAAAATCGGTTTGTCTATTTGTTACGATTTACGCTTCCCGGAGCTGTACCGTGCCATGGGTGAAGTCGATATGATTATGGTGCCCTCTGCGTTTACAGAAACCACCGGCAAAGCGCACTGGGAGAGCTTAATACGTGCGCGCGCCATTGAAAATCAGTGCTATGTTGTCGCCTCAGCACAGGGTGGTTACCATTTATCCGGGCGTGAAACCCATGGCAATAGCATGATTGTAGACCCTTGGGGCGTGGTGCTAGATCGCTTACCACGTGGTTCTGGCGTGGTGATTGCCAATATTAACCGTGAGTACTTGAGTAGCCTGCGCCAAAGTTTGCCTGCGCTCAAGCATAAAACCATTAGAGCCATTTAATGGCTTTCATGATGGCGCATCAGGTGGATATTCCACTGCGCCATACATGCTGCCTTGTTAATATGTGTGTTATTTTATTAGAAGTCCATTTGTAAGAAGCAAACCATGAGCACACGCACAGACCAGAGCCATCTGGAAACAGCACAGGAACTATTACTCAGACCCACCGGTATCGATACTTCATCGCTACAAGGGGTGCTGGGACAAATGATGTCGCACCAGGTAGATTATGCCGATTTGTATTTTCAATACAGTCGTAGCGAATCCTGGGGCTTGGAAGAAGGTCAGGTCAAGTCAGGCAATTTCAGCATCGATCAAGGCGTAGGTGTGCGTGCAATCAGCGGTGAGAAAACCGCCTTTGCTTATTCAGATGACATTAACCTGCCAGCCTTACTTGAAGCAGCAAATGCCACCAGATCAATTGCGGCATTGGGAACAGAGCAAACGGGCAAAACCGTACTGACACGCCAAACGCCTTCCCTTTACTTACCACAAGACCCGATTGCCAGCCTCAGCGCAGACGCTAAAGTGAAATTGCTTGAGCGCCTAGAACAGTTTGCTAAACAAATCGATACGCGTGTAACACAAGTCATGGCCTCTATTGCCGGTGAGTATGAGGTTGTGATGGTAGCGCGCAGCGATGGTTTGATGGCTGCGGATGTGCGCCCATTGGTACGTATTTCCGTGCAAGTGATTGCAGAACACAATGGCAGACGCGAGCAAGGTTCTAGTGGTGGTGGTGGTCGTTTCGATTACAGCTACTTTACCGATGAAGTCTTGCACGATTACGCACAAAAGGCTGTGCATCAAGCCTTGGTGAATTTAGATGCACGCCCTGCCCCTGCGGGCAGCATGACGGTAGTGCTTGGCGCAGGCTGGCCTGGTATTCTGCTCCATGAAGCGATTGGACACGGCTTAGAAGGTGATTTTAACCGTAAAGGCAGTTCAGCTTTTAGCGGCATGATCGGCAAACAAGTAGCGGCCAAAGGCATCACGATTGTCGATGACGGCACCATTGCCGACCGTCGTGGTTCGCTGAGTATGGATGATGAAGGCAACCCGACTAATCGCACTGTGTTGATTGAAGATGGTATTTTGCGTGGCTACATTCAAGATGGTCTGAATGCAAGATTAATGGGCATGCCCTTAACCGGTAATGCCCGACGTGAAAGCTATGCACACATCCCCATGCCGCGCATGACGAATACCTACATGATGAACGGCGACAAAGATCCGCAAGAGATTATTAAATCTGTCAAAAAAGGCCTGTATGCTGCTAACTTTGGTGGCGGTCAAGTCGATATCACCAGTGGTAAGTTTGTATTCAGTGCCGCCGAAGCTTATATGATTGAAGATGGCAAAATCACCTATCCGGTAAAAGGAGCCACTTTAATAGGTAACGGTCCGGATGTGCTCACACGCGTGAGTATGATTGGTAACGATATGGCCTTAGATTCAGGTGTGGGCACTTGTGGCAAAGAAGGCCAAAGTGTGCCGGTAGGCGTTGGGCAACCCACGCTTAAAATCGATGGCTTGACAGTGGGAGGCACTGTTGAATAGGATGTAAACAAGTAGCAGACACCGATGACTTAGGACAAAGGAGAGCACGATGGCAACAGCAAAAAAAGCATCTGAGGAAAAAGCAAAACCAAAAAAAGCAGCAGCTAAACCAACTGACAAGGTAAAAAAGGCAGTTGCAGCTAAACCTAAAGCAACAGCAGCTACCAAGAAAACCAGTTCAGCTTCCAGCTCGTCCAAGGCAAAAAAAATCGGGGATGCTGAACGCTATAGAATGATAGAAGTAGCTGCCTACTATATTGCAGAGAAGCATCACTTCTCAGGTAACACAGCAGATTATTGGATACAGGCAGAGCAAGAAATTAACGCGAAATATCCCAAATAAAAAAGGCGCCTTGAGCGCCTTTTTTAATATTGCATGTCACCAAAGTGACTGATGATTACTTCATCACGCGGTTACGGTATTCACCGGTACGCGTATCAATCTCAATTTTGTCGCCTTGGCTTACAAATAATGGTACTGGAATTTCAAAACCGGTAGCAATTTTCGCTGGTTTCATCACTTTGCCTGAGGTATCACCCTTCACTGCTGGCTCGGTATAAGTGATTTCTCGCACCACAGTGGTTGGCAACTCGATAGAAATCGCTTTACCGTCGTAAAAACGCACTTCGCATGGCATACCATCTTCCAAGTATGGCAGCGCGTCTTCCATAAACTCAGCATCCACATCATATTGGTTGTATTCAGCATCCATAAATACATAGGTTGGATCTGCAAAGTAAGAGAAAGTCACTTCTTTTTTCTCTAACACAATCACATCAAATTTATCTTGTGCTGCGTATACGTTCTCGCTCGGTGCCTCTGTCAGCAAGTTTTTCATTTTCATTTTAACGACAGCAGAGTTACGGCCAGATTTATTGTATTCGGCTTTAACGATTACCATCGGATCGTTGCCAATCATTACCACGTTACCCACGCGAAGGTCTTGTGCGATTTTCATAATATTGAGTTAGAAAAATAAAATTTTAGAAGCGCGCATTATACGCAATTTTTACAAATTATTGCAAAAAATCACCAACTTAGAAGCCAAATCGGTTTGGCTAAAGAGCGTTCGACTCGCCTCTTGAGTGGCCGCGTTAATCGATGACCATGCCGCTAGATAGTCATCCCAAACAGAAGCCTGGAACGCTGTATCCTGCCAAGCCATATGCATGGCTTGGCTGACATTCAGAGCTGTTATTGGCATGCTCTGATAATGTTGCGCTAAAAAGGCTTTCAGCTTAGGTATATGTGCGCCCTCTTCTTGCAGATAAGGCTGCCAAATAAATGGTTTTCCAGCCCAAATGGCACGTACCCAGCTATCTTCACCCCGCACAAAATTAATGTCACAACGCGTGAGCAATTGGTCGTAATCGGCTTGTGATAAAAACGGTAACACCTCTACCGTTAATGCACCATGGCTTACCATTTGGCCAACCTGCAACGATGTCTTTCCAAAAAAATCGGCGACTTGAGGCAAAATCGTGGTGGAAGGCACATAGCAATGCACAGGCTGCTTACCTTCTGCAATTGCACTAAGTAAACTTATGATAGGAGCATGCGGATAACAAAATAGCGAAACTTTGCATGTATTTACAGCTTGCTCAGCAGGCGGATGCAAAACGGGCGGTGGTATGTGGCGCTCACGAATCAGCCCACCTGTAGCTTGTGTAAACCCTGGAAAATAAAAGTGGCGCACCATACCATTTGCCTGCGGTGAGGTCTTGGCATGAAAATCTTCTGCCCAAGCTTCAGCCGTCAGGTACTCTAGGTTCACCCATCTGGATTGCTGTTGTTGCATAGCGGCAATGTATGCTGGTGGCAAGCCACAAGCAAAAGCCTCAATGACCATGTCTGCCGCATCAGAGAAATCTGCATCCGCACACCAATGCATCACACGGATATCTTCTACCCTCTGTTCAGTAGCCGCCAAGGTGAGTGAAGGTATCAAGCGTTGCGCCACTTGCAAGTCATCCACCCACAGGCGAATATCCAATTGATGCTCGGATTGGAGCTGACGTGCTAGACGCCAGCACACGCCAATATCGCCAAAGTTATCGACGACCTTGCAAAAAACATCCCAGCGCTGTGTCATATCAGATAAGGTCAATCCCAAAATTCTTTAAAACCATAGCATAAATACCAAAGATGCCGATTGAAATCGCCAGACTCAGAAATAAGCTCAACCAGAAATTGTATCGGGTTAAAAAATACGGCATCAACAAAAACATAGGTAAGGTTGGAATGACATACCAGAACGTGTAATAAGCGTGATTTGAAATTTTAGCAATCGGCTGCTGCTCATAATTTAACCAGATCAAAGTAAATACTGTAACAAGCGGTAAAGCTGCTATTAACCCACCCAGTTTATCGCTCAGCTTAGCTGCTTCAGATATTACCAAAATCAAACCAGCCGTCACTAAGTACTTTATCAAAAAATACATTGCGCCCCCTTTAAATACCTAACTGC
>Ga0123398_1041800_pt1 | contig 33149 bp, 26 predicted proteins | sample T5LHNO3metaT_FD_89926 | JGI IMG/M metagenome (GOLD analysis project Ga0123398, IMG submission 89926) | Methane-oxidizing artificial microbial communities from Washington, USA to study methane cycling - T5-LHNO3 metaT (Metagenome... | ecosystem: Engineered > Modeled > Simulated communities...
AAAAAAGCCAAAAGTGGGGATAAAGATGCCATTGCTTTAGTATCGGTATTAAACAAAGTGTTGCCATGCTTGAATGAAGCCAAAGCTGTGCGCACTTTAAACTTAGACGCGGATGAATTACAGCTATTAAAACCACTCTGCCTCATTACTGTTAAACCAGTGATGTATTTAGCCAATGTAGACGAAACAGGCTTTGAAAACAACCCACTACTAGACAAAGTAATTGCGCTAGGCAAAGTAGAAAACGCCCCTGTAGTATGTATTTGTGCAAAAATTGAAGGCGAAATCTCAGAACTGGATGAAGAAGATAAACTATTATTTTTAAGCGAATTAGGCCAAGATGAACCAGGCTTAAACCGCGTCATTCGCGCCGCTTACGATTTACTAGGCCTACAAACCTACTTCACCGCTGGCGTACAAGAAGTGCGCGCTTGGACCGTGAAAAAAGGCGCAACTGCCCCGCAAGCCGCTGGCGTCATCCACACCGACTTTGAACGTGGCTTTATTCGCGCAGAAGTCATTCAGTACGATGAATATGTCAAAAACAAAGGCGAACAAGGTAGCAAAGAAGCCGGAAAAATGCGCTTGGAAGGTAAAGAATATATCGTGCAAGACGGCGATGTAATGCACTTTAGATTTAATGTGTAACCATACAAAAATTAAGACTTAAAAATAACGACAAATTTTACGTAGAAAAGTTAAGTTATTTTTGACAATATGCCGCTAAAACACTAGAATTGCGCCCTTGTCTAAAGTTTAAGTGATTAAATTTTCACAACCAGTTTTACGTTAAAAGTTTTAAAGGTGATGTAGCTCAGCTGGTTAGAGCACAGGATTCATAATCCTGGGGTCGAGGGTTCAAGTCCCTCTTTCACCACCAACACAGACGCCCCTTTCGAGAGATTGGGGCGTTTTCTTTTGCGCCCTAAAGGGACACTCGTGGGGCAAGCGTGAAAAACAAATCAACTCACTAAAGCGCTTATCAGAACTGTCGCCCACCTGAATGAGTCAACTTCTAACTCAGCCTAAGATGCCCCACCACTGCCCCTTACACAAAGAATAAATCATATCTTCTTGATTTTATGGTTTTATTGCATCGGTATTTGAGGACTTTGTATCCTCTGTTGTAATTTATTGCTACTTACACTAGAGTGTGGATAAGTATTAAATTTATTCTCCGAGCTAATCATGGCTACAATTGAAAAACGTAAAAACAGCGACGGATCAACTAGTTACCGCGTGAAAATTCGTCTGAAAGGGCACCCCACAGAAAGTGCTACTTTTACTCGAATGACTGATGCTCGCGACTGGGTACAAAAAACCGAAGCAGACATTAAAGCAGGTCGCCACTTTGGTATGAGCAAACTGCACACACTAAGTGAACTACTAATTGAGTATAAAAGTAGCCCAGCACATATAAAACTTAAATCAGCAAGTTATATGAAGGCACGCCTTGATTGGTGGCATAAAACTCATGGCAGTAAATTATTAAAAGATATTACTCCAGCCTTGATAGCCAAAAGCCGCGACCAACTTCTAAATGAATTTCTTACTGTACGCAAACGTGGTGTAGACGGATTAGTAACGAAGGTTGCGCTCGAAAAGAGAAGGAGCGGGGCAACTACCAATCGATTTCTAGCTGCACTTTCTAGCGCATGTTCATATGGAGTGAAAGAGTTGGGGTGGCTTGAAAGAAATCCGATAGAACGCGTTACAAAGCTTGCAGAGAGTAAGGGTCGGGTACGCTTTCTTGATTCAGACGAACTGCCCCGCTTCCTTTTGGCTTGCCGCAAGCATCCCGATCTATATCTTGCAGTGCTATTATCGCTCACTACTGGAGGACGGCAATCTGAGGTGATGAGTCTTCGTTGGGGGCAAATTGATCTTAATGCTGGCAGGGCAATGCTTCAGGCTGGCACTACTAAAAATAATGACACAAAAGTGATGCCGCTAGTAGGTGAAGCATTAACCTTACTACAAGAGCGAGCCAAGGTACGCAACCTATCAGACGACCGAATATTCCCGCCTACACCTGCTTCTAGGAAATCTGCTTTTCTTCATTTGCGAAAGCCATTTACAACCGCATTAAGTGAGGCGGCTATTTCTGATTTTCACTGGCATGATTTGCGACATACTTGTGCGTCGTACCTCATGATGAATGGTGTTTCCCCACTAGAAATATCAAAGATACTTGGTCACCGTACCATGGCGATGGTAAGTCGGTACGCCCACCTTGCCCCCACCCGAGCATCAGAGATTAGCAACACGCTTGCAAAGACATTAGGAGTGGGCTAACTTGCTTAAAATTACTTTACCCGCAGCTACAGAAAAAATTTCATCTAGTGAAATACCATTACTAATAGCAAAAGCTATAACCCCTCCTGATCAAGCTAGCCATTTCACAATTACTGCAATCATGAAGAGAGCCAACCCCATAGATGTGCCCTATGATGAAGATATAGATAGCGAATTATTTCAATTAGAAAAACTTAATGATAGCGATTGGGAATCGCTAAATTTAGCTTCAGCACTAGATGATTTAGCACCCATCAGAATAGGAAAGACTCTAAGAGAAGATATTAGTTTAACCGCATGGGAGTTCTATGAAAAAGCTTTTAATGAAAATATTAGTAATTGGAAATACATTTCGTTTAGCAACTCAAAATTAAATATAGTTGCAAATAAACATTTGGAATATCTCACAAAGGCTATATTAAATAATGATGTGACCGTTTACGACTATCACACCCATATCCCACTACAAAACCCAACAAAGCTTACAGCATTTAACAAAACATACATGACTATAAGTGACTTCACGTCATATTCTAAAAAGTTTAATTTGACAGTATATGTGGTCATTGATGACGGGCAAGGCAACGTCGCAAACACTAAGAACCTTAAAAAAATATCTGTTAGTGAGCAGCAAAACAACGCAGTCCTTGCTTGGCTTAAAGCACACAATTATGACCCTAAAATGTTACCGGTCCCCGCTAGCGGTAAGGCTGGCGTCAAAAAAGAGTGCCGTGTTGAGCTATGTAAAAATTTAAAACTATTCTCATCAAATAGCGTATTTTACACAACGTGGGATAGGCTTCGAGCTAACTTGCAAATACAAGACGCAAAGTGATAACGCCCCTCCTTCATGACCCTCCTATAAAAACAGGGAATTAGGGAGGGTTGCGGGGAGGGTTAGTTCCAGACTTATTGTACTCATAACTGCTGAATAAGCAGCATTTAATGAGGACAATGAGAATGACTAACGAACATCAAGATCAATTCATATTAAACCAACATTTAGTAATCAAAGCGCTACCTGTAATCTCTACTGTCGGCAATTTGCCAACATTTTTCCCCTCTGCAAATCTTACAGCAGCAAAAATTAGAGCTCAAATTTTCAAAGCTTACGATAGGTTTGATTCACGAGGTAGGCTAATTGCAGGAAACGGACTTGCTAATTCTGGGGCAATTATCAGGCGCAATGGAACTCGTTCAGTACTGATTGACGTCACCCTATATGGGAATTGGCTATCTGGCACAGGGGAGTCAACATGAAAACTAATAAGTCAATAATAATTCAGCTGGGGTGCAATTTATGGCGCTAACTAAAAAACAAAATATAGTTAAAAATTCCCTTATTGAGCACTTAGAACAGGTTTTGAAAAAAATAATTCCTGCCGCTAAATTTACTGGCACAGAATCCAGAATAGGAGATATTCACGGAAACGCAGGTAACAGCTTAAGCATTAGTTTGGTTGGGGGAAAAAGAGGGTGCTGGTTTGACCATGCTACACAAGAGTCTGGCAATATTATTGATTTTGTCGCTGCGCATTTCGATTTAAATATTAAAACCGATGTAGAAGCTGTGTTTGGAAAAGTAGAAACCACTTTAGCTGAAATAGGCAAATCTGGGGCACCAGACAACGACAAAACTCAGCTTAACAATGATACAACTTTTGTAAAAGTCGCTGAGTGGGACTATCTGAATGCTGACGGTACATATATTTGCACAACTATCCGCATGGAAGATTCCAGTGGCAAAAAAACGATCCGTCCATACAACAAAGAAACCAAAGAGTATAAAGTCCCTCCCGAGCCACGCCCTTTATACAATCTTGTTGGAATTGCGAAATCAGAGCTGGTAGCTTTGGTAGAGGGTGAGAAATGCGCACAAGCACTCATAGATGCGGGATATTGCGCCACCACTGCAATGATGGGTGCTAACGCCCCTGCCGCTAAAACTGACTGGGCACCACTTAAAGGTAAAGAGGTAATGATTTGGAGAGACAACGATAACCCTGGCATCGTATATGCGCAGAACTGCGCCAAAGCCATTATTGCTGCAGGTGCAAAATCTTGCACCTTACTATTAATACCCGAAGGAAAGCCAGTTGGTTGGGATGTAGCAGATGCGCTCAATGAGAATCCTGAGTTAGACATTGCTAGCATCTCTCAACTCTGGGGTAGTGAAAATACAACTTGCAACGAATCAAACAAGCTTAGTGACTCCAAACCTACACAAAGCGAAATTACCGTAGAGGAGTTGAACAAAACATATGCGGTAGTTTTTATGACTGGTCAGACATTCGTAATCACAGAGTTTATCAATGAGAAAGGAAGGCAGGACATTAGTCTTTGCCGCTTAGGTGAACTGAAGTTAAAGTGTGCCAACATGCGCGTTGTAACCACTGATTTACTCGGAAAACAGCACGATGTAAGTATTATTGACGCTTGGATGAAAGATGAAAAACGTAGGTCATATGACGGAATAGTGTTTTCACCACAAGGGGCTTCTTCAGCGTTTTACAATCTATTCAGGGGGTTCGCAATACAAGCCATCAAAGGTGATTGTAGCCTCTACCTCCAACATTTAAGCGACAACATATGCCGTGGCAATACTGATTATTATGAATATCTATTGAGCTGGATGGCGCACATGATTCAGCGACCTTGGGAGTTACCCGGCGTTGCAATTGTGTTTCGTGGAGCCCAAGGTACTGGTAAAGGCGTGGCAACCGATGAGTTAGGAAGGCTGATTGAGCCACACTACATTACTCTATCAGGCATTGAGCAGCTTGTGGGTAGATTCACAGGGCATCTTAAAGATGTATTATTAGTTTATGCCAACGAGGCAACTTGGGGCGGCAACAAGTCAGCTGAGGGCGCTCTAAAAGCGATGATTACAGACCCAGACTCATCAATTGAACAGAAATTTAAGGATGTGATACGCCTTGGTAATTACAAGCGAATAATGGTCTCATCTAATGAAGATTGGGCTGTTCCAGTTGGTAAAGACGACAGACGCTTTTTCATTCTTAATGTAAGTAATAAGCATAAGGAAGACCACAATTATTTTGGTGCAATTATTAATCAAATGCGTCAAGGAGGTTCTGAAGCGTTGATGTATTTTCTGAAAAAACGTGATTTATCGAAATTTAATGTTCGCAAAGTGCCGCATACACCGTTTAACTTTGACTTGAAATTATTATCAATGGACTCTACTGATAGTTTTATTTACGAATACTTGCGTGAGGCATCAGAAGATAATTGGGATTGTTCAGTAAGTAAGGCATCGTTGCACAAAATATATCTTGATTGGTGCAACGATAATGGTAAAAAACATAAATCGATTGCTTCAGTGTTTGGTAAACAATTGAAACGCACTTTGCCAAGTCTCACGGAATGTAAGAAGAAACCGGAATCGTATGGCCCCATCCCAACGATACGGCAAAACCACTATATTTTTAGCACATTAAAAACTTGTCGGAATGAGTTTGAGAATGCGTGCAAATCAGACTCAACAATTTGGAATTTGTAGAGGAACCGTTGTTAGTGTCCTAGGAGTATAAAATTGCTAGGACACATGAGTGCGTTATGGAAATGGGTTTGTCAACCATGTCAACTGAGTCATAGGAGTTTATATGTTATTCGTAAAGGTAATCATGTGTGATATTGGTCTGTTAATTTCTAAGACTCTGCGTAAGTCAATATATTGCCATGACACCATTGACTTCTAGAACATCAATTAATAATTAAGGAGTTACATCCTACATCTACTTTTATTGCTGGGACAACTGCTTAAATTACATTGACTTTCATAGACTTAAAAAGATTCATATTGGAGGACTTCGTTTATGACTCGGTGCACATGTAAAAATGTTATGAATTGTTATATTTTGTGGGGTATTTAAATGAACAATGTTAAGTCTCTAAAGGCCAGACAGCTTAATGCAGTTAAGTTGTTATCTTTAGGAACTCCAGCTTACTTAGTAGCAGCGCAGCTGGAAGTTTCAACCATGACAGTTTATCGTTGGCAAAAGTTGCCTGAGTTTGAAGCAAAACTTAATTCAATTACAACATCTGGATTAGAAGAAATTGCAAAGCAGATGAACGCTACTACGTTAACAGCGGTTCAAACACTTCAAGAAATACTTTGTGATATGCGGCTACCTTCAAACACTCGCTTGAAAGCTGCTTTAGGTGTTTTGTCTACCACAGCATCCGTAAACAGTATGCTTGAAAAAAGCTTAATACACAGAATGGCTGATTTTGATTTAAAGAACCAATTTAAAAATCAATCTATTTCCTTTGATAGCAATGGCAATAAAATTGAAATTTCAAAGAATATATTACTGTCAAAGGCAGAAGAAATTGAAATATAGCCAATTAAATTATATAAGTCATTGATATTTATAAACATTTGACAATCTCTCGTATAAGGTGAAGATAAGTTTTATCACCAATTACTTATGAGAATCAAATGTCAAAAGAATTTTGCAAGCAAGCTTTTCTTGAAACCAACCTAATAGCAGCATCTCAAGATTTATTCGGCGAACACATTCTAGAAAAGCACATTGAATCGCTACTTAATACTGAGTTAAGTCATTATTCATTTGCAAATACTGAACCAGCTGTATATGACAAATGGGTAGCGGTTAGTAGTTTGCACAAAAGCATTCGTAGAGGCGAAGTTAAAACAGCATTCCATGCCACCTCGACTCTTTTAAGTCTTGACCCAGCTTATCTAATCAAAAGACTTCAAATAATTGTTTTTGAGGATATAGGTATTGCAAATCCCAGCCTTTGCTTGCTAACACTCCTTGCATCAAGCAAGCGGTTACATAATGCCTATGGTCGAGATAAAGTTATCCATTATCTGGTTGAGCAAATGGTTAAATCAGCAAAGTCCCGAAACGCAACTGATATTTACTGCTTCACCCTTTCCGATCCGGATGCCGCCAATTATTTACACTGTTGTTTAAATACACCCGTGGAAAGATTAGTCACTGTCGCACTTGATACAAGCTTATATATAACTCATCGCATGACCGCTTTAAAAGTTATTTCAGGTTTTTCTGAGCGGCATTCAAATGGCTATCACCGAACCATCTCTAAAGCACGATTAGACTTGTTGGGTCAGATCTGTGATGCTATGTCATTGCCAGATGTGCTTAATCAAGCGGTATTGCTAGGAAATGCTAAGACAGCAGGTTTGAACGCAGCAATGTTGTTAGCATTTGAAATGTTGATGGAAGCAACTAATACACAAGTTAAGGATGAGATCTTACATAGCAACGAATACCAAGGAATCAATCTGGCCTCGTTAGATATTTACTGTCGCAGCGGGAGGCAAGTAATTTCAGATTTTGTAGCTGCTAGCAAACTGTTGCAGCAGTTTTTTATTGAATACCCAAATAAGAATTCGACTAAGTTGGTTGGTACAGTGTTATTCATTATTGAGGGGAGCTTGTTAAACCGCGAGTTTATCTTCACAGGCTCACAATCAATAAAGGAACAGATTGAATTGATGGAAATGCAAGGTGCTGGCTTAAAAACAAAAGAAGAAACAATTAAGCTTATTGATTTGATAAATAAAGAGATGTCTTTATTACAGCAAATTAGAGCAGCGCATATAGACGTGATTAGAGGCTAAAACTTTATTTCTAACTAGCCATAATATTACATTCTCGAAGTCCAAAAATGACCAAAATTTAAAATACTAAAATGTCATCATCACACTCTATATACTGCAATAATGTATCTAAAGTGCAATTAATTGCACTGAAAAGTGATTTTGAAAAATACATCCATGCAGCACTGGCTTCCAGTACAAGGAGCTCATATCAATCTGATTTAGCGCACTTTATTAGTTGGGGCGGACACATACCCTCAACCCCTGAAATTATCAGCCAATATTTAGCAGTCCATGCTGATTTACTTGCACCTGCGACCCTTAGTCGGCGTGTAGTGAGTATCAATAGAGCACACACTTCGCAGAATTTACTCTCTCCAACTAAATCAGACTTGGTTAAGGCTACGTTACGCGGTATTAAGCGAATCGTCAGCACTAAACAACGTCAAGTTGAACCTGTCCTTAAAAATAATCTGCTTGATATGGTGGCTGGATTAGAAGGTGTTAAAGGTTACCGTGACCGTGCATTGTTATTAATTGGGTTTGCTGGTGCATTTCGTAGAAGTGAGCTGGTTGGGCTGCAATATTCTGATATTGAATTTGTAGAACATGGTTTGGTTGTACATTTAGGCAAATCTAAGACTGACCAGCAAGGCGAGGGTCGCAAGATAGCGATTCCGTATGCCAGAGGTAGTGTATGCCCGGTGCTTGCACTTAAAGACTGGCTAAAACTCATTGAAATAAGTGAGGGTGCAGTATTTAGGCCAGTCACTCGACACGGAAGAATCGAAACTAGTGCTTTATCCACACAAGCAGTCGCCATCATCGTTAAAGAACGTGCTAAAGCGATTGGCTTAGATGCTAGTAAATTTTCAGGTCATAGTTTACGTGCTGGCCTAGTCACCAGCGCAGCGCAAGCAGGGGTTTCTAGTTGGAAGATACGTCAGCAAACAGGCCATAAGTCAGATGCCATGCTCAACCGCTATATCAGAGATGCTAAACTGTTTATTGATAACGCAGTGAGTGCTATTCTTTAATGTGGATCCTAACTAAGCTATGTATAATTAAATTGTAATTTCTATACAGTCTATTTAGACTTTGGCACACAAGCTAAAAATAAAAACGATAAATCAATATCCACTTGGACTCTATCCTAACTTCATTCATCCTAGTGAGTTTGCATTTTTCTAAGAAGACAATTTTTAAATGCAAAAAAATAATCATATTCCAATCGTAGATTTATTTGCAGGGCCAGGAGGACTTGGTGAAGGCTTTTCCTCACTTGATAATGGCTCTGCTTTTAAAATACTTATTTCAGCTGAGAAGGAAACATCAGCCCATCAAACACTCACTCTAAGAGCTTTTTTTAGAAAATTAAAACTCAAAGGTGGAAATGCTCTAGATTGTTACTATCGCTTTTGCAATGGAGAATCGGCTTTTCCATATGACGAATCTACATTAACAGAGTGGGAAGATGCACAGCTTGAAGCTAGACAGATAGAATTAGGAACTGCTGAGGGTGACAAAGTATTAAATGACTCCATTCAAGCTGGTCAGTTAGGTTCAGAAAAACCTTGGGTGCTAATTGGCGGTCCTCCTTGTCAGGCATATTCAATAGTCGGTAGGTCTAGGAATTTAGGTAATGCTCAGTATAAGGCTGAGAATGATCCTAGGCATTTTCTTTATAAAGAATACTTAGAAATTATTCAGAAATATAAACCAACAGTTTTTGTAATGGAAAATGTAAAAGGGATCCTTTCATCTAAGGTGAACGGCAAGAAGGTGTTTCATGAAATTCTTTCAGACCTGTCAAACCCAGATGAAGCACTTCAGCAAAATCCTTCGGGCTTTAAATATAAAATTTACTCTCTCGTTGTCCCAGCTTATTATGAAACAGGCATGGACGCAGCAACATTTAAGGCGAATGATTTTGTAATAAAAGCGGAAGAATTCGGCATTCCGCAAGCTAGACATAGGGTCATTTTACTGGGAGTCAGGGATGACCTGAGAAAATTGCCAGCTCAGTTAGAAAAGGCACCTACTGTTAAAGTCAGTGATGTGATTAAAGCACTTCCTACCCTTAGAAGCCGCCTAAGCAAGGGTGGGGTTGATACAGCACTTAATTGGGCAACAATAGTAAACCAACATATTGAAGAGTTGAGTGAAGAAGCTTCGTCAGTTGCTGGTCTTGAAGAATTGACTAAAATATTAAGAGCACTTGAATTAGAAGATCGTAGTAATTTTGGATTCGGTGGATTAAGAGTCGATTTTAATAAAAGAATTTACAGTAGGAAAAAATCTAATGATCTACCTATGAATCATTGGTATGAAGATGACCGGCTAAATGTCTGGATGAATCACGAAACTCGTGGACACATGCAAAGTGACTTAAGAAGGTACCTTTATGCTTCGGCATTTGCAACAGCTTATCAACGCTCGCCCAAAGGTCATGAAGAATATACCCTTAGCGGTTTGCGGCCAGCTCACGCAAATTGGGAAAGTGGTAAATTTAGTGATAGGTTTCGTGTGCAACTTTGGGATAAATATGCCACTACAGTAACAAGCCATATTTCAAAAGATGGGCATTACTTTATACATCCAGATCCAAATCAGTGCAGAAGTCTAACAGTAAGGGAAGCGGCAAGATTACAAACATTCCCTGATAATTACTTTTTTCAAGGAAACAGAACACAGCAACTACATCAGGTAGGAAACGCAGTCCCCCCCCTACTAGCTTTAAAAATTGCAGGTATCGTTAAAAATTTGTTGTCCTAGAGTAATTTACTTGGGGGAGATGTCATGCAATTGAAAAAATCAAATGATCTTCTTATGCTTGAAATAGGAGACACAGTTACTAAGAGAAACTTGTTTGATTTAATTCAGTACTCTAAAGTCAAAGATTCGCAGTATTGGAGTGATGAAGATTCAATAATTGGAAATACACCACAGCAAGGAATTAACTGGATTGGGACGCTTCCAGAGTTAAAAGCAGTAATTATTAAGACACGCCTAGGCTTGTATGATCATGATGGTTGGTCTACCGATAATAAGGATATATATTTTTATTCGTTTAAGGCCAATAAGGGAAAAGTGTCTTACTCAGAAAAGGCAAATCAAGTTTTAATTAATCAGCCACAGTATCTATATCCAATATTGTTATTTACAGAGATAAAAAACAACTGGAACTATGAAGGCAAGTTTTTAATTAGTGAGCTTAAAGATAACTATGTTACTTTGCACCGTCAAATTAACTTTGATGAAAGTCATGCCTTAGAGATATCGCAAGAGAATCAACTCTACAAAGAAGGCGGTCGTAAGTTTGTGACCCACCTAATAGCAGAAAGAAATATTAAAATTATAAAAGAGTTAAAAAAAACTCAAAAATGGGAATGCAATATTTGTGAGGAAATTTTTAATGCTAAATATGGAGTTGATTATATCGAAGCACATCATAAAATTCCGATTTCAAACTACTCCGCTGATACCTTTGTGACCCTAGATGATTTTGCATTACTTTGTCCAAATTGTCACAAAGCTGTACATGTGTACATGAAACTCTATGCAATGGAGTATGCAGAAATAAAAGTAAAGTTAAAATCAATTCAAACTAAAAAATGCTTATAAGTGATATTTAGGCTGACATCCTGAACCCTTCATCTTCAGCTCCGGATCTAATTTCAAGCAATCTTTTCCAGTCTTTTTCCAACGGAATTTTCATAAAACCTTGTAGCGTACTAGCTTTGAGTACTAGCGCTTTGTCTAAAGGTGAGAAATGCGACGTAAAATCAGACCAGTAATATAGCTTCATAAAATATCCAGAACTGGTGAGGTTAAGAACTTTACCTTGTATTGAAATGCTATCATCAATGGCGCCTTCTACTACGCCGTCCCTCGCTCTAGCTTTAAACTCATCAACACCAACTAGAAATATATTTATTTCCTCTATCGAGGCAACTTCTAGGTTGGACACATTCTTCCAACATAATTCTTTTTTACACCATTCCCCAACATTCTTTTCACCAGGAGGTGGCTCCAAAATTATTGACTGTATTACGATGGCTATCTTTTCAAGATACCTTATTAAATCAAAAGGAAGTTCCTGTTTAAGCCAAATCAAGTCAAGGTCAATCTCTTTATCAATTGATCTAGCTTCATGAAAAAGCTTTGAAATAGTATAAGTCACAATATTTGCCCTATAGCCACCTTGATACCATGTACTTTTTGCTGAATCTACAATCCTTTCCATTGATGCCCATAAAATGGCAACTGAAACGATATTTTTAAAATATGAATCCCCATATTTTGGACTTATTAAGTCCCAATATTCACTTTCACTAAGTTCAGGATTTTTACTATCAAATTGGTTTGCAAACTTAGTAAAGTTTTTCTGAGCGCCAAGACTTACCCAGTATGGTTTTTCATTCCAAGTATTATCAAATTTTCCGAGCTCTGTTTTATTAATCATTTGCTCACTTGGATACTCTTTATCAAAAGCATTTTTTTGTGATGTACTTAAATACAATCTCTCATTTTGATATTGACCACGTGAACGTTCATAAAACCATTTGCTTTGTATCCTCTGACCTGCACGCGCTGGAGTGAGTAGTCTACGGGATATAGTTTGCATTTTTTGATGAAAAGGATGATTTGCAAAAAAGTCAGCGACTGCCACCTTGTTTTGAGTATTCGCATATTCGGCAATTTTTGGAATCAGATTTTGTGCATTAGATCTTTCTACAACTGTTAGTTTCATTTGTACTGAAACACCATCCAATGAAAGCCTATCTTTCTTTCGTGCGCTGAGAATACTAGCTGTTGTTTGCCCCCCATTAACGATTTGCAAATCCGTTAGTTTCGTAATGACTGGTATGCCAAAACTATGGTCGACCTCTATCGCGGATGCAGTTGCTGCAATCCCATTATTATAGGCAAAGAATAAATCTGGATTATCTTGAATAGTTGACCTTATTCCTTTATTCACCCCACCCTTCATGCCTAGGAATGAGCGCACATTTCCCTCTAGCAATCTACTTCCATATCTGTCGAATAGATTAGCCAATAAATCACCCTTAATTACACAAAGGAAGGACTTCAAGGTATCTGAGTTAGCGGCTTCAATACAAGGAACTCCTGTGCTGGAGTACTCAGAAAAACTAATTTCTACAGCTTCTCGCTCCATACTGGATTGATAGATGGCAGAAAGCCTCTCCAAATCCCAAATGTGTTTTTCCAGTGGAATACCAGCGACCTCTCCTTGAAGCTCTTCTTTAAATTTGCTGCTTAGAGTCAAATTGGTGAGAATGTGCAGTCGAATCCTGTTGATTTTCTTTTTTTCATTAAATAACTGTAAGGAAAGTTCATAGGCGGGATTCGCCTCTGCAATGCGTTCACAAAGATTATTCTCAATTGACTCTCTAACAAAGTTTTCAAGATACCCAGAAAGTTGATTCACAGTTGAGGTTGAGAGTGTTTCTGGTGTAACAATATCTTCCCATCTACCAATTACAAGCCCAATACTACCGTCTGAATCTTCAAATCTAGTGAACCCATGAACTCTAAGCATCCGATTTCTGGATCCAGTTCCTTGGAACTCAATTTGTTCAAACTCGCCAAAGACAGGGTCTTCCTCTAACCTATTTGCGACTTCATTTACAAATGCGAGTGTGTCTACTAAATGGCTTGCCGCACTTCTTCTCGCAACTAGCTGACGCAATTCGATTAGAAACTCACTTATATCCATGCTATATCCTGAAATTGCTTATTGCAGACAGTGAAATATTATATGCGGCCTCTAAAATCCCTGATGGCATGAGCTCACGCTTTAATTTTGGAAAATCATCAGTAATTGTGAATTTCATTTCATCTGTAACTTTAAAGCAGATGTCCTTATAAAACTCATTTTCTACATATCCTGATTCAAGCACTTTAGCTTTAAAAATGTTTAATGCATTTGGTTCTGAATTTAATATTGCCTCAATTTTTAATACTTGGCTGAGTAGGTTGATATTATTTTTTTCATCGGAATTGCTTTCCCTTAAGACATAAATCCAAAGCTCTATAGGTAAAATTGAATCAAGCTGTTCAATAGATGAAATGCCAACTTGAGTAACTGAAGGTGCAATTGCTTTGATTTCGAGAGCAAAATCATTGAAAATAAAGTCCTGATCTGCACCTTGTGGGCCAATCCATCCCATTACTATAGTTGTAGCGGAGGTTGTTGAAGTCAATAAGTTTTCTAAAGCAACCAACTCCGCCAATAAACCTTTAATTTCATGTTTTTGAAGTAGCCCTTTGTTACTATTTTGAAATAATTTTTTCCATAAATTTAATCTATCTTTAAACAACTTTATTAAAGCTGTTTGGCTTGGCATACCAGCAGAAGCATCAATTAAATCTTGGCATAATCTGCCAAATACAGTTACTAGATCTAAATCATATAAACGTAAGGCCATCAGCCAAGTGCCATTTTTTCTTTGACTTCTAAAATAATCAATTGCTTGAGTTTCAAGGTTAATATCGGGTGGTCTGCAATTGATTTCGATAGCAATTAAAACACTCTTGTCGCTGTCTACTCCTGCAAAGAAACTAAACTTCGCTTCTGGGTCCAATAATTTTAACTGGTAATCTCCCTCTACAAATTGCAAAGACTCATGATTTAAAAGTATGTCTCTCCACACTTGCTCAATCTTCATCTTCTTCATCCTCGTCATTGGATCCAAATAATTCTGCCATAGCTATTTTATTTAGCCGATATACAACTTTAGAATTTGGATTATCTTTTCCTAATTCTTCAAAATCAGGAAAGCTCAGACTTATTGCTACTACTACCTTAGATTCAATATCAGCAGGCAGCATCATATTTTTATCGTCAGGCTCAACGTTACTTAAACCCACAAAGTGAATCGTTAATAGAGGTCTGGAACGGAATAACCGATACATATATGCAGGTGTAGTTTTACCTTTTGTTGGATCTTTTTCTAATTCTTTTAGCCAAGCATTTTCAGCACTTTCAATTTCTCCAACTGACATTCCGACTTTTTCATCTCCAGTATCACCCACCTTTTGCTTATTAACTTTTAGATAATTAACATTTTTTGCAACCACCTCAAACTTTCTATTTTGACATTTTATGTTTGAAGTAATATCTGAAAGATTTTGAACAAAATTGCCAACTTCTGCTCCTATGCCCTGTGGAATACAAATATCCCATTTGCTTAATTTTTCAATATTGTTTTGGCCAATAAAATCAACTAGAGGTTTAGTCTTACTTTTTGAATCTACAATGAATTTAAAATTCATTTCAGAAATATTTAGTTTTGAAATAAACTCATAAACTAATTGTTTATCAACTTTTTCCCATAAATACTTTCTACCAACTTCCCTAGCTAAACCAAGGGTTTTGGCAAAACTATCGGCTATTAATACATTCTCAGTATTTAGATTTAGATTTTTGTTTAAAAAGGGAGTTTCAGCATCAAAACCACTGAAAGATATTTGATGTACTATTTCGGAAGAATTACGCATTTTATTTAAAGCAGTAACTATAAGTAAGTCAGGATGTGACTGAACTCGAATACCAAACTTGTCCGGTGACAACCGGTTTGCACTCATACGACGAAAATCTGTTCTTAATTCACTTACAGCTGTAGAAATATGTGCAAACCTATCAATGGCATCATTATCCATCCAAATTCTGAAAAGATCATCGTATCCTGGTCTGTAACCAAACCATCTTCCCATTTGAAGTAATGTGTCATATGCTTTGGAGTTACGATAAAAATAACTTACACAAAGCCCATAAAGTGTTAATCCCCTAGAAAGAGCGAGTCCTCCAATGGCAATAACTCTTCGACCTTTTTCTGTATTTTTGTATTCCGAATAATTTAATTTTTCATCTGACTTTTGATTAACTTTAACAACCTTTATTGAAGCTGTTGATTTATGCAACTCACTTCTTAATTCATCCCAGCTTACACCAGAATTATGAAATTCATTTTCCCAAATATTTTTAAGATCAATTAACTTTGGGTGAGTCGACCAAGAAGTACTTAAAAGGTATTGAAGGATTTCTTCGTTTAAATCTGTCAAATATTGCCTTAAATATTCAGCAATTTGAGCTTGTACATCATTAAACCTACTTACATTTATTAGCATAGTCCGATGTTTAAGCTTTTCTTTTCGTATGTCACGAATTGCACAAGTCAACATGAAAACTTTAACTGCATCTTTCATGCTTTGAGGAATGTCATCTAATTCATGATCCTTATTATGTGACTCAGGTATAGGTAATTCAATATCTGTAATTATTCTTAATTGACTGTAGTGCTTCCCTTCTTCAGAAAAAATACTTTCTGCTCCAATGTAATTTGAAGGACTATTTAAGCTATATATAAAATTGGAAGGGAAAAGATCTTTTTCGTTTTCTGGATTAATAAACACGTTAGCAAATGGTGTCGCTGTAAAAGCCACATATGTTGATCTAGAAAACTTACTCAACAAATCTCTAATTAATCTATTTATAGTTGCCGGATCATCTTCATCCTTTTTGGTATTGACTGAAGCATTGTCTGCTTCGTCATCTATTATAAGTAATGGCAAGTCATGCTCAGTTAAACTAGCAGGCAATTGTTGAGAAAGCCATTTATTAAGATTTTCAAGCGGAGATTTATTTTTTTTGATTACAAACAAAACTGGCTCACTAATATTGGATAGAGGAATCCCTCTGAGCGCTCTAGAATTTGAAGTTAAGAAATCTGAATCTAATGAAGTTAAAACATTTGCAAATTTGTTTCTATATTTCCCCACTCCAATAGGGTCCATGTTTTGATTAACACCAAGAACATCTCGACTGTTTCTACCTACAAAACCTTCGTCCATTCTTTCCTGAGTTTGTTTCCTGAGTTCTTCAATTAAGCCAGTAAGCAGTACGATAACTTTGTAGCCAGCATCTGCAGCTTTGGCGATAAGCCCACTATAATTTGCAGTTTTTCCAGATTGAACATCCCCCATTACAAGTCCACGGTGTTTCCAGCCGTCGGTCAGTAAAGGATTTCCACATTCGGTAAGAACTTTATCCGTATCTTCATTTAAAACATCAACAACCTCTTTAGTCCATCCTTCTGATATTAATAATTGAGTATAGCTTTTCCAATAGTCCCAAGATATCTTTGCCTTTGCATCCTCTACCCAAGGAATGTGATCATCTGCATGAATAACTTCACCAGAGCTCATCTTAATTCCAATGTTGTGCTCGAGTTGCTTTTTTAAAGAAGTGATTTGCTCTTTACTAATATTGGTGTCAATACTTGAAATTATCACTAAAACTTCATTTAATAAGTCATCTGTAAGCGGCCTCCCATTTACGATATTCATCGCAACACCTAAATGGTTAATTTCCAGATTACTCATTACTTAATTCCTCAATAATTTTATTATGATGTTGGGGATATCTTGCGATTGGGTCTAAGTTAAAAACTTCCGTGATATTAATACCTGCTATCTCTATTAACTTTTTCGCAATTTCGACTAGCTGCTTTATTAACTCACCCTCAAGTTCAAAATCATTTCTTCTGTCTGAGCAAAGATCTGAATATATTGATTCTAAGGGTAAGGCTGTTTCAATAAGCTTCATCAAAAATTGAATACTTTGTTGACCATCTTTATCAATCCGATTTGTTATTTCTAACAACGCTGGATGATTGATGTTTATGTCATATCTAAATGTACCGTGACTAGGTTCAGTTCTTACCCAAATAGGTTCGAAAGATATATTTTTTTGTTTTCTTCCTGGGTATGTAATTGTTGTTCTGCTTGTATTAGCAAAGTGTGGAATTAACTCTTTAAGTCTATTTCTAATAACATCTGGTGGGTACGCAACAGATTTTTTGATATCCAATGACCATAAGTGATCCAATGTATTTGGAATATCTACTTTTACTCGAGTAAGTTTGTAAAATTCTTCTTTTGGTACTAATCTGAACCAGGTTCCCCAAATTACAAGTCTTCTATTTCTATAAATATAAAAACCTTGGTTATGCCTTAAACCATCTTTTCCACCAGCAAGCTGAATCTCATCAATATTGAGATGACTCATGTGTGGCAACACGTAAGGTTGGACATTAATAATTACTTCATTAACAGGTATCCGCTGACCTTCTAATGGCTGAGTAAAAGAATTTTTTGTTAAAAATGGATCTACTGGATGAAGTTTTACACCGTTAATGAAAATATCAACCGGATCTATTCCGTCTTCTTTTTCAGTAAATCTATGAAATACAAATGATAAATGATCAACTAGATCACGCATGCGGTTTTTCATTTCATCCTGAGGTTGATACGCTCCTGACATGAGTTTATCAAGCAATTGCCAGACAACAAGTGTGCCTGCTTCTTGATCAACCAAGCTTTTGAATAAGGGTAACTCTTCTAGCTCAAGTTTTGTTGGTATCGTAACAAACCAACCATTTCTCTCTTGTACATAGTCAAGATCCCAACATCTAGCATAAATCTGACCGCCTTTTTTACTAACTACAGTTAGCTTTCTGCATTGGGATAAAGATGCGGTTTTTAATCCTAGTCCAAAACGTCCAAGATCATTAATCTCTCTTGCATCATTTGGATTGCTGCTGCCATGACGCATTGCATTAGTTAACTCATTTGCATACATCCCCTCACCATTATCAAGTATTGATACAAATGGTTCACGAGATGCATCATATTCAATTTTTATTTGAGAGGCTTTAGCGGAAAGGCTATTATCAATAATATCGGCTATAGCAGTTTGTGCACTATAGCCAACAGCTCTCATAGACTCAATAAGTGAAACTGGGTCTGGAATTACTTCTAGAAATTCCCGCAATTGAAGTACCTTTTTTATAATTATTAAGCTTTGGGCAGTTCATAACATATTAACAGCACTTTTTAAAAAGGTACAACGACCCCAATATCATCGAAGAAATCCAAAATTCGTTGGAAGTTATTTTGAAAGTATTCATGAATAGTTAATGTAAGAATGAGTTTTTGAGATTTACTTTTTTGTTTACAGGTAGTAAATATTCTAACTATCATATCAACTTACAAACCTTAATAAACTCTTGTTAAATAAGTTATCTATGCAGCCAGTGAAGAGTTTTAAGTTTCAATTCAAAGATTAAATAATGCTTGAAGATAGATATATAAGAATTAAAGAACTCGCCATAATGTTGAGTATTGGGAAAAGTACAATTTACAGATTGATACAGCAAAATAAATTTCCAAAGCAAATTAAACTATCCGAAAGAACGAGTGTTTGGAGACTAAGTGTAATTAATAGATGGATGGAAGAAAAAGAAACCCAAAAATGATAATTAATATTTTTAGTTGGGACACTAGCGGGACAGTAATAGAAAAATTTCCCGCATAACTGATAACAATGTAGAAATGTACTTTTTAAGTAAGTTATTGATTCTATTATTGATGTCTATTACTGAATGTTCTGTGTTTATAAATTCCAAGGATTCATAATCCTGGGGTCGAGGGTTCAAGTCCCTCTTTCACCACCAATTCACTGTATTACGCAGTACATTACAGTACACCAAACCCGCATAAATGCTTAGTTTATGCGGGTTTTTTGTTTCTTCTCGTACATTCCAATTCATTGCAATTTAAACCTTAATGGGGGCATAATATAGACAGTTATGCCCCCAATTGATTTTTGATGCCCCCAAAGCAACTTTTTAATAGGTTAATTTAGATGAATCTTTCAGATATTCAAGTTAGAAAAAGCAAATCAGAATCAAAGGCTTACAAACTTTCAGACGGTGGGGGCATGTATCTTGAAGTGATGCCTAACGGCTCAAAATATTGGCGATTAAAATATCGCTTTGATGGGAAAGAGAAAAAACTTGCTTTGGGTGTGTATCCCGATGTGTCTTTAGCGCTTGCTAGAGAGCGTAGGCAAGATGCTAGAAGCTTATTAGCAAAGGGTGTCGACCCAAGTGAAAATAAAAAAGCCGTTAAAGCTGCTAAATTTGAAAAATCTGAAAATAGCTTTGAAGTTGTAGCGCGTGAATGGCTTGCTTCTCACATGGCAAATAAAGCAGCTAGTCATAGAGAAAAAGTTATTAGACGTTTTGAGTTATATATTTTTCCGTGGCTTGGTAGCAAACCAATTGCAGATATTACTACCCCACAAGTGCTAGATGCCATTAAGCGCATTGAAAAATTAGGCATTCTAGAAACTGCTCATCGTGCGCTACAAACATGCGGTCAAGTATTCAGATATGGGGTTCAAACGGGTAGAGCCCTTAGGGATGTAACAGCCGATTTAAAGGGGGCTCTACCCCCCTCTAGAACTGAGCACATGGCATCATTTACTGAACCTAACGATGTTGCTGAATTATTAAGGGCTATAGAAGGGTTTAAGGGGACAATTACAGTGCAATGTGCATTGCGCCTAGCCCCCTTAGTTTTTGTACGTCCTAGCGAGTTAAGAATGGCTAAATGGGCAGATATAGATTTAGAGACTGGGGAGTGGCGTTATCTTGTAAGTAAAACAAAAACAGACCACTTAGTACCCCTACCCCGCCAAGCTATAGAAATACTGAAAGAAATTCAGGGATTTTCAGGGCATCGTGAATATGTTTTTACAGGCGGTCATTCGCCTCTTAGACCAATGAGTGAAAGCGCGATAAATGCAGCACTTAAACGAATGGGTTATGACACAAAAACACAGATTACAGGGCATGGTTTTAGAGCAATGGCACGTACCATTTTGCACGAACGCCTAAACATAGACCCACATATTATTGAACATCAATTGGCGCATAAAGTACCAGATACATTGGGAGCTGCATATAATCGCACTAAATTTATAGCACAGCGTAAAGAGATGATGCAAATTTGGGCAGATTACTTAGATAAATTAAAAGCAGGTGCTATTGTAATAGAACTTAAAAAAGCATAAATAATAATTGTAAAATTCACTCAATAAACAAAGTCATAAATTTAAGATAACTTATTTTTACAAAAATGAGTCAGGGAAGTAAATGAGCGCAGAAATAATAATAAATTACATTCAAGATGGCGTAAAAAAAGGCCTCATTCGCTTTTACGATGAAAACAAACGGATTGAATACATTCATCAAAAGAAAAGCCGCAACTTCACAACGCCTGAAGAGCAAGTCCAAGCCGAAACCTATTGCCGCCTAATTTTAGAGTATGGCTATCCAGTACAACGCGTACTAAATTTCATTACTGTAACAATGGGAGTAGAAAAAAAAGAGGCTGACATCGTGGTGTACAACGATGATGAATGCTTGCAACCGCACATATTAGTAGAATGTAAAAAACAAGAGGTTTCAGAACAAGAATTTACCCAAGCCGTAAATCAAGCTTATTCATACGCTCACGCACTGCCCAATAATGTGAAATTCGTTTGGGTAACTTCTAAAATAAAAAATGTATTCTTTCAGGTTGATAAAGCCAAAAACTTACGGATTGCAGAATCAGATATTCCAGCTTACGGGGTAGATAAACTTGCACCCTATAAGTTTGTAAAAAATGCTGACAAGCTAACTTACAAAGAACATGACCAAAAGTTTTTTGATATTCGCGTGGTAAGTGAAGACGAGCTGACGCGCCGCTTTAAACTTGCACATAATGCGCTATGGGCTGGCGGGCAACTTAACCCATCAGAAGCTTTTGATGAGTTAGACAAACTAATTTTTTGCAAAATTTGGGATGAGCGTATAGCTCGTAAAAATGGCGACCCTTACGACTTTCAAATCATTCAAGTAGAAGCAACCACCCCAGAAATTGCACTTAAAAAGACTAATGAAGCCTTATTTCAACGCGTAAATGCGCTTTATGAAGAAGGCCGTAAAAAAGACCCTGAAGTATTCCGCGATAACATCCGCCTTACAACAGAGCGCGTGCGCACCATTGTTGAGTATTTGCAAGACATTAACCTAAGCAAAACCGATTTAGATAGCAAAGGCCGTGCATTTGAAACTTTCATGGGTTCGTTTTTCCGTGGGGAGTTTGGGCAATACTTCACCCCGCGCCCGATTGTGCAATTTATTGTGAATGTGTTGCCGATTAAGCACGATTCATTAGTATTAGATACCTCATGTGGCAGCGGAGGCTTTTTGCTACATGCGCTTGAAAAAGTGCGCCGCCAAGCCGATGAATACTTTGATAAAGAAAGTAATGAACACTGGCGGCACTGGCACGACTTTGCCGAGAAAAATCTTTACGGTATAGAGATTAATGAGCAAATTAGCCGCACTGCAAAAATGAATATGATTATTCATGATGATGGTCACACCAATGTCATCACAGCAGACGGTTTGCTTAAAGCCGATGCATTGCAGGAACAAACCAAAAATCAAGGCTTTAAGTATGGGCGTTTTGATTTTATTATCACCAACCCGCCATTTGGTAGCGCGGTAAAACTCACCGAAAAAGCCTATCTGCAACAATACGGCTTAGGTAATAAAGACGTTTCTTGGTTAGACCTTAAAAATAGCGGGGTTAAAAACCGTGATAGTCAAAGCACTGAAGTGCTATTTATTGAGCAATGCCACCAGTTTTTAACCGAAAACGGTTACTTAGCCATCGTGTTGCCAGATGGCGTACTGACTAACAGCAGTCTGCAATATGTGCGCGACCAAATTGAAGACTGGTATCGCATTATTGCCGTAGTGAGTTTGCCGCAAACCGCATTTACCGCCACAGGCGCAGGCGTAAAAAGCAGTGTGCTGTTTTTACGTAAATACAGCGAACAACAAACTGAGCTGATTAAACAGCAAAAACTCAGCCTGCAAAATAACATACTCAATGAATACAACTACAAAACAATCGTAGAAAAGTTAGAACGCGAAAAACTAGCTACCATTAAAAATGCCACTGGCGCGGTTTACACTGGCATGCTGGCAGAATACAAAACCACAGAAGACTACAAAACTTGGAAAGCAGAAATTAGCAACGAATACACCGAAAAAATCAATGCGCTAAAAGAACAATTAGAAGAGGCTTATGCTTTAGCCAAACAAAGCAAGCTGCCTGATTACCCAATTTTTATGGCGATTGCCGAAGATATAGGCTATGACGCAACAGGTAAGCAAACAGGCACGAATGAGCTGGACGTAATAGGCTCAGAACTCGCCCGTTTTATTGTAGAGGTGAATAATGGCGGGGTTTGAATTAAGTGCGGGAGCGAATGCGAATAAAGTATTTTTGGCTAATCATTCTGAATTAGCCGAACGATTTGACCCAGAAATGGTTTCGTATAACAAAAAAGTTAAGCAATTCAAATACGCTACCAAACCACTTAAATCTTTGTTGCTTACATCTCCTCAATATGGTGCAAATGAAAGCGGCATAACACGCAACAGTGCACAATCTCCTCGCTATGTGAGGATTACTGACATAAATGAATATGGTAATTTAATTGATGGTTTAGGTGTCACAGCTGAAACTGTAGAGAAAAAATACATATTAAACAACAACGACTTATTGTTTGCCCGCAGTGGAAATACTGTAGGGAAAACCTATTTACATAAGTCCGATGCTGTTTCATACAGCTGTTTTTTCGCAGGCTACATGATTAGATTTGTCGTTGATTCAAAAAAAATACTATCCGATTTTTTGTTTCTTTATACGCAGCTAGCCCCTTATAAAGACTGGGTAAAAGCCGTGCAAAGAACGGCGGGGCAACCTAATATCAATGCTGAAGAATATAAATCATTGTTAATACCTTTGCCCGATTTAGCTACTCAAGAAAAATTTGTTGATAAATATCAGCAAGCCGAACAGGCAAAACAACAAAAAGAAGAGCAAGCGCAAGCCCTGCTAGATAGCATAGACGGCTATTTGTTGGGCGAGCTAGGTATTACCCTTACCGAACAAGATAACCACCTTGAAAAGCGCATTTTTACTGTGCTATTTAGCGAGGTAACAGGTGGACGCTTAGACCCTGATATTTGCTTTACTAAGCATTACAAAATTGAAGGTGGCAGTTATGCAAACTCACCTTTACACAAACTAGCACATGTTAATAAAGGTCAAAGCATTACTTCTAACCATATTATCGCTGGTAAATATCCAGTTATCGCTGGTGGACAAAGCAGTCCATACTCGCACAATGCCTTTAATTATGAAGGTAATATCATTACAGTAAGCGCATCAGGTGCTTATGCAGGGTTTGTTTGGTATCACGATTATCCAATTTTCGCATCGGATTGTTCGGTGATTCAATCGAAAGATGAAGAAATTCTCAATACGCTGTATTTAGCTGAATTACTAAAAACAAAACAAAAAGAAATTTACAATTTACAGCAAGGTGCGGGGCAGCCTCATGTTTACTCCCGCGACTTAATGCAATTAAACATTCCTTTGCCACACATATCAAAACAAAATGAAATTGCCACCCACATCGCGCAAATCCGCGCCCAAGCCAAGCAATTGCAAACAGAAGCCGAAAATATTATAAAGACAGCCAAAACTGAAATTGAGTCTATGATTTTAGGTGATCCAGCATGATACTAAGAGGCCTTTTAGAGCGCTCATTAGGCGGATTTATTTGCATTCGTGGGTATGCAAAACTAGGTGATTTAGCTGAAATTTCAAAACCTAATGAGCAATATCAGCGTGATTTAGTACCAAGCCATAAAAAAGATTTGGAAAAATATCTAAATGCACGTGAAAGTGTTTTTTTCCCAGAAGTAATTCTGAGTTATACACTAAACCCTAGTATGGACAACATTACAATTTCTGGTACTGCTGAAATGCTTACTGCGTCTACCAGTATAGGCAAGAACATAACAATTACACAGTTCAACAGAAGTTATGCCAGTGCTAAAGATAGTAGGCAAAAAGAATGGGTGCGTTTAGTTACTTTAGAAATAAATGACGCCTATCTTGGGTTAGGTGCACCTAGTTTGTTTAATAGGATAGACGGCAATCACCGTTTAAGTGCTGCAAAAGAAGTTGATGCGGACAAAGCTGGTATACAAGCTCCATTTTGTTTGATTTTACTAAATGAAAATGATGAGGATGCAAAACTGCAAAGTGTAATTTTTCATAATATCAATAGTAAAGGTTTAGCATTAACCTCTGAAGAAAACTTGAAAGCGATTTTAGACGATACACGTTTTTCAGATGATGAGCTTAAACATAGTTTTGGTTGGGCTTATGTTAAAGCTAAAGAATTAATTCCTCAAATCGATAACGAATATTTGGGTTCGTTAAACCATGTATTTGGCACAAGACTACGTACAGTAGTCTTGAAAGGACTTGAGTTTTTAGCTTTGCAAAAGTTGATAAAAGAGACGAGCAGTATAAAGTCCATAAAACAAAAACTGGCAGTCGTTAATCAAGTTTTTAAGCAAGAAGCAAGACTGCAAGCCTGCCAAGAAATAGGTCTTTTGGTTGCATTTCTTTATTATGCTTTTAAAGATACTGGCAGTGATTTTGTTTTAACTACAGCATTTAAAAACTGGGTACTGCGAAATCATATTGACGAAATAAAAGATATAGATGCTGCAAGCATTGTAGACGTCTTTGACAGAGTACATGCTTCGCAGTTAAAAATTTTCATGGCAATGCCATATTCAGAAAGTGATGTTAATGATTACAACACCGCTTTAACAAATGCTGTTACTAAAATTAGATTAAATAACCAACACTTAAATATATTAAATTATCCGATTATGAGAACGCACTCGCCAACTCATGATGTTATCCAAGACATTCTGAATAAAATACAAAGTTGCGATGTCTTTATAGCAGATATTACAGACAACAATCCTAATGTGCTTTATGAATACGGTTTTGCGCGTGGTCAAAATAAGGCATGTATTTTATTAAGAAAAAAATCTGCTGAACAAGCAGTTAAGTCTGATTATGCAAATGATTTACGGTTCCACTTTGAGGGTTATACAGAATTAGAATCAAACTTAAAAACTGAAATTGAGCATGTACTTATAGCGCAAGGATTAGAAGTAAAATGACGCCAAAAGAAGTTGCGATTCATTACTTTGTACAAAAAAAATTTGGAATAATTTCAACACTTACTTCAACAATGGCATCTCTAAAACCTAACGAATCTAACGTGTTCATAGAGAAAAATTTAGAGATTGAAGCATACAAGTTAACGTTACGTAACATGCCAGACAACGAGCTTCTAACGTTACATATACAATCATTAGCAAAAGATACTGAGCAACGTAAACGTAACGTGATTAGTGAAGAAAACAGAAGGCCTTACAATCTGCCCTCAGCAAATGCTGATTTTGTGCATTGGGCAAAAGCAGCGCATTGGACACTTGACGAAGCAATAGCCCTATCATTTGGTAAAGAGCCTGCAATTGTTACATGGAAAGAAATTGAAAAATTAAAAGGTCAAACTGCCTTTGCTGTGTCATTTGCAAAACGTAGGGATTTAGCCTTGCGTGCAACCCGCTGGAAAAAGTTTGGTGACACTATTCCACCTGTTATTTTTATTAGCTGGGCTAAAGAGATAAATATTGAGTTGCCGAACGCTTTAATTGAGGAAGTTACAAAAATTGGCGGCGCTGCAACAAACTGGCATGAGCAATATCTAAAACTTAAAGCTGATTACGATGTATTAGCTGCACAACCCACCAATACACAAAAACCAGAATCTACTCGTAAAACCAATAATGTATTGCAAGCATTTACGGCTATCGCTATTGATGCTTATGGTTATGACCCAAAAGCTGAAAAGTCTACAGCCCCACAAGATATAGCAAATGCTTTGGAAAAGCTCGGGGCAGTTGGAAACCCAAAAACTATAAGAAGCTGGCTAAAAGAGGGTGCCGAGCTATTGCCTTCAAACCCGCATAAAGACTAGGACTTATGGGTAATTACCGATAACAAAACGGTAATTACCTTACACTTCGATTTTTGATGTATTAAATACAAACCCATGCAAGGCAATACCGCCTTGTGCAATCCAAACTAAAGGAATGTAAAAATGGGTAATACATCAAAACAAAACGAATCATTCACACCGCAGTTTTACAGACTGCCTCAATTAAAAGCTCGCTTAGGGGTTTCAGGTTCAAGCATTTGGGCTTGGGTTAAAAAAGGCACGTTCCCTGCCCCAATTAAATTAGCCGAAAATACCACCGCATGGCATTTATCAGACATTGAAGCTTGGGAAAAGTCACGTATTCAAGCAAGTCAAAGAATTAACGGTGAAAGCCATGTTTGAGGTTATAAAAATGACACGCTATAACCGATTATTTTTAGGTAGTTGATATGATGGTATCAACTGATAGTAAAGAAATGACTGTTAATCAGCCTCGTAACAATGATGATGAAGTAATCAGGCGGCTTGCAGCGCTTAAACCCTTAGATTATGACCGAATTAGAAAAGAGAGCGCAAAAGAACTCAATATTCGGCCTGCTACTCTAGATAAGCAAATCAAAGAAGCTCAATCTAAGAGTAGTAAGGAAAATTCGCAGTTCGATGATACAGAACCTTGGCATGAGCCCATTAATCCTGCTGGATTGTTAGATGAAATTACATCTACCATACAGCGATTTATAGTTTTAGATAAACACCAAGCCCAAGCAGCTGCTTTGTGGGTTTGCGCGTGTTGGTTTATTGACGAAATTCATTGCGCCCCTATTTTGCTGATTAATGCACCTGAGAGAGCATGTGGAAAAACACAGTTACTTACGGTATTGGCAAAGCTAGCCCCGCGGACAGCACAGGCGAGCAGTATTAGTCCTAGTGTTTTATTTCGCATGATTGAGACTTACAAGCCTACTCTATTTATTGATGAAATTGAAACTGTACTTAATGACAATGAAGACTTACGGGGGTTAATCAATGCAGGCCATACACGCGATAGCGCCTATGTTTGGCGTAGTGTTGCTAAAGGCGATGATTTTGAGCCTAAATGCTTTACCGTATGGGGCATGAAAGCGATTGCAGGCATTAATGCAATCAAACTTGCAGAAACCGTAACTAGTCGCTCTATTATCATCGAGTTAAGGCGGAAAAAGGCCGATGAAATTGTAGAAAGATTAAGGCATGCTGAATCTGACATTTTCCAAATCTTAGCTGCGAAACTTGCAAGGTTTTTGGATGATTTTCATGAGCAAGTTAAAGATGCTCGGCCTAAGTTGCCTGATAATTTGGGCGACCGAGACCAAGATAATTGGGAACCATTATTTCAGATTGCAAATGTAGCTGGTAGTCACTGGGTAGAGACAGCCTTAAATGCTGCTTTAAGTATATCCAATCAAACACAATCACCGCAAAGTAGTGCTAATGAATTACTCGCAGATATTAAAGAGATTTTTGATTCTAAGCAGACAATTAAAATATCAACTATTGATTTAATAAATGCGCTTTGTGAAGACACAGAAAAATCATGGTGCACCTATAACCGAGGAAAACAGTTAAGCCCTAGGCAACTATCAAACAAGCTGAAAGATTATGGAATCACATCTAAGACAATTAGATTTAATAGTTATGAAACTGCTAAGGGTTACGAAGCCATACAATTTAATGACGCCTTTGAACGCTATCTATCTGACTCCGATAATTTGCAGTTACAAAGTAACATTTCGTTGTAAGCCAAAATTGACGAGGCTGTTAATGTTACGTATACAGTAACTGTTACCGTAACATTAACAATAACGTAACGTAACATAGCGCGTAAATGCTGGATGTGACAGTGTTACGTAATGTATACGGTCGGTAACGATTACAGAGCCGTTACCGTACTGTAACGGTAACGGTAACGGTAACGGTTTGACAATAAACTCAAACTTACAGTTTATTAATAAGAAAGCTAATAAATTATTATCTATAATTAATAAAGTCTAAAACAAACATTGGATATATTTAATTATGCTAGATGAACAAGGTAGAAAAATCCTAGAAGTTTTAGTGGCTCATCTACCAAAGGTTAGAGCTGGCAAGCCTGAAACTTATCTAGGCTATAAAAAAATTCATGAAATTCTAGGGTTACCTCAATTAAGAGAACGCTGGGGTGAGAGTCTTAAAGTTCAAGGCTTATCTTCGTTAGCAGAATGGACTAAAAGCAATGAGCTTCCTGCTATAACTGGGTTAATTATTAGTATGGAAACTTATGAGCCAGGCGAGGGTTACTTTTCCCTCTTCAATAAAAGCGAAAATATCTATGAATGGTGGAAAGGGGAGATTGAAAAGTCTAAGGCATTTGACTGGTCACCCTATATCCAAGAAGAATTTAATTTGGTTCCTGCTGATTTAACTGTACCAGACAGGAAAGATATTACAATTTCAAGAATTATTAGAGATACACCTCTGTCAAGACGGGTTAAATCTCTAAATAACCAACAATGCCAAATTTGTGGTATTTCAATAGAAATGCCTGCAGGTAAGAAATATTCTGAAGCGCATCATATTAAGCCTCTTGGTCAACCTCATAACGGGCCAGACATAATAGAAAACATGATTTGTGTATGCCCAAACCACCATGCAATGCTAGATTATGGCGCAATAAAATTAGTTGCTTCTAACTTATTATTTAAACCTAACCATTCAATTTCAGAAGAGTTCATTAATTACCATAATGAATATATTCATAAACCCTAAGTACTATTGTCTAATCGGCTTTGCGTAAATTTTAATAATCTATATTAAATAATTTATGGGGGCACATTTGGGGGCATATCATCATATTAACAATGCTTAATTAAAGCCAGCTATGGCTAAAACAAGTTTGTTTGGTTGACTCTTTCACCATTTCACTATCTTTTGGTATCCAAGATAGTATAGAGAACCCGCCTAAGTGCGGGTTTTTTTATTGACTCTTTCCCACTCATAAGGCCATATCTTCGGATATGGCCTTTTTTTATTTTTATCAATATTTATTTATAGAAACTATGCTGGTGTGCGCTAAAAAATTACGTGTGAGCAGTTAGTAGTTGTGAGTCGCATACTGTCAATTAAGGCATCCACTTTAATTAAAAATTTGAGTGAAATTGTAGCCTAAAGATTAGCGTCGCGAATTTTCGATAAACTAAGTAAACTATCACGATAGTCTTAACAAGGATAACCCAATGAATCAATATCAAGTATTAATCACAGGCGCAAACCGCGGTATTGGTTTGGAATTTACCAGGCAATATGCGGCGGATGGCTGGAGAGTTCTGGCATGCTGCCGCGATCCAGAATCTGCGGCCGCATTGCAGACACTGGCAAGCGCCAGCAAAAATATACAAGTAATCGCGCTTGATGTTGGTAACTTTAGTCAAATTGACAGTCTTGCGTTGCAATTAAAAAACGAAGCAATCGATGTGTTAATTAACAATGCTGGCGTGTATCCACATAGCAACTTTGGTGATACCAATTATGAAGATTGGGCCGAAGCATTTAAGGTTAACAGCATGGCTCCGCTCAAAATGGCAGAAGCATTTGTACAGCACATCGCTCGTAGCCAGCTTAAAAAAATCGCTACACTTAGCAGCAAGATGGGCAGCATTGATGACAATACCAGCGGTGAAAACTACATTTACCGCACCAGCAAAACTGCTGTGAACATGGCGATGAAAAGTTTATCGATTGACTTAAAACCGTATGGTATTAGTATTGTAACTTTGCATCCTGGATGGGTGCAGACTGATATGGGTGGCGCAAATGGGCTGATTAACACGCAGACTAGCGTCACTGGATTACGGCAAGTGATTGCAGATCTAAGCTTACAAAGCACAGGCCAATTTATTGCATTTGATGGTAAATCTATTAATTGGTAACTCCATAAAAATAGCGATGCGCTTATAAAACTGTGTGTTTAAAAGGCGCTCGCTCTTCTAGCTCATTGGTGTATGCAGTCACCCCTTCGGCCTCACGGCTCAAAAACTGTTTGATTGCTCGCTCAAAATCTGGATGTGCGATTTTATGATAGGAGCAAGTTGACCGAGGCTCAAACCCACGCGCCAACTTGTGTTCTCCTTGTGCGCCGCCCTCAAAAAAAGTAATGTCTTCTGCAATACAAAATTGCTGTGCCTGGTAGTAACACAGTTCGAAATGTAAGCCAGATACGAATTGCGTCGCACCCCAATAGCGGCCATACAATGTAGTTCGATTATAAATATTCAAGGCGCTTGCGATGGGATTTCCATCTATTTCAGCCACGATTAACAAAAGATTATCGGGCATTGTTTTCGCGATTTCCGCAAAAAAACTACGTGTCAGATATGGCGTAGAATGGTGCTCACGGTAAGTATTGGTGTAACAATCATAGAAAAAATCCCAATCTCGCTCGCTCGCATCGGCGCCCTTAATTTGCCTGCAAACAATACCTGCCTGTGAAACTTTCTTGCGTTCCTGATGAATTTTTTTGCGTTTATCGTGACTTAATGTAGCTAAAAATGCTTCAAAATCGGGATATTTTTTATTCTGCCATCTAAATTGTACGCCTGTACGCTTTAACCAACCGGCAGCTTGCAATTGTTGCGCACAGCTTTCATCCGGGAAAAGCACATGCACACTGGAAAGCTGGTGTTGCTGCATCACATTTTCTAATGCCTCAATCACCATCATTTGCAGCTCAGGCTGTTCAGTTAATAATCGTCGGCTTGTAATCGGCGAAAAAGGAATGGCAGATAATAATTTGGGATAATAATTAAATCCGCTATGTTGATAGGCATCAGCCCAGGCCCAATCAAACACGTATTCGCCATAAGAATGGTTTTTTAAGTACAAAGGCATTGCTGCTATAAGTTTTCCACCTAACTTAATCACCAAAGGATGCGGCATCCAACCTGTACCCTGCCCGACCGAACCTGAGTTTTCTAATGCGCTTAGAAATGCATGACTCAGCAATGGAGTGCCATCTGTTAACGCATCCCAATCAGCAGGCTTCACTTGACTGATACTGGTGATGATTTCCACGCGAAAATCGTGCGCAGATTCTGCATTAACTTGTTGGGCTTGTACTTGTGTTGAAATATCTTGCGAGGAAGTCATCAATACTTTTCAATCGATACCAAAATCCACATATGACAGTATTGAATATAAGCTAATCGGAGTAAAGACTGCTGTAAAAAAGACCAGCAAAATGAGTTAAATAGATGGGTTGACTTGGACTGAGCTAAATGGGACGTTTGCGGATATTAGACGCTTGTTTGTTATCTTTAGCTTTGCTTTTATCTTTAATTGCGGTTTCAGCTTCTATAATTTTCTGTGCTTCAATTTTAGCTTCTGCGGCTTTTTGACGTTCGATTAATTTCGCCTGTGCAAGCTGTAACTCTTCTAAAGTGATGACGCCATCTTCATCGACATCGACATAGCTAAAATGGCGCGCGATTTGTGGCAAGCACAAAGTAGCTTCTTCACGATCAAGCGAATCATCATTATCTTTATTACAGTCATTAAAGCGCTTCTCGATACTTTCTTGCATGGCTTTGCGTTTATTTGCAATTTGAGCATGCTCTGGGTCAGTCGATCTTGCATAATCCGATAATGCTTTGCGCAAACGGGCACGATCTTCAGGGCTGAAATTGTATTCAAGCGTTTTTTCTAAACCACTTACGTCTGTTTCTTCAATCAACGATTTATCATCACTCAGCAATGCGTTCCTGCTTCCTGCCGAAACAGGCGTTGCAAGCAAAGTTCCAAACAGCGCTAGCATCGATAAAGCCGGAGTTAGATAATGTGCTTTTAAAACCATTGTTGATGAGTTCTCGTTCTTTCTAAAATATTTTTCGTATTGAAAAAAATTGACCAACTAACAAGATTTGCAATCATGAATCAGCATTGTTAATGTAATGTTTCACAACCCCTTATATTTGTAACTATTTGTAACGATTAATTGTTAACATTAAGACGTTTAATCATGATGAAAAGTTTTCACAATTCTAGATTTATTCATGCTGAAAACATATACTACACAGGCAGTAACGTTTAAGTTGCTCATTCAATGATATGAAAGCGTAAATGATGGCTGAAAATAACAAAAAAATACTAATGGTAGATGACGATTTGCGCATGCGCGAACTGCTGCAACGCTATCTAACCGAACAAGGCTTTAACATTAAAACCGTATCCGACTCTAAAGAAATGGATGCTACGCTAGCCAATGAATCATTTGATTTATTAGTGCTAGATTTAATGTTGCCCGGCGAAGATGGCTTAGCCATTTGCAGACGTTTGCGTGGCAATAAATTCACATCCCCTATCATTATGCTGACCGCGCGCGGTGATGAGGTAGATAGAATTATTGGATTAGAA
>Ga0123398_1009017_pt1 | contig 32982 bp, 29 predicted proteins | sample T5LHNO3metaT_FD_89926 | JGI IMG/M metagenome (GOLD analysis project Ga0123398, IMG submission 89926) | Methane-oxidizing artificial microbial communities from Washington, USA to study methane cycling - T5-LHNO3 metaT (Metagenome... | ecosystem: Engineered > Modeled > Simulated communities...
ATGGCAAGTTTGGCGCAAAACCACCTTCATCGCCCACAGTAGTAGCTAAACCTTTTTTATGCAGCGTTTTCTTCAGTTGATGAAACACTTCTGCGCCGCAACGCAAAGCTTCTCTGAATGTTGGTAAGCCAGCTGGGATAATCATAAATTCCTGCATATCGACAGAGTTATCCGCATGCGCGCCGCCGTTGATAATATTCATCATCGGTGTTGGCAATTGCATCGCACCAGAACCGCCTAAATAGCGATACAAAGGCAAACCACTCTCTTCCGCCGCCGCACGGGCACAGGCCATTGAAACCGCCAATAAGGCATTGGCACCTAAACGGTCTTTATTTTCCGTACCATCTAGCTCAATCAAGGTTTTATCAATAAAACTTTGCTCTTCACAGTCCAAGCCAATGATCGCCTCGGTGATTTCAGTATTCACGTTTTCAACTGCTTGCAATACACCTTTGCCTAAATAGCGGTCTGAGTCTCCATCACGCAGCTCCATTGCTTCCTTCGCACCCGTAGATGCACCAGACGGCACGGCCGCACGACCGATAACGCCACTTTCCAGTAGCACGTCACATTCAACTGTTGGGTTGCCGCGTGAATCCAAAATCTCACGACTGATAATATCTACAATTGCGCTCATGTTTAATCCTAAAAATTAATGATAAAAATACGTTAACTATTTAAAGCGTTGATTCAATAAATCCCGATTTTTTAACCAGTCTATCCATATCAACCAACAAATGCAGCAAGTCTTCCATCTTATCTAACGGCCAAGCATTTGGACCGTCTGATAAGGCTTTTGCAGGGTCTGGATGGGTTTCCATAAACACACCAGCGATACCGCTAGCTACCGCCGCACGCGCCAGCACAGGCACATGCTCACGCTGCCCTCCACTCTTATCACCCTGACCGCCCGGCTGTTGTACTGAGTGGGTAGCATCGAATACCACAGGGCAATTAGTCTCGCGCATGATGGCCAAGCCACGCATGTCCGATATCAACGTATTATAGCCAAAGCTGGCACCGCGCTCACACACCATAATCGTGTCTTGATTGCCATTGGCTTCTTTGGCTTTATTCACCACCTGCAACATATCATGCGGCGCTAAAAACTGGCCTTTTTTGATATTAACTGGCTTACCGCAAGTCGCCACAGCCACAATAAAATCGGTTTGACGACATAAAAACGCTGGAGTTTGTAACACATCTACCACCGCTGCCACATGTGGCACTTGCTCAGTGGTATGCACATCGGTTAATACTGGCACACCAATCTGACTTCTTACTTCATCCAGAATACGCAAACCTTCGTCCATGCCAAAGCCGCGAAACGTCTTGGTCGAACTGCGATTCGCTTTATCGTAGGATGATTTATAGATAAAAAGAATGCCCACTTTTGCCGCAATCTCTTTCAGCTTACCGGCTGTTTCAATCGCAAACTCACGTGACTCAATCACACAAGGGCCTGCGATCAGGAATAATGGATGCTCAAGACCTACATCAAAGTTACATAACTTCATGAAAAGTCGCCTTTAGTAATACTATTATGTGTTACTTTATTTTCTAATGCCGCCTGCACATACGCTTTAAATAAAGGGTGACCGGCACGTGGATTAGAAGTAAATTCCGGATGGAATTGACAGGCAACAAACCAAGGATGTGTCGCTTTTGGCAACTCAATCATCTCACACAAATCTTCGCCTAATGTGCGTGCAGAAATAACTAGACCGGCTTGTTTGAGTTGATCTACATAATGGTTATTCACTTCATAACGATGGCGATGACGTTCATTCACTTGCGCACCATAAATGCTTGCAGCCAAGGTGTTTTCTACTGTAGGACAAGCTTGTGCGCCTAAACGCATAGTGCCGCCAAGATCAGAGCTCTCATCACGTTTTTCGATTTTGCCAGATGCGTCCTGCCACTCATCGATCAAGCCAATCAATTTATGCGGTGCATCTGCATTGAACTCAGTACTGTTTGCACCTTTCAGATGTGCCACGTTGCGCGCAAACTCAATCACAGCTAATTGCATACCTAAGCAAATGCCTAAATAAGGAATTTTATTTTCGCGCGCATACTGAATCGCGGCAATTTTACCTTCTGTACCGCGCACACCAAAGCCGCCAGGAATCAGAATCGCATCCATCGCATCTAATTTTTCCGTACCGTTCTGCTCAATTTCCTCACTATCCATGTAGTGAATTTTGACTTTTGATTCAGTATGTATACCCGCATGAATCAAGGCTTCAGTGAGCGATTTATACGATTCAGTTAAATCCACATATTTGCCTACAAAGGCAACATTGACTAAATGTTTAGGGTTAGCGAGCGCGTAGGAGATTTTTTCCCAGCTAGATAAATCAGCTGCTTTAGCCAAGATATCTAATTTATGACAGACGATTTCATCCAGCATCTGGTCATGTAACAACCCAGGTATTTTATAAATAGAGTCTGCGTCGATTGCGCTAATGACCGCTTCTGGCGCCACATTTGTAAACAAAGCAATTTTTCTACGCTCTTCATCTGGAATATTGCGGTCAGCGCGACAAAGCAAAATATCTGGTTGAATACCGATTTCGCGCAACTCTTTCACAGAATGTTGCGTCGGTTTGGTTTTTAACTCACCCGCCGCCGCTATCCACGGCAATAACGTTAAATGGATGAAACAGGTATTTGATCTGCCTTCTTCAAAACCCATCTGGCGAATCGCTTCCAGAAACGGTAACGACTCAATATCGCCCACAGTACCGCCGACTTCTACAATCGCCACATCTGCGCCTTCAGCGCCGCGTTTGATATGCGTTTTAATCTCATCGGTGATATGTGGAATCACCTGCACAGTTTTGCCTAAATATTCGCCGCGACGTTCTTTTTTAATCACGGTTTCGTAGATTTGACCGGTGGTGAAATTGTTACGTTTACCCATACGTTGCGAAATGAATCGCTCATAATGGCCCAAATCCAAATCGGTTTCAGCGCCGTCATCGGTCACAAAAACCTCTCCGTGCTGAAATGGCGACATAGTGCCGGGGTCAACGTTAATATAGGGATCTAACTTGAGCATGGTTACTTTGATACCACGCGACTCTAAAATTGCGCCTAAACTGGCAGCGGCGATACCTTTACCGAGAGAAGAAACAACACCGCCAGTGACGAATACATATTTGGTCATTTACAGGACGCTTTACACTTAATGGTAAGCCAAGAATTAGCTTACAGACGGGAACAAATTTTACCGCAAAGGCAGTAGAATAACAATGTTGGGTTTGCAAACAAACGGTTAAAAATGCCAGTGTAGTCAGCAAAGATTACGCCAAAAACCTGTCGCACATCAGACCAGCACGCATTGGCAAGCCATTGAGTTAAACCTACAATTTCAGGTTTTCCACTACGATAAAAACTGTTTATTAAAAAAGTTAAGTAACCTGTCGTTTTAAGTAAATGTTAATTGGCTAACCTAAATTTTTTTGCCACAACTTGTTAGCAGGCGCAACTCAATTAAATCCCCCACTTTCCATAGCCCTTAAACTGCTGAAACACTTCACGCATTTCAGCTTCACTTAACAATGGCGGATTGGAGTTAACCTGCAAAATCCGCCAATATTGCTCACACAGATTTTCAACCTCTATTGCCACCGCTAAAGCATCATCCAAATCATAACCCAAAGCGATCATGCCGTGATTCGCTAACAGACAAGCTTTACGGTCAATTAAAGCAGTTAATGCGTTATCAGATAATTGCTGCGAACCAAATAATGCATACGGCGCACAACGAATAGTATCGCCATCCGCAACGGCTATCATGTAATGAAATGCTGGAATATCTTTATGCAAACAGGCTAGCGTGGTGGCAAACATACTGTGGGTGTGAATAACTGCGCTGATATCTGGGCGGCTGGCTAAAATATCGCGGTGAAAGCGCCATTCTGATGACGGCTTTTTGTTTTGTTCAAAAGTGCCATCAAACTGCATTTGCACCAGGCTATCCGGTGTCATTTCATCGACAATCATGCCGCTTGGTGTGATTAGGAATCCACCGCCACATCTGACACTTGCATTGCCAGATGTGCCCTTATTTAGGCCTAGTTGTGCTAATTTCTGGCTGATGGCGAGTAACTGTTCGCACTTATCCTGCATGATTAGCCTTCTCTTAACTTAACCAAATCAGAAGGCGAAAATACGCCCTTTTCAGTAACAATGCCTTTTACCAATCTGGCAGGTGTCACATCAAACGCAGGGTTCGCGGCGTTTGATTCGACTGGAAATAACCGAACATTTTGCATACTGCCATCTGCCGCTAAACCCTGTATAAATTGCACTTCGTCACTATCACGCTCTTCAATTTCAATTTGCTTGTAATCGGTCATTGTCCAATCAATCGTTGGACTAGGCACTGCTGCGTAAAATGGAGTGTGATTATCAAACGCTGCCAATGCTTTTAAATAAGTGCCAATTTTGTTGCATACATCGCCATTTGCAGTTACGCGGTCTGCGCCCACAATCACCATATCCACCAGACCTTGCTGCATTAAATGACCGCCCGCGTTATCAGTAATGACCGTGTGCGGCACACCATGCTGTCTCAGTTCCCAAGCGGTAAGCGCCGCGCCCTGATTGCGTGGGCGCGTTTCATCTACCCAAACATGCACATTCAAACCGGCATCGTGCGCCGCATAAATGGGCGACAAAGCCGTACCGTAATCGACAGTCGCCAGCCAGCCCGCATTGCAGTGGGTCAGAATATTGAATGGTTTATTTGGATCTATTTGGTTTTGATAATGTTGCTTAATTAACCCCAGTCCATGCTGACCGATTAATTGATTCTGCACGACATCTTCTTCCGCAATGTTTGCTGCTTCGCGCCAAGCCGTCATATTGCGCCGATTAATAGGTGCTGCCTGCAAACTCGTCACCATGCGATCAACCGCCCAAGCCAAGTTAACGGCTGTCGGGCGGCTATTTTTGAGCATTTCCGCAGCAGTGATTAAATAAGCATCCGACTCATCCTCTAACATTGCCAACGCTATGCCATACGCAGCTGCAACACCGATTAATGGTGCGCCACGTACTTGCATGGTTTTAATGGCATTGACCATTTGCTCTAAAGTGTGGATTTTTAAGACTTCAAATGCAAACGGCAATTGCGTTTGATTAATAATCTGCACAAATTTGCAGCGTGGACTCGGCCAAATCGTTCGAAACGGTTTTTGAGCAACTTTCATTTAGTACAACCTTATTACAAATCTGGCTTATGATTAAATTGCAAGTTTTATATAACTTTTTATTGATATTAAATCGCTAAATAGTATAAATAATTACGAATAAATTTCTTGCAATTTTTTTTGTTTTATTTTTTACGATTTTCCATCCACAAAATCTGTGGATAACTTTGTGGATTGCTGTGTCTTAAAAGTGTAACCTACCAATTTATAAGGCTTTTTTTCAAAAGTTCATTTTTTAATCTATTTCATTACTCAATAAAATCAATGGCTTACGGTATGCCATTGGTTTGATACAGTTTTTTACAATTGTTAATGTAGCACTTTAACTGATGTGTATAACCCAGCTAATTTAGGTAAGATTTTCAACGCATTTTTACCTGTAATTTCAATGATTTGCGACTCTTCAACACCCCTTAAATCAGCAAACATTTGTGCTATTTTTGCTAGCTCTGCGGGCCTGTTTCTGCCCTTTGTACCAATCCATTCCGGCGGAATATCCGGCGCGTCAGTTTCCAATACGATCGATTCTAATGGTAAATTTTTAGCCAATTCACGAATCTTAAGCGCACGCGGGTAAGTCATCGCGCCACCAAACCCCAGCTTGAATCCTAATTTGATAAACTCCTCCGCCTGTTGCTGACTGCCATTAAATGCATGCGCAATACCGCCAGCAACAGGGTGCCGACGCAGATACTTCAAAATCTCGTCGATTGCGCGACGCACATGCAAAATGACAGGCAATTGAAATGTCTGCGCAATTTTAAGCTGCTCAATAAAGAAGTATTCCTGCGTTTCGCGATTTTGCTGTGTAACAAAGAAATCCAAACCAATTTCACCCACGCCGACTATTTTAGGGTTTGCATGTGCCAATTGTTCGGCAATTAACTGTTTTAATACGGCTAAATCGCTTGGATGCGCATGGTCAACGTACATGGGATGAATGCCCAAAGCCATGAAGCATTGCGCGTGTTGATGCGCTAAATCAATCACGCTTTGAAAATTATTGCGTGCGACGGATGGCACCACAATTTTATGAACACCTGCTTGATGGGCATTGGCGACAACTAAATCACGGTCTGAATTAAATTCAGTGGCATCCAGGTGGCAGTGTGTATCAATTAATAACATTAAATTTTACGCACCGTTTCATATTGATTGACTAGCTAACTGGGAGTTTGATTAACAGGTTTTTTGACAGAATAAACGGGATTTGCACGTAGCCGAATATCACAGCCAATTTGACGCAGCTCAAGTACATCTAACCCAATGGCTTGATTCATGTGCGTAAAAGCCGGCATATCAAACAAACCTTTAGCTGCACTTCCCATCAATTTGGGAGCGTAATAAATCAAAAGCTCGTCAATCAGGCTTTGTGCAAGCAAGGCGCCGTTTAAGGCTTCACCACCCTCCACTAGCACTTCATTAATTTGCATGTGCGCCAGATGGCTTAATAGCGTTTTCAGGCATACTTTATTGTCTTGGTTCGGAATGCAAAGCAGTTCTGCGCCGGTAGCCAGTAATAGATTGGCTTTATTATCGTCAGGCTGGGCAAACGCAATTAAAGTATTGCCACCTTGCAGAATTTTCGCTTGTGGCGATATGCGCAACTGACTATCCACAATCACACGCAAGGGCTGTCGTTCAACATTTAAACTGCGCACCGTCATCGCAGGGTCGTCACTTAAAACCGTGCCGATACCCGTTAAAATCGCACAGGATTGCGCACGCCAATGCTGTACATCCAGCCTTGCCGCTTCGCTGGTAATCCATTGACTGTGTCCGTTATTAAGTGCGATTCTGCCATCTAAACTACTGGCAATTTTGCAACGCACATAAGGTGCTTTTCGAGACATGCGAGCAATGAAACCGGCATTTAATTCCTGTGCTTGCGCCTGCATTAAGCCACTCGCCACTTCGATATGCTGTGCTTGTAAATAGGCCAGGCCATTGCCTGCAACCAGCGGATTAGGGTCAACCATCGCGGCAATCACTTTGGCAACACCCGCTTTGACCAAAGCCTCCGCGCAAGGTGGTGTGCGGCCTGTATGGCTGCATGGCTCTAAAGTCACATAAGCCGTTGCACCTCTAGCGTGTCCGCCCGCCTGACGCAAGGCAAACACCTCTGCATGTGGCTCGCCAGCTTTAAGATGTGCGCCTTCACCAATGACTATGCCGTCTTTAACAATCACGCACCCAACACGTGGATTGGGCATGGTCGTATATAAACCCTGCTCTGCCAGCTTTAACGCACGTGCCATCCAAATATGATCGCTGGCGGTAAACATTTAGGCTTGAAAGTCTGGCATAGCTGATTTATGCGCTGGTTAATGCGATGAAATACGGCTTTGTGTTAACTGATTATTCGCATCAAAAAATATAAGCAGGCCATGATATACATGCATGCATTTGCCCAAATCATATTCAATGGCGCTGTTGTTTGCAGTAAAACTCTCTTCAATACTAGGACGGCCCAATAAAGCCATCACAGCTTCTTTGCGCGCGCCTTTAATTAAAATATTTTGCTGTAAATCATAAGCCATATCGCCACGTTTGCATTCTTGCTCAATCGTTGCTGCGTGCTGCATCCATTTGGTTTGATCAAACTTTTCAGCGCCAAAAACCACTTTATCTTTAAACGCCCACCAGGTAAAAAATACAATCGTTAACAAAATGGTAAAAACCGCTAAAGCGATTGAAGAAACATTAATGAATTTCATGGCGTTTGATGGTCACTTTCAATTAGTTAACTGACGATTAATTAATCTACTACTAACTTACAAGTCGCGAATAACATTATTAAAGTCATCCACGTCTGAAAAACTACGATACACCGATGCAAAACGGATATAAGCGACTTTATCCATTAACTTTAGCTCTTGCATCACACTTTCGCCCAAATCGCGTGCCGGCACTTCACGCTCGCCCAAGCCCAACATTTTTTGCACGATATGATCAAGTGCACGGTCTACATACTCGGTTGGCACCGGCCGTTTGTGCAAAGCGCGTGTAAACGATAAGCGCAGTTTTTCACGATTAAATTCTTCGCGTGTGCCATTCTGCTTCACTACTTGCGGCATATGTAACTCAGCCGTTTCATAAGTAGTAAAGCGCTTATCGCAAGCACCACATTTGCGGCGACGGCGAATAGAATCGCCCTCATCATTGACCCTGGAATCAATAACCTGAGTATCATCCGTGCCGCAGAATGGGCACTTCACTTTATTTAAGCTCCCGATTTAGCGTAAAGCACATATTTTATTTTCCGTATACTGGAAAACGCGCTGTTAACGCATGCACTTTAGCTTTAGTGGCCGCAATCAAAGCTTCATCCGTTGGGTTATCCAACACGTCTGCAATCAAGTTCGCCACTTGTCTCGCTTCTTCTTCTTTAAAACCGCGCGTGGTGATTGCTGGCGCACCGATACGTATACCTGAAGTCACGAATGGACTTTCCGGATCGTTTGGAATCGCGTTTTTATTCACTGTGATATGCGCCAAACCTAAAGCTGCGTCGGCCGCTTTACCAGTCAAGCCTTTCGGACGCAGATCCACCATGAACATATGCGATTCTGTACGGCCAGAAATAATGCGCAAACCACGTGCTGTTAAGGTTTCTGCCATCGCTTGTGCATTTTTGATCACTTGCGTTTGGTAGGCTTTAAATTCTGGTTGTGCAGCTTCCAGGAACGCAGTCGCTTTACCAGCAATCACATGCATCAATGGACCGCCTTGCAAACTTGGGAACACATTTGAATTCAATGATTTTTCAAACTCGGCTCTGGCCAAAATAATACCGCCGCGTGGACCACGCAAGGTTTTATGCGTGGTTGAGGTCACAAAATCTGCATGTGGCACAGGATTTGGATAAACACCAGCTGCAATCAAACCAGAATAATGCGCCATATCGACCATGAAATAGGCGCCGACCTTTTTGGCGATTTCAGCCATGCGTGCCCAGTCAAAACGTAAGGCATAAGCTGAAGCGCCACCAATCAATAGTTTTGGCTTACATTCAACCGCGATACGTTCCATCTCGTCGTAATCGATTTCTTCTTTATCATTCAAACCGTACGGCACGATATTAAATAACTTGCCTGATAGATTTGCAGGTGAACCATGTGTTAAGTGTCCGCCGTGACCCAAGTTCATACCCATCACGGTATCGCCCGGTTTTAGAATAGAGAAATACACCGCTTGATTGGCTTGCGAACCTGAATGTGGCTGCACGTTGGCATATTCCGCGCCATACAAGGCCTTTAAACGATCAATCGCTAATTGCTCCACTTGGTCAACAAACTCACAGCCACCGTAAAAACGTTTGCCTGGATAGCCTTCAGCGTATTTGTTGGTTAATTGCGAGCCTTGCGCTTCCATCACAGCTGGGCTGGTGTAGTTTTCAGAAGCAATTAACTCGATATGGTCATGTTGGCGCACAACTTCTGCATCAATCATGGTGGCAAGTGCTGGATCAGCAATAGCAAGCTTGTTGGAGTAACTAAACATGGCTTTAAAACTTTCTACTAATTAAGTGAGTAAGACATAACTGAACAATTGATTATTTTATCACGCTGTTGATGCATCTTAAACCATGCGCCTTAAATGAAAATATGCCTGTCATTAAATTGGTTGTGCCACTTGGCTGTATACAACCACACAATGCAGCAAATCAAACAGCCAAACACATGAGTAAATTTATAACCAGTTGTTTTAATTGAAAAATACTTTAGGCATGGCAATTGCTTTTATATTTACAACAGCCTTATCTCCAAAGCGCTCGTTTCGCCCAGCATCTTGATGTATCAAGTGCTGGGCTTTTTTATGCACACTTCACGACAATTTAATAGATGATGATTTAATAGACGTCTAAACAAGGCACGCTATAATAAACATTTTAATAATTTGAAAGTCGCCCATGAAATGGACAGATAGCTTAAGAATAGCGGAAGAACTGGCTGATAAACATCCCGATATTGATCCAAAAACAGTGCGCTTTACCGACTTAATGCAATGGGTGCTGGATTTAGAGGGTTTTAATGATGATCCAGAACATTGTGGCGAAAAAATACTGGAAGCCATTCAATTGGCATGGATTGACGAAGCCGAATAAATTTAAGGGGCGCGCCTTAAACAATGTAGTCAAAAAAATTATCTATTTACTATACAAAAATCATGCAAACACCTAACTCTACCGTAATCCCTAAAGAAATTTTCAAAGCTTACGATATTCGCGGTATTGTGGGCAAAACACTCACGCCCGGCATTGTCGAATCAATTGGTCATGCATTGGGTAGCGAAGCTAAACAACGTGGACAATCTGAAATCTGCATCGGCTTTGATGGTCGCTTATCTGGGCCAGAATTAGCTGAAGCGTTGGCAGTTGGCATTCGCAAAGCTGGCGTGAACGTAGTGAATTTAGGTATGGTTGCGACGCCTATGGTGTATTTTGCGGCTTATTACCTGAAAACGCATTGTGGCGTGATGGTGACTGGCAGCCATAATCCACCTGATTACAACGGTTTGAAAATGGTGCTGGCAGATGAAACATTATCCAACGAATCTATCCAAAGCTTGCGTGAACGCATAGAGCAAAAGAACTTTACTTACGGAGAAGGTTTAACACGCAATTATGATATTGCAGCTGATTATATTGCGACGATTCAAACGGATATTAAATTAACACGGCCCATGCAAATTGCCGTTGATTGTGGCAATGGTGTAGCAGGTGCATTTGCAAAAACATTGTATAACGCGATTGGCTGTCGTGTAGATGAGCTATTTTGTGAAGTGGATGGTCATTTTCCCAATCATCATCCAGACCCATCTGTGCCAGAAAATCTGGTCGACTTAGCTAACGCCTTACAAAGCAGTCGAGCCGAAATCGGCTTAGCGTTTGATGGTGACGGCGATAGATTAGGTATTGTCACCAAAGATGGAAAAATCATTTATCCAGACAGGCAGTTACTGCTATTTGCAGAAGACGTTTTAAGTCGCAACAAAGGCGCCAATATTATTTTCGATGTGAAATCGACCCGCAATTTAAGCCCATGGATTCGCAAATATGGCGGCAAACCGATTATGTGGAAAACAGGTCACTCATTGGTTAAAGCTAAAATAAAAGAAACCAATGCAGCCCTAGCTGGCGAAATGAGTGGGCATGTGTTTTTTAACGATGCGGATATTAATGGCAAAAAACGTTGGTATGGCTTTGATGATGGGCTATATGCTGGTGCGCGCATGTTGGAAATTTTAAGCCAGTTTAACAACCCATCTGACATATTAAACAGCCTGCCAGATAGCGTCAGCACTCCAGAACAACACATTCAGATGCAAGAAGGCGAGCCGCATGCCTTGATTGCCCAATTGCAGAAAACCGCGAAATTTGAAGGTGCGGTTGAATTGATTACCATTGATGGGCTGCGTGTGGAATATGCAGATGGCTTTGGTTTGATGCGCCCATCTAATACGACACCTGTCATTGTGCTGCGATTTGAAGCAGACTCTGAAGCCGCACTGTTGCGTATTCAAGGGCAATTCAGAGAAGTAATCTGGAATGCAGCACCGCACGTTGCTTTGCCTTTTTAATTGACTTAACACGAATAAAAGCTCAAAAAGTGTCTCGCAACTCAATTATTTATGCGATTGTCTGGTTAAGTCTGGTTTTTGGCATCTACTATTTAGTCGATAATATTCAAAATCCAAACAAAATGTGGCGATTGGGCGATAACACACATGAAGTCGTGTTAAAACGCGGGCTGGACGGGCATTATCGTGCCGAAGCCTTGATTAATGACCAAAAGGTCAATGTATTGGTGGATACTGGCGCAACGGGTGTTGCAATATCCCAAGCGGTTGCCGATAAATTACAGCTCAAAAGCTTAACGGCAGTGCGCACCAATACTGCCAACGGCGATAGTATAGGTTATATGGTGCGACTCGATTCGGTACAGGTTGGTGGCGTTCAGGCACGCAATGTGTCAGCGATGATTGCGCCAGGACTGGATGGTGATGTGCTGCTGGGCATGAGTTATTTGGGTCGCATGGATGTGCGCCTTTATAAAGGTGAAATGACGATCAAGCAAGTGAGCGATTAACGAGCAGCAAACTTAACGCTTAATATTCTAGGAATTTATGAACAACACAAACTCTGGCAATGTATGGCGATACGCGCTATTTAATTTAGTCGTTCTGGCTTTAATCAGTGCATGGATCTGGCAACAAAATCAGCCCATACCCCTCGCAGAGCCAAAATTAGCCGTAGACGGTAAGCTGCAATGTGTTTCCTATGCGCCCTATTATGGCGAGGGTCAGACCCCGCTCATCAAAGGCACGCACATCAGCCAAGCGCAAATAGAAAAAGACCTGAAGCTTTTGGCGAAGCACTCTCAATGCGTACGCATCTATTCGGTTAATCAGGGCTTAGATTATGTACCAGTCGCAGCTTCAAAGATTGGCCTGAAAGTATTGCTAGGCGCTTGGATTGGCTGGGTAGATAGCGATAACGTACAGGAAATCAATCTTGCCACCCGATTAGCCAATCAGTATCCAGATACAGTTGTAGGACTTATTGTTGGTAATGAAGTGTTGCTACGAGGTGAGCAGACTGAACAGGCAATGGCTGATTACATAAAACTTGCCAAGCAATCCACCAAAGTGCCGGTGACTTATGCAGACGTTTGGGAATACTGGCTGAGGCACCCTACTTTGGAATCTTCCGTCGATTTCGTGACAGTACATGTTTTGCCTTATTGGGAAGATGATCCACAACCCGTTAGCAATGCCATGCATCATGTCAACGTCGTAATGGACAAAGTCACGCATGCATTTACCAAGCCAATCTTGATTGGGGAAACTGGCTGGCCTTCTGCTGGACGTCAGCGCAATGCCTCCGTACCCAGCACTGTGAATCAAGCGCGCTATATACGTGAATTTTTACAACGCGCTGAAGAAGCTAAGTGGAATTACAACGTCATTGAAGCCGTAGACCAGCCATGGAAACGCTTTCTGGAAGGTGCCGTCGGCGGTTACTGGGGAATATATGACACCAATCTCAATCCAAAATTTTCGTTTTCAGGCACGATGGCGGAACGTCAGGATGGCTTAAAACCGTGGTATTGGGCAACTGCAGGCTTATTAATATGGCTGGCAGCAGCAGTCTATTTCGGTGAGCGGCACTCTAGCACGCTGGTTAGCAGTGCAGCCTTAGGTGCTTCCGCCGGGCTGATGGCTTTATTACAACTCGGCTATTTGGTGATTGCCTGTCGTGATACAGTCGAATGGATTGCATTGGGCGGTCTGAATATATTGGGCATTTTCACACTATTGGCGATACCATTCATCATCGCAAAAAAACAGGTTAACGGTTTAGAAAATACATATAGTAAAAATATAATGCGCATCAGCCTGTTTGTCTTTACGCTTTGTGCTGCTATTACTGGTCTGTTGCTGATGCCAAAAGCTTGGGTATTACAGCCACTTTCCCAAGCCATGCCGACCCTCTCAGGATTTTTCTATAATCTTGATGGGCGCTATCGTGACTTTCCATTAACCATCTATCTTTTGCCTGTATTACAACTCAGCATTGGATTATGGCTAGCGCAATTGCGAACACTGGCCAATACAAAGTCGCGTATTTATCGCTATCTAAATGTAATCGCATTACTCACCATGCTGGTATTTATCCTCTCAGAACCGCTAAATATGCAGGCATACGCTTGGTTAGCTCTAGCGATACTCTTGGCCATAATTAGCTGGCCAAGAGTATCGCCAGCCGCCACAGTAGTAGCAAGTGGCACATAAAAATAAGCCAGCGTTAAGTTGGCTTATTTTTATCTACGAATCACTTATTAATGATAGCCTGTTAGCTTAAGTAATCACTGTCGGCACGTCGCGATTGGTGCGCAGTTTCAATTGCGATATTTGCACTGCGATTTGTATCATATCAGCCAATGCAACTTGCGCATCCAGATGATGGTTCTTAACATCTGGCTCAAAAGCCTCTAAATAAATGCGTAAGGTCGCACCCTCAGTCCCTGTGCCAGACAAGCGAAACACAATGCGCGAACCGCATTTGAATAAAATACGAATACCCTGCCCTGTGCTGATTGAGCCATCAATCGGGTCGGTATAACTAAAATCATCACAAGTGTTAACTATGTATCGCCCAAAAGCCCGATTGGGCAATTCAGCAAATTGCGACTTGATATGCGCCATCACGCCATTCGCTGCACCTGTGGGTATTGCCTCATAATCATGACGGGAATACACATTGCGACCATATTCTGCCCAATGCGCTTTAGCAATCTCTTCTACACTGATTTTTTTTATGGCGATAATATTCAGCCAGCAAAGCACCGCCCATAAACCATCTTTCTCGCGCACATGATTACTGCCTGTGCCAAAGCTTTCCTCGCCACATAAAGTGACTTTGCCAGCATCCATCAAATTGCCAAAGAATTTCCAACCTGTTGGCGTTTCGTAACAGGGAATATTCAATTTCGCAGCAACTCTGTCTACTGCACCGCTGGTCGGCATGGAGCGCGCGACGCCCGCTAAACCTTGTCGATAGGCCGGTATTAATGTGGCATTAGCGGCAATAATCGCCAAGCTATCAGATGGTGTAACAAAAAAACCTTTGCCCAAAATCATGTTGCGATCGCCATCACCATCTGACGCCGCGCCAAAATCGGGAGTGGATTGTTGTTGTGAATACAGAACATTGACTAGCTCGTGTGCATAAGTCAAATTAGGGTCTGGATGACCACCGCCAAAGGTTTCACTCACGTCACAATTCATCAAGCTGGTTTCTGGAGCACCTAAACGATTCACCAAAATCTCTTTGGCATAAGGTCCGGTTACGGCATGCATAGCATCAAACTTTATGCTAAAGCCTGACTGAATTAACGATCTTATTGCTGAAAAATCAAATAGCTGTTCCATCAAATCAGCATAATCATCAACAGCATTAACCACTTGTACGCTAAAACTATCGCTAGAATCGTCTGGTCGTGTTTCGGCAATCTTATCCAAATCGACATCAGCAAAATTGGTTATTTTGTATTGCGTCATTGTTTTACTTTTTGCAAAAATCGCTTCAGTGATTTTCTCTGGTGCTGGCCCGCCATTTGCTGTGTTGTACTTGATGCCAAAATCTTCGGTTGGACCTGCTGGATTGTGGCTGGCCGATAAGATAATACCGCCAAATGTTTGATAATGCCGAATGATATGCGATGCTGCGGGCGTAGACAAAATACCACCTTGCCCAACAATGACTTTTGCAAAACCATTGGCAGCCGCCATTTTAATAATGGTCTGAATGGCTGTTTTATTATAGAAACGTCCATCACCACCCAACGTTAAGATAGCGCCCGGTTTAATCGTGAGTGTGTCAAAAATACTTTGTACGAAATTTTCAAGATAATGTGGCTGCTGAAACACTTTCACTTTTTTACGCAAACCTGAAGTTCCAGGTTTTTGATCTAAAAAAGCTTGTGTTTTGATAATCTGATGAGGCATGCTTAATCCTTAATGATTCAGACATTATTATTGAAAAAAAAGCGCATTAAATGCGCTTTCTTAACTGATTGATGCGTTAACTAATGGATTAATTAACGCATGAAATACGGCAATATTCTATCGGTTTGCTACTACTATCACTTGCCTAAACGTCTACCGAAACTCACCGCATAAGCAGCTGGCCGCGCCAACAAAATGGGGTCTTCTGATGCTTCAATACCATCCACTAATGCAAGCGGGCTAAACATGGTCGATTTCTCATACTTTACGCCATCTGCATCCACCGTTTTAATCACCAGCGTGCCTAATTCCACTTGCTTCCGGCTCTCAGGCCATACCACGGTCGCATCATTCAGCACATCGCCTTTTTCGGCCATTTGCACCGTTAACTTGTAACTTACAGGCGCTTTAGCCAATCGGGTTGGCAATTCTTCAAATAAATAATTAGGCGTGGCTTTTGCCGCGTCTTCTTTACTCAAGAATTGTGCACCATTAATTGGTGTGATGCGATAGCGGCCATATTGTATTTCACCTTTTGCGTTGATGAATTTAAAGGCGTTAACACCAAAAAATGATTGTGTTGCAAAACTCACTGGCGGCAATTTCGGCATTTGCACAAACTTAAGCGCTGCCGGATGTGACCCTAAAAACTGCTCTACTGGCGTTGGTTTTGCAGCTTCGGGGCCACTGGCCGCTACCGCATTCAGTAAACCTAAAAAATCTTCAGGATTAGCTGTAGGAAACCCATTGGTCGAAATGCTCACAATATCCGTATATGTGTCATCTCCTAAATTAAAACGTATCGCAATGCCTTTAGGAAAAGCATTACCATCAGCATCTGGAATATTGGGCACACCTGTCGCATTTGAAAAACGCACAATCACTGGGCTAGGCGTTTTTTGTAAATGTGCCGCTTTTGTAATGCTGGCAGCCGATTTTGCAGGCGTAAACTCACCTAACACCACAATTCCTTTGGCGTGATTAGCACGAAAACCTGCATGCGGGCCGCCAGATAGCTTGGTCAGCGTATTCACAATTTGCTCTACGACTGGCTTATCAGTTTCTGCGGTTGAAGGCGTTTCAGCATGAACCTGTGTACCCACTAAAGATATTGCAGCAACTACACATGCCGTTAACATCTGATTCTTAACGTTTTTCTGCATCTTAATTTCCCCTTGTTTTTTGGATATTATAGACCTTGAAAATATATTATAACTAGCGGTCTATTACATCTATTGTTCAACACCAAATAGTGCTTAAACTTAATCACTTTTTTACGTGGCATTCTTAAGATTGGTATAAATAATGTCAGCGATTAACTTTAATAATTGCTTCCTCGCCAGTCGTCCATACATAATGTGCGCGGTCTATAGGCAAAACAAAACTAGATCCAACTTTAAGTACTCATTTTTCTTCTTAACGAATGTTTTATCCATATCGGATTATCTGTTAATAATTAAAACAAGTTTAATAAACGTCCATTTCTCTTAATTCATAAAGACGACCAAAAAGCTAAAACATAGAGTAAGCAACAAAAATAAATAATTTAAAAAATTGACTATTTCTTTAATTGCTGAAGCCATTGATTCTCTCCACAAAATCTGTGGATAACTCTGTGATTATCTGTGAAACTAAAATGTAACCTACCGTTTTATAAGGCTTTTTTTAAAACAGTATAAATAGTAACCAAAACATTTATTCCATAAAAATCAATCACTTAAAATTCACCGTTGATTTAAAAGGATTTTTTAGATTATTTAATGTAAAACTTTAGATAGTGTGTATAACTAAGCTATTTTTTCCATGAATTATATTAATTAGCCTCCTGCAATATCAATAACTTACAAACAATTTACTTGATTGCAACAACTCCATATTTGTAAAAATCTCATGCCAAAAAGCAAAATAAACTCACATCCAAATATAGCAATTAGAAAGGCTTATGCAAACTGACCAAGTCGCAAACATTGCTACGTTAAAATAAAAAAGACCTACAGCCGTTTAGCTGTAAGTCATTGTTTATTGGTCGGGACAGCAAGATTCGAACTTGCTACCCCATGCCCCCCAGCCACTTAAAACGTCATTTCAACTAAAATATCATAACATTTTGCTGGACACTCTAGCACACCAATAAAACATATATACTCCACATATTCAATAAGTTATATAAGTTTATAATCATAATTAGCGTCCTATTATGTTTTTTAAGTTACTATAACAGCTGGAATTATTTAGGGCACGGTTAGGGCACGGACTTATGGCAAAATCATTTACAGTAAAAGAGATTGAATCTAAGAAGCCGATTGCGAAGCCTTATAAATTTGCAGTTGATCGGGGGTTGTATATTCGAGTGTCCACTAGCGGAATTAAAACTTGGTTAGTTAGATATGTAGTTGAAGGCCGTCAAATAGATTACGCCCTACCTAAACCATACGGAATAAGCGGTAGTGGATTTATGTCATTGGCTGATGCAAAAACCTTAAATGCAACTATCCAAGCATTAGCAAAAACTGGTATTGACTATCAAGCCCAGCAAGCCGAAAACCTACAGCAAAAGAAAGATGAAGTAATTGCTAAGGTAGAAGCTGAAAAAGTGGAACGCGCTAAAAACCTAACCTTTCAAGATTTATTTGATGCTTGGATTAAAGATGGTGTAAGACGTACTGATAACAATGAAATGATTATCAGGACATTTAAGAATCACGCCTTGCCAAAATTGGGCAATATTCCATTAAGGGAGTTATCAGAAAGCAATTTGCTAGAAGCATTGAGAGCAGTGTTTAATCAAAGTAAAACGCGCACTGCAATCATGCTTTATAAAGACATTGGACAGATGCTTAGGTGGGCAGAAAAGCGCAAGCCATACCGTGCGTTAATGATTGATGGCAACCCAGCCGAATTAGTGGATATTGAAAAGCTGATCCCTAGCGACTACGAAGAGGAGCGCACTCGTATTTTAAGTGTTGATGAAATACGCAAGTTGAATGATATTTTTATCACCTCTGCAATTGCCTATAAAGATGCTGCCAATAAATATGAAGTAGACCGTCCGTTGATTAAGGAAACGCAGATTGCACTATGGATATGCCTAAGCACACTTAGCCGAATTGGTGAACTACTAATGACCGAGTGGAAACATGTGGATTTTGAAGCATACACATGGTTTATTCCTAAAGAAAATGTAAAAGGCACTCGTAGAAATAAGCAGTCACAATTGGTCTATTTATCTGATTTTGCTTTAGACCAATTTAAGCAGCTTTACGCCCTTACAGGCGGGGAAAAGTGGGCGTTTCCAGCTAAGAACAACAGCATACATAATAAGAATCATGTGTGTGTTAAATCGGTTAGCAAACAGGTTGGTGATAGGCAAACACAGTTTAAACAACGCACAAAAGATTTGAGCAAACGCGTAAATAACAACACGCTAGTTTTAGGTGAAGATGACTGGACACCTCATGACTTACGTAGAACGGGTGCTACGATGATGCAAGGTGACTTAAAAATATCACTTGATGTGATTGATAGATGCCAAAACCACGTTTTAGCTGGCAGCAAAGTACGGCGGCATTATCTTCACCATGAATATGCAGACGAAAAACGCGAGGCATGGCAAAAACTTGGTGATCGAATAGAGGCGATACTCAAGGCTGATAATGTAGTGAGTTTAAAGGTTGCATGATAATGCAATAAGCAAGCTATAAGGTTTTTTTTAGATACGATACAATAGTCCAACAAAATCTAAAATCATGTAGAGTAAATCCATGCCCGCATTAAAAGAGCTACTCACTAGCTACCGTAAAGCATCAAAAACCGAGCGTGAAAAAGGTACTTATTTCGAGCTGCTGATAAAAGACTTTCTCAAGAATCACCCGACCTACTCCCCTAATTTCTCAGATGTGTTCACGTATGCCGAATGGGCAACCTTACAAGGTATTGATACTCGCGATGTAGGCATTGACCTGGTCGCAGAGCTTGCGGAGGGTGGAGGCTTCTGTGCAATTCAATGTAAGTTCTATGATGAAAACTACCGCATCCAAAAGTCAGACATTGACTCTTTCTTTACCGCCTCTGGTAAAAAGGCATTCACCCGTAGATTGATTGTTGATAGCACCCGCAAAGATTGGAGCGAACACGCTGAAGCTGCACTGCAAGGGCAAAGTGTAAGTACGCAACGTATAGGCTTAGCTGAGCTTGAGAATAGCCCGATTGATTGAAGTGTCTACGCACCTAGCAAGGGTGTGAAACTCAAGGCTAAGAAAGAGTTAAGAGAGCATCAAAGCAACGCACTCAAGGCAGTAGCTGAGGGCTTACCCTCTCAAGCTATTCCAGAGCGTTATAACAGTAAGCCTTGAGACCATGAAGATTGTGAGAGCGCTACCAAGACTTGATATTTAGTATAAGGAAATTTTTATGAATAATTTAGATAAATTGGACTATTGGCGGCTTAGTGACGAATTAAGTTTAGATCAAGCCGCATGCCTGATTATTGGAATAAATCCATCTAGTGAAGAAGGAGCAAATTGCTTTGACTGGCAAATTCATGAGCAACCATTTGGCTATCATGCTGCACTAACCGCAATAACTCATGCATTAAAACGAGGTGATATACACGGGAAAATTTCACAAGTGAAACTATATGACACAAATGGATATTCATATGATGTAGTGGAAGACTCTATTATTGTTAAAGACTCTACTGTTGAAGTCGAGTCATTAAAAACATGGCTTACATTAAGAGGGTTTAAAACAGGCTTTTTCTTTCCAACACCAGTAGATTCAGCAGACTATCTGGATCGCAAAAATCCTCGTTATGCACCAAAGTTAGCTATGACTGTTAGGGCATGGCAAGCAGTCACAAATGCTGGTAACCGCAGTCCAAAACAGGCGCTGGAAAAATGGATTAGAGAACATGCTGCTGAATTTGGCCTAGTTGATGATGATGGTAATCCTGTACAAAACGCAGTAGAAGAGTGCGGAAAAGTTGCAAACTGGAGTCCTGGCGGAGGTGTTCCCAAGTCCTCGGCTTAATAACCTACCCAGTGTCTATCAGTATGATTTATAACGATTTTTGTAAAAAGTTACTTGTAAACACACCCACACCTTAGAACAAAACCCTGATTTAAAACACATTGTTTATATGATAGGTTTTCTTAACCTACCCACTTATCTGACCTTATCTCAGATGCTCCAATAGCGCCATGTTCAACAAAACCCAAAGGGGTACTAACATGGCGATTATCATTCAGCGGCTTTCTAAAGCAAAAGAAAATTTAGGTATTTCACGCTCTACTTTCTATGCGCAAATCTCACAAGGTTTTATTACCAAGCCAATACATATTGGTATTAGGGCAGTAGGTTGGCCTAGTCACGAGATTGAAGCCATAATCAATGCCCGAATTGCGGGGAAAACCGATATAGAAATTAAAGCGTTAGTTGTAAATTTGCATTTCCAACGCACTGGTAAATTGGAGTGCTAGCCATGAACAATTATTGGCTATTACGTCTAAAAATGCTCATGGTGCGATTTTGTCATCTTGGCATAGATGCCGATATTGCCTCAGTAGGTTTAGTTGAGATATGGGGTGTATGTTTTCAACTGAGTCTTGTGGTGGAGAACTAGCATGGGCGCTAGTTATGAGAAGCAAAAAAAAGCCAACGCTGATAAGTTAGATGTCGGTCGGTTTACTGCGTTGCCCCACAATGTGATTCATAGTGTCGAATATAGAGGGCTTTGTCATGCAGCTCGTTCATTACTATTTGATATAGCTGCACAATATAACGGAAAAAATAATGGAAAACTTGTATGTTGCATGAAATATTTAAAGCCTTTAGGTTGGACATCAAACGATACGATTAGTCGATCACTTAAAGCTTTAATTAAAAGTGGCTTGTTAAAGCAAACGAGGCAAGGAATGATGCCACCATGCAGTCAAGCTGCATGGTTTGCAATTGGTTGGTTTAGTTTAGATGTTTATGACGGACTAGATATTGAACCAAGGAAATATCAAAGATGCAGACTTACTCCAATCAATAAGACTTCACCGATTATCGGGGTAGCTAAGGCCAAAATCGCACCGATAATCGGAATAGAGAGTAAGGCACTAACACCGATTAGCGGTGCGATAGAGACTATAAATAGCCAGCTTTCTACACCGATTAACGGTGACTTTATAGATTTACCATCTACTTGCCCAATTATTCAACAACACTACTCAAGTGAGGTAATACGATATGACCATTAAAACTAAAATAGCTTCAACATCAACATCAACATCAACATCTACTCGAATATCAGCTGAAGCAAAACTGCTAAATTCGGCTTCAATGATGAGTGCGATAACTTCCGAAGCTATTTCAAAGTCAATGTGTCCAAACTTAGAGTTATCTGACTTAATAAATGTTTTAAATAGTAAAATTAATAATGTACAGTCTGGTGATATGTCAGATATGGAAGCAATGCTAGTGGGTCAAGCCCATGCATTACAAACTATATTTGTAAGCTTGGCTCGAAGGTCAGTAAGTCAGGAGTATGTTAAGAACTATGGGATATTTATGAACTTGGCCCTGAAAGCTCAAAGTCAAAGCCGTTCAACGATTCAGGCACTAATTGAATTGAAATATCCCAAACAAGTAGCATTTGTGAAACAGGCAAACATCTCCCATGGGCATCAACAGGTAAATAATGGAAACGGTGCGCAATTAAGTGCGCATGAAATTGATCCTTCGTGCGCGGGGGAAAATCAAAATCAACCAAACGAACTATTAGAGGTGTGTAATGGCAGCCAGACAATGGACATTAGCGCAGCGACAACGACAAGCAGAGTTGATAAAGCAATGGCAACCATGGAAAAATAGCACAGGCGCAAACACAGTTGAAGGTAAGGCTAAGTCTGCACGTAATGCGTTTAAGGGTGGCTTACATCAGCAAATTAAAGAGTTAAATAAATTGCTACGTAGTCAACGTGATGCTTTAAGAAAAATGACTTAGGGAAGTATTTGTAACCGTGAAGAAGTCTTGCCGCGCGATATTTTTGCATAGACTGAAAAGCCAAGCTGAATCTCTCCTCTCAAAATGCTTATACATACCTGATATGTCTGTAAACATTAGATTAACTCAATAAATACAGATAGTTAATTTATTTGTGTAAAAAATTATGTAAACAATAATCGTATATTAGTGATTTTCCGCCTAAATTCTTTACACTTCTAAATTCATTTAATTGACTGCTTCCGGCCCAAAGTGGCCACTCAGATAGTCTCCCCACACAATCTATTTCCATTCAAGTGGTCGACAAAACACTTACATCAAAAATGATGTGAATGGAGATGGCTCTATAACTAATCAATTGTTTTATCTTAGTTAACAGATAGTTAATACTAAACGCGCAATATATTCAATTGTAAATTAATGTTAAATACTTCTCGCATGCAAGCTTATAAGATAAAGTACTAAAGGACATATTTTAAATAACCATAATGGGAGCAAGTATGAATCGTTCGTACAGAAGTGTATGGAATGTAGCGCTGGGCGCATGGGTGGCAGTATCGGAAATCACACGGACGTGTGGTAAGCGCGGCAGCGCCACGGTAGTTGCAAACGCTTTACCACTCTTGGTAGGAGTCGCGCTGGCATCAGCATTACCAGCAAATGCTGCTGACTATAATACAGGTGCTGGTACAACGCAGGTTGAAGGCAGCATTTTGAGCGGCGCTGATGCTTTGGACAAGCAAGGTGCTGGTACGCTGGAGATGACAGGAATCAACACCTATACCGGCGTGACCACTATCAACGCCGGCACACTCAGCTTAACGGGCGCGGGCAGCATTGCTCAATCGAGCAAAGTCGTGGCAAACGGCACTTTTGATATTTCTGGTATTACATCAACCGGCACATCAATTAAATCACTATCTGGCAGCAATACTGGTATTGTTAACTTGGGGACGAAAACACTCACCATCACTAATGCCAGCGATACCTATGCGGGTAACATAAACGGCACCGGTAACTTGACACTAAATGGTGGCACTCAAACACTTACTGGTACAAGCGATGTTCATATCCTTACGGTTAATGCGGGCGAATTACGCCTAACCGATGGCGCGCAAATGACAATTACTACTACAGCGGTGAATGATAATGCAGTTATCGCGGGTAGTGGCGGCGCGGCGGCAGTGATGACTGTGATAGGCCCAACAACAACGCTGAACATGAACGGGCCTGGTACAGTTTGGGTCGGTACTACAGGCAATACTAGCGGGGTGCTCAACATTGGGGCAGGTGCTCAAGTCAGTTTAGACTCACTTAATTCAGGACGCGCAGTGAGTAGTGGTTTTTATGGGGTTACCAATGTCTCGGGTGCAGGCACACTACTGGATGCGGGTTCAATTCAAGTTGGGGGAGCTGCTTCTGGTGGCAGTCGGTCGGAGGTTAATGTTAGTGGCGGTGCCACAGTACTTTCTGACACTCATAGCTCCGGAACTGCAGCGCGAGCAGGTGTCCTTGCGAGTACGACTCTATCTGGCACGGGGACCAATTGGACCAACACCGGAGCACTGTCACTTTATTCTGGGTCGCTAGATGTATTAGACGGCGCTACTTATCAAACGAATACCGCACGTATCGGCGGCTATAACTTATGGACTGCAGCTCATACAGCCCTTTTAAATGTAACTGGTGGCGGATCGAGCTTCACAAGTATTGGCGACATGAATGTTGGCACGACCAACACAACCCGCGGCGATATCAGGTTATCCAATGACGGTAAAATTGAAGTAGATGGCAATGTGGTACTGGGACAAGTGGCTGGCAGCACAGGTGTGCTAAATATCGGTGGTGCGGAAGGTGGTATCGCACAAGCTGCAGGTACATGGGTGGCATCCAATGTGAACTTCGGGCCAGGGACGGGTCGAATCAATTTCAACCATACGGGCGCGGCTTTCAACTTTAATTCCATCATTTCCGGTTTAGGTACCATTAACCAAAATGGTTCAGGCTTAACTACGCTTACGGCTAACAGCAGCGCCTTCACCGGCATAACAAACGTCAATGCTGGCACACTTTCCGTGAACGGTATCTTGGGCGGCACCATGCAAGTAAATGGCGGACGTCTGCAAGGCATAGGACAAGTGGGTGACACCACCAACTTTGCTGGTGGTACTATCGCTCCAGGCAACTCTATCGGCACACTACTGATTGCCGGTAACTATATTGGCAGCGGCGGTGTACTAGAGATGGAAGCCGTATTAGCTGGCACTGGTTCACCTGCCGACCGCTTGCTTATCAGTGGCAACGCCACTGGTAACACAGTGGTGAATGTCATTAATACTGGCGGCGCAGGTGCATTAACTGGCGCAAGCAACACCGATGGTATTTCCATTATCCAAGTAGGTGGCACCAGCACAGCAAGTACCTTTCAATTGGCAGGTGGCTATGCTGTAGCTGGACCATACCAATACATATTAAAAGCATTTGACCCAGCTACTTCTGCAGCAGGTGAGGTTGACCCTTTACTGGGTGCAACCCCATTCTGGGATTACCGTCTACAGTCTCTAATCGACAGCAGCGGCAATCCTGTTGCAGTACCGCAAGTTGCCGGCTATCAGGCCATGCCAACTGGCGCAGTGCGTTATGGCGCATCGCTGCTTGATTCAGTACACAAACGACTGGGTGAGCTTCGTGAAACAGCAACACTGCAGAATAAAATCGGCAGTACTGAACAACGCAGTAAAGAAGTCTTCTTAAGAACGCAAGGCTCCAGCAGTGATGTTTCTGGCAACAGTGCTTCAGGCTACGATCAAGACATCTGGTACGTGCAAGCGGGGGGCAATCTGTTTGGACGTGACATGGCCGATGGCGCTGAACTACGCATCGGCGGTGCATTAAGCATCGGTGGATCCAAACTCAATGCTGATGAATCTAGTGCCAAGGTTGACCTACGCGGTACAACACTGGCACTCACCTCCACCTATCAAGCTGCTGCTGGTTGGTATCTGGATGCGGTAGCACAGGGTACGCGCTACACGTCAGAAATAACCACCAGCCAACGCGGTGAAACCGGTGACCCAAAAGGCTGGGGCTGGGGTCTTTCACTTGAAGGCGGTTATCCATTTGATATGGGTAATGGTTTGATTGTAGAGCCACAAGCACAACTGAGTTACCAACGTATCCGTTTTGACAAATTTACAGATATTGACAGCATTGATGTCGATTTAAATGGTGGAGAAAGTCTGCGTGGGCGATTCGGCGGACGTGTGCTGAAAACCATCACCACTAACATCGACAGACAGTGGACACCATACGTTGAAGCCAACCTGTTACATGAATTCCTCAGCGATGGCAGCATCACTGCGAGCAATGTCCGGTTTGATTCGGAATCAATGGGTACCAGCCTGCAATTTGGCGGCGGTCTAAATGCACGACTTGGCCTTAACTCATCTGTATTTGCCAGTCTGAGTTACGAGAAAGGTTTGACTAGCGCTTCTGCGGATGTTTGGGGAGGCAATGTAGGGGTGCGAGTTGATTTTTAATTAATTGGTTCCGCTGATTAGATGCTAGTTAAAAGCCCCTTAATTGGGGCTTTTCTAATGGAGCAACTATGATTTTTAAACTGTGATGAGTGGCTACTTTGGGCCGAACCTCTCTCATTCAAGGTTGCATTTTGCGGCCCATAGCAGCCTCTCAATTAAATGAGTTCGAGCCCATATCGAGAAGGCAATCTAGCACGTAGATTAGAGCTTTTGCTACTCAAGTTCAATACCTCTAAGATTCACAATTTGAATTATCTAAGCTAGCCTGTTAGGCTACGAAATATACGTATCTATAGCCCCCCGTGTTACATGGACGGGGAGCTATGGCTGAATTCCAAAAGAGGCGCAAAGGGGCATTAGTCATGGTAGAGGTAGATGAGCTCATTGAAAGACTTGATCAAAATCAGAATATCGATCGAGTTCGATTAGATATATTAAATTTAATCTCAAAGTGCCTAAACGATTTGCGCGGAACTTTCGGTTGCTGGGAGAAAGAACACATGGCAAAAGCTATTGTTTTTTTATCTTATAACTTTTCGTCACACCCATCTTCTACCTTTTGGCTCAGGACTTCTCTAAGCTATGTAGAGAAGGCATTTTCCCCACCTGAAATGCGTTCAGAAAACGTTCGTTTTAGCGAGGAATGTGATTCTCTTACCCTTGAACAGCTTGTAGCTGATGTCCAGAAGCTAGGCGCCTTAACGCTACCAACCCAATAGATATCTAGGAAAGTAATGAGGGCAACAGAATTCTTTAAGCTAAACATTTATGAATATACTCGCCCTTGGAAGCTGATCACATTTAGCTTAGGTTTAAGTTTATTAATTATTGGCTCAATTTTCTATAATGCGCCAGATTGGGATTTTCCAATAAGCGTTATCATGGCAACCATTACATATTTTTTTGCGCCGTGGTCACTCCGAATAATTCTAAAACGATTTTGGAAGTTTTTTCCCGCAATGTTATTAATTACTTGGTTTGCTGTGGATGGTTCTTATTGGATTTACTGGAGCTATCAGAATCCAGAAGCTTTGGTGATGCGAGATGTGAACTTTCCTGCATCTTTAAGTTTGTATGGAATTTGTGGGTTATTATGGCTTTATCAAGGAAGCTTAAAAGATCTGTTCAATGAGGTTCGTTTTTACACAAAACTTATCTTTAATCAAAATTGATACTCAATCAAAAAGGAATGCAATATGTATGATTTCGCATTAATTGCACTTTTATTAACAATATCGCTATTATTATTTTTTACATACAGACACTTGAAGATTCTTACGCGCTTAGTAAAACCAAATGCATTTAATAGCATAAAAATAAATCGCAAAGAAAATCCTAAGATTTCAAGCTCGAATTATGTATGGCTTCAAGAGATTATTGAGGAGGATATGTCTATTCATGCGACCGGCACCTATAAGTCTCTAAAAGCAAAGGGCGTTATGGATTTTCCTAACAACGACTATGAAGACTATACCAAATTCTGTGATATTACGTTTATCATAACATGCAGTGATAGCCCTACTGCACCAAGTGAAAATTGGGCTGGATTCATTGTAGCTGCAAACAAAAAGTTTGAAAAAAGCCCATATATCAATATGACGATACAACTAAGTAAAGAAGGTTATGAAGCGTTCAAATTATTGTTTGATCAAATAGCAATTACTAACCGAAATCCACAAGAACTACTAGATACTGGAATGGATATTGAATTGTTTGTTGCAGGCGAGATAATTGAAATTGGGGACTCAGAAGCAATTGGAATCAAAGAAATTGACCAGATCAAATTAAAACCACACTCTGAAATTAGTGTTTACGATCACATAATCTCAAGGCTTCCTTATTACAAGACCTCATTTGAAAAAGAGCATCTACTTAACTGTCTAAATGGTAGAAGAAATCTTAACTAAGAAATTTTCTTTTTGTATCATATCGCACACATTTAGTAACTTAAGTCTGGTCTAGGAGATTTGAAACTTAAGAATCCAGTTACTAGATTTGTCAGAATTGGTAAGCCTGTGATGGCTCGAACGAATGACTGCTTTGGGCCGAAACCGTCGGTATTTAACGGCCCTAAGCAGTCTGCGGCCAACTTGCTTTATCTGGCAACTATGATGACAAAGCGGTAAGTCACCAAACGTTACACTATGGATGAGTCTGTGTTAAATCCAACACCCTAATATCATTGTAGTTGTTTTAGCACCATAAATTTACGGTGATTTTTCAAAAAATATTTTAATCAATAACAAATTGTCATATGAGTAATAATATTATCGTTTAATATAACTAAATACCGATGTGTCCTTTAAACGAACCTTGATACTAGGTAAGCGAACATTAGATGCAAAGCTTCAATCCATTTTATAATCAAAATTTTCTGAAATTAATAATTCAGCTATCGACTCTTTGTTTCTTATTATCCTGGCCTCAGTTATCTCTCATTGCTGCCGAAACTATAACATCAGATAAAATTAGCAGCTCTCAAAAAACTAATCGTACTCAAGAGTTAGAAGCCAGACTCACGCCCAATGAGAAAGAATGGCTTAAAAAAAACCAGAATTTAAAAGTAGCCGTTAAAAGTGGATGGATGCCAATTGAGTTCAAGCTGGAAAGTGAAGATCATCGTGGCTTATCGATTGACTACTTAACTCGTTTAGCGGATATATTACACATCAATTTTACCATCACTAATTATGTAGATGATATCTCCCCAGAGGATGCAGACATCATTTCAGGGGTTAGTAATAAAAATCTGAAAAACCCTAATTTCCGCCTAGTCAATCAACCATTTCTAGTTTTTCCTTTAGCAATCTATACCAATAAAAATATAGAGAAGCAATCAAAAATTAAGTCTTTAGAACAACTAAACAATGCGCGTGTTGCAATTTTTAAACATGGTTTGATTGGGCAGAAAGTAAGTGAAAATTACCCGAAAATAAAATTAGTCTATGTTGATTTAGCAGATGAAGCATTTGAGAAATTAAGAGCGGGGACAGTTGAAGCTTACATAGGTAACGAAATGGTCGTCGATTATCATATAGCTTTTAATCGCTTAAAGTTTACAGAAAAATCAGGACTAACACCCTTTTCATCTGAGGTTTCAATGGCTGTTAGGAGTGATCAGCCAGAGCTTGCCTCAATCCTCGAAAAGGGATTGGCAGTAATTGAACCTGACAGTGAGGAATTGCTCGAAAAATGGAAAGTTACTGATACAAAAAATTACTATTTTCTCAACGCAGCACTTGGCCTAATATCCATAATACTTATATTAGGCATAGTCAGATTTTATCGATTTAAGGTAACTATTAAGAAAAAAGAGGCCGAATCTCAACAACTAATTTGGTATCAGGCAAATTTCGACTATCTTACCAAATTAGCCAATAGACACTTGCTACACAACCGCTTAGAGCAAGCACTAGGTAAGGCAAGTAGAACTAATTTACTTGTAGGTCTACTGTACATTGATTTGGATAACTTCAAGCGCGTTAATGATCAATCAGGTCATTCCATCGGCGATAAATTATTGGTAGATGCTGCTGATCGTATTAGTGGGTGCGTTAGATCATCTGATACCACCGCACGCATTGGCGGGGATGAGTTCATGGTGATACTAACCGAATTAAAAGACATTTACAGCTTGGAAAACTCCTGTCAAAAAATATTAACAGAACTCGAAAAACCCTTTTCTATCGATAACCACATATTTTTTATTTCAGCGAGTATAGGAGTTACTTTATATCCAGATGATAGCCAAAGCTCTGAAGCCTTGCTCCTCTATGCCGATCAGGCCATGTATGAAGCTAAAAAACTTGGCCGCAATCGATATCAATTTTTTACACAATCGATGCAAGCTGATTCATCAAAAAGATTATCAATTGCTAATGACTTAAGAAGTGCAATTCATAATGGCGAATTCGTTGTTTATTACCAGCCAATTATCAACCTAAAAGACTTAAGTATCACTAAAGCAGAAGCGCTGATTAGGTGGGATCATCCTACAAAAGGCTTCATTAGCCCACTAGATTTTATTTCAATCGCAGAAGAAACAGGGTTAATAGACTCATTAGGGCAATGGGTGTTGCAACAAGCATTAAAAGATTTATCTATAATTCGCAATCACCTTGGTACTGACTTTCAGTTAAGCATAAACGTTTCCCCTTATCAGTTTCATCATCCAGAGAACCTTTTAAGTTGGATGAGAAACATCGAAACACAAGGCATTCCAGGAGGCTGCATTTCTCTAGAGATTACAGAAGGACTTCTTTTAGAAGCCTCCAATACTGTGTTAGATACTTTGTCTGCTGTGAGAGATGCAGGAATTGAACTTGCCATCGATGACTTTGGCACTGGGTATTCAGCACTTGCTTACTTGAAAAAATTTGATATCAACTATATAAAAATAGATAAATCTTTTATTCAAAATCTCACTTCTGACAATCATGACGCTGTCCTTTGTGAAGCTATCATCCATATGGCCCAAAAACTAAACATTAAAATTATTGCTGAAGGGATAGAAACTGTTAACCAGAAAGATTTTTTGAACGAGTTTAGATGTGATTATGGACAAGGATATTTATTTGCAAGACCAGGGCCTGTAGAACAGCTTTTAAAACTTTTAGAGGCACCTGATAGACATTTTTAGAGCTTTTAAGCTATACATAAAGTGTACACAAAAGCCTCTCAAAGATATTTTTATATCTTTAAACAATCATAGTGAATGATTGTCATTGGACTTCACCCGCTTCATATCGAACGTGGTTAACCTCATCAACACTGAGGTTGTCGTTGATGCGGAATACATATATATGAAAATTGGCTCCGCTGATATTCAATTGAGAATCGGCATCCTCGTCTAATTCTTTTATGCTTCTGTAGTTGTTGCTAAGTGGGTTTCTTAGGCTGCTCCGGCAAACGACAAGTATCCCATCCGCTTGACGTAGGTTTTCCGTTGCAAACCAACCTTGTTTTCGTAAAACAGCTCTCGCTTCTGCGCGGGTGGATAGGCTATGCGCAATAACAGCCACATTTAACCCCCTTTCAGCTTTGACCGGGAAGGATAGTAAGATGGCAGCAAATAACAATGAAACTATCATTAAAACTAGTCGTATGTATTTTTGCATGGTCGTCATCCCTTTGTTTTGTTTATATTTTTATCAATCTCAGATAGCTATATTAATTCATTTTAATTAAATTCAATCTTGCTCAATATGAACAACCCTACCTGCGCTAAAAGTCACGGCAAAATCTGGGAAATACTTCTTCATGTAGTGATTGAAATGATTCAAGTTGATATTTTATTAAGCAATCCATTGATAAAAATATTTTATTATTAGTCAGTAATTTTTGCATAAGAAGGTCCGCTATGGGCCGTAAGTTGCCATTTATCAAATTGGTATTGCTCAACCCAAAGTTACTTTGTAACGGAAAAAAATCAAAAAATATTTAGTGGTAATCAAAATTTTACCAACAAACTTTATTCATTCTCTTCGAAACCTTTTATTGCAGCGGCAACGGCTTCTGCATTGCAAGATTCAGATTATCATAACTGGCTTAAAGCCGATCATGATACAGCTTTGCGATTATTGAAATTAGCACCAGAGGGCTTTTTAAAGTCTATTCCGTATCCACGTTAATAAAGTGGGTGTGCGCACTGCTAGTTGGTATTTTAACGTGAGTTATTTTTGACGGAATGCAAGTTGTAGACATAAAATGGAAATGCTTCCCGAAGCTTGACGACGCAGGAGTCATTTTTTCATCAAACAAGGAGTTGAGAGCTAAAGCGATAAATTAAAGATTTGTAGCAATAGCAAAACATAAGACCACATAATTGTGGGTTTTTGTTGTTCAAATATGTATACGTACGAAGCCTAGCAAAAATTATTTAGGGCATACATAGGGCACGAAAGCCAGAAAAACAAAATGGCTTACAACTGAAAATCTGCAAGCCATTGTTTTTATTGGTCGGGACAGCAAGATTCGAACTTGCGACCCCATGCCCCCCAGGCATGTACGCTACCAGGCTGCGCTATGCCCCGAACCGCACTACTAGTTTCGTAGTGAGCCAGCATTATAAATCAAACACGCATGCTATCAAAAGCGATTTAACTCACAAGCGGATTTAAATTGGGTGTCCAAAAGTTAATGCCGCTTAAAGCGGCATTAAAGGATTGATTCGTTAAAGTAACTTAATAAAGTGTTTTAAGTGCGAAGCAGTTGAATAACTGCACGAATTTCATTTTTAAATAACAGCAAATCAATCCCGGCGTTAGCTTCCGGTTGTTTATCTGCAATTGATTGCACATCAACTTGAAGTATGGGCGATGCAATTTCAGCTTTAACATCCGCACCATCTAAACGATTACGCGCGCCACTGATGGTGAAACCTTGCTCGTAGAGCAACTCACGAATTTTACGGATAAGTAACACTTCATGATGTTGATAATAGCGGCGATTACCGCGACGCTTTACTGGTTTAAGTTGCGTGAATTCCTGCTCCCAATAGCGCAATACGTGTGGTTTTACCCCGCACAGCTCACTTACCTCTCCAATCGTAAAATAACGTTTGGCCGGGATTGGTGGCAATTGCATTTTGGGTGTTGAATCTAGCATCGTTAATTTTGTATATAAACTAATAACCTAATTTAATTTGGAAAGCTGTCAGTACAAGGCCAGATTAAACTGTTGAAGCGTAATGCTCTTCAACTCTGCTTTTTAGTTTTTG
>Ga0123398_1104715_pt1 | contig 32940 bp, 27 predicted proteins | sample T5LHNO3metaT_FD_89926 | JGI IMG/M metagenome (GOLD analysis project Ga0123398, IMG submission 89926) | Methane-oxidizing artificial microbial communities from Washington, USA to study methane cycling - T5-LHNO3 metaT (Metagenome... | ecosystem: Engineered > Modeled > Simulated communities...
CACTTCGACCGGCCCCAGCCAAGGATCACAGATGATAGATTGGAACCACACCTATGCGGCAATTTGGCGCCAGCGCCAGGCGTTTCTGCGTCCCGTTCGGCAAATCGATCCGATCCGGCTGGACCAACTGCTGGGCATAGAGCCGCAAAAGCAGCAAATGATAGACAACACGCTGCGTTTTCTGGCGGGACTGCCGGCGAATAATGCCTTGTTATGGGGCGCGCGCGGCACAGGCAAATCTTCGCTGGTAAAAGCCCTGTTGAACGAATATTTGCACGAAGGTTTACGAGTCATCGAAGTCGATAAGCAAGATTTGCTGTATCTGCCGGAAATCGTCGATGACATCCGAGAACACAATCAGCGCTTCATTATTTATTGCGACGATCTGTCTTTTGAGCACGGCGATGCCCTATACAAGCCGCTGAAGAGCGTGTTGGAAGGCTCTATCGAACTGCCGCCTGAGAATGTGTTGTTTTATGCCACGTCCAATCGCCGCCATCTGCTACCGGAACATATGCGCGACAATCTGGATACCCTGCTGGTTGACAACGAGGTGCATTATTCCGACACCATAGAGGAAAAAATCTCTCTGTCCGACCGCTTCGGTTTACGGCTGGCCTTTTATCCGCAACATACCCAGACTTATTTGGACATTGTCGATAGCTATTTCGTCGATTATCCCGGCAACCGTGAGGCTTTGCACAAGGCCGCGTTGGACTTTGCCCACCAGAACGCCGCAAAAAACGGCCGAACCGCGAAGCAATTTTTCAATGCCTTTAGTAATGACGAACGTACCGAACAGCTGTAACTCGGCTCTAAACGGGCTACCGGTTATAAAAATTCTCCTAATTCGCCAGAATCTTCAGTTAACGCGAAGGAGGGAGCGGTGGAAGACCTCTGACTATTGCAAATCCTCGTCGTCGAGAATAATGGAACCGTCCTGCGCCCAATTGACTTGAGTGATACCTGGCTCCTCGGCTTCCAGCGCTTTGATAATCGCTTCTTTTTCATTCAGGAGTATTTGCTGCGCCCGCACCTGATCGGCCAAGGCGCGGTTTTCCAACAACATGCGCTTGTGCGCCAGACCATTCTCAACGACGTTGACGATTTCCAGATTACTCCAGGGCTTGTTGATAAAGCGAAACACTTCCGCCTCATTGATGGCGTGCTGCGCGCCTTCCAGATCGGCAAAGCCGGTCAACACAATGCGCACTGCATCCGGCTGCATACGCTTGAATAAAATCAAAAAGTCGATACCGTTAATACCCGGCATCCGGTAATCGGAAATCACCAAATCAAAGCTATGTTCCTCCGCTAACAACAGCGCTTCCTCGCCGCTGATTGCGGTAATAGGCTCGTATTGTTTCAGCAAACGCGTCAGCGCTTTAAGCACGTTCGGCTCGTCGTCGACGATCAGTATTTTAATGTCTGCCTGGTTCATGGTTTTGCAATATCAGTAATCTATTAATGAGATAGTCTGGCAGGTAAAGCCCCTTCTGCAAGTTCGGTTTTAAAAAACCGCCAGACAGCCAGACTATTCGGCGGCCCCCAATTCCGGCGGCCGAATCGGCAGCCAGACTCGAAACCGGCTACCCTGCCCAAGCTGGCTGGTCACTTCGATTCTACCGCCATGCTTACGGACGATATTTTGCGACACCGACAGCCCCAAGCCGGTGCCCTTGCCGACCGGCTTGGTGGTAAAGAACGGCTCAAACAAACGCGGCAAGTTCTCCGGGTCAATACCTTTGCCGTTATCGCTGATTTCCACCCAGACATCCCGGTCCGCGCAACCCGTACTAATCAGAATATCGCCTTTGGTCTCGATAGCGTGCGCGGCGTTAATCAGTAAATTCATAAACACCTGATTCAATTGCGAAGGCAAACAATAAATCTGCGGTATCTCGCCGTATTGCTTGTGTACGGTGCAATGGTACTTCAATTCGTTGTTGATGATATTCAACGTGGAATCCAATCCCTTGTGCAAATCGCCCAATTCCCAATCGTTTTTGTCGGCATGCGCAAAATCCTTCAAATCCTGAATAATGTCGCGCACCCGCGACAAGCCTTCCATGGATTCGGCGATCAATTCCGGAATATCGTTACGTAAATAATCAAGCTGCTTGGTTTGTTTCAGCTCGCGCAAGCTTTGCAGCGTCTCCGCCGATAAGGGATTTTCGTCTAAGGCCGCGTTACTGGCATCCATCACGCAAAAAACATCGCGTAAATAGCCGCTCAGCGTATTCAAATTGGAATTGACAAAACCGATGGGATTATTGATTTCGTGAGCGATGCCGGCCGCCAATTGCCCTATCGCCGCCAATTTTTCCGATTGCAATAATTGCAAATGCACAGCCTCATTCTCCTGATGCCGGCGTTGCACTTCGGTTTCCAGATAGGCATTTTGGTCTTTCAGCCAATCGCGGGCATGCTTCAGTTCCAGCTGGGTTTTGATTCGGGCCAATAGAATCGACAAATGACACGGCTTGTAAAGGTAATCCACCGCACCGAGTGACAGCCCCCGCTCTTCCTCCAGATCAGAGGTCAAGGCGGTCACGAATATCACCGGAATATCGCCGGTTTTGGGATCGGCTTTTAGCTGGCCGATGACTTCATACCCATCCATATCGGGCATCATCACATCCAACAAAATCAAATCCGGCTTCGGCGTGCCTCCCGCCAGTTGCAAGGCTCTCTGCCCGCTGGTAGCCACCAAAACCTGATAATACGGCGCGAGAAACTGCCCAAAAACCGACAGATTGATGGACTCGTCATCGACTAACAGAATGGTGGCTTGGCGCTCTGTCGATTGTTTATCGGATTCCATCTAAATTCCGTTCGATTGGGTAAACCATAATCAGGATTGACTGCAAGCGTCTCAGGCAGGCGGATTCCAGTCACGAGCCCGCTTTTTGGCGCATCGGCAAAGTTTACCCGATTGTCGATGACATTCCAGCACGAACAGTGTGCCCTTAGCCCAAAGCGCTTTTTCGGCAAAGCTTAGCCGCATATCGGGGAGTTTATGCCGTAAAAGCCGATCTGATAAAGACAAATCGCTTACACAACAGGATTGGGCCAGCGAAACGGCCGATACGCACTAAAATGATAGGGGAAAACCACTGGCTGTTTTGCCAATGCCGAATAGATCAAAACCCAGATCATGCCAGACCTTAACGAAGGCGAAGGCGCAATTGCTATCACTCATACAGGTTTCCATCGCCAATGATCACCATCGCACCCGATGCCGGACGACCAGAGCCCCCAACTGGCGATATGCTGGCGACGGTCGCCAGTAACGAACAGACGCTACGCATACCGCTTAAACCTGCTCTGTCGGTCCGCCAAGCCCTCGACACCACCGATTTACGCGTACGCGCAGCCTGTGGCGGTTTGGGCACCTGTGGCGCGTGTCTGATTCAAACCGTCAACGGCGAGTTTAATCCGCCGACGCTGGCGGAACGGCAAAAGTTGCTACCGGAAGATCTGGCTAGCGGCATACGTTTGGCCTGCCAGTTGCGGGCGCGCAGCGACTGCACGCTTTACCTGGAAAATCCAGCGCCGCATTCCGTATGGAAAAGTCTGGATCCAACCCCGCTTTATCGAGCCCAAGGCAATCCAGCCGTTTCCGAATATGTCTATGGTGTGGCGGTCGATCTGGGGACGACACACATCCGCCTGTCATTGTGGAATCGACAATCCGGCCGACGCATCGGCACCCGTTACAGTATCAATCCGCAAGTCGCGTATGGCGCCGATGTTCTGACCCGGCTGGATGCCGAGCGCCTGGACGAGCAAGATTGCCGCCGCATAGGCCAGCAAGCGCGCGATGCGATCATGGACGGTATACGCGATATTCTCAGCCGCGATATGGGCGAAATAACGCCGATACTGGCAGAGCTGGGCAAGGTGTTGATCGTCGGCAATACCGCGATGTTGACACTGATTTGCGGCAATAGCGGCGACAGCCTCTACCAACCCGAGAACTGGCAAAGCCCTATCGCCTGCCTGCCCGCGGATGCCGATACCTGGCGCCAAATATGGCGTACACCGCATGCCGACATCGACATCGCTCAAGCACTGGCCGGCTTTATTGGTTCGGATTTGCTGGCCGACCTGCTCGCCACCGGCGTTACCGAACAATCGCAACCGATGTTGTTAGCCGACTTCGGCACCAATACCGAAATCGCGGTATGGGACGGCACCCACCTGTGGGCCAGTTCCGTGCCGGGCGGCCCCGCTTTCGAAGGGGTGGGCATGCGCAACGGCTTAACCGCCGAGGCCGGTGCAATTTGCAAAGTGTCGGCAAACGGCTTACAGACGATAGGAGATGCCCAGGCGCGCGGCTATTGCGCCAGCGGTTTCATTGATGCAATTGCCTTGCTGCTGGACCAAAAGCACCTGAAACCGTCTGGACGCTTCGCCGAGCCACCAACCGAACATGGCTTTTTATTGCAAGCCGACATACCAAAAAGTGCCATTTTTGCGAGCGACATCGATATTTTCCAGCGTGCCAAGGCATCGACAGCCGCTGCCATGGCACAATTGCTGGCTTTAGCACGCTTGTCCGTAAACGATTTAGACAGGTTATGGATTTGCGGAAGTTTTGGGCAACATCTGGACCTAAACAGCGCGTTCCGGGTCGGTTTACTGCCGACAATGCCCCGCGAGCGGATCAGCCTGCTGGCCAATGCCAGTTTGGCCGGTTGCGAACAACTGCTGTTGAATCCAGCTGGGCCAAGTCTATTAAGTAATATTATGCAACGGGCGCACGTGGTCAATCTCGGCGGGGTTTTCGAATATGAAAACCGCTTCATCGACAATTTACGCTTGCAGCCCATGTCCATCGAGGAATTCCAGTAATGCTCGACGCTTATATTCAATCCTACAACCAAGCGGTATTCGAGACCGATAAGCAGGGTGCTCTGGATGTCGTCAATCAGGCCTTGAGCGACGGATTCAGCCCGGAAGATATCGTCTTCAAATTAGTCATCCCGGCCGTCGAATTGATGATGACTTTGATCGAAAAGGATCCTGACGCCAATCTGGCTCAGCATTTCATGACTGCGCAAATCGCCGCCGACGTCACCGAAAAAATGCTGGAAAAATTCAGTAAACCGCCGGAAATGATAGGTCGCGTCGTCATCGGCGCCGCTTACGGCGACCTGCATTCCTTGGGCAAACGGATCGTCAGCGGCTGTTTGAAATCGCTGATGGTGGATGTGGTCGATCTGGGCACCAATGTCAGTGCCGAAAAATTCGTCGATACCGCAATGACCGAGAACGCTCAAGTCATCGCGGTATCCGCGATGATGGTCCACACCGCCACCAGCGAAAAAGGCAGTTTGGGTGTGCGCGCACTTTTACAAGAGCGCGGCTTGGAACAACAAATCAAACTGGCGGTAGGCGGCGCTCCCTACCGTTTCGATCCGGAGTTGTACATCAAGGTCGGCGCGGATGCCTGGGCGCCGGATGGCGTCACCGCCGCCAAAGTCATTGTCGATTTGATTCGCGAGGTTAAGCCATGACACCCTTGGAAATTCTCAGCGCCGCGACGACCGGCAGCCCCGCGCCGCGCATCCCGGTTTTTTGCAATCTGCCCGATCACGGCGCCCGGGAATTGGCTATGACCGCCAAGGAATACTTCAGCAGGGGCGAATATGTCGCCGATGGTCAATTACGCCTGTTGCAGCGCTACGGCTACGACAACATCTGGAGCCTGCATTACGTAGGCAAGGAAGCCGAATTGTTGGGGTGCCGGGAAATCCTGTTTGCCGACGACGGCGTACCGAATGTCGCCGACTTCATCATCAAAAACCTGGACGACATCGCCAAACTCGAAATTCCCGCCGACATTACCCAACAACCAGCCTGGCAACCCGTTGCCGACAGCCTAAAGATTTTGCGCAGCGAAGTCGGCGCCACGCATCCGATTTGCGCGTACATCACGGCCTCGACCACGTTGCCGGCTATCTTGATGGGCATGGATAAATGGATGGAGCTATTCCTGCTCGGGCCATTCGATGTCCGCGACGAATTGCTGCGAAAGTGCTCGGATTTCGTCCAAAAGGAAATCGCTGCGCTCCGCGCCTTCGGCGCCAATGTACTGATTTATTCCACGCCATTCGGCTCACCGTATTTCGTCAGCCGCAAACAAATAGAGCAAATCGTGATGCCCTGGATGCGGCGAGACCTGCTGCCTGGCGATAACGAAGACATCGTCTATTACTGTGGCATGGCGCCATTCAACGATGTGATCGACTTAGTTTTCGATGAACTTCACATCAAAACCCACCACATCAGCCCGCTCGCCGACATTGCCGAAGCCAAACGCCTGATCAATACTCGCGGCCTGACCTGCGGGGTAATCGACGATATAAAAATGATTCACTGGAGCGCCGAGCAAACCCGCGCCGAAGTGCAGCGTATTGTCGAAATAGGCAAAACCGGCGGCCATTTTTTGTTCGGTAACGGCGTAATGCCATTGGCAGTGCCCGAGGCCAATATTAGAGCCATGGTCGCTGCCGCATTCGAATATGGGAGACAGCCATGAAAACCTTCGCGATACAGCCGGAAAATCAAACACCTCTGACCATGATAGGCTGCGGCATCTTACGTAAGGAAGTGGATAGATTAATCGCGAAAAATCACTGGAACGTCCACACCCATTATCTGGATTCGGCCTTGCACAATTACCTGAATCGTTTATCGACGGAATTGAATCAGGCATTGGAAGAGCGCGAAAAACTCGGCGAGAAAACCGTGGTGTTTTACGGCGGCTGCCACCCGTTGATGGAAAAATATCTGGAAGGCCACCACACCTGCCGTACCCAAGGCCAAAACTGTATTGTGATGCTGTTGGGCTACGAATTATTCATGCAGGAACTGGAAAAAGGCGCGTATTTTTTACTGGAAGACTGGGCCTTGACCTGGGAACCGATGATCACCGCCTGCTTCGGCGCGAACATGACGGTGATCAGGGAGATATTTCACAGTAGCCACAAATATATCCTGGCGCTGCGCACCCCGTGTAACGGCGATTTCAGCGCCGCCGCCGAAACCGCTGCGCGCTTCGTGGATTTGCCGCTGGAATGGATGGATGTCGGCCTGGAGCATTTGGAAACCGTTTTGGCCGATGCCATTCAACGCCGGCTTGCCGCGGAACAATGACTCAAGCACCTTCCAATCAAGAGTTGCAGGAACGGGTCAAGCAATTGGAAACCCGCGTCCGCAAGCTTTCGGAAGAAAAGGCGAATCTATATTTGATTCTGCACATGCTGGAGCTGTTAAACCCCATCGCCGGCGTCGAAGGGCTGCTGGAGAGCTTAATGACTGCTTTGTGCGGCAGTTTGGGCGGCAGCAATATCGAAATTTATTATCTGGACGCGGGGACAATCCATTACGCCAATTTGGCCGGCGACCGCCAAGTTATCGACCATATCGACGACCCCTTGATCAACGAAGTTTTTCAGCAGCGCCGCTTTGTCGAACAAGCCACAGATTCTCAGCACACGCTGCTGCGCGGCATGACCCCGGCCATTGCCTGCACCTGGGTCATGCCCTTACAGGTGGGCAAAGAATTAATCGGCGCCATCAAAATGACTGACATGTTGGGCTCTGCGCAAATGCGCGATTATCTATCGCCGTTTTTCTCGCACATGGCGCTGATTTTAAGCAACGAAATTAAGACCCGCATCGCGGAAAGCGCGAATCAGGCCAAAAGTAATTTCCTGGCCACCATGTCGCACGAAATCCGCACCCCATTGAACGGTATCTTGGGAATGGCGCAACTGCTGAGTCTACCGGACTGCGACCCAAGCAGGCATCAAGAATGCGCCCGCACTATCCTCGCATCCGGACAAACCCTGTTAACCCTGTTAAACGATGTGTTGGATTTGTCCAAAATCGAGGCGAATCGGCTGGAGCTGGTTTACTCAGCCGCGCAGCCTCGGCAAATCATCACCGAAGTACAGTCGCTGTTCAGGGAAAGCGCGCTTCAGAAAAACCTGCAAATCGAAACCGTCTGGCTCGGCCCCTGCGAGCAATGCTATCTACTGGATCAAATCAGAGTCAGGCAAATGCTCTCAAATCTGGTCAGCAATGCCATCAAATTTACCAATCATGGCGCGATCCAAATCCAGGTAACGGAGTTGCGTCGGCAAGGTTCGCAAGCACAACTGGAATTTTCTGTGTCCGATCAAGGCATCGGTATTGCCGCCGACCAACAAAGCCTACTATTCAAACCTTTTACCCAAATCGACGCCAGTTCGACGCGGCGTTACGCCGGCACCGGCCTGGGCTTATCCATCGTCCAGCGTTTTGCCGGGCTGATGCAGGGCGAAGCCGGCGTGGAAAGTAGTCCCGGCATGGGCGCGCGGTTCTGGTTCAAAATTCGCTGCGACCTGGTTGATTGTCAACTGCATAACCACAATCGGGAACAACCGCGCTTACTCGCCCCGTGCGCGGAAATCTATTCCGCAGCAGTCAAGACCGGGCACTATCGAGATACGCCCATCCATCCGGAGCAACCCGTCTTTGCGGTGACCAACCCGGCAATCAGTAAGGAAGACATCGCCTTGCTGCACCGCAACCAAGAAATACGGCCGCTACTGGACGAACTCGACAACTTACTTGCCAAAAACATGTTCCATGCCATTAATCACGTTAAAGCATTGCAGAATTTACTGCGCGCTAGTGCGGTAGAACCGCGGTTTTCCGAAATAGCTCAATCGGTCAACGAAATGAAATTCGACCAGGCACGCCAGCAATTGCGGCAGCTTTATTCAGCCTTGGGTTGGGATGGAGTACAAACCGAATGAACAGCAAGCAGTTGAAAATTCTCGCCATTGACGACAGCCCCGCCAACCTGGCCTTGTTGGGCTTGGCATTACAGGACGATTATCAAATTCAAATCGCCACCTCCGGCGGTAAAGGCCTGGAACTGGCGCTGGATGAGCCGCCCAATCTGATTCTGCTCGATATTATGATGCCGGATATGGACGGCTACGAAACCTGTCGGCGGATCAAGGCCAGTCCGCTATTAAAGGACATTCCGATTGTATTCGTTACCGCTTTGAACGAAATTCAAGCCGAGGCCCAGGGCTTTTCCTTGGGCGCCGCGGACTATCTGACCAAACCCATCAGTATCGAAATTGCCCGCTTGCGGATTCGCAACCTGTTGGAACGCGAACAATTTCGTCAGGAACTGCAACGCCGCGAAGCTGAACAACGCTTGGCGGCCAGCGTCTTCGCCCACACTCACGACAGCGTAGTCATTACCGACAGCGAGAATCGCATCATCGATGTCAACGCGGCTTTTAGCCGAATCACTGGTTACGCACGCGAAGAAGTGTTGGGTAAAAACCCCAGCATGCTCAAATCCGGTCGGCAATCGGCGGAGTTTTATAAATCCATGTGGCAATCGCTAAACACACACGATCATTGGAGCGGCGAACTGTGGAACCGCAACAAAAAGGGCGAAGTCTTCGCGGCACTGACGTCAATTTCGGTGGTGCGGGACGACGATGGCCAAATTCATCATTACATCGGCTTATCGGCGGACATCACGCCTCTGAAGAACCATGAATACGACCTGGAACGCATCGCCCATTTCGATCCGCTGACCGGCATTCCCAACCGCGTGTTGCTGGCCGACCGCCTCGCACAAGCACTGGCCCACACGCACCGTGCCGGCAACCATATGGCGGTATGCTATCTGGATCTGGATGGTTTTAAACCGGTCAACGATCAGTACGGCCACGAAGTGGGCGATCAATTGCTGATTGAAACATCCCTACGCATCCGCGACTGCCTGCGCGCCGGCGATACTGTGGCTCGCATCGGCGGCGATGAGTTTGTGCTGCTATTGCTGGATTTTAACGACAGCCGCGAATGCGAGGCGGTATTGGAGCGCATGCTTTGCAAAGTCGCGGAACCCATGTCGATTGCAGATAACCTGGTCTGCGTCTCCGCCAGCGTGGGCCTTACGCTGTACCCCGACGATCTGGCGAGCGCGGACACGTTGTTGCGGCATGCCGACCAGGCCATGTATGTCGCCAAACAACGAGGCAAAAATCGCTACCACCTGTTCGATCAGGAACTGGATCGGATAGCGCTGATACGCGGCGAAACCTTAACGCAAATCGAAACCGCGCTGCTGAATAACCAGTTCGTGCTGTATTTTCAACCCAAGGTTAATATGCGCCTGGGTAAAGTACTGGGCGCGGAAGCATTGATTCGCTGGCAGCATCCCGAGCGTGGCTTATTGTCGCCTGCGGCGTTTTTACCCGACACAGAAGGCACCGAGCTGGTCATAGCGCTAGGCAATTGGGTCTTGGCCCGCGCCCTGGACCACCTGCAAATCTGGCAAGACATGGGCTTGAACATTGCCATTAGTATCAATATCGCCCCGCGCCACTTACTACACCAGGACTTCGTCGAAACCTTGAAAACCGGCTTTGCCGCCCATCCGCAATTGCGCCCCCACTGCCTGGAACTGGAGATACTGGAAACAGCAGCGCTGGAGGATATTGGCAGAGTCACCGCCGTGATGAAGGAATGCCAAAAACTGGGCGTCGGCTTTGCATTGGACGATTTCGGTACCGGTTATTCGTCGCTAACCTACCTGAAAGCCTTGCCGGCCGAAACCTTAAAGATCGATCAATCGTTTATTCGCGACATCCTCGGCGACCCGGAAGATTTGGCTATCGTCGCCGGCATCATCAATCTCACCGCCGCCTTTCATCGGCAAGTAATAGCCGAAGGCGTCGAAACGGAAGAACACGGCCTGCTGCTGCTGAAGCTGGGTTGCGACAACGCCCAAGGCTACGGCATCGCCCGGCCCATGCCGGCCGCGGACTTACCGCGATGGATAACTAATTGGCTGCCGAATCAGGAATGGCTGAAAAATTAGTTGTTGGGACTGATCTATCCCATGGTTTCTCTCCAAACGCCGTTGAGTTAAGAGTTGACCATACTGTAGTCGCGAATTTATTCGACGTTTGGCGCCCATAGCGCGAATAAATTCGCACCTACAAGTTCTTAACTTAAAGGCATTGGCTCTCCCCTACTCGAGCCGGCCGGGGTAAGCGAAGCGCATCCGGCAATTTTGGTGGATGCGCACTGCTTATCCACCCTACGCTTAACAATCGCTAAATAGATACAGCAAAACTTGGTCAATACTCGGGCTATTAACCCAGCCCTATTTTTCACCGGTATTCCGTTCCGGCTCACTGCAGCTTATGGATTTCCAGGTTTTCGATGAAATATTTAAACAGTCGGCAGTCGTCGTCGCTGGGCGGACCAAATGCTTGCAAATGTTGGGTCATGGATTGCGCGGAATTGGGATGCGCACTCAAATAAGCACCGCTGGTAGCGGCTAGTTTTAAATCGTTAGCGGCTTTTTCAAAGCCCTCTTCACCCAAATAAAAATGCAACGCTGCCAACGCCACCAACTGCGCTTCGCCGTGCGCGCCAGTCGTTTTCGGCCAGCGACTGGCGAAGCAGCGCAAGCGATTTAAAAAGGCTTTGACGGTACGCGGCGAATTGATCTCCGGCGGCTGTGACTGGGTTTGGTGAATCAGCGGGTACCAGATCCGCAAGGCTGAGGCAAACTCCGGCGTATCCTGAGTTTGCCTCGGCCCGAACCAGTCCCGACCAAAGGCTTTGTAAGCCACGTCCAGATTATCCACCAGCCAATTTCGCGCCCTTTCGTTGACACCTACCCACGCCAAACCACCGACCAACAGCATAAACAGCAGCAACAAGCCATAGCCGATGCGTTGCGGCCAGGGCGTCAGTTGTTCGAGGTTGAAATCGGCGCGAAACGAAGTAATGCCGGATTCGGCTTTAAGTTTGTCGGACATATCGGCAACAGGCTCGGCATTGGTCTCCACTGACTTAGCCGCTGCTGCCACCGACTGTGTTGCCAAAACCGGCGGGTTTGACGTGCCAGGTATAGGCTGACTGGCGTGATAAGCCACCCAAGCCATCGCGGCCAACAGGACAAAAACCTGCAATGTCAAAACCAGACCATTGCTAATTTTTTGTAAGCGCTGATCGCGTTGACCTAGACCATCCTCCTCGCCGCCGTTGCCGGTTAACAGGTTCAACATGGCCTCGCTACCGGCGGTAGGCACCGGCACTTCAATGTTGATCAATTTTTGCAGATAAAAGCGTGCCAGACTGCGTGGTTTTTGAATTGGGGCATGCTGAGTCTGGCCCTCTGTACCAACCCCAGTTTGACCATTGTCGTCGAATTCGTGCAGGGCTTCCGCGAGTTCCTTGAAATGCAGTTTGACGTTTGCCAGCACATATTTGGGAGCGATGCCCATGACGATGAACAACTCGCCGCTGCTGACCAAGAAATTACAGGTTTCCAGCACCCGCAGCGCATGCTCGCGGCTGCACCGGTCCAGATCGTCGATAAATAACACCAAGCGGCGCCGGCCTAAAAGCCCAGTTAAACGCTCGAAGCGTCGCTCCCAGATTTGCCGGGTACCCACCGGTTCGGCTGCTTCGATAACGCCGGTTTTGCTGATCGCGGTTTTCAACAAATCGGTGCTGGCCAATCCAAACAACGACGCCCCCTTGACCACCACCACACCAGCCACGGTAGTCAGCACCGTCAACAAAGCTGTCAACCAGGCCGGCAAAGCAAACGGCGCTTTGCCGGGGCTATGTTCCAGTTGCTTAACGATGGCTTGCTTACGCTCTTGCGTTAATTCATGCTCGAGTACTTTCCCGGCTTGAGCCAGTAACTCGTCGTCGCTGGCGAAGGCGCTTAAGGTATCTTTGCAATTTGCCGGATCTTTGGTTACGCCGGAGACAGCTGCGTTCACTAAACATTGCAGTTTCTCGCAATCGGCAGGGCTAAACAGCTGGTCAGCAGGGGACTTGGCCGGATTGTTGACACCATCGACTTGAGCACATAAGCGGGCGTGGCCTTGTGCAGTCAGCACCGCCGGTTGCTCCAAGCCAGCCAGATGGGAAGCGAAGTGCCACACCTGATTTTCTTCCGCCTCTTCATGAAAATACGCAAACGCCGCCAACCAACAAAATCCGGTCAACAGCAAAGCCGCCAGCAGCTGTAGCCAAAATCGCCGATGCGTCAACAAACGCAACCGAAACCACAGGCCCGGCAACAGCCAAGGCCATAGCGGCGGCGTAGCCTGCTGGCGCACGCATTCCAGGATGGAACCCAGCACCTGTTGTTCTTCCTGATGGTGCCAGGCGTTGTACCAGACCGGCCGCAAACCCTCCCGCCGTAATTCGGCTTGCAAATAATTCATCACCGAACTTTTGCCGCAGCCCCAATCGCCGGTAATCGCCAGGGTCAATGGCGGCTGGGTGTTTTCGTTGCGCAGAAACGCGGACAAATCCCGAGCCAACTGCAAACTGCCCAGATAGTCCTTACTGCCAGGCCCGGTGGGTTTATCAGAAGCAGCGGTGGGATTGATGCCTAAGTTGGGATCATGGGCTTCCGGTTCGCGCAGTTCGGTCAACTGCAAGCGCAAACCACGGCTGAACAACAGCATGATCGGCAACCAACTCAAGTAATACCAGGGTGCCGGATAGCGCTGATAAGGCAATACCGGATCCTGCCAATGTTCGCCGCCGTCGCTGGTCGCGAGTAGGGTGCCGGCTGTGCCGACGGTCCAGGCATATCGGCCTTCGTTGTCGGCATCTATATCAATCAAGTTTACTGAGGTATTACTGTTTTGCGCCTGCCATGTGCCACCGCTATTTGTAGTAGACACTACCGTGCCGCCGACACCGACTGCCCAACCACGACTGCCGTCGCCGGCGAAAGCTGATCCTCTGAGATTCTGTTGGGTCGTACTCACTTGAGCGTGCCAATTTCTTCCGCCATCGGATGTGGAAAAAATTGCCCCCTTAGAGCCGACAGCCCAACCGTTTATATTGTCGGCCTGAAACTGAAGATCGAGAATACCTACCGTTGAACCAATCACTTGCGATTGCCAAGTCAAGCCACCATCCGCAGTAAAGTCCGACTTACCGCTGACGTCGGCCAGCCAACCTCGCAGACCATCCTCCGAAAAATGCATGGCAAAAAGTGTTCCCCATATATTAGGGTCAAGTTGCCAGTTTTTGCCTCCATCGCGGGTTACCAGAAGCCCCCCGTCGCCGACTGCCCAACCATGCAAACCGTCATTGAGAAATTGAACTCTGAATAAGAATATCTTGGTGTTGTTGTTTTGAGCACGCCAATTTTTCCCAGCATCGCTGGTAGCAAAAATAACCCCATTGCCACCGGTCAACCAGCCACGTTGGCCATCCGCTAAAATGTGCATGCCAAATAGGTCTTGATGGGTTTGAATTTCCTGGCTTCGCCAATTTCGCCCCCCATCGGTACTGGACAAAACTGCGCCATCAGCGCCAATTACCCAGCCAAGTTGACGATTATTCATAAATTGCACACTGCTAAAAACCTTCTGGCTTGCAGCCTGCCAACTATTGCCACCGTCAGTGCTGGCGACTATGGTTCCGTCAGCACCGACTGCCCAACCGTGCGAACCGTTCTGAGAAAATTTAACGTTACGCAACTCACCGGAAGTTCCGCTGGTTAGTATTCGCCAGTTTAGTCCGCCGTCAGTCGTCGCTGCGAGGGTGCCGTTCGTGCCAGCCACCCAAGCCCGTAAGCCGTCTTTTAGCAAGCTGACACTACGCAGAAATTGCGACACCTGGTTGGGTTGCGACTGCCAGGTGTTGCCTCCATCCGTGGTGGCAACGATACGCCCACCCGTTCCCACGGCCCAACCGCGCCGATTATCGATAAAATCTACCGATTGAAAAATTTGATTGGCATTTTTAGCTTGAGCTTGCCAAGTTTGACCGCCGTCTGCGGTGGCAAGTATGACCCCAAGATCACCGACGGCCCAACCATGCAGTTCATCGGAAAACGTCACACTATTCAGATGTGACCCGGCAACACTCGCCTGATTTTTCCAACTTTTACCACCGTCTGCGGTAGCCAGAATGAGGCCCGCCTGGCCTACTGCCCAGCCATGCGCGGGATCGACAAAATGCACGCTGTTCAATATTTCCTTCGTGCCGCTGGTTTGGAGCTGCCAACTTTTGGCGCCATCGGCGGTGACCAGAATCACACCATCTTCGCCGACCGCCCAACCATGAGAGGTGTCGACGAAATACACGGAATATAAATTGGCGCGCTTCGGATCCCGTCCACTCGGCGTTTGCTTCTGAACGGGTGGCGGCGAAACGGGTTCGCCCGTCTTATCGACTGTACTTGCTTGAGCTGAGTTTTTTGGAGTGGGTGTCGCTGGCTCATTATTGGTCTTTGCCGCAGTTAAGTCTTGCTCTTGCGGCGCACTCGGCGATTTTTGGACTGGCGACTGGTTTGCGTAATCGAGCGCAGGGGTTATCACCCTGGCAGCATTTACCTCGCCGCCGTCGGCATTCCGAACGTTGAAAGGTGCATTGTCTAGGTTAGTTGGAACCGATTGCTGCTGTTGCGGCTCGGCCGCCGGCATCTCGGCTTGCGCTGCCTTAATCCAAAAACCGTCGGCTCGCGCCAAAGGTGTTATTGGCGCAGGAGGCCCAATTTGCCCTTGCTGCCAACTCACGCCAGCATCCGTACTGTAGATGATCAAACCGCCATCACCCACAGCCCAAATATGCTGACCATCTTCGGAAACAGCCAGATCGTTGAGATTCCCGGCGATGGCCGGCAATCGCCGAAAAGCGTTGCGCTCGATTGGGTATCCCCAATAATTCCAACTCGACAATTTGGGTTCAGGACGATAGGCGTTACGGTGCGGCACTTGCTGGAAGGCGATGACGGTAGAGAACAAGGCCAGCATTAAGGCCCAGCCTAACCAGTATCCAGGGCGGCTTAGCCAATGCCGGGGGACCGTGCTTATAGCTGCGCCTTTGGTAGAAGACGCGTGTTTTGTCGCCAGTCCGGACATGTCGTCCCCCTTATCGCCGTTAGATAAGGGCTTTTTAACAACAAAATCGTCGCAAGGAAAGGCCAATCGAATGGCACTATTTCACAGCGAATCGATTCCTGAGTTTGCGGGCAGATTGAATCAAGAATACACCTGGCTATTCAGTAGGTGTTCAGTGACAACTTTCCGTCTTATTATCGATTAAGGCTGGCGGTGGCCGTGGTGCATATGCTGTCCGCCGGGCACTGCATGACGGGCGTGATCGCTGAGTTGGGCATCGAAATAGCTGTGTACCGCTGCTATCATCTGTTTATCTTCCGTTCGATACTCGATTTCCGCGCCGTTCGGCAAATCCCGATACACAAAACTGACTGTTCCGGCAGCGGACGCCAAGGCTTTAAGCCCCGGCATATCATCACCATGAATGCGGCGCGGCCCGGAAAAATCGCCTTTGGCAAACCCCGCAGCCAGTTGCGCCAGGTGGCTGCGCGCCAAGCCGATTTGCTCAGTATCCGCAACATCTTTGGCAATGACTTGCTGGATGCCGCCGGTGTCGGTTTTATTAAAAATATGTAAGGTTTTTTCCAGGTCAAACGGCATGACATGGCTGCCACGTTCTTGCACTTCGTCCAGTCGTGCCGGATCGAAAGGCGGGATCGCCTGGACCATGGGTACGATTAGCACCAACACAGCGAGTAATAAAGATCTGTGCATCTTTGTTGTCCTTTGCGAATGTATCCTGATGGGGCGTAGGTTGATAATAGCTCTTTTAACCGTCGACAGCGAAGCTTCGCCTTTATCCGTAAAACCTGCCTGCTCAGATATCGCCACTTGGCTTGCGAATAATGACAGTCGATAAGGCGAACAACAAAATCGCCACGTTAGGCTGGTAACGGGCTTGAACATCCAATACGTTAACTCACTTTCCGGGCTGGGTATGCGCCGGCATCGCCGCAGACATAGGATCTGCTTGGACGATTTTCAAGCCGCGCTGCGCCATCATGACGCCCATCGCGATAACCAATATTGCGGATACTTTTACCAGTTGCCGCATAAAAACCGGCGACAACAAGCTGGCGAAAAACCCAAAGCCCAACAACGGTGCCAAAGTACCGAGGCCAAACCAGAATAGGATCAGCGCACCCTGCACCGGGTCGCCGCTGCCGGCGGCCATCACATACATGGCCTGTAGCGGCCCGCAGCCCAGCAATAAGCCCGTCAACAAGCCGGTACGCAAAGCACTGCGTGGCTTGCGCATTTCATCTGCAAGCTGGCGATTGACTGCCTTGGGCATGCGCAAAGTAAAGCGGCGCAAGACGGCAAAGAAGCCGAGCATCTTCAGACCGTATAGCAACAGAAATACGCTAGCGGCTAAAGCCAGCCCGCCTCGTATCTGCGGGGTAATAGCGATGGTGGCGCCTAACAGGCCAAACCCAGCGCCGAGGGCGCTGTAGGACAAGGTCTTGCCGAATGCGTAACTTAAATGCGCCAGCAATTGGCGGGTTTGGGGTTTGGCGGGATCGGTATAACCCACCACAAAACCACCACACATGCCGATACAATGAAAACCCGTGAGAAAACCGATGCCCAGCAACACCGCTTGATCCATATGCGGTGTGATTTGTTGCATCACGCCCGGCATCAAACTCTTGCCCCAGAATGCCACGCCACCGACCACTAGCAATAACAACAGAAAAATCAACAGGCCTTTCAGCTTACCGCTAGCAGCGGGTGGCGTCAGTTCCACGCCGTAACCCTTGGCGCAAATGGCTTGGTGCAGCGCCGCCTCGTTGGTAAGTTGATCGTCGAATTGCACGTCAACCGTCGCTCGCGCATAGCTGACCTCTACCCTTATCACACCCGGCAAATTAATCAGCGCGAGGCGAATGGTGTCTTCACAACCAGGGCAGTGCATGCCCTCGACTGTTAAATGCCTGTTGATCACCGTCATATCCCGCTCCCTGCCAATTAGCGTCGTCTGCTCATCCCACCAAGAAATCGCGCATCATGCCCATATCTTCGTGTTCCAGGTTGTGGCAGTGGTACATAAACAAACCTTTAAAATCCTGAAAGGGCTTGATGATTTTTACCCGCTCGCCAGGCATGACCAGCACTGTATCTTTCCAGCCGCCTTCGATAAAACCCTCTTTAACCGTTGCGTAATCTGCACTTTCGTTATTGGCGATGGTTCGGCTCAGGATTTGAAAATATTGGCCGTGCAAATGAATCGGATGCGCCATAGACATCATCATGCCCATGCCACCGCCCATGCCTCCCATGCCACCCATCTGATGACCGCCGGTGTCGTCGCTATCGCCGCCATGGCGCATGCCCATCATACCCATGCGCCGATGACCACCCTCGCCTTGCTTGTTATCATCATCGTGTCGCATGCCACCCCTCATGCCCATGCCGCCCATTTTGTGGCTACCGGAATCGGCCTTCTCTGCACCTTGGTGTTCGCCACTGGCTTTCTCCCCATGACCGCCGCCACCGTGCGCATGAAAAATCTCCAGCAATTGCACGGTATTCAGTGGAATGCGCTCACTCGGCAAAATATCGTTATAAGCATAGGGCCGACCATTTAAAACCATGCGCATCGGTCCTTCCGAAATAGCGATAGGCACCGGTTTACCAGGATTGGCCGTGTCGCTTAAGCCGTAATGGTGAATTTGCGCCAAACTGTTGGGCAATTTCGGACTATCGCTTACTTGCCGGGTGACTTTCACCGTAAAAATTGGATAGTCGCTACCCACCGGCAAGGTACTGCCGTGCATACCCATGCCGCCGCCCATGCGCCCATGTTCACCTTGGCCACCGCCCATCATTCCCGGCAATACGCCGGAAAAAGAACGGCTGCGCAACACCAACTGAGAGCCGACTTTACGCCCGCTGAAATCCGCCCAAATATCCAAACGCTCGCCGGGGGCCAGCATCACGTAAGGTTTATTGACCGGAGCCTCCAGCAAACCGCCATCGGTGCCGATGACAGTGACGGGCGATTTGTCGTCCCAAGCCAGTTTGTAGATGCGCGCCGTTGAGCCGTTGAGGACGCGGAAACGATAAGCTCGACTGGCTACGTCGAGCTGAAAATTCGGGCGACCGTTCACCAAAATCCGGTCGCCGTAAAAACCCATCATCCGATCGCGCATGTGTCGCACGTAGACGAGTTGGTTATTGTCGTCAAACAATTTATCTTGAATCACGATCGGGACTTCGTATTCGCCGCGGGGCAATTCCAGACGCCGTTCTTCCTCGTCGTTGACCAAAATGGCGCCCGCCAAACCGTGATAAACCTGTTCCGCAGTAGTGTTGTGCGGGTGCGGGTGGTAGATATTCATGCTGGCCCGGTTGAGCATTTCAAACTCATACACAAACACTTGACCGCTATCTATCGTGTACAGCGGATGACCATCCACTTCGGCAGGCACGTGCAAACCATGCCAATGGGTAATGCTGGGTTCGTTAAGCTGATTGTGCAGATTGATTCGAATCTTCTGGCCTTTCTCGAAGCGCAGCACCGGCCCTAAATAGGAACCCGGAATTTCGGTTAAGGTTTGCGCCGGTCCCTTCACCAACTTGGCAAAGTATTGCTGCACCCGCGTAGGCTGACCCGGCAAAATAGCGACCGAGCCAGGTTTGCAGATTAAGTCCAATTCCACATCCGGTTGAAAATTGGCCGAGGCTTTTCGCGGCGGTATTTTGGGCATGTCGCCCATATTTTCCATGGCCCGCAACCACGCTGGCGTTGCTGCCCACGCCATTAATCCGGCGCCACTTTGCGCAAAAAAGCGCCGACGGGACTTATTGAATGAATAAGACATATACCCTCCTCAAACGATTTTTATAGTTATGCGCCAAGCGGTTAACACCGGATGACGAAAGTGACGGTCTAACACAACCGTCAATATTAGTCTAGCCTAATTTACAGGTGTTGCCGAGGCGACATTGGCACCGCGCCTATATGCGGTTTGCGGCTATGAATACGATTGCCGATTAGGCCTAGCGCCAAGACGGCGGCTAAGCCGGCCAGCACCCGTCGCCAGGCAAGCTCGCCATCCTGCCACACCGCTAAGGATGCCAACAGTTGCCAACTCAAGGCGTTAAACAACACGTAAACCGCCACCACCATCACGAACCAACCAAACCCGCGCCGTAACACTGCCGCACTAATAAAATTGGATAACCAGCCGCCCAGAAAACTGCCGCACACCGCACCGGCTGTGACCAATATCATCAACTCGATATCCAACTGAGCGTGATTGGCGTATCCGCTCAAGCCGGCGGTGGCGTTCATCACGATAACCAGTAACGAGGTACCGATTGCCGCCGGCATCGGCAAACCCACCAACAAGGTCAATGCCGGCACGATCAAAAAGCCGCCACCGACCCCCACTAACCCGGTCAAACCGCCGACCAAAACCCCATCGAATAACAAGCGCAATATCGGTGTCTGTAAAGGACACATTGGTAATGCCTGCTCAATAGTTGTCTCGCTAGGCGCTTTCTTGAAGATCATCGCCAGGCCGGTCAACAAGGTAATCGCTCCAAAAAACACCATTAGCCATTCGCCGGAAAAATGCCCGGCCAAGCGACCGCCGCCAAATGCGCCTAACATGCCGGCCAAACCGAATACCAGCGCGCTTTTCCAGCAAACATGGCCGCGCCGCGCATGCGGAAGCAATGCCATCAGACTGGATACGCCCACCACCACAAATGAGGTGACAATGGCTGTCTTGGGCGGCACATGCAGCACGTATACCAGCATCGGTACCGTCAAAATTGAACCGCCGCCACCCAACAAGCCCAGCAGCAAGCCGATACAGATTGCCAAGATCAGCGTCAGGATCATCGGTTAACTCCGCCTACTCGGCCAGCGTCCCACAAGACTGATTGGCCGGCAGCGCCTGATCGATAAACTTGGGATAAGCCAACTTCAATTCGCTCATGATCGCTATGAACTCAGCACGCGTGCGGCCTTGACCCACGCGGGGGTTTTTAGCCATTTCCTGTTTGATAGTAGACACGGTATTACCCTGGTAATCGTGTCCCGGATAAACCAAAGTATCAGGGGGCAAAGTAAATAATTTGCCGGTGATACTGTCGTAAAGCTGGCCGGCATCGCCTTGCTGGAAGTCGGTGCGACCGCTGCCGCCGATCAGCAAGGCATCGCCGGTAAACACCCGATCAGCCATCACATAACTAACGCAACCTCCGGTATGGCCGGGGGTATGCCGCACCTGAATATCCAGATCGCCCACTTGCAACAACACGCCGTCGGTGACTAGCAAATCCGCGCAGAGCGCGCCTGCATCCCTATGCACAACACTCTTACTGCCAAGCTTTTCCCGCAACAAACCGGCACCGGTAATATGATCGGCGTGCACATGAGTTTCCAGGGTGTAAATCAGTTTTAAATCCAAGCTTTGCAGTAAATCGATATAAATCGGCAGCTCCGAAGCGACCGGATCGATCAGGCAGGCGCGACGGCTACGTTCACAGCCCAACAAATAACTGTAGGTGGAGGTTTCTGTTTCGAAGAGTTGTCTGAAAATCATGACCTGCCTCGTTTATCGCAAAATAAGAAGAATATAGTGTTTGTATATCAATACTCGTGCCAGCTTATCGGCAGCCTTTATCTCCGCACAACTTATAAAATCAGCTCTGCAGAACATGGGCTAAATACATATATACATTTGTTTTAACTGAACATTTTATTTTCACCGATCAGCGTGATAAGTCGATAGATTTTTAGGGTGGCCTCGCAATGGTTACAGATGATGTTTCAATATGAAATACTGAAACAATGCTGATACACTTGAAACACCAATGAAACAAACTGAGATTTAGCGCATGGCATCCTCCTCGCCCCTATTCAAACGTTGGCTCGGCCAAATCGGCGCCGATCAAGTCGTAGAAGTGTTGACCGACTTATTCGAAAGCGGCGCGGCCTTTATCGTGGACAGTAATAGCGACATCTTGCTATGGAGCAAAGGCGCCGAACAATTGTTCGGCTTGAGCGCGACCGAGACGATCGGCAAGCCTTGCAAAACCGCACTGAATTGCGACAGCGACAACGACCCCTGCAACTTGGCCGAACTCGGCATCGTCAAGTCGCAAGCGGTACGGATACATCGCCCGGATGGCCGGACGCTGAATTGTTATCGAACCGCCCGCGCCTTCTACGACAGCAATGGCGGCTTCGCCGGAGCGATTGAGTTTTTGCAACCACAAAGCGACACCCCCCCCGAGCAAAAGCCGGACGACAGCGACAGCTTTCACGGCATTCTGTCGCGTGACCCGGCGATGAAAGAGGCCATCAAAATCATCCGCAACGTCGCCGAAACCGAAGCCACCGTGCTAATCCGCGGCGAATCTGGCACCGGTAAGGAGATGGTGGCGCATGCATTGCACCTGGAAAGCCCGCGTCACTATCAGCCGTTTCTAGCGATCAACTGCGCGGCCTTGACCCCCAGCCTGTTGGAAAGCGAGTTATTTGGTCATGTGAAAGGTGCATTCACCGGCGCGGTGCGCAACCATGCCGGCTTGTTTCAACGTGCCAACGGCGGCACGCTGTTTTTGGACGAGATAGCCGAGTTGCCATTGGAACTGCAAGCCAAACTATTGCGCGTGATACAAGAACGCAATTTCATCCCGGTAGGTGGCGATAGCGCGGTCAGCGTCGATGTGCGGATTATCGCCGCCACACATAGATCGCTACGCGAAGAGGTCAAGGCCGGCCGGTTTCGAGAGGATTTGATGTACCGCTTACGGGTCGTGCCGATCTTTCTGCCGCCGTTGCGCGAACGTCGCCAGGACATCAGCCTGTTGCTGCAACATCTGATAGACCGGCATAACACCCAAGGCCATCGCCATATCGACAGCATCGCGCCGGAAGCGATGCGCCTGCTGCTGGATTACCGGTGGCCGGGCAATGTCCGGGAACTGAATAATGTCGTCGAATACGCTTATGCGGTCGGCCGCGACAGCGAGCTGAGCATAGGCGATTTGCCGCCCGAGTTCCGCGAACCGCTTAGACCGACAGCAACGCTTGACCAGCGCCTTGCACCGCGCCCAAAAAGTCAAAACGAAGCGGAATTGATCCGAGAAGCCTTGGAAAATAACCCGGACAATCTGGAACAGGCCGCGCAATATGCGGGGATGAGTCGGGCGACTTTTTGGCGGAAGCGGCGGAAGTATGGTTTATAAATTTGCTTTATTGGCGGGTTAATCGCGTCAACGCCACACCAATATCGTATTGACGTCCTATTGATTGCGTCTTATGGTGTAGCTCCATTCATCAATGGGAGTCTATTCATGCAAACACCCACTCTAAAACAGGAAGCGCTGGAATCGATTGACCGTTTGCCTGACAACGCAGACATTGACGAAATCATGTATCAGCTTTACGTCGTCGACAAGTTACGTAAAAGCCGCGAAGCTATCACTGAAGGCCAATTCATTCACCACGAAGAGCTCAAGCGCGAAATCGAACAATGGTGATTGTTTGGTCAAAACCCGCGCGCGAAGACCTCCACTCGATACATCAATTTATTGCTCGTGATTCCAAACTCTACGCAAACCGCGTAACGCAAGACATTCTCGCTAAAGTGGATGTACTGGCGACCATGCCAAAGCTGGGCCGGACAGTTTCCGAAATTGGCGAGGAAAATGTGCGCGAAATCGGCATATATTCATACCGGATACTTTACGAAATAATCGGCGAAACTGTTTATATCCATGGCGTAATCCACAAGCGACGAGACTTCAAACAGGAAGATCTGCAACGCTAATAAGCTCTGAACAGCTCATATTAGACTACAGCCGAATTATCTAACGCCGTCCCACCATCAACTCGATTTCCTCGACGATTTCTTCCTGGCGCAGCCGATTGCGTTGTCGTTGTAATTCTTCGCCGCCGCGCTCAAGATGTCGCAACGCGGTTTCCATCTGCATCAGCCGCATGTGGTTTTCCACCCGAATCGAGCGCAACAATAAGGCCAGCAAGCTGTGAAACAGATAATGTTCGGCAACGCCTTGAGCCACTTCCGCTGCCGGTGCAAACGTCAACGGCGGGTTTGGCCTGGCGCTACTAGCCACATCCGACAGCGGCCAAAGACGTTGGCTGCGCGCACCTTGTTCGTCACGCACACAGGCTATCAAGCCGAACTCGACACCTCGCAGTTCCGCGACCGCCGTCAGAATACTATCTATCGCCGCCGGGGCATCCAGGCCGCCGTCGGCGCCGCGCAGCCGTTGCAGCGCGGTGCGCTCCTCAACCATTTGGTGCAGGCGTTCACCAACGAGAATCAATGGGCCTTGCTGAGTGGATTCTGTTCGCCAATAGCGCATCACGTCTTCGTTAAAGCTGCCGCAAAAACCGCGCACCGAACCGAATAACAGCCAAATATCGTCGGCGGGCCGACTTGAAACCGGCTCCGGTAAGCTGTCGGCCAAATCAGTCAAGGCCGTCTGCAACGATTGCACCACTTGTTGCTGCGCGGCTTCGCGCTTACCCACTTTCCGTAGCTCGGCCAAGGCAAAACTGCGCATCGCCCCCAGGATGCCGGACAAATCGTCGAACAAGGCTAATCGCGCCTCGACTTCCCGACGCTGGCTCATGGTTTATCCGCCAATAATTGCCGCAACGCTGACAACCATTGCTTTTTAGGTGAATCCAACATCAAGGTATCCGGCAATTTTACAAGCAGCTCCGCCAATACGCCGGCCGCCTGTTCCGGCTTGAGGTTTTCCAGCAAGCCCTCGCCATAGGCCAGCAGCCAGGCCAGATGGGCTCGTTCGGACAAAGGTTGCAAGCGGTCCTGTTTCAATATTTCCCGCAGCAATCGGCCGCGTTGCAGTTTTTCCTCGACACCGGCTTCTAAACGCGTACCGAAACGGGCGAACAGCTCCAGCTCCAGAAATTGCAAATAATCCAGCCGAATATGCGCGGAAGCGGTTTTGATGGCCGGATGCTGCGCCTTGCCGCCGATGCGCGACACCGAACGGCCGATGTCGATGGCCGGCAGCATGCCCGCCGCGAACAGCTTGCTTTCCAGATAAATCTGGCCGTCGGTGATCGAAATCAGATTGGTGGGAATGTACGCCGACAGCTCGCCCTGGCGGGTTTCGATGATAGGCAAGGCGGTCATGCTGCCGCCACCATATGCCGACGACAACACGGTGGAACGCTCCAACAACCGGGAATGCAGATAAAAAATATCGCCCGGATACGCTTCGCGGCCCGGTGGCCGTTGCAACAGCAAGGACAGCTCGCGATAGGACTGGGCGTGACGCGTCAGATCGTCGTAGACCACCAACGTGTCGCGGCCCATGCGCATCCAGTGCTCGGCAATTGCGCAACCGGCAAATGGCGCCAGGTAGCGAAAACCCGGCAAGGCGTTGGCCTCAGCAACCACCACCACGGTATAGGCCAGCGCATCGGCCTGGCGCAGCGCTTCTATCGTTCCGGCGACGGAAGAGCGCGGCTGTCCGATCAACACCATCACACACAACACATTACGGCCACGTTGATTGAGCACGGCGTCCAGGGCCAGCGCGCTTTTGCCGATGCCGTCGTCACCGATGATCAATTGGCGCTGGCCCTTACCGATCGGAATCAGCGTATCGACAATCTTGCAGCCAGTATACAAAGGTTCGGAGACGAAATCGCGCTCGATGATGGGCGGCGCGGCAGCTTCCAATGAGCGAAATTGGCGCAATTCCGGCGGCGGCAATCCGTCCAGCGGACTGCCAAGCGGATCGACCACCCGCCCCAACAAGGTATCGCCAACGCCAATTTCCAGTTTGCGGCCGATATGCTGCACGGCCATGCCGGCGGTGACGCCACGGTTTTGCGACAACAAAATCGCCCCCAGCACTTCCCTGCCCAACTGAAACACCAGACCGGTACTGCCGTCGTCGAAACCGATCAATTCATCAAGCCGGGCAGTGGGTAAACCGCGTATCCAGGCGATGCCGTCACCGATGCCGGCCACGCAACCGCGCTCGGATAGACGCAGGCCAAATTGGTAGGCTTTAACCGGCTCAACCATGATTGGCTTGGCGCCGGAAAAACGCCAGCTCATCGGCCAGATTAGCGTGCAATTGGCATTCGCCGACTATGGCGCGCAGGCCGGCAATCAGAGCCGGGTCTTCCTTGAACGTGAGTTGCAAGGTTTGTCCGGCAGCATTCGACAGGGTTTCCGTCACTCGCGCTTGATCGGCTTCGCTCAACGGGTGCGCGCTAAGCACCTCGACCGCAGAAGCGGCAATCAGCATCGCCGCCGCTTTGCGCAGTGCAGTTTGTTCGCTATCCGGCATGTTAAGCAGATCCTGCAAAAATACCTCGACAATAGTCTGCGTCAATTGCGACGAAGCCAGCCGTTGCAACATCGCCGCCGCCTGTCCATAAGCCGCGCCCGCTGCTTCCCTTATCAAAGCCGCTTCCCGTGCCGCAATCAGCGTCTGGTTGCGGACCCGCAATTTGGCTTCTTCATCGGCTAGGGTTTGTTTCAGATTCTCCGTTGCAGTATTGCGCAACTGAGTTAACTCTTCGTCTAGTTGCCGGCGACTGGCTTCTTGTTGTTGATTCCAATCGGTTAGCCGTTGTTCGTATTGTTGGCGCAGGGCTTCCGCTTCGTTGCGCAACTGTGCGGCCTGCTCGGTTTCATCTTTGATGCGCCGCTGACGGGCATCGAGCATTGCCAGCACCGGGCGATACAGGAAGCGTTGCAGTATCCACACCAGGACCAGGAAATTGAGGATTTCCAGGATAAAGGTTGTCCAGTCGAATTGCATCATGGATGGGTAACCCGTTTTGTTGGATATGAACTTGCGGCGTTGTTCCGAAAAAACCGCCGATTTTTTGTTTCTCCGCTATCTTAAACCCCGCAATGGCTTTGATGTCTGAAAATTTAGCCCGCGTAGCTTGCCATTTAGGCACGTCTTGAGGCTCGAATACTTACGGCTTAGAATACCGCCCGACTTTCCGGATTCGAGCCTGCCCGACCACCTAAGCCAGGGCAAATAAGACGGGAAGCCCGAACCAACTCAGCATTTCGTTACCCTATGACCTCTTTGCAAGAACATCTGTCACACCCCAAGTATCGGCCCGATATTGACGGCTTGAGAGCCATTGCCGTTCTCTCGGTTATCGCCTTTCACGCCTTTCCCAAGAGCTTGCAAGGGGGATTTATAGGTGTAGACATCTTCTTTGTGATTTCAGGTTATCTCATCTCCACCATCATTTTTCAAAACCTGGAAAAGGGTACATTCAGCTTCACCGAATTTTATGCCCGCCGCGTTAAGCGGATCTTCCCGGCACTGATTCTGGTCTTAGTTGCGTGTTATGTCTTCGGCTGGTTCGCGCTGTTTGCCGACGAGTACAAGCAGTTGAGCAAGCATATTGCCGCCGGCGCGGGATTCGTTTCCAACATTGTGCTGTGGAGCGAGGCCGGCTATTTCGACAACTCCGGCGAGACTAAACCGCTGCTGCATTTGTGGAGTTTGGGCATTGAGGAACAGTTTTACATCGTCTGGCCCTTGTTGCTTTGGTTTGCCTGGGAGCGGAATTTCAATCTACTGACCATTACGGTTCTGATTGCCATCGTCTCTTTCGGCCTGAATATCACAGGCGTCATCGCCCATCCTGTCGCGACGTTTTATTCTCCGCAAACCCGGTTTTGGGAGCTGTTATGCGGTAGTTTGCTGGCTTGGATGACACTCTACAAGAAGGATTCGTTCTCTTCTATCAAACTGAAGCTCGACGGTTGGCTGGCTTGCGCGGTTTATCGACACTCTCACGCCGCCGACGGCAAGACGCTGGCCAACGCGCTGTCTATTCTGGGCATATTGCTGCTGGCCTTCGGCTTTTTCATCATCAATAAAGATTTCAATTTCCCTGGCCGTTGGGCGGTGATACCGATGTTGGCTGCGGTCATGATCATATCGGCCGGACCCAATGCCTGGGTTAATCGCATCGTCTTATCCCACCCGCTAGCGGTATGGTTCGGCTTGATCAGTTTTCCATTGTATTTGTGGCACTGGCCCCTCCTATCTTTTGCGCAAATCATCGAGACCGAAGTGCCCAGTATGAATATCCGCGCCATTGCAGTGTTGCTGGCCGTGGTATTGGCTTGGCTGACCTACAGACTGGTGGAAAAACCGATACGTTTGGGTAGTCACAGCAGAGCCAAGACGGCGGTACTGCTGCTGTTGATGCTCGGTATCGGCTATGTCGGCTACGCTTCATATTCTCGGGATGGCCTGGAGTTTCGTAAAGCCGATGCGCAAACCAAAACCAAGATGTATGCCGATGTGAACGGCACAGTACTCTACAACACACCGGAGGACTGGGTCGATGAGCGCTGTAAGGGGGTATTGGGAGGGGCCAGTTACAATTATTTGATGTGTCGCTTTACCACGGCCACGCCAAAAACGCTGGTGGTCGGCGATAGTCATGCTGCGCAATTTGTCTACGATTCGATTACCAAAGGCTCGAACGATCTGGCATTGGTAGCCGTCAATGGCTGCCTGCCGTTTATCGATCTGGTGAGCATTAATCCCACGGAAGAATTTGCAGAAAAATCGACCAGATGCCGGATAGTCGTGCCTATCGTGCTGAAGCTGCTGAAGGAATTCCCTTCAATTCAGCGCGTGGTGTTTGCGACCAGAGGCGCGATGTACATCGAAGGTTCAGGGTTCGGCAATACCGAAACGAAAAACGTCTATCGGATTATTAAAAGCCCGGATGATGTATTGGCGGAAAATTACAATCAATTTATTTCCGGCTATGTCGCAACCATCAATGAGATTTTAAAGCTGGGCAAATCGGTGGTTTTTATTGAAGACGTACCGGAGATTGGGGTAAGTGCTAAAAACTGTGTGGACGAGCGCCCTCTGCGCATTACCGAAAGAGCCCTGCCCGAGTGCGATGTCTCCAGAAAGTCTTTTGAAGAGCGGAATATAAACTACAGAAGAGCTGTCGATGCTATCGATGCCTCCACGCATAAGCGGATTAAGATTTTTCCCGCCTACGAATATTTATGCGATGAATCGACTTGCGGCGGCATGCACGATGACATGTCTTATTTTTACGACGACGACCATCTTTCCATGCGCGGCAGTAAGTTTATTTTCGACAAATTCGCCGAATGGCTGAGCAAAGAGTCCAAGTAACCGAATGGACCGCTCTATGTAATCTGACGTGGGTTATTTTAAAAAATATTCCAATAACGGGTTTCTAAACAACACGATCAGGGCCACCACCAAACAATATATCGCCAACGACTCGATCATCGCCAAACCAATGAACAACGTACGGGTGATGGTTTTTTCGGCTTCCGGCTGACGCGCCAGGGCTTCCAAAGCGGCGGCGATAGCCTTGCCCATTGCCAGGGCCGGCAGCATCGTCCCGAGGGCGATCACCAGACCGGCCACGCCGGTGGAAATCATGCTGAATAAATGGATGTCGTTCATGGCTATTCCTCGGGAATGGCGGATGGATCGGATTCGCTAGGTTCCAACGCACCGGCGATGTAAATCAGCGCCAGCATACCAAAGATATAGGCCTGCACCACAGCTTCGATCACGTGCAGCATCAACAAGGGCACCGGCACCAGGAAACCGGCAATCAACAGCACCAGCAAGGCCGCCATTTCCAGGCTCATGATGTTGCCGAATAGGCGGATAGCCAAGGCCAGCGTGCGAGTAAATTCGCTGATGATGTGGAACGGTAACAGGATGATGCTGGGCTCAGCGTAATGGCGAAAATGCTGCCGCCAGCCGCGATCTCGAATCCCGAACCAGTGCGTGGAACCGAACACCAGCACCGCCAAAGCGGCGGTGGCGGACAAGTCGCGGGTGGGCGCATGTAGTTCCGGAATTAAACCCACCAGATTGGCGACCAGTACAAACAGCCATAAGCTTGCCACGAACGGCAGCACCCGCCGCACCGACACCGCCGGTAACACTTCGGCAATCGCGCCTTCTATGGCCACGACCACCGCTTCGAGGAAATTTCGCAATGAGGATGGCTGACGACTGAAGCGCAGCAACAGGGTTAACAGCACAAAGCCCAGCATCACCCCCCAAGTAGTGACTACTGTGTTACTGATCGCCAGTGGGCCGAGTTGAAAAACAGTGTTGGCGACAGATTCTGAGTTGTTCATGTCCGCACCTCGATAAACGTAAGGGCATAGCCGAAAGCCAGCCTAGATACCCAACATTTTGATTTTCTTGGGCTGCGCTCTGCTCTGCCCAAGCTACATTTGACTCTTACGATAGCACTCTTGGAGAGGACATTTGCGCTCCGCCCGGAAAACGGCCGGAGCACCAAGATTAATTTATTCGACAGCCAGGTATTGACCAGGAGCCAACGGACTTTCGTAGCGGACGCCTTCCCGGAAAAACTGTTCGGGGTTGGAAGCAATTTCGCGGGCGGCCAGGAATTGCGCATAGTAGTTGCGGGAAGCAAAACCGAAGGCGGGACCGTCATAAGAGTCTACGATACGCACGAAATCGCTGCCGACTTGGTTTTGTGCACGCTTCATCCCGCCGATGCCGTGGTTGTATGAAGTCACAGCCGCCGGCCAGTCGCCAAGCTTACCGTAAGCGTAACTCAGGTAACGGGCCGCGCCGTTGGCGGAGACGAAAGGATCGTAACGTTGATCGACGCGATCGCCACCGGGCATGAAGGTTTTGGCGGCGGCTTTGGTAAACTGCCACATGCCGACCGCACCGGCGGAGGATTTTGCGGACGGTTGAAACGAGGATTCTACGTGCGGCAGATAAGCCAAGTCTTCCGGCAAGCCGGCATCGCGGAAGGTTTTTCTAAACTGCAAATCATAGCGGCCGCTGATCTCCAATCCGCGCTTAAAGCGCTCACGCGTGCCGCGCTGCGAACGCAGTCTGTCGCTAAGGCCAGGCAATACGCTGTTAAGTGATCTGCCGTTACTTTCCAGTTTGGCTATCAATTGCCTGTCGTTGGCGTTCAACGCCGCACCGTAACGCACTTTACTTTCCAATTCGGCCAGTTGCGCTTTCCAGTATTCGCGCCGCTGGCTGATGATGTCTTTTTGCTCTGATGTCAGGCCTTCCCCGACATAGCCCGGCAAGGTCATCACTTCGTAGACGACATCCAGATAACGATCATCGTGAAAAGCCACTTCGGAACGTTGCCAGACCGCATAGGTTTTTCGCCAGAAATCCACCGCCGGCTCTAACGCTGCGGGTTTTGGGAAAGTCCCCGTATAAAACGCTGGTTTATATGGGGTCGGTTGCGATTGATAAGCCGGTCGTTGTTGAGCGATATTCGGCCTAACCGAAACCATTTTATCTCGCTTTACCGGCGAACTGCTGGTGCAAGCATTGAGTAACAACAAGGCTAATAAGGGAAGAGTTAAACGCAGCAAGGGTGGTTTCATTTTGGTCTGGGTATTGGATGCAACATTGATCGATGTAAAGTTTGCTACGCCGAAGAGTCGTAAAATATTCCTCGTGTATTTTCAACAAATAATAGCGCTCATTTCGAATTTTCGTGAAGAATAAATCCGAAAAAAATCAGCTTTTTTCCTGCAAAAATCGAAAAACGTTATAGGCACCAACCACAATACCCAACACAATCAAACTGACCGTCCAGCGTACCGAATAACCGACAGCCAAAGTATCCAACCACCGTCCCAAATACGCACCAGCGACGATAGGCACCACAAACAGCAAACCCAGCGTGCCGCCATAAAACAACATGCCTACCCAAGTCGCTGGACGTCGCGTTTTTTCTTCCAGGCGGCGCAGATCACGGCGGGTGTGTTCGATTAATTTGTTGCGAAAACTCATGGCTATATTCCCGCTGATCCACGACTACTTAGTTCGGCTAGGCGCCGCACCAAAGAATGTTCAATTTCCGACAGCGTCGCCCGTGCGGTATGTACTTCTGAATCGGCCTGGGCCATTTCCGCCGCGAGTCGTTCGCAGATGGCATCGCGGTCTTTGCCGAGAAAATAGCGCACCGTAGTCACAGTAAGTTGATTGTCGGCAAAGCGCAGCACACCGCTGGGCAAAGCCAAATAGCGCCAGACACCGGCTTGATCGCTGAAACGGGCCAGCCCGTATCTCAGCAAGGCCACGCAGTGAATATGTCCGGCCAAAATCCCGAAACTGCCGTCGGCATCGGCGCCGATAAACTGGGTGACGGTATCGAAATGCTCAGCGCCACGACTATCCAACAAAGTTAACGCAAAACCGTTCATGCCGACATTGCGCCTTTCATATAGCAATCGGCTTCGCTGAGCTGGTCATATTTGCCGTCCATAAATGCTTCGCAATCGGCGATGGTTTGCGCCAGCGGCACGCGTACGCCCGGCATGCCGGTATGGTCGGCTACGGTGGTAAAAGGCTGAGTTAAGTAACGCTGTAAGCGGCGCGCCCGTTCGACGATACGCCGGTCTTCCTGCGAGAGCTCTTCGATACCGAGCATGGCGATAATATCTTCCAATTCCCGATAGCGCGATAAATGCTCGCGCACGGCACGGGCCACCTGATAGTGTCGGTCGCCCAGGATATGGTGATCCATGATTCGGCTACTGGATCGCAAGGGGTCTATGGCCGGATAAATGCCTTTGGCGGCCTGTTGCCGAGACAGGATCACCACACTATCCAGATGGCCAAGGATGGTAGAAACTGCGGGGTCGGACATGTCATCGGCCGGCACATAAACGGCCTGCACCGAGGTAATGGAGCCGGATTTGGTAGAGACGATACGTTCTTCCAGCGACGCGACCTCGGTCAGCAAGGTCGGTTGATAACCGACCGTGGCAGGCATCCGTCCCAGCAAACCGGAAATTTCACTACCGGCCTGGACGAAGCGAAAAATATTGTCCATCAGAAACAGTACTTCGGTATCCAGCGTATCGCGCAAATATTCGGCATACGCCAAGGCGGTGTAACCCACATGAAAGCGCACGCCGGGCGATTCGTCCATTTGCCCGTAGACCAGCAGTGCTTTGGGTAATACGCC